>Ga0075418_10006050_pt1 | contig 13658 bp, 15 predicted proteins | sample SoiMetdeltSBSDD2_FD_81776 | JGI IMG/M metagenome (GOLD analysis project Ga0075418, IMG submission 81776) | Bulk soil microbial communities from a Populus tree surrounding site in Tennessee, USA - Soil MetaG P. deltoides SBSDD2 | ecosystem: Environmental > Terrestrial > Soil > Tree plantation...
GAGCACGAACACGAACGTCAACCGTTTCACGTCAGGCTCCAGACTCTCCCCGGGCCCGTGCACCACGCATCGTCACGCCAGCGCGCGCCGAAGACACCTGGGCGCGCTCGGGAGCAATGAGCGACTGCGGGCGTCCGTACACAACTTTGTACTGCGAAGACAACTCACGCGCCAGCCGTTGCAGCGCGTCGTCGAGCCCATGAGGGCTGAGCAGCGAGATGCGTTGACCTCCGGACTCCCGAGGGCCTGCATCCAGCAGGAAGGAGCGTTCGCGTGTCGCATGATCCTCGGCGTGGTAGAACTGGCCGATCGTGACCATGTCAAGAGCGACATCCTCGCTGAGGAGAGTGTTGACGATGTCTCTGGAATAGCGATTGGTGAACTCGACTCCGTCGGTCACCACGGGGATGTTCACAGCGCGCGGCGTCTCGCGTTTGGCGAGGCCGCGGGTGGTCTCGAAGATCGCGTCGAGCAGCGTCATACCGCTCTGGCTCATCGCAAACAATCGACCGACGGCATCGGATAGCTTCTTGGTGTCGTTGGTGTAGTCCACGAGGATCGTCGGGCGATCGGCGAGCGCGATGACCGCCACGTGATTGCCTGGGGCCATCTTCGCCACAAACTTTGACAACCCGTTGCGCAGGAACGTGATGTCATCGGTAGCTGCCGCGCTGTTGTCGACCAGGATGGCGATATCGATTGGTTCGGTGGCGCGCGACACGCGCAGGACTTCGCGTTTGACTCCGTCCTCGCGGATCTGAAACGCCTCGGGACCGAGGTCTGCGACAGGTTCGCCTTCGCGATCGACCGCGCTGACGAACATCACACCTTCGCGAGCAGCTTGGGCCGCGTGGGGTGTCGTGCCAAGAACGGCCAACGCGGCGGACACGGCCGCGACTGCGACAAATGATCGAATCAGTGTGAAGCGCATGGACGTGAGAAGGCTGGCGTCTGTAGGGCAGTATAGGCCCCCGTCCGATGAGCGTCAAGGGTTATAGATGACCTGAACTTATTGAAAATATTGGACTTGATCGTCTGTCAGCGCGCCCAGTCCGGTAGATCGGCGCAAGCACGTGTGGCGGCTGGTGAAGTTTTTCACAAAGTCAGGATATACTGACGGGCGGTACAGCATTAGACGGCGCTGTTCTTCGGTCGAGACCGCGCCAGTCAGTTGATGTACGGTAGCGGCGCCATGGGAAAAAGACAGTCGAGCTTTCCGTTCCGGCGCTCGGCAGCGTCGCTCCAGGACAACGTCAGACGCGCGGGACCCGCGGCCGGTGCCAGCTACACGTTGATTGGCGCCATTGTGCTACTCGGCGGCATCGGGTACGGGATCGACCAGTGGCAAGGCACGAAGCCTTGGGGTCTGTTTGCGGGGCTGATGCTGGGCCTGATTGTCGGGTTTTACGAGTTGGCGAAGATTGTGTGGCATCGATGAAACCGGCGGCGTGGATGGCCGGGGCGAGTCTGAGTTCGTGGCTCGTGATGACGATGACCTCGAATGGTCTCGGAGATCCAGAGGTCCTGTTGGGTATGGCGGCCCCGTTGGTGTCCGCGGTTGGAAGCTGGGTCGCGTACGAGCGGGTACACCGGTTGACGCCGGCGCGGTTGACGAGCGTCATGATCGGCGCCCTGGCCCTGAAGATGGTTTTTTTCGGCGGGTACGTCGGCGTGATGCTCCGAGGCCTCGACCTGCGCCCAGTGCCATTTGTGGTGAGTTTCGCCGCCTATTTCATCGCGCTGCATGCGATGGAGGCGATGTTCCTCCGGCGCCTGTTGATGAACGACCTGCGCTCGCCGAGTAGCGAGCGCGCTTAAGATTACGGTCCACGTGATGTTACAGCCCGACCACGTCGTCGAATCTGCTGCCGGTGCGGCATCCGAGGTCGCCGAGAAATTCAATGCCGGCGAAGTCATCATCGAGCACGTCTCGAACAGCCCGATCGACCATCCGCTCATTCATCTTCCCACGGTGTTCGGAATCGACTTCTCAGTCACCAAGCATGTCTTCATGCTGTGGGTCGTCGCGGCGTTCGTGTTCCTAGTCGTGACGATGACGGTGCGGCGCTACCTGCGGCAGGACCGCCTGATCCCCACCAAGTTCATGAACGCGCTCGAGATCGTCGTCGAGTTCGTTCGAGACGGCATTGTGGAGCCCAACGTTGGTCGGAAGTGGGTCAAGACGTGGACTCCGCTGCTTCTGACACTCGGCATTTTTATTCTGGCGTCGAACGCCATCGGTCTCATCCCAATCTTCGACGTGCTGTCGCTCATGAATCACACGGTGCTGCATCTGCCTGAGGAGTCGTTCATGGCTCGAGTGCTGCACGGCGGCGCGACAGCGACGGGCAACTTCAATGTGACGGCGGCACTGGCGACGATCACGTTCTTCACCATCATCATCGCGGGCGCGCGCGCGCACGGCTTCGTCAAGCACTGGAAGAACATGGTGCCGCACGGTTTGCCGTTGCCGGTGACCATCATGTTGATTCCCATCGAGGTGATGGGCATGTTCGTTCGGCCCTTCGCCTTGACGATGCGACTTGCAGCGAACATGACAGGCGGCCACATCGCCATCCTGGCCATCCTGTCGTTCGTGTTCATCTTCACAGAATTGTCTGGGCAGGCGCTTGTCGGCATCGGTATCGGCGTGCCTTCGGTGATACTCGCGGTGCTGCTCTCGGGGCTCGAGATTATCGTCGTGGCCGTTCAGGCGTATGTGTTCACGCTATTGTCGGCCGTGTTCATCGGCATGGCCATCCACGCTCATCACTGAGCGTTTCCGGCGGGTCCACGAGGACACGCCTTACGAAGGAGAGGACGAATGGAAGGGTTCGCACTTGCATACATGGGCGCGGGGATCGGCCTTGGCCTCGCCGTGATCGGCGCCGGACTTGGCATCGGTCGGCTTGCCGCCGGGGCCGCAGAAGCAATTGGACGGCAGCCAAGCGCAACCGCGCAGATCACTGGTGCCGTGAACCTTCCGCTCTTCCTGCTCGAAGGCGTCGCGATTCTCGCTGAAGTGTTCGCGCTGCTTATCGTGCTGATGAAGTAACCCGGTCGAAAAGGACGTTCGTCATGAACACACTGGTCCAGCCTGATCCCGGGCTATACATTTGGACCATCGTCACCTTCCTGGTCCTCGTGGCGGCGCTGGCGAAGTTTGCCTGGCGGCCGCTGCTCGAGGCTCTCGAGCGCAGGCAGGAATCGATCCGCAAATCGCTCGACGATGCGCTGAAAGCGAAGCAGGAATTGGAACGCCTGCACGTCGAGTCGCAACGCATCTTGGCAGAAGCCCGCGGCGAGGCTGACAAGATCCTGTCGAACACGCGGTCAGATGCGAATCAGTTCCGCGAGGAGCTGAAGCAGAAGGCGCAAGCCGAGGCCGCAGGGATCGTGAAGAACGCCGGGAAACAGATCGAGCTGGAGACCGCCCGCGCACTTCAGCAGATACGCACTGAAGCCGTCGATCTGTCCGTTGCGATTGCCTCCAAGCTGCTCGAGCGGAACGTGTCCAAAGAGGACAACGAGCGGCTCATCGAAGAGACCTTCAAGCAGATCGAAGACCGGCGTCCCAGTTAATCGGGTGAGCTGGGAATGGCGGGCCTGGTGTCAGCGGCCGCCGCGGCCGAGTAGCACCAGGGACGGGTCGCCGCGGAATCGCGTCCGCGCATCCGATCTGAGCGCCTCGGCCCGTGATGGGTCGCCGAGGATCGTCCAGAGTCGGGCTGCGACTCCGTAGCCTTCGGGCGTTGGGGTCGAGGCGACGAGTTCGTTCAGCACATCTTCCACTGCCGCGTCGCGGTTCGAAGCGCGGTACAACATCGCCAGACTGGTATACGCCTGGATGCTGCGCGGGAAGTCGCGAAGCTCCTCGCGAAACTGCGACTCAGCCTCGTCGTACCGATCGAGTCGTGCGAGTGACTCTCCCAAGTACAAGCGCAGTTCGGCAAGTGATCGACCGTGCTCCGTCAGCTTTGTGGCTGCCTGCTCGAAGCTGGCCGCAGCCTCCTCATAGCGGCCCTCGTCGTACAGCAGACGTCCCTGTACGAACTGCTGTACTGGCATCGAGGGGTCGGCTTTGCGCGCAGCCGCCGCGTGCTGCACTGCCGCTTCAGCATCCCCGCTGATCAGGGCCACTCGCGCCGCCATCTCGTGGGCTGCAAAGATCTCCTGCGGACCCTCGGCCTCCGACAGCATCACGGCGATGGCGGCTTGTTCTCGGGCGGCATCAGTCATATCCGTTTTCAGTAGCGCGTCGGCGAGCGCTCGTGCCCCTGATGAGGCATCCGGACGAAGCTCGCGCACCTTGCCGAATTCCAGGATCGCCTCTTCGATTCGCCCTGTCCGCGTGAGCAGCACGCCGATCTGAAAATGAATAGACACAAGTGAGGGGTGTGCTCGCGCGATGGCTTGGAGGGCGCGTATTCCCGCGGTGTATTTCTTCTGACCGATGAGTACGGCGGCGGCGCGATGTTCCTCAACGAGCGAGCGTTGCGTGGCGGCATCGAGTGCGGTATCGAGGGGCGCGGTCGGCGCGCTGATGCCCAGGTATCCGAGCAGCGCGTAACGATCCTCCTCACGCGGCTCGAGCGGACCCCGAGCCGCTATCTTCGCAGTGCCGACGAGACCATCAAGCTCAGTTCGAAGACGTGCGGCCTCTGTCGCCTCTCCAGTGGCTTCCTCGCCCGTCTCGAGGGGAATGAGATCCTCACCAGTACCGCGGACGAAGCGGAAATGGTCACCCGTGAGGGCGTAGACAGGCTCTCCTCCGAACCGGAAATACGCTGCCAGCGACTCCGAGTAGATCGGCGATGCAGGCATGACCGTGTCGCTGTCGTCTAGCGCCGCGCGCAGCGAATGCCCCGGGAGGCCAGCCGGTAGCGGCGCCCGAACCAGATCGAGAATCGTTGGAAGAACGTCGACGTTCTGTACTGGAAACAAAACACGTCGGCGACTGCCCTGACTCTGTGGTTGCTTGACGATGAACGGCACACGGAGGGCGCGATCGTCGAGTGTCAGGCTCGAGCCGGCGTCACCTCGATCCCCGACCAGCACAATCGTCGCGTCGTCGTACAGCCCACGCTGCTTGAGCGCCGCCGACAGTCGCAGGATGGCCGTGTCCGCATCGTGACCGGGAACCTGTACGAACAGGAAGAATCGCTGGCCGTCCTGCGTCGACATCCATCGCTCGGCAACGTCGATCGTCAGCGATCCCGCGCGCTCCGTGACGGCGAGTTCCTCGGAAGGGCCGGGGCCGGATGGCATCTCGTCGTCGAAGAACGAGAATCCCTGGGCGATTCCAGTGTTCTGATGCAGGAGAAACGACGAAACCACTGCCCCTGTCGCGAAGCCTCGGTTCCGCAACAGTTCCGCCAGCGTACTTGTGTCAGCAGACAGTGAGAACCCGGCATCGTCGCGGACACCGTGTTCGATCGGAAGCCGGCCCGTGAGCAGGGAGGCGTGGGCTGGCAGGCTCTGCGGGGAGTGTGTGTAGGCGCGCTCGAACACGACCGATTCGCTCGCCAGTATGTCGATCGCTGGCGTATCGGTTCGTTGTGCTCCATAAGCCGACAGGTCAGTCGCGGGAACGCCGTCGATCGAAACGAGGAGGATGGGCCCCTGGTGGGGAGGTGATTCGCGGGCGTACCACCAACCAACGGCCGCCGCCCCGGCGACCGCCACGAAGAACAGCGCGATGATGAGCGCGGCCAGCCAGCGGCGGGCCTGGACATGCGCGCGAGGTGCCATGGCTAACGCGGAAGTGACTGCAATTCAGAGCGCGTCGATTCGAGCTCTGCCTTCGCACGTGCGTTCATCACGTCGTCGTCGAGCAATTGACTGTAGGCGCTGATCGCGCGATCGAGAAGGGCGCGGCGAGCAACAGGATTGGTTTCCGCAGCTGCCTGTTTGCGGTAGACGCCAGCCACGACGAATGTGAGCGACGTCAGCTTCGGGTTCTGCTCGCGAATCTGTTCATAGGCAGATAGGGCCTGGTCGTACTGGCCGCGATCGCGCAAGGTGTTTGCGGCAGCTACCGATTGGATTACGTTCTTGTCGAGCGCGTCTGGGATCGGTCCGGGATCGTGCGCCAGCGTGAAGGCCATCGGCGGCGTCCCGGCGACTCGCACCGGAGCGGATCCTTGGACCGGAACGAAACCGGGTGCTTCGACCGTGAATTGCCACGAGCCCGTTCTCAGGCCAATCATGGCCCAGCGGCCTTTGTCATCAGACGTCGACGTGATCTGTGATGGCGAGGCGTCACGATTGACCGCGCGAATGCTCGCTCCCTTGATAGGGCGCCCGTTCGTATCCTTGACCGTTCCTGTGGCCCGAGCCGACTGGGCGAGGGCGGAAGACGACAGGAAGATTGTGAGGAGCACGCCGACAAGCAGTCGTAAGCCTGACATCACAAGTTCCTCCAAAACCGGGCGATTCGATCGCCAGTCGAGTAGGCAATTCTATCGCAGAAGGTTGGTCACTGGGCCGTCAGTAGAGTTCGTAGAGCATCAAGTAAATCACGACGCCCGTTACAGATACATAGACCCACACGGGGAAGGTCCATCGCGCAATCCTGACGTGGCGGTCGAATTGCGACCGCAGGCCGCGGAAGGCAGTAATGAGCGCCAGCGGCACGATGACCGCCGCCAGCACGACATGTGTAATCAGGATCGTAAAGTAGACGAGCCGGATCGGACCCTGCCCCGGGAACGGCCGCGAGCCGGTGTTCAGATGATAGGTCACGTAGCTGACGAGAAAGAGGGCCGACGTCGCCAGTGCGCCGAGCATGCACCATTGGTGCTTACGCTGGTTCCCTCGCTTTATGAATAGATAACCCGAGATGAGGAGGATGGCGGCGAGGCCGTTCAGCGTCGCGTTCAGCGCAGGGAGGTCGGAAATGGCGAGCATGTCAACGCCCAACGCCCAAGACGCCAACTCCAAAAGCAACCAGTTTGGGAGTTGGGAGTTGGAGTTTGGGAATTCTGGTCAGATCCACAACCGGTCTGCCACGAGTGCACCCAGAAGGAGTGGGAGGTACGTGATCGAGAAGAGGAAGAGCTGGCGCGCGGCAGCGGATGAACGGTCGCGCGCGAATACGGCGCTCAGCCAGATGAAGACAATCCCAAGACTCGTCGCGACTGCGCTGTACGGCGCTCCCGCGAGGCCGACTAGTGCCGGCAATAAGCTGACAGGCCAGAGCGCCGCCGTGTAAAGGAGTGCCTGGCGACCCGTTCGGCGACCGTCTGGCTCCACGACGGGCAAGAGCGGAATGCCTGCCTTCGCGTAGTCGTCTTTGTAGAGCCACGCGATGGCCAGGAAGTGCGGCATCTGCCAGAAGAAGACAATGCCGAAGAGCACGATGGCTGGCAACGTGATGTCGCCCGTCGCAGCAGCCCAACCGATGACCGGTGGGAGCGCTCCCGGCACTGCGCCCACGAGCGTCGCCAATGATGTGCGTGTCTTGAGCGGTGTGTACACGAGCACATAACTGATAAGCGTTGCCGCTGCGACGGCGGCTGCGGCGGCGGTCGCCCCCAACGCCAACTCAACGAGTCCCGCGATCGAGAGCACCACACCAAACCAAATCCCCTCGGTCACGCCGAGACGACCGCGCGGCAGAGGTCTGTTGCTCGTGCGGCGCATTCGCCGGTCCGTCTCGCGTTCCCATACCTGGTTCAACGCTGCAGCTCCGCCCGCAACGAGTGCTGTCCCGACGAGTGTGTGAAACGCGAGCGCAAGGGCAACACCGGCCGGTGACCCGAGGAACAGACCGGCGAGCGTGGTGACCAGTACAAGAAGATTTAACCGAGGCTTGGTGAGCGCGAGGAAGTCCCGCGCACGGTGTGAGCGAGCGACCGTGCGAGTGCCCTCGGAAATCGGCACCGGTGCGCCAGCGGCGATGTGCGTGCTCGTCTTCATGCACGCCCTCGGGCGGAACCGATGGGATCGGCGGGGCCAAGAGGACCCGCCCTACGGACGTCCATTGGTAACCCGTAGGCCGGGTCCTGTTTGCTGGACCCGGCGAACTTTTCAAATCTGGAGCGGCGAGCACGAAGCGTCAACACCAGCGACGTGGCGAGCACCGACGCCCCGGTTACGACGTGCAGGGAGTTCACGATGTAATGCTTGTGGCTCAATACCGTCAGTGCGCCGAGCGTGATCTGTAGGGCGATCAGCAGGATGAGCAGGGCAGAGGGCCGCCACAACTCCGGGCGCGTTCGATGATGGAAAAAGACGTGGCCGGTCGTCGCAATCGCAAAGAGCGTCACGACGAGCGCCCCGACTCGATGCGCATAGTGCACCGCGATCTTTGCGTCCCAGGTCGGCGGAAGCAGGTGCCCAAACGCGAACGGGAAGTCTGGTATGGCGAGTCCCGCGTCCGTGTGGCGCATCGTGGCACCCACGATGATTTGCAAGTAGATGAGGCCTGTTGTCGCGGTCGCGATGGCCTGCAGGACTCGGTCATCTGGTGCAGGTCCACGACCGGAATACGCGCGCTTCCAACCCGGCGAGGTCGTCAGGGCGATGGAGATCGTCAGGCAGAAGACGAGCTGTGCGAGGCTCGCATGAGCTATTGAGATCGGATCGGGCAGGTACCACAGGACGGTGATGCCACCGAGGATCCCTTGCGTGATCACCGCACCGAGCGCGATGTAGCCGAGCTGTCGCACCCATCGCCTTGGTTCGGCCAATCGCAACCACACCGCAAGAACGAGGATGAGGAAGCCAACAGCACTGGCGATCAGCCGATGGGTGTGCTCGAAGCGAATACCGCCGACCATCTTGTCCAGCGGGAACGTAAACATGAACCAGCCGTACGTGGTTGGCCAATCGGGAACTGACAGGCCGGATCCTGTGCTGGTGACAAGTCCACCAGCGAAGATGAGCACCGCCGTTGAAAGCGCGACGAGCACAGCGTAGAGATGGAGAAGCATTACTTCAGACTGCAGAACATGATGTCAGCATGCGGAACATGACGTTCCGGTTGAGGCTTACAGCTTGAACGTGAAGGACAGCTCCTTCGTTTCCTTCGGCCCGATAGTGACCATCTGCGTCTGTGTGCCGAGCTTCTCGTGCCACGCCTCGATGGTGTACGTGCCCGGCGGCAGGTTCTGGATATCGAAGGCGCCGGCTGGGCCGCTGACCGCATAGAACGGGTGATTAAGTACGCCGACCCACGCGTTCATCCAATTGTGGACGTCGCATTTGAACGGCACCATCACTTCGGCCGTCGTAAATACATGCGTGCTCTTGAGTCCCTTGAGCGCTTGACCACGATTGAATTCGCGGTTGTTGGCTGGCAGCGCGTGAATATTGTGAAGCGTCTCGTCGCTGTTGAGGATCTCGAGCGGTTGACCGACCTGAATTCCAAAGACCCGCGGCGCATACGTGCACCCCTTTTGATCTAGCACAAGGGGAGTCGTCGGCACTGGAAACTTCAGATCCCCAAGCCCGTCCTTGACATACACAAACACGTTCTGGAGGCCGCCATCACTCACCACGAAGTTCTGTGTCTTGGCCTCGCCTTGCTGCTCACAGTACGGGTCTGAGCGGCGGTTGATCGTTTGAGAAGGCGGTGGTGTCCCTTCGAGTTTGATCGACCCTTTCAGACTGCCCGCAGTTGCGGCGTCGACGGGGTTGGTTACGACGGCCGCCGGTGCCGGCGCAGTTTCTGTCGAGCCAGTACTGCCGCCGCAGGCGACGCAACTCAACACCACCAAGGCAAGGAAGACGCGTAGGAATAAGGTCATGTCGCCTGAGCCGAAAGTCAATTATCACACGCCCCCAGCCGCCACGATCTTGCGGTGAACCCGGTCCTCGAACCACTGTGCGCTCCACCAGTCGACCGGCGTCACCTGCTGTCCGCCCACCAACATCGTGAAGTGCAGGTGGTCCCCGCCGGCGAGCCCCGTCATCCCGCTCCGGCCGACTTCGGCCCCTTTTTCGATCTTGTCACCGACTTTGACCCCGATCGACGACAAGTGGCCGTAGAGCGACTGGACGCCCAGACCATGATCGATAACCACGCAGTTGCCGTAGATGCCCAGGTCCGAGGCGTGGACGATGGTTCCCCCCTCGGCCGCGACGACCGGGACGTTGGCGGTGACGGCGAGATCGAAGCCCAGGTGCACCTGTCGATCGATCTCCTTGCCCTTATAGACATACGTTCGCGTGTCCGCAAACCGCGCCTCGACCTGAGAGTTGCCGAGTTGCTGAAACGCACCCTTGAAGAGCATCTGGGGAGCGGATTTCTTCGCCAGATCGGTGAGGTACTGATTGTTCTTTTGTCGCAGGTCGCCGTTGATCTTCAAGAATCCTGCGACGAGATCGTCGGTCGGGATCTGTTCTTGGGGAGAGTTGCTGGCTATGGCCGGCACGACGCGACTCACGAAGCGGTCATCGATCTCGATGCGGCTTTTCGAGTAAGGCTTGGGGAACACCTGGTGATCGAGCGAGGCGAGTGCCTCGTTCCCCGCCGGGTCGCGAGCATAGACCTTGAAGTCGGTGTTCAGATCCTGATCGAAGAGCAACGCAAAGAAGGCAACCCGCAACGCCGGATCGCTCGTAATTCCGATTCCCGCAGCTGGGAACCCCGGATACTCGATGTTGCCGACCCGCACGCCGGATTCCACATCGGCCGGCGTGGCGCGGTAGACCACGAACTCGCTCCCTCCGTGGTTGACATAATGAAACGTCGAGAGCACGGCGACTTGCGGCGGATCGAGTCGCACGGTCACATCGTGCGTCGTTGTCGAGCTCACGTTGCGAAGACCAAAGAGCACGGGGCGCGACGCTCGCACGACGATGCGTGCGGGACCCGATTGGAGATCGGGTAACGCCTTTTTCCCGACGGGTCGCATGATGTACAGGCGCTCGGCCGATTCCTGCCGGATGTCGCCCTTCGGTTGGTCCAGCGTGAATACCGGCAAAGTGTTTCCCCCCTGCTCGACGGTCACGTCGAGGGAAGAGAATTTCCCCTCGGGTGCCTCGACCATCATTTCGAGGGAGGAGTTCTGCCCGACGAATTGGCCCGGTTGACGAATCGCGATTGTTGGACCAGCAGAACGGCCGGCCCAGAACCACGCAATGCCGCCTACGAAGACGGCGAGCACGAGAAGGAAGACGATGAATTTCAGGAAGGCGCGCATGCAGAATCATAGCGCGCCGCGTGGGTTGGCAAACTCCTACTGGCGCAAACCGCTCGTGAACTTCTCGTTCTCGAGACACACGAACTCGATCAGGTCGGTGTCGACAAGCAGGCGCTGATTGACCCGCACCGTCCAGGGTTTCGTGTAGGCCTTGGGATCGTCGATCGTCACGTCAATCTCGAGTCGACCGAAGTTCGGGCGGCGAAGTTCGTGCTTTCCACCACTAACGTGTCACCCTCCCACCAGCCTCGCGAGTAGCCGAACCACCAGGGCTGCGGATCGTTATTGGGCGCCGGACGACCATCGAGAAAGATCTGACGCACTCCGGCATTCGCCTCGTAGAGAATGACGATCAGGTCCTTGGTCTGTGATCCCTGCCTCGATGCTCCAGAAGGTCGCTTCGGGGGGACTGCCGGGAGGTGAGGGCGGTGGTCCAGTTGGATAGACCGGCCACTGACCGCGAAGAGGTGGCTGCCATGCGAGAAACAGCCCGAGAAGAACGCCTGCGACCATGAAAACCCGTTTCGAGCTTTGGCTCACCGTGCCCCCAGTTCGATCGCCGATCTTCGCGGAGCTCTGCTCAAGGCTCAAGCAGCTTCGAGAGGCGGCATTGCGACCCGACGAATGGTTTCGGTTGTGTTGGGGTTGAAGCTGGGAGGGAGCCTGGCAGAGGCGGGACAAGATGTCCCACCGCCCAGTGAAAACGTTGTTACCGCGCAGCGCGGCGGCGGCGACGGCTCAACGTAGCCGCGCAGACCAGCAACCCGCCACCCAGCAGTGCCAGCGACGCAGGTTCCGGAACCTGGACGCCGTTTGAAGCCGAGAACGAGAACGTCCCGGCCGTTCCGTTCGCGGTCAAGTTAAATGTTCCGGCAGTGTTCGAATACCCTGCCATCGAAAAGATGCCCTGTCCGAGGAGGGACAGGGTCGTGTTGCTCTGGCCGGTGACCGTAACGGAATTCAGCGTAAACGTCAGGCTATTAAAAGTCGGAAATGAGAACAGAGCGATCGGGAGGACTGGGAAGCTCGTGCTGCCCAGGCCGGCGAACGAGAAGTCGCTAATAGTCCCGAACGTTAACGTTTGCTGCATTCCCAAGAAGCTTCCGCTCCCCTGAGTCACCAGAACGGTTCCAGGCGTGCCGGGAGAAGGCGTCGAACCCCCGAATAACGCCAAAAAGTCAAGCCCTGTCGCGGTTCCGAGCAGCGAGGATGCTCCAGTCTGGCCGTTCACCGGAATGAAATTTCCCACGATCGAGAATCCACCAGTGATCGGTGACGCTTCTGCCGCAACCGTGCTGAACGCCAGCACGACGACGGCAACAATGCACTTCATAGTTCGCATCCTGGGTATCCCTCGAGTCCGCTTGATAGTCGTCACCCGTGTAATCTTGACTTGCATCAAGCAAGATTGCGCCCCTTCTGAATTGGTGTTAGGTAATTCAGCACAAGTGACTCTATTTGAATGACTTATTCTGTGAACCGACGCGGAAGGCGTGCGCGTCGTTTTGAAAGAGTCGGCCCAATGCGAGACTTTAGGAAACAAAGACTACGAAATCCACTCCCGGGAGCTTGCCTTTCTGATTCCGTTCGCCGCGACCTGTCGTGGCGTACGTATGCGGCCACGCTAAAACACGTCGACGATCTTTGAAAGCAGTTGGAACCGGTACCTGCGACGAACGGCGGTCGGGAGCGAGCGGCCCGACGGAGAGTGAAGCTGAGTGTGGCGGAAACTGGCGGCGACGGCGAGATGAGTTATTGGCCTCCGCTTAAGCCGACTTCAGATCGAGATGCAGGAATTGATTGAAGGGGCTCTTCTCGTACCCACCGAATGCCCCGCCTTCTGAGAAACCGTACTTGCGATAGAGCGTCAGGGCGGGTTCGAAGTCTGGCCCAGAGCCGGTTTCCAGCGAGAGCCGCACGTAACCTCGTTGGTGGGCCTCTGCGATGATGTGCTCGAGAATGGCCGCGGCAACACCGCGTCGTAGATGCGCGTCGGCAGTGCGCATCGATTTGATTTCGCCCGCCTGGGGTCCGAGCTCCTTCAGCGCACCGAAGCCAAGAAGCTCTTCGCCTTCCCACATCGCATAGAAGCTGATCTCTGGCTTCTGCAGTCCGGACCAATCGAGTGCGAACACGTGGCCTGGAGGTGAGCTCGCGTGCATGCCTTCGAGATGGCGCGTTAGCAGCGCCTTCACCCGATCATCGGTAAAGTCACCGGGTTTGACGACGGGCATCGGCCTCAGGATATCGCTTCCCGTCTTCGATATCGCCGCCGGCTACGTGGTACCATCCGGCCGCCATGGCCAGGGTCCTCGCTTCCGTTGCGCTCGCACTCGCTCTCGTCGCTGCGGCCGTGCTGTGGGCTCAGGAGTCCCCGCCGCCGCTGCTTCCGCCGCAAGCGCCGTCCGGGCCCACGCCTATGCCGGATGTGCTCCGCAACTACACGCCGGTCACCGAGTCGCGGTTGCGGAGTCCGAACGAGGGCGACTGGACGATGAACCGTCGGAC
>Ga0075418_10006052_pt1 | contig 13658 bp, 10 predicted proteins | sample SoiMetdeltSBSDD2_FD_81776 | JGI IMG/M metagenome (GOLD analysis project Ga0075418, IMG submission 81776) | Bulk soil microbial communities from a Populus tree surrounding site in Tennessee, USA - Soil MetaG P. deltoides SBSDD2 | ecosystem: Environmental > Terrestrial > Soil > Tree plantation...
CGAGCCCCCGGAGCAGGAGCCCTCGCAGGTCCGTAAGGGCCTCGGCCTGGACAGGTCCGCACGCCCGCAAGTCACGTATCCAGCTCGCATTCTCGCGTGGAGCACGCATCGGCATCTCGCCTTCTCCCAAGCCCCTTCTGGACTTCATTCTAGCATGGACACGTCTCTGGAAATAGGCCTGCTGGAAGGCGGCATAGGGCACAGGTTGACCGACCTGGAAGCTCGTATCCCCCTTCAGGTTTCACGGTTGTGATGCTTGCAGGCTTCGCCACGGGACCACATGGCCAGTAGTGTCCTGGGATCATCGCAGCGGGGTTGCAAGAGGTGTTGGGTCGTACATCCGCCACGCGATCAGCCCGTTGCGCCCAGGCGGGAGCGTCACTGCAGACGTCCACGGCTGCCCCCGAGGAGGTGCACCGATCAGGCCCCCTCTCGCGCTCTGGGACACCCCGGGGGCACACATGGGAGAAGAAACGACCCAATCGCCTCACCATGCCACGGGATGCGCTGCCCACCCGGCCATCCCATTTTCGCCTCCTGGCAATGGTTTCTCCACACTGAATGCTCGTTGGAAGCCATTGATATGACAGTACGATAGCGGAATTGTTAGAGGAGATACAGTAGGTTTATGGGCAGTGCATACCCCCTCTCCCACGCTGCGTGATCGTGAGACCATGGAGCCCTGTCTTGCCGTCACTGGGATACCGCTCCACGGCGCTGCACGCTACTGTGTGGCTTGACGTGAGGGCTTTACCTCGATCTTGACCTTCGCCACGCCTTTCTTCGTGAGGCCAATCTGCTTGGCGGCAGCTCGCGAGAGATCGAGGTGCCGGCCTGGCACATACGGCCCCCGGTCATTAATCTTCACCTGGACCGATTGGCCCGTTTCCAGATTCGTTACCTTGGCCTCTGTCCCCAATGGCAGCGTCCGATGAGCGGCGGTCAGGGCATGTTGATTGAATGGCTCGCCACTCGCGGTTTCCCGGCCGTGGAAACCCGGCCCATACCAGGAGGCCAGGCCGATCTGCGTGGTCGCGGGTTTGCCGGCGGGCGCCGTTTCTTGTGTTTGGAGAGCAGGGACTTGGGGGACAGGTGCGGGAGCGGTCTCCTCGTGTGCGTCGGGGACAGATGGAAGTGGCAGGGGCTCTTGCTTGAGGCTACATCCAGCGAGACACCCCAGCAACGTCACACCGATGATGCACCTCCACGCCAGTGCTATGTGCACGTGAGACATCGTGGATTCCTTCTCGGTTGCTGGTCCTCCGGAGGCAAAACGCATGCCATGCCGCTCGTGAGCAGATAAGGCAATCAGCGTCCTGGTCACCAGGAAGCGACCGCGCAGCGGAGGCTCCCGGCCCAAGCATGCGAGTCACCTGCTGGTCACCGTGAAGGTGCCGAGCCGCCCTCGCACAGCAGAGGAAGAGAAGGGACTGGCATGTTGCAGTGCCTCGTCCGTTTTGTCTTGCCATTGCCTTTGTCGCAAAAAGATCGAGCTGCACAATCACTCTCTATCATTACGAGAGGCGGTATCATTTTGATAGTTGTCCACCTGAACCTTGGCTGGGTCTCTCGCTCCTGCCTGGCGACTTGCTGCCGTGGGTAGTGCCGAGGCGGAGTGCAATAGTATCGCCCCACCACGAACAGGGGGAGCAACGACCATCGGTGCAGGCACCTCTAGGCCCATGGATACACGTGCATGTGCGTGTGTTGGCAGGGGGAGGGCCGGGAGCGCGAGACCGGCCATGGCTCCCAGGGTCAGCAGGCGTGGTAGGATTGTAGGCGTTTCTCAGGTTTGGATCCTCCTTGTGGTCTCAGCACCGAGCGCTGTATACAGACTCCCGCAACAGCACTGCTTGTGACGCCCCCGGGAGGAAAGAGCTTTGTCTTTCCCGGTTTGGCACGATATTCGGGCAAGGAGAGAGGCGTGCATGACGAGAGAACAAAGCTCTCCTCCTGACCCTTGTACCCACTGGGCATCTACCGAACAAACCGGTCACGGGGGTAGACCTCGCCTCGCCGGGAGTCATAGGGCCGAGGCCGGTCGTGGGTCGCTTGCCACACATCCCGCACAGTGATATACCACGTGCCGTTCTGGAACTGGCCGACCTGTCCAACATCCACCCAGCCCCAGTCGTCGCCAACCTTAATTTTGTAGGTCGGACGTACGCGGATCGGTCGCCTTGCCTCGCCCAGCAGCGCCCGTTCTCCTGGTCTCACCACCCATTCGCCAATCCGTTCGCGATTGTCTGACCACATACTCACGTGCACAACGTCGCGCCAGTCATTGACGACTTGAATGGGACCGCGTGCTCGGTCGTAATTCCGTGCCGGGCGCGCCTCCCAATAGAGGACCTGCGCAGTCGCGAGGAGTGGCATAAGCACCAGAATCGCCGCAAGCATCCACCACAGTTTCATTCGCGTGGCGTGCATATAGTTTTCTCCTTAATGTCGTGTCTCTTTGATGATCATGATGCGCCATCTTCTCCAGGCGTCCTCACTGTATAGAGGAACGTTTTTCTCATAGCTTTGTATCTACATGTGTGCAAAGCTTGTGCCATAGTAATGATAGAAACCAAAATAGATATGCGAACGATCAACGTGTTCTACCTGTGTCCTCTAGCACGTATGTTCTATAAATTTTTTCCCTTATGATACCTTGGAAGTAGGATGGAACGAAGTTGAAGTCTCAAAAAGAGAGGGTATATCTGACTTCTGATAGCCGTATAAAGACATGGCTCCATACGTATCAGGAGACGAAGGGCAGGATGACGCCATCCCTGTTCTGCACAGGTGCGTAGGCATGGAAAGTCGGAAGAGGTGAGAGTCGGCTGTTGTCACGCCTGTACAGGCGCCCCCACTGCCCGCTGTCCAGACGCGGCACCGCTCGGAGCACTGGGCAGCGACGCCATGCCTGTGTCCGATATTGAGACAAAAGCGGAGGCGCGTATGCGCTCGTGTGTGCCGTGAGGCGCAGTGACGTGTGCGTGCAGTCACACGCGGAGAGGAAGGCGCATGTAAACACCAACAGCTATCGTGCGAAATGGCGATTATCGAGTTCACAGTATGAACAAAAGGTACAGCGCGTTTTACGAGGAAAGCGTCTTGGTCTCGGAACTTAGTTGAGACCCCACGCCTTCCATCGGCAACGGACGAGATCGGCACAGCTGCAAGAGGGTACGAGACGAGAGGGCCCCGCACGCCATGTGGTGTTTAACTGTGATCGGTTTTAGAAGTGTTTTTGCGGCGGAGCACCTTCCGGAGTCCTTGTGCTCCTACCTAACTTGTGCTGTAGGAGTGGGGGTGCAGGTCTTAAGCGTTTCGAGCGTCTCCAGCACCTTCGGCAGAATCCATTGGACGCTCTTCTGCCCCCAGTGCTACAGATGTGATCCCGCAAGGCAGCAAGGATAGAGCCACCCCCTGCGATATCCCCACTGGTGATGGCAGCAACCGCCACGGCGAAGGCAGCCTCGTTCTCGCGCACGGCTCCAAAATCCAGCATGATGTTCACGGCCCGGTCCTCCTCTCCCGCACGTCCTCGTCTGAGGCATTGTCTGCCCCTCTCGCGCTGTCCTGCTGCCTCACGTCAGGGCGAGCCACCCAGCCGTTGCCACACCGCCCGCAGGCGCAGCGTGGCGAGCGCCTCTGGAGTTATCGTCGCAACTCGGGAGGCGCTGCGACCTGCTTCAGTGTCTCGCCCGCCTGGGTCGGCGTGGCGCTGCTCAGCGCTAGATCCCCCAGCGAGACCATCCCCACGAGCCGCTTGTCCCGGGTGAGAATCGGCAGCCGGCGAATCTGGTAGCGCTCCATGACCTGGACGGCATCGTGAACCCCTTGATCGTCGAAGCAGTAAGCAATGTCCGGGGTCATGGCCTCCCGGATCGTGGTGGTGGTCGGATCGCAGCCCTCCGCGACCGCCCGGACGGTGATGTCCCGATCCGTGAGCATGCCGATGAGCCGATCACCCTCGCAGACGGGCAGGGAGCCGATGTTGAGTCGTCGCATCTTGGCCGCCGCCTGCTGTAACGTCGCCTCAGGGTGGATGACTTCGACCTCAGGGGTCATGATCGCTCGCAGTTGCATCGTGCGTCTCCTTCCTCTCCGTCTATACGCTTGGTGCTATTGGTCTCTTCCTGCTATCTCCGATGAAGAGAGCAGCGGCCCGTGAGCCTAATGCCCGACTGCCTCGCTGCTGCGTCCGTTGCCCAACACGGAGCAGCACACCCAGGAGAGCCCTGCTGCATGGCAGCGCAGGCGCGCGAGGCGCGCGAGGCACGCGGCTCTGCTCGCGTGCCTGCGCTGGGCATCACACGCCGACCCTTTCCACTGCCTCCAGCAAGTTTCATACCACAGGCCCGCTGGCTCCCTCCCATGGCAGCGCTCATGCCTTATGCACAGGCCACGCTGGCACGGCAGCGGACCAGGTGCCTCCGCTGAGAGAGCCGTCGCTAAGAAGCCGGAAGCCCTCTCAAGCTGAGAGAGAGGGAACCAAGGTAAAAGCGGAGAACGCCGGGAGCCGGGGCTGGCCATGCGCACAGGGCAAGGTACAGAGGGGAGAGTGCGCACAATCCGTCACGCTGGTGGCAGCAGAAGCGTCTGGAGAAGAGGCGTAGAGAATCCATCGCGGCACGTCGTTGAGACACTACACGTTCCGTGCAGCGATCAGGCTGAGAGCGTGTTTGAGAATCCCCCCTCTCACACCTTATACTACCTCGCGTGCCCATGCTATCCACCCTTGCCACTGCTCTACTCGCCTTCTACCATGACGGCCGTCTAGCCCTATAGCTGCTCGCAGGAGGGGCGTAAGGTGGGCATACGTATCCCGCAGAGAAGAGAGCTTCGCATGCCATGCTCGCCCGTGTCGGTTTCCGTGCTCTATCTGTGTGACCTGACTGATGCCGAGTGGACCCATCTAGCACCATTGTTACCGGCGCCAGCACGGCGTGGGCGGCCGCGCTCTTGGCCGCTGCGGCTGCTCGTCAACGCGCTCTTTTATGTCCTGCGCACGGGTTGTGCCTGGCGCTATCTCCCGCGCGAGTATCCACCCTGGCAAACCACCTATGCGACGTTCCGCCAGTGGCGTCTGCACGGCATCTGGCAGCGGGTCCACGAGGCATTGCGCCGCGCCGTCCGCCTCCGGGCGGGCCGCCACGCTGACCCCTCGGCAGCCATTATGGATAGTCAGAGTGTGAAAACGACGGAAGAATCCGGTGGCATCAAAGGCTATGACGGAGGCAAACAGGTCAAGGGGCGGAAACGCCATGTGCTGGTGGACACACTCGGGCTGCTGCTGTCGGTGGAGGTCACACCCGCGAATACCTCCGACCAGGCAGGGACACGACGCCTGCTCATCGGGCTCAAGCCGTTGCAACCGCGCCTGGAGTTGATCTGGGCTGATGGCTCCTATAGCGGAGAGCCACTTGCCACTTGGTGTGCCACCGAAGGGGCCTGGCGGGTGGAGATCATCAAACCGACGCCACATGTCCAGGGGTTTGTCGTGAGACCATGGTGCTGGATTGTGGAGCGTACGCTGGGCTGGTGGGGGCGGCAGCGCCGCTTGAGCAAAGACTATGAGCGCAAGCTCCAGACCCGTGAAACCCTGCTGAAGCTGGCGATGATTCGGCTGATGCTGCGGCGGTTGGCACGGAGCCCAGCATGATTTTCAAAACACGCTCTTAAGTTGTCAACGCCTCAGGACACGCCCCGCTGGTCGAGGCGGTCTGGCACAGCAATGGGGCCCTCGTGTGTCTCGTCGGTCAGTCGCCCGGCGCGGCCACCCACACGCCCTACTGCTTCGCCTCGGCCTTGCCAGCCTTGGTGACCTCGTCGAGCACGAGGTCGCGATAGCCGCGGAACCAGTCCGTTACCGGCACGAGCTGCTCGCCCTGAGTCTGGTAGAGCCGCACCCAGCCGCCCCCCTCATGATCCTCCGGCGTCAGCGTGAGCGAGGGCAAGAGCCCGCCCAAGGTGAAATCCTTGATGCGCTCGTAGCCCTGCTTCACCGTCGCGCCGGTCACGGGCAGGCCGTCCTCCTCGATGGCGCGCCGAATGCCCTCCACCATCAGGGCCGCAATGAGCACGCCCCGATTGTAGTACACCCCGCCGACATACTCCGGCACGTCTTGGTGCTCCGCCTGGTACATCTTGAGAATGTCCTGGAGCACGGCAAAGTCCCGCCCCACCCCCGCAAACTGCAGGCCCAGATAGCCCTGCGCCGTGTCCCACCCGGCGACTTGCATGTCTTCCTCCCCGGCGCCCCACACCAAGCTGATCATCCGATTAAGGGGGAAGCCCTGCTTCTTCAATTCCTTCATGGACACGGAGGGGGCTGTGCCCGCGAGATGCCCCACAACCCAGTCGGCGCGCATCCGGCGCGTAATATCCAAGACTTGCGCGGCCATCTCCACCCCGGGCATGGGCACTGCAAAGTCGCGGCACGCATAGCCCTCCAGAGCACAGATGCGGTTGAAAATGGGCAAGGGCTCCCGGCCCGCGGGGATGTCGAGGAAGAGATAGGCGATCTTTGTGCCCGGCTTGGCGCCCTGGGCCTTGAGAAAGTGCATCGCGGCGCCCACCTGGGACCAGTACGAGGCGGCCAGGGGAAAGAGATACGGATAGCGCCCCCCGTCGGTGGCATCCGCCCGGCCGAACCCCGGCGTCAGCCCGGGGATCTTGTCTTCGAGGTGGCGCGGGGTCAAGGCATACACAATCTGCGTGCCGAAATCAAACACGGCGACCGCCCCGTCCCGCTTCAAGCGTTCGTAGGCTTCGACCCCCCGATCCGTCTTATACCCATGCTCCACCTCGATATAGCGTAGCGTGTGGCCGTGGACCCCGCCCTGGGTGTTCACCAGCTTGACATAATCGAGAATCCCAGGACACAGGCGAATCCCCACGGCTTTGGTCGGGCCGGTGCGATCGCACTGCCCCCCGATGACGAGTTCATCCGCTCCCGCCGGTACGGCCCCCCTGCCCCCCACGAGACACACCAGGACCAGCCAACGCACCACCCAACTGCGAAGCCCCATAGCATCCTCCTGTGGTGAGCGGGACAAGGCCCGTGCGCAGGGCCGCTCGCAGCTGGCGCTATCCGCCAGCAACCGTGGGCCGGCAGTCCCGTGACGTCCGTCATTCACAGCGCGTCCAGAGCCCACCTCGCTGTGCCGGAGAGGGCGCAGCAGCACAGTCAGGGTCTGGCCCTCCAGTGCGGCGCAATCAGGAGCGTCGTACCACCGTGCTTGCAATGCTCCCGACCGGCCACTCCTCCAGAGGCCGCATGTTAAAGGGCAGTGCCCCCAATGTCAACCAGGGTTGCTGGGCGCTACCCCATACTTCCCCAGAGGTGTATCGGAAATCGTGGCGAGCTTTGTACGGGGCAAGTGTGGTAGACTCCCTGCCGTGGGGCTGCCCGCCCACCTGCGTGGCAGCCATAGCAGCAGCCATAGCAGGCACCGCCTCGGGGCTCTGAGCCTTCCCGCGGTGCATGTGCGGAGAGCGCTCTATGCATCTTGCCGCCTTACAGACGTCACGCCCCCCGGCCCTGCGGGCCCGTGTCCTGGCGCGTCAACGGCGGCTGCATGCACCGTTGCGCCAGGTGGAGCCCGCCGGACAGCTGATGGCCTCTCTCGGTACACAGTTCGTGGTCTCTCCCACGGTCTTCTGGCCCCGTGAGGAAAGTCAACCCCTCGTCCAACATGGGGAGAGCGTGCCCGGGGAGCGCGTCCGCGATCGCTGTACCGGTGCCGGGGTTCCCGCCGTGCTGGCGGCCTATGCCGGCGCGCACCGTCCTGGCCTTGGACAAGCATCCCGCCGCCGTGCACACCGCCACAACGAATGCCGAGCTACACCGGTGTGCTGGCGTGATTGCGGTCCGGGAATCCGCCCCCTGTGTGGCGGTGGCCCCAGGGGAGACGTGCGAAGTCGTGACGATGCATCCACCGTCTACCCCGCATCGCGCCAGCGATTATGTGGAAGCCGCCTCCTGGGAGCGCCACCGTGCCCTCTCTCAACGCTTTTTTGCCGACGTCCAGCCGTTGCTCGCCCCAGGTGGCCGCATCTCCCTGGGGCAGGCGAGCTTCGGGCCCCTCGCCAGGGTCCACGCGTTTGCGACCCAGGCCGGCTTCGCTATCCGCCTGATCGGCAGTGTGCACGGTGCGACGGAGCTGCCGCGCACCGCTTATACCTTCCAACGCACCCCGCGGCGCGCAGGACGGCTATGAGGGGCAGGGGAGGGGGCTTGGTCGCTGATGGTCGCGCCATGACCAGTGTGGCAGGCGGCGTGATGCTCCCTGGGAGCAGGCGCGGGCCATGGCGCAGCCCGTGGTGGCGCTGCGCGCTGCCAACACCTGCACACCCCGCAGGCCGCAGCGCTGGGCCCTGCCGGCCGCGGGCGCGGTGCCTCCAGGGGTAGCGCGTCGGCAGGGCTTCAGCGGCCTCGTCCTGCACGCGCCGGCACGAGAAAGGAGCTACGATATGGCACTCCAGGCATTCCCCGACCAGCCTGTCCCGGGCCCGCCACGCGATTATGTCGGCTATGGCCGCCATATTCCCAAGGTGCGCTGGCCCGACAACGCCCGGGTGGCGATCAACCTGGTCCTGAACTACGAGGAAGGCTCAGAATACACGCATCCGGCGGGCGACAAACGGAACGATGGGCTGACGGAAATCCCCTATGTGATGGAGGCCACCTACCGCGATCTGGCTGCGGAGTCGGTCTACGAATATGGTTCGCGCGCCGGGGTCTGGCGGGTCCAGCGCTTGATCGATGGATACAAACTGCCGCTGACGTGCTTTGCCGCGGCGACGGCGCTCGAACGCAACCGCGAGGTGGCGGCTTGGCTCCAGGAAGCCGGCCACGAACCGTGCAGCCACGGCTGGCGCTGGGAGGAAGTCTGGAGGCTCTCCCGCGAGGACGAGTACCAGCACATGCTGTGGGCGATCGAGTCGATCCAGGCCACGGTCGGGCAGCGCCCCCGGGGGTGGTATTGCCGCTATGGCCCCTCGGTGCATACGCGCGAACTGTTGGTGGAAGAAGGCGGATTCGTGTACGACGCGGACGCCTACAACGACGATCTGCCCTATTTCACCACGGTCAAGGGCACGCGCCACCTCGTGGTGCCCTATAGCCTGACCTACAACGACGCGCGCTTCGTGCTCGCCCAAGGCTACAGCTCCCCGACGGACTTCGCGGAGTCGCTGAAGCGCGCCTTCGATACTTACTGGGAGGAAGGCGCCGACCGGCCCCGCATGATGTCGGTCGGGCTGCATCCGCGTCTGATCGGCCAGGCGGGCCGCATTGCCGGGCTGAAGGAGTTCCTCGACTACGCGCTGGCCAAGGGCGACGTCTGGTTCGCCAAGCGCATTGACATTGCGCACTGGTGGCTCGAGCACCACGCAGAGTTCACACGGTAGCTGGATGGGGCCGGAGAGGAGAGCGCGGAAGGGTGCGACCAGGGAGGTCGTCGCTCCGTCGCGGCGCAGGCAGGAAGAGGCGCATACAGAGCCATGGGCCTCGTGCAGGCGCTGGCACCCAGGGGCCGGTGTGCGGCCCCATCCGCACACCGGCTCTTGGCAAGACCATGATTGACGGGCCTCACCGTGCCTATGTGCGGTCCTATGCGCCAGAGCCTGATCACCAGGGGTGTGCACCGGGGGTGAGGCTCGCGCTCATCGTGCTCCGTTGTCGACCACATGCTGGAGGAAGTCCTCATGCCTGTCTTCCGCACGCGTCTCACGCCCGACCTCGTCGGACGTTACACCCGCGCGGGCCACTGGGGCTCGCACACCTTCTACGCGATCTTGCACCAGCGGGCCACTGCCCATCCCGACCGAGAGGCCATCATCGATCACCGACAGCGCGTGACATATGGGGAGCTCCGCACCCGGGTCGATCGCACGGCGGCCGCGCTCCAGTCCCTCGGGATCGGCCCTGGGGATGTCGTCACCATCCAGCTCCCCAATTGGGCGGAGTTCGCCTACGTCTTCTTCGCCTGCGAGCGCGTCGGGGCCGTCGCGAACCAGATCGGCCCCGACTTCCGCAGCCGCGAGGTCGAGTACATCCTGCGCTTTTCGGAGAGCCGCGCCTTCGTGTGCCCCGCGACGTTTCGGGGGTTTGACTATGTCCCGATGATCCGGGAGCTCCGTCCACGCCTCCCCGATCTCCAGACCGTCTGTGTCTGCGGCAGTGCAGGCGCGCCCGACACCGTCTCCCTGGACGCGATGCTCTCTGGCCAGCACCCCCTCCCGCCGCTCGTGCCGCAGCCCCTGGGCGCTAATGATGTCATGCGTATGGCCTTCACCTCGGGCACCACCGGCAACCCGAAAGGCGTCACCCACAGCTGCAATACCACACTTCCCGCATGTCGCATCCTCAACGAGGCGATGGCGGTCGGAGAGCACGAGGTCTTCCTCGTGTACCTGCCCCTGGGGCTCAACTGGGGGTATCTGACCCTCCTCCAGGCGCTCATGGTCGGAGCCCGCGCGGTGCTCTTGGATCGCTTCAGCGCCCGTGCGGCCCTCGAGCTCATAGAGCGGGAGCGCGTCACGTTCATCCCGAGCGCTCCCGCCTCGCTCATCGCCATGCTCAATGATCCCGAGCTCGAACGCTTTGATTGCCGTGCGCTCCGCGTCGTGATTACGGGGGGGGCCTCCTGTCCGGTCGAGACCCTGCGGGCCTTCCGGGCCCGGATGCCCGGGCACCTGATCGAACTCTATGGCATGCTCGAGACGGGCTTTCACACCTTCACGCGCCTGACGGATGAGCCCGAGGCGGTGACGGGCACCATCGGCCGACCAGCGGCTGGCATGGGCCTGCGCCTGATCGATGCCCACGGGCGCGAGGTCCCGCCAGGAGCCGAGGGTGAAATCGCGGCCGCTGGGCCCTCGGTTCATCTTGGCTACCACAAGAATCCTACTGCCAATGCCGAACTCTTCACCGCCGACGGCTGGTTTCGGACCGGCGACCTTGGCCAACTCGACGCCGCTGGCAACGTGCGGATCGTGGGACGCCTGAAGGAGATGATCAACCGCGGCGGGCAGAAGTTCTTTCCCCGCGAAATTGAGGAGCTCCTGTACACGCATCCCAAGATCCTCCACGCCGCCATCGTGGGTGTGCCCGATCCACGTCTCGGTGAGCGCAACTGCCTGTGTGTGATCCCCCGCCCCGGTGCCCCCCTCTCCCTGGCGGAGGTCGTGGACTTCCTCAAGAACCGCGTCGCGACGTACAAGCTCCCTGAGGCGCTCGAAGTCTTCGACGACTTTCCCTTCACGCCCACGGGGAAGCTCCAGCGCCATGTGTTGACCCAGCACGTCGTGGCCCGGCGTGGGACCCTGGCGGCACGGCCCTGAGCGCAGGAAAGCGGGGGGTAGTGCTCTCCATGTGTGCGCCGTGACAACTGTACGATGGCATAGAGGCAGGATCCGGCTGGACCAGTAGTCCCTGCGGGGTGTGTTGCAGGGCATGGTCAACGTCACGCAAAACATTGCACGTCTGTGCAGGCAAGAGAGGACACTAGAGGGTTGTGGGCTGTCACGACCCCTGGAGTTTCGCTCTCCGCACCCCCGCAGCTTTCCTCACGGGGAAGGCGTCTGGGAGCGATGTTGCCTCACGTTGACCATGCCCTCAACCATGACCCGTGTTGGGACAAAGCCGTCACAGAGGTGTGGCGGACGACCCAGGGCAGTGCCTCGGCGCGTCGTGCCATCAGAGGCCGTGGTGGCCTCCTGGCGGACATCCGCGCGAGGCGTGAGCCCTGACAGAAGGCAGGGGGTGACGATGACGAGCCGCATCGCTGACCTGTATAATCGTGTGGCACCCGACTGGGAGCGGCAGACGCCTGTGCTGGTGTCCGATTTCACAGCACGCCCGTTCGTGCTGGAGCTGTGCGAGCCGCTTGCAGGGGCGGCGGTGCTGGAGGCGGGGTGCGGGGAAGGCTACATGGCCCGGCACCTGCGCCAGCGTGGGGCCAGGACGGTCGAGGGGATCGACATCTCCGCCGGCATGCTCGCCGCGGCCCAGGCTGCCGAACAGGCCCACCCCCTGGGCATTACCTTTACCCTGGCCACGGTGGTGGACCTCTCGCGCTTCCCGGACGCCGCCTTCGACCTGGTCGTCGCGGTGGCGGTGCTCAATTACCTCACGCTCGCGGACACCGGGACGGCCCTGCGGGAGATCCGGCGGGTGCTGCGGCCTGGGGGGCGCCTGGTGTTTGCAGTGCCCCATCCGGCACTGCCGTTCCTGCGGCCCCCAGCGCCGCCGCTCTTCTTCGATCGCGCGGCCTGCGGGTATTTTTCGGGCCGCGGGCGCGAGTTGCACGGCCAGATGTGGCGCCGGGACGGCCGCGCGGTGCCGGTCCGCTGTGTGCACAAGACGCTGGCGGACTATTTCTCCACCTTGGCGCACGCCAGCTTTACCACGATGCCGGAGGTGCATGAGCTGGGCGTCACCGACGAGCACCTCCGGCTGGACCCGGCGTTCTTTGGCCCCCTGATCGACCAGCCGCTCCAGGTGGCCTTCCGGCTCGTCCGCTGAGGGCGGTGCGCGTAAAGGCGTGCAGGGGCTCCCCGGGGCCCGTGGACCCGTATGGTTGAAAATCTTGGCTGGCTCTACTTCATTGCAGTTGCTTAGGTTGGAAGTATACTGGATCGTATCATGACGTCATGACCTCCAACCTGAGGTCCAGCTATGCTTCTCTATTTCCTGATCGCCATGGTCGCCGGGTGGCTCCAGCGTCACCACCAATAGGTTATCACCTATCTCCAAGAGGAGAACCGCATTCTCAAAGCCCAGCTCGGTGGTCGCCGGCTGCGCCTCACCGACACGGAACGCCGCCGGCTTGCGGCGCTCGCCCACCCACTCGGTCGGGTTTTAATGAATAAGTGATTGCGAGTTTTGCCAATGCCTCTAACCTCTTGTAGGATATGGAGAAAGGTGCTTCTCTCGTGCACAGCCATACCCTTCACATGAGGTCCTTGCGTGATGAGCCAAACGGCAGCACAGCCCGCAACGACGCCGATCCCTGTCCAACTTTCGGAACCGGAGTGCACCGCATTTATCTTGCCGCGCCTCTCGATGCCCAAGCGTGGGCCAAAGTGCAAACTGGGCTATTATCGCGTCTTTAATCTCATCTTGTGGCTTCTGTATACAGGCATGCAATGGAAGCGTTTGCCCGTCCCGACAGATGCTGATGGGAAGCCGGCCATTCACGACACGACCGTCTACAAAGTCTTTGCCAAATGGGCGGATGACGGATCGCTCTGGCAGGCGTTCATCGCGAGTGTACGGCATCTTGCGGTCGAGAAACACTTCGATACCCGTGTGCGCCATGGTGACGGAACCAACACCGTGGCGAAAAAAGGGGCGATGGCATTGGCTACTCGGGCTACAAACACCAGAAAGGGGAGAAAGTTATCGCGATCACGGATAACCATGAACTGGTTGCGCGTTTTGGAAATCTCTCTCATCTCTTGAAGTAGCGAGAGAAAACAGACGGTCGTGGGGTCTGTACATCAGGAGCATGCGTCCCAAAAAACATGGCGATCAGGCGCATTCCTGTCCCACGCCCTGCTACGAAATATCACACATTTTTCTAACTGCACCGCTTTCGTATGCCGCTGCCGTCTCCACTGTAGCCCATGCGAGAAGCGTCTGCGCTCCGCAAAAC
>Ga0075418_10006054_pt1 | contig 13654 bp, 10 predicted proteins | sample SoiMetdeltSBSDD2_FD_81776 | JGI IMG/M metagenome (GOLD analysis project Ga0075418, IMG submission 81776) | Bulk soil microbial communities from a Populus tree surrounding site in Tennessee, USA - Soil MetaG P. deltoides SBSDD2 | ecosystem: Environmental > Terrestrial > Soil > Tree plantation...
GATTCGAGAACGATCTTCAGGACCGGGTTGAACCCGGTCTTTTTGTTTCCGGGCCAGGGAATGCCGACGGGGAGCGGCGACTCCTTGCGGCGCGGGGCGGCGGCGCGGTCGGTCGCCTCGGCCATGCGAGCGGTGTCGTTCGCAGGGCGCGTCGGATTCGGCACGGGCGGGTTCGCTGCGGATCCCAAAGGGGACACCATCGGCGGCGGTTCGAAGTAGGGCGGCCGCATCTTGTTCGATGAACCCCCGCCGCCGCGCACGGCCGGTCCGGCACCGCCCCGCACCGGCGCGTTCGCAACCGCGGGCGCCGGCTGACCGCCGGACGGGTGTCGAGGGTGCGCGGGGGGTGGCAGCGGTTTCGCGGCACGCTGAACCACCTCCGCCCGGACGACTGCGGGCTCCTGCCGGGTCGTCGCCGTCGTTGTCCCCGTGCTCCCGCTCGCCGCACCCTCCCGCGCCGCCGGGCTGAGCACCGGCATTTCGTCTTCGGGCGGCACCGGGATGGCCGTCCGAACGAACGGCTTGAGGGCCTCGTACACTTGGGCCGGGTTCTGAAATCGCTCAGTCACCGACTTGGCCATCATCTTGCGAATGACGGCCGTCAGCTCAGGCTGAATCTCCGGGCGCAGCCGGTCGATTGGCACGGGTTGCTTGGTCTGATGAGCAATGAGCTTCTGTGACACGGTGCCTTCCGGGAACGGCGGATGGCCGGCCAGGAGGAAGTAGAACGTGGCCCCGAGCGAGTAGATGTCCGCCCGCACGTCCACGTCGTGGCTGTTGATCGTCTGCTCCGGGGCAACGTAATCCGCGGTGCCAAGGACGCTCTTCTCGTCGTACTTCTTGGTCAACATGTCGTCGTCGGTGTGGTAAAACCGCGCGAGTCCCATGTCGAGGATCTTGGCGACGCCGGTCCGGTCGACCAAGATGTTGCCCGGCTTGATGTCGCGGTGAATGACGCCGACGCGGAAGGCGTGATCGAGACCCTGCACCGACTGCCAGACGTAATGGGCGGCCCGGTCGATCGCCATCGGCCCGGTCTTGCGGATGATTTCCAGCAGGCTGGATCCGTCCACGTACTCCATGACGAGAAAATGCAGGTTGCCGTCCTGGTCAATGTCGTGGGTGCGAACGATGTTCGGGTGGTCGAGCGCCGCGGCGGCGCGGGCTTCGCGGTAGAACCGACCGAGGGCGGCGGGCTCTTCCGCCTTGGCCGGCGGCAGCACCTTGATGGCCACGCGGCGGCGCATGTACATGTGCTCGCACAGGAAAACCTGGCCCATGCCGCCAAACCCGATGCGTTCGAGGAGCTTGTACTTGCCGATGGTGAACCCGCGCCACTTGCCGAGCATAAACTGCTCGGCCTGGAAGTAGGTCAGCAGGCCGTCTTTGACCATGGCCCCGGCGAGCTTGCGCACGTCCGACGGCAGCGGGCCGGCGAGGCGCGCCCGTTCCAGGTACGCGTCGAGTCGCGGCTCGTCGATCATCCCGCTCCTGCGAATCAGCTTGAGCAGGTCATCGACCGTGACGGGGGAAGGCATCGGGAAAGCTCACCTGTGGCTGGCAGTCGGCTGGGCGCGCGGGGAACATCCTGGCGGCCGGCGAATCGGGTGCGGACCCCGGTACCCATACTATAATTCAGGCCCGGAAAAAAGCGGTCGGAATCCAAAATTGATTCCGGTTGGAAAACGGATTCCCAAAACTTCTTCTTCGCGGAGCTTGCGTAGTATTCAGGCCCGGCAGTAACTCCACCTGTCGCCTTCCGAGCCGCTCATGAGTGTTGAGCCCGACCGGGCCGAACTGCAGTCGGTTCTCGTTGCGATCGAGCCGGCTGCTCGCCTGGTCCCGGTGCGTGCGTTGCGCCGCGCGATTCGGCTGAGCCACAAACGCGATCACTTCCACCCGCATGCGGCCCACGACCGCTGCTGGCGCGTCCGACGCGACCAGCTGTTCGAACTCTTGACTCCTGGCGAACTCGGGCTGTCTCCCGCCGAGCCCGCGGCCGAACTCCTCCTCATCCCAACTCCGCGAGAGGAGGTTACCCAGCAGACGTGGAGGCAGTTGTGGCGGACGCTGTTCCACGCGGCAGTGGATCGGGCGTTCGACGACGCGGTGCGCTTCGGACGAATTGAGCCGCAACTGCTTCGCGACGTTCCGCGGACCCTCGGACCGGCGAAGTGGCACGCGCTCGAGGCCCTGGCGAAAGAGGAGAACCTGATTGACGGACACGATTTGCCGGAACAGGTCGTGCGGGAAATCGTCGCCCTGGCTCTCGAGGTGGAACATTTCTCCCCGGGACAATGGAACACGTACTTTCCCGGAATCTCGCCCGATGAAGAGACGCTGGTCACGATTGGTTCCGCCTTGGACTCGGCCCGGATCTACCAGGCGACCAGTCCCCCGCGTCTTTCGTCCGGGCCGGTTATGAGCGCGGCCCCCGCGTCGGCACTGTCCATGTTGCCGACACCGGTTTCCGATGCGGACCGGGCACGGGTCGCGAAGTGGGCGGACCGCGGGAATCACCTGCGTGCGTCCATCCTCCTGCATCGGGCCGGCGATCCCGCGGCGTCGGACCATCTGAACAGGCTCCTGCGCCGACTACAGGCCGTGCTCGAATTGACTCGGGAACAAGTTCGCGAATGGGAGCATTCGCTGCGATTGCTCCTGCCGCGAGCCGCCGCGGGCGGATGGCCGCTGGAGCGCCGGCTCCTGTACGACCTGCAGCGGGCCTGCCTGGCCATTGAAAGGCCGACGTACGCCGCGGACCTGGTGGAGTGGATCATTACCTTCGGCCGCCGGCCGATCAAACGACCGCTACCGAAGACCAAGTGGGTGGAAGCCACCCGCCGGTTCCGAGCCGCGTGGCGCTACGCGGAGCGACTCGTTGAGGCAGTTCCGGAAGCACGCCCCTTAATTGAACTCACGGAACACGCGGCACATCAAACCGAACACAAGGCCCGCGACGACCTGCGTCCGGAACTTAACGCCGTCCTGGACGAAGTTGGGCTGGTGCCGCAGTCGGTGGCGGAGCGGCTATCGCGTGACAAGCTCGTCGGAGAATTGCTGGACGTCGCCTGCGACCGCGGGTTCCTCCGGATCGGCGACTTGCGGGACGCCATTGCGCGCAACCGAGTAAAGCTGTCCGACTTGACCGGACCGGGTCAATTGGCTCGCGGCGATCCGCTCATCCTGGCCAATCAGAAGCTGCCTGAGCGGCTGGACGGTGTCTACCGCCGCGGCGAGATCTACATGCGGCTCCTCCAGCGGGGTTGTTCCATCTTTTTCGGGACGCCATGGGGCCGGGCTTTCACGAAGTACCTCGCGTTGCCAGTTGGCGGTGCCTACCTCTTGATCGAAGCCGTTCACCACTTGGTGGGAGCTGGCGAAGGTCTGGTGCACTGGCTGTCCGGCTGGAGCGCGACCATCCAGGGAGTAGCCGCCCTCGGCGGCGGGCCGGCCGGGACGCTCGCCGCGAACCCCACTCTGGAATCGAGTAGTGTGACCTGGCCATCGCTACTCGCGGTCGCCACCTTGCTCTTCCTGTTACTCCACTGGCCCGCGTTCCGCGGCGCTGTTTTGCGGGTCGCGAAGTTTGCGCTCGTCAAGCTCCCACGGGCCATCCGCCGTTCGAGGCTCATCCGCGCTATTGTGGACAACCACCTCACGCGGTTCTTTCGCTATTACCTCTTGTTCCCACTCTCCGCCGGGACCCTCGCGGTTCTGGCGATGACCGCACTCACCAGCAGCGGGGCAGCGGTCGGCCTGGTCGGGGCCGGCGTCGCCCTTCTGGCGGGGACCTTTTTCCGCACCCCGGTCGGCCGCGAAGCCGAGGATCGGCTCAACGAGACCCTCGCCCGCGTGTGGCGGATCATCTCGGTCAACTTCGTGGTCGGTCTGCTGACGTTCATCTTGCACGTCTTCCGGGCCGTGTTCGAGGCCATCGACCGCGGCATCCACGCGGTGGATGAGTGGCTCCGCTTCGGCGAGGGAGAAACCCGCGTGACCTTCGTCCTGAAGCTTCTACTCGGGTCCGTCTGGTTCATCTTCAGCTACCTTTTCCGTTTCGCGTGGAACCTCCTGGTCGAGCCACAGATCAACCCGATCAAGCATTTTCCGGTCGTCACCGTCTCGCACAAGCTGCTGTTGCCGTTAATCCCGTCCCTGGCGAAACAGTTCAACGTTTCGGCGGAGACAATGGGCACCATCGTCTTTGGCATCCCGGGCATCTTCGGCTTCTTGGTCTGGGAGTTGAAAGAGAACTGGAAGCTGTACCGGGCGAACGCTCCGAAGACGATTCGCCCTGTCGTCGTCGGGACGCACGGGGAGAAAGTCCGTGCCCTCCTGCGGCCTGGGTTTCACTCGGGGGTGGTACCCAAGACGTTCGCGAAGCTCCGGAACGCGGTTCGCGCCGGCCGATCTCTTCGCGCGGCCAAGCAACAACATGCCCTCGAACACATCGCCGAGTTCCTTCACCGCTTCGCCGACCGGGACATGGCCATGTACTTGCGGGCGTCGCGGCGCTGGGGCGGCCGGCCGATCGCTGTGGGACATGTCCATCTGGCGCCGAACCAGATTTTCATCCCATTCGAGAGCGATGGCCGGGCTGTAGTCATCGTGATCGAAGAACTCGGCGGATGGGTCATCGCGGGAGTTGCAGAGCCGGGCTGGCTCCGTGAACTCGACCCAGGCGCGCGGGCCGCGTTTGCCGACGCCCTGATCGGCCTCTACAAGCGGGCCGGGGTCCACGCCGTTCGCGAGCAGGCCGCCGCGGTGTTCGGTCGGCCGGCTTATAACTTTGACGCGGTGCCGGAGGGGCTGATTATCCCGTTGCCGGACGGTCGCGAGCAGTTCTTCGATTACGACGACGGCCCGGAAATGACGGCGCCGGCGCAGGGCCTGCCATCGGACACGATGGTCTTCACCCGCCGCCCGATTCTCTGGGTAGACTGGGTTGACCGTTGGGAAGCCGATGCGGCCGGGAAGCCAGTACCGGCTCCGCTGATCCGGGGCTGGCATTTTCTTCCACCGCCGCCGGCCTCCTGAACCATCGCCACGCGAGAACGATCCCCGCTCCCAGAGCGACCCCGATGGTGTCCAGCCCAACGTCCTCGATGCGAGACGTCCGGCCGGTGAAGCTCTGGAGGATTTCGGTCAGGCCGCCGTGGGCCGCCAGACCCGGCAACACCCAGATCCACTTGCGCCCAAAAAGCGCCACGGTCCCGCCAAGGACCGCGAGGAACGCGTACGCGGTGATGTGCAGTGCCTTTCCGAAGATGAAGACCGAGAACGGACTGCCGAGCACCTTCTCCGCCGATTGCGTGGGGACCGGCAGCAGAAGCACAACCGTCCAGGCGATCAGAAAGGCGGCAAAGACGGCGGCGTGGCACGCCCGAAATGCAGAGCAACAGGTCATCGGATCCTTCCGTTATTCAGCTCCCGCGGCCCGCAGGCGAGTGCGCAGGTAGCGGGCGCGAGCGGCGTTTCGGGCTTCCCCGTCGAGCGGTTCACCCACCAGCTTCTGCAGATGCGCCGGCTGCGTGTGGATGAACAGCTCATTCACCGTTTGCGGGGCCAGGTCGCCGATCAATTTGAGATGCACGCCCAGGCGGACCGCAGAGAGAAGTTCCATCGTCTCCTCAGAGGTCATCATCGTGGCCGACTGGAGAGTCCCCAGCGCGCGAGCGACTTTGTCGTGGACGTTCTGCCGCGCCTCGCGCATCAGCGTTGATCGGGCCATCCGTTCGTACTTGATAATTTCCTGAATGACCGACCGGATGTCGTTCAGTGACGCCACCTCGCTCTTCCCAAGGGTGATCTGGTTGGAGATCTGAAAGAAGTCCCCGAGGGCCCGGCTCCCTTCGCCGTACAACCCGCGAACGACGAGGTTGATCTTCTGCAGAGCCTTGAACGCCTTGTCGATCTGCTTGGCCAACCCGAGTGCCGGCAGGTGGAGCATGACGCTCGCGCGCATTCCGGTGCCGACGTTGGTTGGGCAGGCGGTCAAATAGCCGAAGTCCTCGCTGAACGCGTACTCGAGCTTGGATTCGACCAGGTCATCGATGTGATCGATCGCGTCCCAGGCCGCGTCGAGGTCGAAACCGCTGCGCATCGACTGTAGTCGGAGCTGGTCCTCCTCGTTGACCATCAGGCTGATGGCTTCGCGGTCGTCGAACGCCACCCCGCGGGGACCGTCCAGCACCCCGGCCATCTCCCGGCTGATGAGTTGACGCTCGACGAGGAACTGCCGGTCGATCGCCGGTAGGCTGGCGACACTCACGTACGAGAGCGGGCTGGGCAGGTCGAGGGTGGCGATGGCCTCGCGGATGCGGGCTTCGGTTTCGGCCTTCTGATGCGGGCTGGCCCGGGTGGTGAACGGCGTCGATGCGACGTTGCGGGCGAGGCGGATGCGAGTGGAGACGACCACGTCGGACTCCGGGCCATTGCCGCGGAGCCACTCCCCGAGCCGCGAGGTCAGGGTGTTAAGGTTCATGGTCCGCCCCCAGGGCTCGAATCGAGTCTCGCAACCGCGCCGCCTCCTCGTATTTCTCCGCCGCGACCGCCGATTTCAATTGCGCCTCCAGCTCGACCCGGTGGGCCATTCGCATCCGCCGCCGGTGCCGCCGCGGCACCTTGCCGACGTGCCGTCCTGCGTGATTGTGCACTTTCTCGATGAGAGGCGCCAGGAAGGACCGAAACGCCTCGTAGTCGTGCGGGCAGCCGAGCCGGCCCTGTGCTCGAAAGTGCGCATACGGCGTGCCACATTCGGGGCACACCGCGTCCGGCGCGGACTGGCGGGCAGGCGGCGTCTGCCCCAGCATGAATTGAAACAAGGCCGGGACATTGATCGCCTCGGCGTTGTCCGCAAGCAAGTTCCGTTCGCGGGCGCACGACTCGCACAGATGCATCTCTCCCTTCTTCTTGTCGAGGAATTCGGTGAGGTGCACCGTGGCCGGGTTCGGGCAGAATTGACATTTCATACGAGTGCCCCGGCCGGGTCTCTGACAAACTACCCCTGCGCGAGCCTGGTTCAACCCTCTTCGAGCTGTTTGATCCGGTCCCGGAGTCGGGCCGCCTCCTCATACGCCTCCGCGGTCACCGCCTTCTGCAAGTCCTTACGCAGCCGGTTCAGTTCCTGCGTCCGGACCTTTTGCGACGGGCGCCGCGGGGTCTTGCCCGCGTGCCGAGTGGAGCTGTGAATACTCTCCAGGAGAGGCAATAACTCGGCCTGGAAGGCTTGGTAGTCGTGTGGGCACCCGAGCCGTCCGCTGTTGCGGAAATCGACGAACTTGGTCCCGCACTGGTCGCACTGCTTGTCCGAGTTCCCGGCGAGGTCGCGCGGGTCGGCCTTTTTCTTCTTCGGCGACGTCTCGTACAGGTACTTCTGGGCGCATTCGTCACAGAGATGGTATTCCTCGATATTGTTTTCCGCGTGGATCTCGGTGATCTGGAGAGTTGCCAGTTTCGGGCAGTTTTGGCACTTCATTGGCGCACGTCTCGCGGGCTCCGCCTCAATTCTCAACGCATTCTAGCAGATTCGTTTTCCCGCCAGCAAGGGAGTGGTGTTTCGTTGGAGTCTTCGTGGGAGTTCCGCCTTTAGGCGGTGCTGGGCGCCCCAACCGCCTGAAGGCGGAACTCCAACGAAGACCGCCGAAGGCGGAACTCCAACAAGAATCATCATTCGATTCGATACCGCGCCACTGACTCCGGGCTCAACTCGAATCCGTGGCCCGGCCGATTCGGCGGCACGAGTTTGCCGTCCTTTGGCGTCACGGGTGCGGCAAATGCCCCCGCAAGCCAGTTACCCCACTCGGCCATCGGCACATTCGGAAGTCCACAGGCCAGATGGACGCCAACTTCCGGCAGACGGTAGGGAACGACCGCGGCCTGATACGCCTCCGCGAGGGCCGCAATCTTCAAAAGCGGAGTGATGCCGCCCAGCCGGAGCGGGTCGGGCCGCAGGACCCGCGCCTCGCCCCGTTCCAACGCTCGACGGAAATCGTCGCGATTGTCGAACGTCGATCCAAGCGCCAGCGGCACCTCCATGCGCTCCGCCAGCCGCTGGTAGCCGACGCGGTCCTCGACCGGGATCGGGAAATCCAGCCAGTCGATGCCGACATCCTCCTCATAGAAGTGCGCCATTGCAAGCGCCGTCCCGAGGTCATAGCGGCCGTCGACGGAGATGCCCAGCCACGCCGATTCGCCGAGGCCGTCGCGGATTTGCTGAACGCGGTCCGCGTCCAGTTGAACTTCTGCCCCGCCGACCTCGACCGACACGCCAAGGACGCCCTGATCGAGGAGCGGTCGGGCCGCGTTGACCGTTTGCTGTGGGTCCGAGCCGATCGGCGCCAGGTCGCCCGCGAAACACGACGTGGCGGATCGAGCCCCGCCCAGGAGCCGAAACAGCGGCAGTCCGGCGGTTTTCGATTTCAGGTCCCAAAGCGCGATGTCGATGGCCGCGTATGCCCGGGCGGCGAGCCCCGCCCACCCAGTGGCGCGAAACCGACCCTGTGCCTTGCTCAGCAGGCGCTCATTATCGTTCGGGTTTTCTCCGATGATCAACGATGCCAGCTCGCTCTCGATGAGAGTGCGGATGACCTGCCCCGCGACGTTGGTTGCAGTGAATCCGAGGCCGACGTGGTCGCCGTCGGTGTGAACTCGAACAACCGCCATGAAGGTGGACGAAGGCAGTATTGGAGCCGTCAACGAAAGCCGCGACCGGGAGGCCGGCAGTGGCAGGAGGATCGTTTCGACGCGGGTGATAGTCATGTCGTTTTGTAGGGTGGGTGGAGGCTTTGCGCAACCCACCGTGGCCCACGCGGCGAGTCGGGCGGAGCCTGACGCGCCAGCGAAGGGGACGTTGGCGATTCCTTCGCTTGCGCGTCAGGCTCCGCGGAACCACCGGTCGGCCATGGTGGGTTCCGCAAAGCCTCCACCCACCCTACTCTCCCAAATACGCCGCCTGAATCCGCGGGTCGTTCAATAGTACTTCCGCCCGGTCCGTCGCCGTGATCGATCCGGTTTCCATCACGTACCCGCGGTGGGCCAGCCTGAGCGCCTGTCGAGCATTCTGTTCCACTAACAACACCGACATCCCGGCCCGATTCAGGTCGCGGATCACCTCGAAGATCTTCAAGACGATCATCGGAGCCAGCCCGAGCGACGGTTCGTCAAGAAGCAACAGCTTCGGCCGCGCCATCAAGGCCCGCGCGATCGCGAGCATCTGCTGCTCGCCGCCGGACAATGTCCCGCCCAGCTGCCGCTGCCGCTCCTTGAGAATCGGGAAGTGCTGGAACGCCTTTTCGATGTCCTCGCGAATGCCCGGCTTGTCTTTGCGGGTGAATGCCCCCATCTCCAGGTTCTCGAGGACCGTGAGTCGGGGGAATATCTTGCGCCCCTCCGGCGACTGGGCCAGCCCGCGACGGACGATCGTGTGAGCCGGCACGGCCGACAGTTCCTCCCCCTGGAAGGCGATGCTCCCGCCGCGAACGCGCACGCACCCGGAAACGGTCATGAGCGTGGTCGTCTTCCCTGCTCCGTTCGCGCCGATCACGGTGACGATCTCGCCTTCGTTCACGGCGAGCGAGATTCCCTTCAGTACCTCGATCGGCCCGTAGCCGGCGCGGAGGTCTTTGACCTGCAGCAAGGCGGGCATCAGTGTACCTCCTCCTTGCCGAGGTACGCCTCGATCACCTTCGGATCGTTCTTCACCTGCGCCGGGGGCCCCTGCGCGATCTTCACCCCGTAGTCGAGGACGGCAATGTCCTCGGAAATGCCCATCACCAGACTCATGTGGTGTTCGATGAGCAAGACGGTAATGCCGCGGTCGCGAATACGTCGAATGAGTCCCATCAGCTCGCCGGTCTCTTTGGGGTTCATGCCCGCAGCCGGCTCATCCAACAGCAGGAGCTTCGGATCGCAAGCCAAGGCGCGGGCGATTTCCAGCCGGCGCTGGTCGCCATAGGGCAGATTCTTGGCCAGCCGGTTCTCGACCCCCTGAAGGCCGACGAATGCAAGCAACTGCGCGGCGCGGGCCGATAGCTCGCGCTCCTCCCGGCGAACATTCGGCAGCCGAAAGGCCATGGCCAGGTAGCTGGCTCTGAATTTCCGGTCCATGCCGACCAACACGTTTTCCAGGACAGTCATGTCCTTGAACAGCCGAATGTTCTGAAATGTGCGGGCAATCCCCGCCCGCGCCACGACGTCGGTCGTCCGTCGGGATCGTATCCAGATCGCCGTTGCGCCGAGCGCGGCGACGGCGAAGCCGCCGAAGAACCCGAGCGACGCCTGTCCCGAGCGTTCCGAGATGTATTCACTCGCAGCCTTCGCGGCCTTGCGGTAGGAAAAGGGATCCGTCCGTACGTCGGGCATGACGTCGCGGATCGCTGTTTTCCACAGGCCATCCGCGCGCACCGCGAAGATCATCGCCAGAAGACCGGTTACCAGGCCGAGTACCACGATGCGAAGGAACACCCACGGGGTAAGTGGTTTCGCAAGCGAACGGCCATCGAAGAGGACCTCCCCCTCGGTCGGTTCGTAGATGCCGGTGACCGCGTTGAAGAGGGTCGTCTTGCCGGCACCGTTCGGGCCAATCACCGAATGGATGTTACCGGATTGCACGGCGAGATCGACGGCATTCACCGCGGTCAAGCCGCCGAATTGCATGGTCAGGCGTCGGACGTCGAGGATGGGCTGCACGCGTGCCCCTGCCGTGTTCAATGGCTCGCCCCCCGCCGCTCCGGGAGCAGCCCGTGCGGGCGAAACCGCATCATCACAATGAGCACGAGCCCGAAGATCATGAGCCGCCAGTTCGCCAGCCGGAAGATCGAGTCGCCACTCAGACCGGATGCCTGCAAATTGTCGTCGATGATCCGTGAGACGATCTTGTCGAACCCCATCAGGAGCACGACGCCCCAAAGCACGCCGGCCCGCGAACTCAGGCCGCCGAGAATCACCGCGGCCAGGATAATGATCGACCAGTTGAAGTTGAACGAGTTTTGCGGTTCGGTCGTGTTCGTGTTGTGCATGGCGAAGAGCGAGCCGGCGAGCCCGGCGATTCCAGCGCCGATGGCCAGCGCCGCGAGCTTCAGCCGCGCCGGGTTGAGCCCCATCGCGCCAGCCGCCAATTCGTCCTCGCGCACGGCGACCAGGCCGCGTCCCAGTCGCGACCGCTCCAGGTTCCCCAGACCGACGTACACCAGGATCAGAATCCCGAGGCAGACGTAGTAGAACGCCGGGAAGACCTGCCAGTCGCCGCGGCGTCCGAGCCAACCCTCGGTTACAAATGGCAGGAGTGGGGGGAATAATCCCTGGAGCGTCTTCTTGCCGCCGGTGACGTTTTCGAACTCCAACAGAACCGTAATCACGATCTGGCCGAATCCGAGCGTGACCAGCGCCAGGTAGTCGCCGCGGAGGCGCAGCACCGGTGCACCGAGAACCAGGCCCACGAGTGCGGTGCCCGCGGAAGCGACGATCGCGGCCACCAGGAAGCTGGTCTGGAATGGGAAGATGGACGTCGTCAGGATGCCGGCGATGCAGCAGCCGATTCCGTAGAAGGCGGCAATGCCGAGATGGAGGAGTCCCGTCGTTCCGAGGATCAAGTTCAGGCCCAGCGCCAGCACGGAGAGGATCAGGAGTTCCGTGAGCAGGTTCGCCGGAATGCCCAGATCGGCGAGCGGAAGTTGCGGCAGGACCGCAAGCAGGACAAACAGAACGCCGGCGGCAATCGAGTGGCGGGACGGGCGGGTCATACTTTCTCCCGCGATCGACTGCCGAGGAGCCCGGTTGGGCGGAAGATCAAGAGCACGATCAGCACGCCGAAGATCAGCGCATCGATCCAGTTGCCCTGCGAGTAGCCGCCCCCGAATGAATAGATAAACCCGAGCAGGAGTCCGCCCAGCACGGCGCCCGGGATATTTCCGATTCCTCCGACCACGGCCGCGGTGAACGCGTACAGTCCGTTCTGGAACCCCATCTGGTATTCGATGCGACCAATCTTGAGCGTGTAAACCACCGCCGCGAGTCCGGCCAGGTAGCCGCCGAGGAAAAACGTTGACGCGATCACGCGTTCGACGCTGATGCCCATGAGCTGCGCGGCGACCAGGTTTTGCGCCGTCGCCCGCATCGCCTTCCCGAGTCGGGTGAATTTCACCAGCCAGGTGAGACCAATCATCACCGGCACCACGGTCAAGAGAACGACCGCGTCCTTCCACTTGAGAGCGACGCCGCCCGCTTCGATCGCGGTCCCGTCCGACACGAGCTGCGCCTTGTTTTCCAGGCTGAGCGGCGAAGTGCCGATCCACAACTGGCCGATGTTCACCAGTACGAACGAGACACCGAGGGCTGAGACGAGCGGCACCAGCCGCGGGGCGCGCCGAAGCGGACGGTACACCACCCGGTCAATGATGACGTTGACCACCGCGCAGAACAGCGGCACGACAATCAACAGACCGACGATGATGGCGAGCGACATCCCGCCGGGAGTGATGGCTCCGAACGAAGAGACTGCCATGGCCGTGAGCGAGTAAGTCAGGGCACTCCCGAGCATGAACAGGTCGCCGTGGGCGAAGTTCACCAGCTCGATAATGCCGTAGACGAGCGAATAGCCGAGGGCAATGAGGGCGAACAGCGCCCCCATCACCAGGCCGTTCAGAAAGAGTTCCCAGAAGAGGATGCTTCCGGGGGTGTCGGCCAGGAGCGAGTGCATGAACCGGTCAGCCGTGGTCCGGCCATGTAGGGTGGGTGGAGGCTCGACCCACCCTACTGGACCGTCCACGCTCAAATGGTGGGCTGTCTTGTTAGCCCGACGCGCAAGCGAGGGATTGAGTCTCGCACCTCGCTTGCGCGTCGGGCTAACAAGCCGACCCACCCTTTGAGGGTGGATGGACTACTACCCCTCTCAGGTGCTACTGGACCTTCTTTTCCTTCGCCATGTCCAGTTCCTTCACCGGGACGAAGTTGCCCCCCTCGATCTTGCTGATCGAGAAGATCTGCGCACTGATGTCGCCGTTCTCGTCGAACGACCAGGTGCCGATCGCCCCGTCGCTGAACTCCTTGGTCGCGAGGATCGCCTCGCGGATCGCGTCGCGATCCTTCTTGTTCACCTTCTTGATCGCGGCCAGCGCGACCTTGGCGGCTTCGTAGCCGTAGACCGCGTAGGCCTCCGGCTCGGTCTTGTACTTCTCGCGGTACTTGTCCACGAACGCCTTGCCCGGGCCAGTCAGCACCGACGGATCGCGCCCTCCGAAGGTCACGTACACCCGGCCCTGGAGGTTGATCCCAGCCGAATCGATGAACGCCTTTTCGTAGCACCCGTCCGGCACCACCAGGACGCAATTCGGTATGGTCTTGATCATGTCCTTGGCGATCTGACCGCCCTTGGACTGCGTCGTCCCGCCGAAGTAGATGACATCGGGCGGCCCGCCTTCGCTGTTCTTGATCTTCGTCATCAGGGCGCCGAATTCCTGCTGCTGGACGTTGATCTTCTCATTGCCCATCACGGTCAGGCCGCGGGCGCGGGCGCCGGATTCGAACTCCTTGGCGATGCCCTCCCCGTACCGCTCGTTGTCGTTCAGGACGTAGACGCGCTTCTTTTTCAATTCCTCGGCAATGAACTTGGCCGCGACCGGGCCCTGGCTGTCGTCCGTCGGCACGACGCGAC
>Ga0075418_10006056_pt1 | contig 13650 bp, 16 predicted proteins | sample SoiMetdeltSBSDD2_FD_81776 | JGI IMG/M metagenome (GOLD analysis project Ga0075418, IMG submission 81776) | Bulk soil microbial communities from a Populus tree surrounding site in Tennessee, USA - Soil MetaG P. deltoides SBSDD2 | ecosystem: Environmental > Terrestrial > Soil > Tree plantation...
GATCGACGACGTGCGCGTCGTCGGCCCGATCGCGCCCGCGACGAAGCACGCGCGCCCCGGTTGCGCCTTCATGACGGCGTCGGCGGCTCGACGACCGGCTTGCGCTCCGGCCCTTGCCAATTCGTAAGCCAGGTCCTGCAGGTCGTAGTCGGCGAGGGAGATTGCCTGCGAGTTGAAGGTATTGGTTTCAATGATGTCCGCGCCGGCTTCGAAGTACTGGCGGTGAATCGCTTCAACGATCTGCGGCTGAGTGATGTTTAACAGATCGTGAAGGCCCTTTACATCCTTGCGGCAGTTCCTGAACCGCTCGCCGCGATAGGCCGATTCGTCCAGTTTGTAAGTTTGGAGCATCGTCCCCATCGCCCCGTCGATGATGACGATTCGCTTCTGCAACAGCTCGCGGAGTTGACCTTCAACGCTCATGTCCGAAGAGGACTGTGACATATCTAAAGTAATAAATCAACATATCTTGATGCGTTGATATGTTTTCTTATTCACCATCGGGCAACGCCTTATACGTAAATAGGGTGTTCACCCCAATTTTGCCTTCGCAAGCCCCTCATTAATTTCTCGCGCACTGTGCCCGGTCCACAACGATATATTTTGCTGGCGAGCGTGTCTGCCCAGACACCATCGATACTGGAGGATCTCCTAACCCGAGCCGGTGTGGCCGACCCACTGGTGAGCGTTCGATCGGATGTCGACGCGGTGGCCACGTTGCATCAGCCGGATCGCGAGCCGCCGTTAGCCGTTTTTGTCGATGTCCCTGGCCTTGCCGAGGTGACGCGTTTGATCCCGTGGATCGTTTCCTCCCCGACCACGAGACTGATCCCCGTGTTCGCGATCGTTGGCTCAACCGGCCTCGATCGAACCGAGATAGAAGTTTACAAGCCGACCGCGATCATTTCCCATCCGCTGAATCCCGAAGACATCGCCAAATGCATCGAGCTATCGCCGCTCTTACGCGGCGCAAAACGGACGGAAAGACCGCCGCCAGCGTCGCCCGGTCGCACGTCACTGCCCTTTTCCCTTATTCTGACGCTTTGATCGGAAAATGGCGCGGAGGAGGGATTTAAGGTTTATGAGTCCTCTGCTCTTGACGTGGAATTACCTGGCCTTCATCCGCCGATGTACCAAAAGCATGCCGCAAATGGTGAGCACGAACGTCGGCAGCCCGATGGCTTCGGGAACAGCGGTGGAACCGATAGAGGTGGAACCGACAGTCCCGGCGACGGCGGTGTAATCCAGGTTATCCATCGCGAGCATGATGCCGCCGCGATCTTCGAACTGCGAGAAGTGAAAGCCGGTTATGTAACCACCTGCTGGCGCGGTAATATTGAAGTGATCGAGCCTATCGGGCATTCCCCCGAGCGAGCCGCCGGACAACGTAAATGCTTCGCCCATGGCGTTAACACCGGAGTAGATGAGGCTGCTCGTGTAGGTATAGCTGTAAGCATCGACGCTAAAAGCAGAGATGGGGTTGGCGAAGGACACCGCAATTTCAATGTTTCTCCACAGTTTCGGTCCGTCGTCGGGTTGTGGCGCATCGAGAGGAGATGATTCCATCACCACAGATGGAGTGCCGTTTAGGTAGGACGGATTGCCAATAACCCCGCGCGTGAAGGACTCTGCAACCGTAGTTGTTCCGTCAGTAACCCAATAGCGAGTGCCGATCACCGCAGAGCCAAACGGATTGAGGCTGCTGACCTCGGTCCCGACCGCGATATCATTGAAGTCGATCAGCGCGGCATAAACGGAGTGCGACAGGAGAAGGGCGCAAAGGATTATCTTGGCTTTCATTGGCGATTCGGTCAGTGGGACATAATGCACATTACGTGCCACAGGAATTTCCGAGGGAATGCGAGAGGCGGGGTGTAAACGCGGTCGAAAGTGTAAAGCAGCCCGACGAAAACAAACCACGTGGGCATTGAGCATATCGGGCCAGGAACGCTCGACGGTCAAACGCTCCTTTGCATCGCAGTGGTGCCAGCGGAGGGATTTGAACCCCCGACGGTGTCGAACTCGTTATCGACTCCCTGTGCCGGGCAATCGGTTGGAAAAATCCCTGGAGTGGCGAGGCTGGAGATGCTTCGTAACAATCATTCCGCGTACGACCAAGGTCCAATAGCGAAGCAGCCTTTGATGGCCGCACAAAGGATAAGATGAAACGGGATCGGCAACGCTGCGGGGGCTGAGACGTTCGCCCGGCAGAAGGAGAAGTTAATCGACGAGAAAAGCAAGACGGGCAAAGACTGACGTCGCTCGCAAATTAACAATCATGAAACCCACATTCAAACTCACCGTCTGCGTTTCCTCTCTGGTCGGCCCTCTTATGAACGCGCAAGCGCGCGACGTCGCCCACTTCGCTCCCGGCGTGCAGTTCGGCAAAGCGCCGGATGAAGGAGGAACTGCGAGGATTGTCATGAGGTGGCTGGCCCTGTTTTTCCTGGCGGCAAGCCACGCCATGCCGTTTTCCAGTGGCGCTGCGCTTCCCTCGCGGCTCGTGCTGCTCCTGGATGGAGTTTCGTATCGCGACGTAAGGGCTTTGCAGGAAGGCACAGGATTCAAAGCCGGCCCGCAAGCCTTTCGGGAGGGTTACTTTCCCGCAAGCCGTCTCATCTCCACTTTTCCGTCCATTAGCGATCCCGCGTGGAGCGAGATTCTGGGCAACGACCCGCCTCCCGGTTATCAGCGCACTTATTTTAACGCGGCCATGGGTTCAGAGGTGTCCTTCAATGGCGTTACAAGTGTGGCGGAGTACGAAAGGCAAATGACCGCGGAAATGCACGGTAGTTTCCGCCGAGTGACGAGCTATGGCCTTCCGGTGAGAGCTTTCAAGTATGAACTGAACCAGGCGATCAAAGGTTTTCTTCAGTCGAGCGGAGCGCAAACCAACTACTATGCGCTGATTCATTCGACCGATAGCGCCCAGCATTTGTGGGGCGATATTCAGTCAATGCTTTGCACGCTGGACGAAAAGCTCCACGAACTCCGCGCCATTTACCGGGCGCGCGAGGGAAAGGAGCTGGAAATCCTGATCTTGTCGGATCACGGACATAATCACGCCGGGGGCGGAAAGCGCATCGCTATCCAGGGCTTCCTGAAAAAACACGGCTACCGCGTCGCAAAGTCCCTTTCCAGCTCGAAAGACATTGTCCTTCCCACGGCCGGAATCGAGTCCTGGGTGGAGATTCATAATTCCCCCAGCGAGACCACCAACCTCGTGCGATTGCTATCGCGTTTGGAAGGCGTCGACCTGGTAACAGCCCGGCTTGCGGAGCAGACCAATCGTTTCATCGTCAGGAATTCAAAAGGGGAACAAGCCGAAATCGAATGGAAAGGGAACTCGTTCAGGTATCAAATGGAAACGGGCGATCCTCTCGATTACGCGAGGGTGATGAACGCCCTTGCCGACAAGCGCGCATTTGACTCCGGCGGCTTTGCCACGGGCGATGCGTGGATGGAGGAGACTTTAAGGCATCGCTATCCGGTGGCGCTCGAGCGGATTGTCCGGGGCCATGCAAAGGTGGCCCTGAACCCGGCCTCGATTCTCCTCAGTCTGGACAATGCTTATGTGCACAGCGGATGGTGTATCAAGAGGGGCATCTCCCTTGTCAAATCGGGCGGCACCCATGGAGGGCTCGACGACGTTAGTTCAACCGGGGTTTTGCTAAGCAGTTTCGCGCGCACAGAGGATACGTCCACCAGCCGCGTGGCCGCGCTCTTTGATGGGTTCAAGGGCCGGCGCGATTATCGCTCGGAAGAACGCGGAGCGGAATGGGTTTTCCGACGAACCAGTGGCCTTCAGGCCATGGTCCAACGGCCCGAGGAGCCTGGCGGGCTTTGGATGAATGAACTCTTCCTTCGAATTTGGACGCCAGCATTTGCCCGCCTCGACCCTGAAGCTCCTGTCAGCATAACAATTGAGAGCGCTGGATTACCGGCGCGGATCCGCCGGTCAGATCCCGATCCCACCAAGGTTTTCGAGCAGGGTCTTGTAGCTCGTTCAGCGCCGTCTTTTCAGGCGAAGCATTCTGGCACGCGCGACTATGCGATCCCGACGAGCCTGGCGCTGCAGCCACAAACACCTTATCGCATTTCAATTTGGATTCAGGAGAGAAACAAAAGGAAACAGATTTTCAAATTCACCTTTCGGACGGATTCTCGCGGCATGCCCACAGCCCCGGTGGTTGAAGTCGAACCCCCTGGGCCTTCCAAAATGGCACTGAAGTCGTGAGGAATGATCCCCACTGCGAAATGTGTCCAGGAGCGCGATAGCGAATCGCGAATTGTGTGCACGCGCCAGGGAGTCGGTAACGAGTCCCGGTCGGGGGTGCAAGCATCTGCCCAGGCAGACAGTTTGCCTCACCGTGCCGATCGCGTTTCCCGAATGATGGAAGGACGAGCCATGATCGCCGAAGACAACACGTTGTGGTTGTCACTGCCTTTCCTCCTGGTAATCGTTTTGTTCACTGGTTGCGTGTCATTACCCGAGCGGCCCCCCAATTCAGCGTCTGCACCGGCGCAGGATATGGGCGCGACTGCCCTTGGTCGCGTCCTTGCGCCGGTCATAGCCGAACATCCGGGCTTGTCCGGGGTTTATTCCCTCGAGCGCGGCCTGGATGCGTTCGCGGCGCGAATGGTGTTGGCCGCTGCGGCGGAACGCGCGCTGGATTTGCAGTACTATATCTGGAATCCCGATGACGCGGGGAAACTTCTGGCAAACCAGTTGATTCAGGCTGCGGACCGCGGCGTGCGCGTCCGGTTGCTCCTTGACGATGTTGGCGCCAACCCTTCGGACGTCCACGTGCTGGCGTTGGACAGCCACCCGAACATTGAAGTGCGTCTGTTCAATCCCGTTGCCAATCGAACCTTCCGCCGACTGGGCTTCCTCTTCGATTTCGCCCGGCTCAATCGGCGCATGCACAACAAATCTTTCACGGCCGACAATCAGGTCGCGATCATTGGCGGCCGTAACATCGGTAACGAGTACTTCGGCATCGGCCCGGGCTCTGCGTTCGTCGACCTGGATGTGATGGCCGCTGGGTCCGTCGTAGATGCCGCAACCGCCGCCTTCGAGCTTTACTGGAACAGTCCGCACTCGGTGCCGATCACGTCGCTCACTCGCAAAAAAGTGTCGCCCGAATGGGCGAGGCAACAGTGGAGCGCGCTCGCATCGCATTACGAAGCGATGCAGGATTCGGCCTACCTCCGGGCCGCGCGCGACTCCCGGCTGATGAACGAACTCCGGGAGGGCCGACTGCCTTTGTCCTGGGGTCGCGCGTGGCTCGCCTATGACCTGCCGGATAAGGTGACTATCGCGCCTGAGGATCGCGCCACTCATCTGATTCCGCAGCTGCGGCCAATCATCGACGCTACCAAATGCGAATTGGTGATCGTCTCGCCGTACTTCATCCCCGGCAAGCAAGGGGTGGCGTTTTTTCAGGCGCTGCGCAAGCGAGGCGTGCGCGTGGTCGTAGTCACCAATTCTCTCGGCGCAACCGATGTGCCCGCGGTGCACGCGGGGTATCGGCGCTATCGCAAGGCACTTTTGCGCGCCGGCGTGGAGCTGTACGAATTCAAAGAGACCATTCCACCCGATTCTTCAAGCGGCCTTGGCACCGGTTCCTCCGGCACGAGTCTGCACGCAAAGACGTTTGTGTTCGACCAACGGATCATCTTCGTCGGCTCGCTCAATCTTGACCCACGTTCGATGTCGCTCAACACGGAAATCGGCGCCGTGCTCGAAGTCCCCGACATCGCCGTGCGCGCAGCTTCGGCCATCCAGAAAAGCGCTCTACACGATGCGTATCGACTCGAATTTGTGCCGGGGCCTGGTCCTTGCAAAGAATGTCGTCGCATCAACTGGTTGGTTGAAGAAAACGGCACAATCACGCGTTATACGCGCGAACCAGGGGCGAGTTTTGGGAGACGTCTCCTCGTCAGGCTCCTCTCCTTGTTACCCATCGAAAGCCAATTGTGAAGAGCCCTCAACGCAACGTGCATCCATCCCCTTAAAGCTCTTTCGAAACACCTTGGTTCGTAGGCGGTGCGCACCTGTCCCGGGCGTGAAGTTACCTCCCTGGGTCAAGCCAGCCGCGTGCTTCGTCAAGGTGATGAATGTCTGCGAGGGACAGGGACATGGCCGCACGGTCTCGACTCAGAGCAGAAATGAAAAGGCCGCAGACCATATGTTGCTCCACAATAGGAGGAACAGTGGAGGGGGACTGCTGGGCCACGCCGGTCGTGTTGATATTATCACCCGAATCTCATTCCAGGTGTTTCCTGCCAGTTCGTATGCCTTGTACTCTCCCAGCTTGTCGCGCTCGCGTTGTGTGCGGACAACATCAACCACCAATGTCCGGTTGTCGGTCGAAAGATAAACCACCCCGCGCTTATGATCGTAGACGATGCAGCGAGCCGAACTTCTTACCGGCTTGCCCGTTCCTGGCAACTGCCCCGCATGTCGAAATCCCTTCGTGCCCATAGATGAAAGAGTATCTTGAGCATGGCCCGTGCCCGCTGACTTTGTGAGGGAATCGGATACGGAACGTGTAAGACGGGAAGCTTTTGTAAGTAAGTCCGACGGTAACGGCCAGAAATGAAAAGGGCCGACCACCAGCGAAGAATCGGCCCACACACAACAACACGACGGTTCCATTTCTGTTTAAAGCCGTGCTGCTGTAAGTCAGATTCTCTCCTATCGTAAAATGCTGGCAACAAAAAACCCGCCAAGCCGAAGCCGGGCGGATTAGCACCGTGCGCGGTTACGGTGCGACAATCCTCAGGAGCGCACGCTTGTTTTGGGCGGGCCATTATTTATGGCGAGGAACGGACTTGACGCCGCGTTCGCCCGGAGCAAAGTCCCATTATAAGGCACCTCAAAGATGAATCCGAATATCTATCGAAGCAGCAGCGAGAACCCTTCCACTAAACCCAAATTCGTCTTGCGTCGCAAGCACGTACTCTGGGCTTTGGTGCTTTTTGCCCTGATCGCCGGCATAGTATGGTTTATCCGATACCGAGCCGGATGGCCGCGCGGTGAGGCTCTCCAGGCGGCGTTGAAGCCATTAACCCTCCAAACGAATACGGACCGGTCCCTTGTCGCCGGTGTAATTCTGGGAAACTTCCGCGAGACCCGGACTAACGCTTCAAGATGGAGCGGCATTTACTGGACCTTCACGTTTGCCGCAGCAGGACTTAGCGCCATGGCGGGTCTCATCCTCAAGCTTGAAACTATGACGAATGAGCGGGCGAAGAAGGATCTCGCGGCGGGGTTTGCCGTGGCCGCTGCCTTGCTCATCACGATTTCCACGGGTGGTGATTTCCAGCGTAAGTGGCAAGCAAACCGCGTTGCCGCAGCTGAACTTGAGCGTACAGGCTATGAATTTCTTGAGAAAGAGAAAGAGGGGGCGGCCGTACGTTCCTACCTGGCGCCCGTGGGACAAATTTTGCACAGGCGGCACATCGCAATTGTGGGCGGAACTGAGCAGGAAAAGTCGCCCACGAACAGTGTAACGCGCTCGCCGTCTGACTAGTAACAGAAACCTCATTGTCTACATGGCGAGAACGCCTGACCAGACGAGCTAGGCTTGGAAACAAAAAAGGGCCCACCCCGGCCCGACCAGGATGCGGGTATCGACTTGCGGGCGGGAGTTGTGAAGCACAAAGTTGGTTGCATCACCCGTGAAAGAGTTGTGGGACATCAACCGCGCTGCCTGGGAGTTCTATAAGAATGAACCTGTTATGCTCGGGGTGCTTGCTGTTGTGACTGCCTGCATGGCGATAATCTGGCTCGAAATCCTGCGCAAAAAGTGAAAGTCAGCCTCGAAGCCAAAGAACTAAAGCCCGGCAGCGGGCGCGGTAATCTGACCTGAGTGTGACCGGGGCGTTCACCCCCTGTCAGTAAGAGGTGAGGGGGGTTGACGCTTAAGTAATGCATGCAAGTTTTCCGGTGCTGCTGGTAGAGGACAATCCGGACGACGCGTTCTTGGTAAAGAGGGCGTTCGCTTCGGCGGGATTAAACCATCCGCTCTTCTTTGTTGAGGACGGCGCGCAGGCAATTGAGTATTTGTGCGGGAAGGGCAAATACGCCGACCGCAAGGTGTTTCCAGTTCCAGGGCTTATCATCGCCGACCTGAAGATGCCCCGCGTTACCGGGTTTGATCTTATTAAATGGATGCGCGGGGATGGCTACACGAAAGTGATTCCGGTAATCGTTATGTCCGCCTCTGCTTTGCCGCAGGACGTGAACAGAGCCTACGAACTGGGGGCGAACGCCTACATGGTGAAGCCGACGACTTACGTTGCTCTTGAGTGCCTGATACGAAGCATCGCCGAGTTTTGGGATTCGGGCGAAAAACCCGCCATCGAGTCGGCATGCGTGGAGCCGCTAAACTGCCCTCAGTGAGTCTGCCCGCCGCCGCAGTGCGTATAGACGGCCAGCAGTTGCCGCTGGCACTGCGCGGAGTGTGACGGATACTTCAAGGCGCGGGAGAAGGCGAAGCGAAGAAACGGGGTTTAAAAAGCAGTTGTACAGCCCAGTCGCGTTGTGGGCGGCCCGCTGTAGTGTGTCGGCGGACGCTGCGGAGGGAATGCAACCATTCACGCATCGTATTTGAAGCGGTTCAGGGAGGCACACACCGATCTCTCAGCAAACCTCCCTGGGCCGTTTTCATTTTGTACACTGGGGTGGGGGGGCTTATAGCCTGAAGCTATTACGATTGTGCGACAGAGGTATTGGCCGCGCTCCCTCCTTTGAGGGGAAGTTAGGACGATGAAAACGCCGAAGAACGAACCATGGATTGGTGCCACAGCCTTCACCTCTGTCAAAGACAAGCTGCCTCGTTTTGGCCAATGGGTCATGGTGGCCACCCCTTTTGCCTGCCGTGTCGGTTTTCTCGGACCCTGGGGTGTTTGGCGGCAAGCGCATGACAGTACCCCCATCGAACAGGTTGAGTCATGGCACCCAGTGCACCCTGGGAACGGCGCGCCCACCCAGGCGGCCATCTTGATGAGCAACCACCCGTGAAAGTCACCGCTGAAGCAGAGAAGCCGCGTCAATAGCTTTCCGGTATCGGAGTCATACGAGGGAAGTATTGGCCCACCGCTCTGCGTTAAAAGAATCTCTCTCCTAATGCGAAGGTACACTTACGAAAGCGAGGCTGGGGCATTTCACATCGTGGAACACGCCGAAGTATTCCATCCAGTGTTTCAGGGCCATTACCTGGGCGCGTACCCAACTGCGCAACACGCGGCTGACGATTTGGCGCAAGGCAGAACGAAGGTGCCGGGTGTGGACAATGCGGCGTCGCTGGGGATTCCGCCTGACCTTGGGCAATGGCAGCCCCCTGACTAGCTCTTTCCCGCCACTTCCCGCCAGCCCACTCATCCCACCCGAAATCAATGTTCACGATGAACACGGTTGTTTCTTTGCCGTCGCCTGGCACGCGCACGTAGCCATGATCGAAACCAACCACGGTCACTTGCTCATGAGAAGGAATGAGGTGCTCGTCGTATGAAGTCGGCAACGACAAAGGCAGTCGGCAGCATCAGGAGGACACTGGCACAACGCGCTACGATACGGCCACGGATGAAAGCTGCAACGAAACAACTGTCTGCGAGGAGAGTGAGCGCGAGAGCGACGACGAGGATAGTGCGGTAATCCCCACTCGCCAGTGTGATGGTCTGAAGGACGAGTGCCAGAATCATCAATGGCACTCCTGTTCCGAACAACCAACCGACGCGCTGCGAAGTCTGCATGGCGTGTGAAGCCGCCTAACCGCCCAAGCTCAGCGACAGCGGCCAGGAAGCGCGTGGATCGCAACCACAGCGCGATGGCCGGGTTCGCTGCTGTGCATGGTCAAGCGGCGTGGTCATGGCTTTGAAATGTTTTGTGAGTAAGCAAACTTCCGCGGAAAGGCATCAACAACCCGGTTTGAAGCTCCCATCGTCGTCGCCAGATTGTTTACGCGACCTCTCCACGCCGCAGGAGGGTCTTCGTAGAACAGCACCACACACCAAGTGGCGACCGCCTCCTTGGGGGCCGGAAAAGCAAAGCGCAAGATGGACTGGGCGGGGAACGGCGTGTCGAAGACGAACAGCTTTTCTTGCGATTTCGGCGCGAAGGCTGTCGGCCCTTCCGGAATTTGAGTCTGATAAGAAACGCTCCACGCTCGATTGGCGGCATTGGTGGCTTGGAAAATATAGAACGTGGTTCCGGCAGCGTCATTCGTCTGGCCAACGAGGTTGACTGATACCACCTCGGAAATAAAAGAAGAAGCCAACGGGTTCCCAGGCTGACTACCCCGCCAAAGCACAAGAGCAATTCCGCCGCAAAGCAGAATCAGAAGAATTAAAAGTATGTAACGTGCCTTCACGCGCAAAGCTGCCTAACAGATACCCTGCCTCATAATTAACGCATGACCGTAGCCGTACGGCGCCGTTCGCATCAATGATGAAGGACACCGGGTCGGCGCGGCACTGTACGTGCAAGGGAAATCGAACAGCCTCGACAAACCAGGTGTGGCGCGGTTCACTGGGGCTGTGATGACACCCGGCCTGGGCATACGAATGATTCGCGGAGGTTTCGTGGGTCTCGCCACGTACCTCTGGATGGTATGCTCTCTCCGTGTATTTCACCTGCCCTTGTGGTTATCGGCAGTCATTGCAGTGGTCGCTGGAGCCGCGACATATTTCGTATTGATCAAGGTATCAAGGCGGACCAACCTACGACGAACGCCAAAGGCTTGATGCCTTTCACACCGGGCCAGCGCGGGCGAAATCGGGGATTGCCTCCCGCCACGACAGGCTTGCAACTGCGGCGCGACGCGCCAGAGTCGAGCCATGAAGCTACGTACTGGCTTTTCCGTGGTCGCTCTGGCCGCGTTCCTGGTGTCCGGCTGTTTCACTGGCAACGAGTTTCGCAGCCAGCTTCGTCGCGAACCTGACCAGTTTAACTCGCTACTCGACTCAATGGTGAACGACAAGCGCACTTGGGTTGATCCATCTGGCATCCGTTGAGGCCCCACCGGGCCAGCGCGGGCAAACGGGGTTATCTAAAGTCTACCTGTTTGGTGTGATAACGAGCGGCGCATGCCTTGTCCACACCGTGCCTGCCTCTGTCTCGACCTCGGCCCATTCCCCATGAAGCTTTATGCTCTTGGCGTGGTACTGAGTGTTTCCAATCTGAACCGAATAGCTCCTGGCAGCCGGAAAAGAGACTTTAGTGCAGCCGACGAATAGTGTGCTCGCAAGCAAAGATACTAGCGAGAGGACATGTAATGGCTTCATAAGTGGCATTACATAGCCGCGTTGGATTTGTCCCGTCAATTTCCGTTTCCTCGCTGCTGAGGCCGCAACGGTTCGGCCTGCCCGTTCCTCAATCTCTTAAACCTCCCCGCCCATTCATCATGCACGCGCATGGCAGCTTCGTCCCGTCGCTTGCCGTTCTTGCCCCGGCCCATGGCATACTCGGCACTTCGAGGGTTGCCGAATCTTTACGATCACCAGGTGCTCCGCAATTTGGAGAAGAAAGATCCTGGCGTTGCATGGGCTGGACACCCCAGTGCCGGAACGGGTCGTCGCAGGACACCTTGACGAAGCACGCCAAGTGGTGCGGCGGGCTCTCGTTCTCAATAACGGCGCCACAACTCAAAGGTACCAATGATGAAAGCAAAACTCTTCGCGACGGCGCTGATTGCAACGGCGCTCTCGTTCTCCGCACTCGCGGCGGACAAAGAGGTGACCATCACGGGCGATGGCCAATGCGCCAAATGCTCGTTGAAGGAAACCACGAAATGCCAGAACGCTATCAAGACGGCGGACGGCAAGACCTACTACTTGGCCGACAACAAAGTCAGCAAGGACTTCCACGACGAAGTGTGCAAGGAGACCAAGAAAGTCACCGCGACAGGCACCGTGAAGGACGTCGACGGAAAAATGCAGTTGACCGCTAGCAAGATCAACCTGGCGAAGTGACGATAATCCCAGAAATTGAGCAGCGTGCCATGCGCGCCGCTCAATTGTTCGTGCAGCCAGTGACTGGCACCAAATCGGGTTGGCGAGTTGCTTCAGTTAGAGATCGCTGACGGCATTTGGGTTCTGGTCCTCCAATTGTCGCAGGGCCTTTTGCGAAGGGGTGCATCGTTGCATTGGCTCAACTCATTGTCGCGGTAGCCCAGTCCGCGCCAGACGCTTGCAGCACTTGCACGATAAACAAACGAGATAAACAATATTGCCCCTTCCTGTACCAGCCCTTCCGAAAAGCCTTATCGTATTTACCTTTCGCGTAGTGGTCTCGCTCGTATGCCAGTCGCTTCTTCTCTCTTGGTGTGTGGACTGAACTCACACGCAATGCCTAACAGACAATCTGCCTCATATTGCCGCCCAACCGTAAGCGGTACCGCGCCGTTCGCATCAATGAGGAAGGCGGGCGGCAACGGGTTAGCGCGGGCGAACCGGAGTCTTTACTCCCGCGCAAACGTTCCTCGGGTCTTTGTCATCACCGCAGCAAGCCCGGAATGCGCGGCGATCCGTCCCGCTTCCATTTGGTGAAGGCGAATCGCGCGGCCAGCCGCGGCTTTTCTCAGCCTTTTTGGCCCCTGGGCAGGTGTGTGTCCCAAGTGTGACCGGACTGTGGTTCGACGTGTGTGAATCCCGATCCAGCCGGTGGGTTCGGAATGCGGACAACGTGTTGACAAGCGGGACACTGAATCTGGCGGCCGGCAAACTGAGCCTCGCACTTCAATGGTTGATCACAGTGGGAGCAATAGAATTTGAATTCGGGTGCGCTCATATTGGTTCGGGTATTCACGCACAAACCGGTCGCAAGAGGTAGATCAAAATCAGTAATTGAAATAATAACAGTAGCCCGCCGCCCGTGACATGGTAGCCTCGGTTACACCAGTCACAGCACCCTGTAAGCATGCATGTGGGAACTCGCGTCGGATCTTACGAAATCGCCGCCCAACTCGGTGTGGGCGGCATGGGTGAGGTGTTTCGCGCGCGGGACACCCGGTTGAATCGTGATGTGGCGATCAAGGTGTTGCCGAAGGATTTCGCGGCGAACCCAGACCGATTGCGGCGGTTTGAACAGGAGGCGAAGACGCTCGCAGCGCTGAACCATCCGAACATCCTCACCATTCACGATGCCGGCGTGCACGCAGGTGCGCCGTATCTCATCGGTGAATTGCTCCAGGGTAAAACGCTGCGCGAGGAGATGAACGGTGCCGCATTATCGGTGCGCAAGGCGACGGAGTATGCGCTGCAAATCGCGCACGGCCTCGCCGCGGCGCATGGGAAAGGAGTAATTCATCGCGACCTGAAGCCGGAGAACATTTTTGTCACCAAAGATGGGCGGGTGAAGATTTTGGATTTTGGGTTGGCGAAGCTCGGGCACCCAGGGACGCGTTCCACCGCGTCCCCAACAGAAAAGATCGGGGACGGAAGGGAATCCGTCCAAACCATCCGCATCGACGCTGACGCGATCATCAACACGACCGAACCTGGCATGGTGTTGGGCACCCCGGCTTACATGTCGCCCGAGCAGGTGCGGGGCGAACCGGCAGATCATCGCGCCGACGTTTTTGCCTTTGGCGTGGTGCTCTATGAGATGCTCAGCGGCACCCGCGCCTTCCGGCGCGATACGCC
>Ga0075418_10006057_pt1 | contig 13650 bp, 9 predicted proteins | sample SoiMetdeltSBSDD2_FD_81776 | JGI IMG/M metagenome (GOLD analysis project Ga0075418, IMG submission 81776) | Bulk soil microbial communities from a Populus tree surrounding site in Tennessee, USA - Soil MetaG P. deltoides SBSDD2 | ecosystem: Environmental > Terrestrial > Soil > Tree plantation...
GGACTCTCGGCCGCGATCGTCGGTGGCGCGCAGATTGCCGGCGGCCTGCTCGTGCCGCGACTTGCGACCGTTTTTAGACGACGGACGTCCGTGTTGCTGGCGGCGGTTCTTCTCTCCACGGTGATTTTGGCGCTCATCGGAAGCATCCCTCATTTCTGGGCTGCTATTGGCCTGCTGGTGATCTGGGGGCTGATGTTCGCGGCCGTCATGCCGATCAGGCAGGCGTACTTGAACGACCTGATTCCGTCAGAACAGCGGGCGACGGTGTTGTCATTCGATTCACTCATCGGCTCGAGTGGCGGGGTCGTCGTCCAGCCGGCGCTCGGGAAAATCGCCGACGTTTGGGGGTACCGCGCGTCCTACTTCGCGTGCGCGGCGATTCAGTTGATCGCCGCCCCATTCCTGTGGATGGCTCGGCGTGAACGCGCCCACTCCGATTTCCTCAGCGCATCGTCCGGCGAGTCCGATCGATTCGCCAAGTAGGATGACGCTCGATGCTGACGGATGTGCATCTTCACACCATCATGCCGGCCTTGCCGCCGGCGAAGCTGGAGCTGTTCCTGCCGTTTCTTCAGTTTGCCGCTGCTGAATTCGGCATCGACCGGCCTGCGCGCGAGGCCGCGTTCATTGCGCAACTGGCACACGAATCCGGCCAGCTCCGCTACATGGAAGAGATCTGGGGACCGACGGAGGCGCAGAAGCGCTACGAGCCGCCGAGTACGCTCGCGACGAAACTTGGCAACACCGAGAAAGGCGATGGCAAGCGATTCAAAGGACGCGGACCGATCCAGATTACTGGGCGTGCGAACTATCAACGCTACGGCGATCTCCTGTTGCTCGATCTCGTTGCTGATCCGGCTAAGGCGGCCGCGCCTGAGGTCGGTTTCAGGACGGCGGGATTGTACTGGCGGAGGAACGGATTGAACGAGCTGGCCGATCGTGCGACGCCTGAAGCGTTCCGTGAGATCACGAAACGCATCAACGGCGGCCTGAATGGAATTAAGGACCGTGAGAGGTTCTACGCGACGGCTCGCGCGGTGCTGGGAGTCGTCACGCCGCCTGGACCGGACAGTCTTTTTCCGACTCCCCCAGCGCCGTTCGAGCGCGGGTACGAGGCGATTCGTGCAGATGCGCGACGGCGGCGGGCACGTTAACTCAGCCCCAATCCTCTCCGAATCGCTGCCTCCACCGGCGAATAATCCCCGTCCTCACGCTGCACCTTCATTGGCTCGGACGGGATCAACGGAGGTTGTGCCATGAAGCGCGGCGTCGATCCGCGATGCGGCTGCGCGGCGTGCATCAGGAACGGATGGCACAAGTACACGTCGCCGGCCTGACCTGTCGCGAGCTCGATTGGCGCATCGACGGGTGGCGGCAGCCGCTCGGCCAGCTCGATGAACGTGAGTCCCGCATCGCCTGCTGGTTCCAGCACGCGCGGGACCAGCAAATGCGAACCCACCCAGATACGGGTCGGGGCATCGTCCGGTCCCACATCTGAGAACAAGAACAACATGAGCAATGCGCGGCCGTGCGAGTGGACGTTCAAACGAAGCGCGCCGTCCGGGCCCGCGAAGCTGGCGTCAGCGTGCCAGCCGGCGTCGCCGGGGTCATCAGCGGAGGGGAAGCGTATCGGGAACGTGCCGAGACTCCCGCGAGGCATCCAGCGGTTGCGGCCCACGAGCCGATCGAAGGCCGCGTGCAGACGCAGCGTGTTCGCTGCTGCGCGAAAGGGTGGTTGCGGATAGTCCCAGAGCCTGATGACTGGCCGCGTCCACGTCGAGGGATCGTTGGGATCGCAGCCGGTGTCTCGCCAGAGAATGTCGCGGCATTCTTCAGCCAGCTCGCGCGGAAAGGCAGACTCCAGGCGGACGAATCCTCGCTCGATGAACTCCGCTTCAGCCTTCGACTCGTCCTTTGCCTTCGATGATGGTGACATACCGATCGATTGGAACGTTGGTGATGCGTTCGACCCGGCCGCTCGGCTGTGGCCACTTGATCTCGACCCAGTCGAATTTCGTGGCAGCGCCGAGGCCAAGCACCTCGCGCATGTCATGGGATGACATATAGCTGCCGCCATGTGTCTTGAACCGGCTCCGTGTGACACCGTTCGCCGACCATGTGAGGATCGCGCCGATCGCGTCACGGTTGCAGCTCGTGCCCTGCAGCTTCAGGCCAACCCAGTGATTGCCCTGGCCCGCGTTGTTCTTCAGCAGCACGGGCGCTTCGCCGTTGTTGCCGACGATGACGTCGAGCCGGCCGTCGTTGTTGTAGTCGCCAACCGCCAATCCCCGCGCCGGAAACATTTTCTGGAAGACCGGTCCCGCCTGGTGGCTGACGTTGGTCAGCTTCGTCCCGTCGTGCCGGAAGAGCACTAGCGGCTCTTTGTAACGCACCTGCCGGGAGTAGCTCTCGATCATGTCGTCTGGATGTCCGTTCGCGAGAAGCAGATCCATGAAGCCGTCGTTGTCGTAGTCGAGAAACTTGAGGCCCCAGCCGCTCAGGAGCCGCGTCGCCTGTGCGACAGCGTTCGGCGCCGCCACATCCGAGAAGAACTCGTTCCCCTCGTTCTTGTAGAGCGAGAACATCTCCTGGTCGACGTTGGCGACGAACAAGTCCTGCTTACCGTCGCCGTTGAAGTCCGCGGCATCCACGCCCATACCGGATCGCGGCGTGCCGTTCGAACTGAATCCGACTTCCGCCTCGAGCGCTTTTTCGTCCCATGCCCCTTTGCCGCGATTGACGAAAAGAAAATTCTGGACGGTATCGTTGGCGACAAAGAGATCGAGCAGCCCGTCGTTGTTGATGTCAGTGGCCACCACGCCCAGCGCCTTGCCGAACGCGCGCTCGATGTCCGTGCCCGCACTGACCTTCGTAAAGGTTCCGTCGCCGTTGTTCCGGAAAAGCAGGCTCGACGTCGGCTTGAACACGCGCGGAATGCAGTAGAAGCGCTTGCCCAGTTTGTTGTCGCCGCAGAACACGTCGTTCTTGACCGAGTACTGGACGAAGCTGCACAAAAACAAATCCAGCCGGCCGTCGTTGTCGTAATCGAACCACACCGCGCTGGTCGTCCAGCCCGGCGCCGCGACGCCAGCCTTGTCGGTGACATCGGTAAACGTGCCGTTGCCGTTGTTGTGATACAGCGTGCACCGGCCGTAAGCGGTCACGAGGATGTCCTGAAATCCGTCGTTGTCGTAGTCGGCGATCGCGCACCCCATGCCGAACTGCTGCCCTCCGCCGACGCCGGCCTTGTTAGTCACGTCCGTGAACGTGCCGTCACGGTTGTTCTTGTAGAGCGCGTTCTTCAACGGCGTTGGCGGCTGATAGAAATCCGACGCGCCGCTGTTGACGAGGAAGAGGTCCACCCAACCGTCGTTGTCGTAATCGAAGAACGCGACGCCGGGGCCCATGGTTTCCGGCAGGTAGCGATTCACGGACATCGCGTTCTGATGCACCCAGGCGATTCCGCTCGCGCTCGCAGGGATCTCCTCGAAGATCGGCGGTGCGGGTTGAGCCAATACCGGGCCGCCGAAGGCTCGATATAGCCCGGCTGCGCCTAACAGGCGAACGAAGTCTCGTCTCGGGAAATTCATGGATGTGTGATTGTACTTCGCGTGCCGCGGTACGCCACGGCCAGCGAAGCAACGCGAGCGTCAGCGGCTATTGTGGCGGGCAGCTCGGCTCGTGCCTCCCGCTTCGCGACGCGGAAAAACCGCCCCTCGCGATCGTCCGGCGATGGGCGGCATCGGGTTGGGGTGATCCGCGCGCCGGTAAAGCATCGGTTGGACCGACGGACAACTCGTACGCTGGTGGCGAAACAGCGCCGATGCCTTCGGCAGCGCTCCGGGACGGTTTTACTGGCTTCGCCGATCGCGCCGCTCAAGGTCGGCACGAGCCGACCTGCCCGCCACAGCACGCTGACGCTGGAGTCAGATGCCGGCCCGACGGGCCCCAGCGGTGAGCATGTCGGCCAGCGGCTAGCGAACAGCGGACCGCGGATAGCGGGCAGCGCCCCTGTGCTAGCATCACTGAATGCGTTCAGCCGGGTGGCTATTCGCCGCGTGGTGCGGCTCGCTACTCGCGATCGCGCATCTCCCTTCACGACCGCTTGCGGCTGGCCAGTCCCAACCACCATCGATCTCCGCAGACGCATCTCCCGAGCAAGTCGCGCGCGCCACGTGCAGCGGATGCCATGCGTTTCCGCCAGCTGACATCCTGCCGCGAGCCGCCTGGCGCGACGAGATCGTGAAGATGTTCTTCATTCGAGAAAAGAAGCTGCCGCCGGCGGGTCCGATGTCGGCAACCAGCCGCGCAACGACGTTGCCGCCGGATATGGAGCGCGCGCTCAGCTTCTACACGAACGGCGCTCCCGAGCGGCTGCCGGCCGCAGACGCATGGCCGCCCGTCAGTGCGTCACCGCTCACGTTCGTCCGCAACCGCCGGGGACTCGACGAGATGCCAGGCGCCCCGGCCGTGTCGCACGTCCGCTTGATCGATCTCGATGGCGATGGCCGTCTTGATATTCTCGGCACTGACATGCGCCAGGGCGTCGTGTTTGGCAACCGCTCGCGACAATCAGGCGACGCCCTCACGGTGCTGGCGAGCATCCCTCATCCATCCCATGTGTCTGTCACCGACGTGGACCGCGATGGGGTGCAGGACCTGTTGGTCGGTGACCTGGGCGAGTTCTTCCCGGCCGACCACAAAAAAGGCGCCGTCATTTGGCTACGCGCGCTGCCAAACGGCAAGTACAGCGCGTTCTGGCTCGATGGTTGGCCGCGCGTGGCTGCCGTGCGCGCGGCGGACTTCAATGGCGACGGCAAAGAGGATCTCGCGGTCGCCGGTTTCGGTTGGCGGACGGCCGGCCAGGTGGCCATCCTCGAGAACCGGACCACAAACCAATCACGTCCAGACTTCGCGGCTCATACGATCGATCCTCGTACTGGCAGCATCGACGTCGTGCCGGTTGATCTCAATCGCGACGGACGGATGGACTTTGTGACGCTGCTGGCCCAGGAACACGAAACGGTGCTCGCCTATCTCAACAAGGGGGACGCCGGCTTCACATTCGAACAGAAGGTAATCTACGCCGCTCCGCATCCGAACTGGGGATCGTCAGGGTTCCACCTCGTCGACCTCGACAAGGATGGCGATCTCGACGTGCTGCTGACCCACGGCGATACGTTCGACGATGGGATCGTGAAGCCATACCACGGCATTCAATGGCTCGAAAACACGGGGACCTATCCGTTCACGGCGCGAACCCTCGCGACGATGCCGGGCGTGCACAGCGCGAAGGCCGCCGATCTCGACGGTGACGGCGATCTCGACATCGTCGCGTCCGCTCTTCTGGCGGGAGGAGCGGATGTCGATGAGGCCACACTGCCGGCACTCGTCTGGCTGGAGCAGACCAAGCCCGGAATATTCGACCGACACACGATAGAGATGGGATTCCCGCGGCATGCCACGCTCGATCTCGGCGATATCGATGGCGATGGTGACATCGATATCGTGACTGGCAATTTCTCGCTCGAGAGATCAGCGTCGCCGTGGATTGACGTGTGGCAGAACCAGTCAAAAGCAGGGCAGAAGGCAGAGAGCAGAAGGCAGAGAGCAGAAGGCAGAGGGCAGAAGGCAGAAGGCAGAACGACTCTAGTCCTGCACGGTGAAGTACGCGCCGCGGACCAACTCCTTCTTTCCATCACTGACGCGAATACGGAGTTCGTATGTCCCAGCGGGGAGTGCTGCAATCGGAAAGCGGCCGATGTGCTGCACGCGCGTGCCGCTTTGGCGGGGGATATCGATTGGTGCTTCGGCTAATGTGCGGCCGTCGCGCAGCAACTGCGCGTGCGCAGTCGATGTGCCGACGTCGCCATAGAGGATGAAGTAGAACGGCAGATCGGCGGTCTCCGATTTGCGAATGGGATCCCCGAGATTCGGATAAAGCAGTCGCTGGCCCATGTACAGCGGTGGAGGAACGTCTGTGGCGGGACGAGCCGCATTCCCGAGTTCCTCGACGCGTTTCACCAGCACGAGGCTGCTCATTCCGAGCGCAGTCGGTTCGAGCGCCGGGACGGTGAGCGTCGCGATACGTATACTGCCCCGTGCGGCAACGGCATCGTACACAACCGTTTCCACCGTGTACAACCCAGGCGCGAGGTCGACCTCCCGATAAAAGAGGATATCTCCGTGCTTGGCCGCCTCCAGGTTCTTCGCCTCGCCGGCGAGCACGTATTGCTGGCTGACCTTCTGAACGTCGTTGCCGCGATCGTCGCGAATCCGCACCACGATGGCGGCATCTGCAGAATAGGTGGACTTGGCCGGATCCACGTCAAAGCGGAGGTGTCCGGTCCCAATCTGCACGAGAAGAGGCGTCAGGCCTGGCCGGTTCGGTTCGGGAAAACTGAAGCTGGCTGCTTGAACAGGGAAGGCGTTCGGCACGGGCGTGCGCGCGAGGAGCGCCATTGCCGGCAGTTCGTAACGCCCGGCGTCGAGAATCGGGGAGCGCCGCAGGGCGCGATAGCCTTTCCGCGCGAACACCTGGACGTTGGGCTTTCGGACTTTGACCTGAATCGTTCGAAACTTGCCGTCAAAGGTCGTGTTTGTCGGCGAATACGAGAGCAGGTAATGGAACTGATTGTCCTCGTCGATGCGGCGGAACGCCGAGGACAGATCGTTCGACTGCTCGATCAGGAGTCCGCCGGTGTCGCCCGCGAGCCGCGCCAGGCCGGTCCGTGAATCGAGCCTCATCGTATCTTCAATCCGCTCGAAATCCATTGTCAGCGGCTGATTGGTACGATCATCGCCGGCAGCAAGCTGTCGGAAGCGCTGCTCGGCGAAGACGTCCATTTCTTTGCGCATGTTCTCCGCAGTGCTCTTCGAGCGCAGGCCATTTGCGTCCACGGCGTAGGCCGTGATGTTGGCGCGATTCGCTGCGTCGATGATCATGTCGAGTCGCGTCGCGAGAGCTGGGGACGCCGGCAACCCCTCGGAGAAGAACACGATGGTTTTTCTTCCCGGAAACGCGGCGAGCGACTGGATGACGGTCGACAGCGCAAGGGCAGTGCCGTACCCGCGGTTCTCGCGGTCGACGAACTCCGCCGCGCGAATCATGTTCAGCTCGGTCTCGATCAGTTTGAGCTCGGTTTCACGCGCGCCAATTTGGCCGGCGTTCTGCGCCATGGTTTGCGTATTTCCCCCACTCGCGCGGCTTGCCGGATCGCCCTGCCCATAAAGGTCCCGCTGACGATCCCGCAGCTGGTCTGCGCGCTCGGCCTGTTGCGCTTCCGCCGACAGGCCGGAAGGCAACACTTCCGACACCGCTCGGCGAATCAGCGCGCGATCGGTCGTGAAGCGCTGCAGCACGCGAATCCCTGGCTCCGTGGCGAAGACCCCGACTCGCACGCCTGCTTCTCCGCTCATCGGCACGTAATCGAGCGTCGCCTTCTGCGCTAAACGCAGCGACTCCGACGACAGCTGATCGAACACGATGGCTGTTGTGCCTTCTTCGCTGGGATCGTTTGCCGTCGGCGATGACGGATCAGACGTCGCTTTTGGGTTCACCGCGACCGTTGTATTCGGCGTCCGCCACGCGACCGATACACCGATGCCGCTTCCTCGAGAAACGCGGCTGAAGCTTTCGATGCGGTGCTTGACGCCGTCCTCGGAGACCGCGAAGTCGTCGACGTTGAGGTTGAGGATCGGCCGGCCGTTTCGGTCGCGGACGACGACGTCAACGAGGACGGCCGTCGCCGTGGTGGTGTATGACTGCGCCTCGCGCTGTGAGGGTGCGCGCTGCTGCGCGGCGGGGACCACGATAGACGTGGCGGCCACCGCGAGCCCGGCAACGACAGCGCAAGACTTGGTCATTGTCGTCGCATGCGATCAGTTGACGATGGTAATGAGCGTAGACCGAGAGAGCTGGGTTGAACCCTGCCTGACAATCGCCCGCATTTCGTAGGTTCCTGGCTGCAATTGTTCCAGCGGCAAGCGTCCGACCTGCTGCACGCGCCCGGCCGAGTCGGTCTCGGCGACCGGCATCGGTACTTGCGCCACCAGCTTGCCGTTCTGCAGCAGTTCGATGGCCGCCTCCGGCTTCGCGTCGTTTAGTACTGGATAAATCGCGAAATAGAAGCCGAGTTCCTTCGATGCTTTGCTGATCGGCTCACCAATGTTTGGGGAAAGCAGCACGTCATTGACCAACAACGGGCTGCCTTTGGGGCGATCGGTGTCGGCGACTTTCTCGCCGCGCTTGACGATCATCAAGCTGCTCATGCGCAGCTTGCCTTCATCGTGCTTCGGCACTTCGACGGTGGAGAATCGCACGCTCGACTTGCTTGACGGCGCGTCGTAGACGACAGTCTCCATTGTGTAGACGCCGGGTGGCAGCTCTGATTCGCGATAGAAAATTACGTCACCTTGTTTCGCCCGCTCGATCTGATCGATTGGTCCACGGATTTCGTAGTGCTGGCTCACCTTGCGCGCGACTTGATTCTTGTCGTCGAGGAAGCGGACGAGTACCGTGAAATCAGAGGTGTAGTTCTTCCCATCAGCAGCCGGCTGAAACGTCAACGGCGCCGTTTTGAGTTCGACCACGACGGGAACGAGCCCCGGGCGTCCGCGATCGGGGAAGAGCATCGCTCCGGCACGCAGGGGAAAGGCGTTGCCGACGGGTTGCTGCTCGAGGGCCGCCAGCGCAGGCGCTTCCCATTCGTTGACGGCACTGCCGCCAGGATCGCGGACCGCGAAATAACCCTTCCGCGCGGCTAACGTGACGTTGGGACGTTTGACGCGTACTTCAATCTTGCGGAAACGTCCATCGAACTTCGGATTGGACGGCGTGTATCCCAGAAGGTAGTAGTTGCGGAGGTCGCTCTCCACGCGCTCGAACGCCGGCCTGAGATTGTTGGTGTTGTTAAAGAACAGGCCGCCGGTACTGCTCGCCAACTCGTTCAAGCCGTACGCCGGATCGCTGCGGAGCCGTTCCTCATTGTTTTCGAGGCCTTGCACCAACGCGCCGCCGCCCTCGGTGGAGTAGCCGGTCTCGATGCCCACCGCACCTCGCAAGTTAACGGCATCTCGCACTTTGGACTGGTCGCTTTCGGCGCGCAACCCGGCAGCATCCATCGTGTAGAAGCTGACGTTGTTGCGGTTCGCGGCATCGATGACGGCCAGATAAAAGCGGTGGACGGCGGGCGGAATCGCGATGCCCTCGGAGAACAGCACAACGCTCTTTCGACCAGGAATCCGTGCGAGGGTGCGGACGATCGCGAAGAGGCCGTCCGTCGTCGCGTATCCTGTCTGATCGCGTTCCATGTTGTCGAAACCGCGCAGCAGCGAGGCCTGCATTTCCGCCATTGCTGCGGCCGCCGGTGCAGTACCGACGGCGCTCGAGGCTCCTGGGCCCGTGGCGCCAGAAGTTGCGGAGTTCGCCGACCGTGCCGCTTCAGCTGCGGCAGCGGTTGCATCAGCGATGGCGCGCTGCGACTCCGGGCTGTTGAAGCCGGCGGATGCGCTGTTCACTATAGCGTCGAGCGCTTTGCGAATGGCCACGGCATTACGCGTGAATGGCAGGAATGGCTTCGTTTGCAGGTCGATGCCAAACACGGCAACATAATCCTGCGACTCTTCCTTCGATCCCAAATAGCTCTTCGCCGCTTCTGCGGCTCGACGCCGAGCTTCAGGAGTCAGCCGATCGAAGACGAGCGCCGTCACGCCGGGCCCACTTCTCGGTTCGGTCGACGTGGACGCCGTCTCGCCTGTCACGGCCGTGCTCGGTTCAGCGCGTTCGAACTGCGGGCTGAACGAGCCGATCGTCTGCGGCACGCCGTCTTCGAGCACCTCGAAGTCCGACTGAACCAGATCGCGCACAGGCTGTCCGCGCCGGTCACGGACAACGACGTCGACTAGGACGGCGGTGACGCCTTCGGCCACCGTCCCCTGCGCGCGCTGTGGCTGCTGCTGACGTGTCTCGACCGGCATTGCCAAGGCCAGCAGCGCCATTCCAGCGACGGCGACGCGCCGATCAATCATGTTCGCTCCCCTCTCCCTTTTGCCTTTTGCCTTCTGCCTTTTCCCTTTTACTTGTCCTTAATCCCTCCCACCGACTGTGCACCGCTCTTGAGCGTTCGCGCGAGCCGATCGAGGCGTGTGAATTCATCGCGTGCACGATTCGCGTCCTCCAACCTTCCGGCGCGCTGGTAGGCTCGGGCGATCTGAAAATGCAGGCTCGGGCTTTCGGGCGCCAGCTTGATTCCGATCTCCAGCTCGCGAATCGCGCCATCGACGTCGCCGGTCTCGAGCAGCGCCTGCCCAAGTGCTTTACGGGCTGGAAATGCGTTGGGCGCGACCTTAACGGCCTCGTGAGCCGTGGGCAACGCCGCGGCGGCGTCACCCTGCTTCAGGTACTCGTAGGCGAGCTGCATCAGCGACGAAGGATGGCCGGGTTGCAACTCGAGTTCCCGCTTGAACTCTTCGATCGCCTTCTCTCCCTGCTCTTGAAGGAGAAAGACGCCGAAGGCATAGTGCACGTTCGGCGTCTCGGAGTATCGCGCGGCAAGCGCTTCGAAGGCCTTCTCAGAGGCGACGGTGTTGCGCGTCGCCATCATGTAGCTGGCGCGGCCGGCCATCAGCACCATCTCTCGCCGATCGGGTGGCAGCTCGGTGGGCAGGAGCGGCATACGCAGTGTGGCCAGCCCCATCGCTTCAATGACCCGCGGGTTGTCATCGCCTTCGTTGGCAAACTCGCCCAGCGTTTCAAGTGCTTGCTCGAACTGCTCGGCGCGAGTCATCAGTATTCCGGCGTGATACCGGGCGACGCCGCCAAGCTCGCCGGTATCGCCAACGCCAAGGATGCGCGACTGCAACAGGTACTGGAGCGCGCGGTCGTAATCCTTCAAAGCGAAACCGCAGAGGCCGAGAAACGCGTATGCGGCACCGTTCTTCGGCGCAAGCTTCACCACCTGCCGGAATGAGTCGCGGCAGCGCCCGAAGTTTTCGACGGTGTAGTACGCCGTGCCTTGATACCAGTAGCCCTCGACGTAGTCGGGTTTGATCTTTACCAGCTGCGCGTACAGCGATGCCGCTTTCTCCCACTGCGCCGCCTGCCGCGCCTCGGTGGCTTCTTTCAGAAAGCGGTCGAATTCTGCACTGTTGGCCGCCGGTTTCGTCGCCGCCGGTTTCTTAGGCTCAGGTTTCTGTGCAGCGGGCGCCTGCGGCCCCGCGAGCATTAAGAAAAGCAGACCAAGCGCCGCGAGCGAATTCATCACTCGCCCCCGCCCTTCTGCTTGGCCTGAATCTGAGCATTCAGCTTATCGATGATCGCTTGCTCGCGTGCCGCGTCGTCCTTGCGCTTGAGCCGGTTGTAACCGGTCGCGAGCATCACGTGCGCCTCAACCATCTCCGGCGCTTCCTTGACGAGAGCTTCGAGCATCGTCACCGCTTCATCGGTTCGGCCCGTCTGCAAGCGCAGGCTTGCCAGCAGCTTGCGCGCGACGAGATCCTCCGGCCTGATCGTCGTCGCACGTTCGAGATATGTCGAGGCCTCAGCAAACTTCTGCTGGTCCTTTCTGAGGTTTCCCATCTGCAAATTGGCTTCGAAGTCGTTGACGTTCAGGTCCAACTCGCGCCGAAACGCCCGCTCCGCGTTGTCGTGATCGCCGAGCGCGCGAAGCGCTCGCCCGTGCAGCGAATTCGCGGTGGGTAACTTTGGATTGAGCTGAATCGCTCGCTGAAGCTCGTCCCTCGCCCCGCGGAAGTCCTGCCTCGCGAGCATCGCGATTCCGAGCAACAAATGCGCTTCGGCAGACTCTCCCGCGCCAAAGACGCGATCGACGTACTTTTGGCCCTCGTCGGTGTCACCGCTGTAGAGCAGGGCAGTGCCGAGGAGATACGCGTACGCCAGATCCGCGCCGAACATCTGCTCGCGCGGCTTGAGCAAGCCGATCACTTCCTTGTCCTGGCCGCTCTGCAGATAACAGTCGGCGAGAATCAGATACGCATTCTTGGCTTCCGGGTCAGACGCGAGGACGCGCTTCAATTGCGGAATCGCTTGAGCCGGCCGGGCCGACTTGTAGAACGCCAAAGCCAGATTCAGCCGAACCGAGTTGTTCATCGGTTCGACCTTCAGAGCCGCCTCGTACTGCGCGACCGCATCATCGAACTGTCCAAGCCGGACGTACGCGGCACCGAGATTGGAGAGCGCATCTGCGCGCTCCGGGGCGATCGTCAGTGCCGCCTTGTAGGTATCAATTGCGCCGAGGATGTCACCAGCCTGATGCAGCTCAACGGCGCGCGCGAACAAACGGTCGAAATCCTGCGGGCCTTGGGCTTGCGCCAGCGAGAGGACGAGCAGGAGTAGTGCGGGTACCCGGTCCATTGGTCTCAAAATGGCTAGCAGTTATCTCATAAACGGCCTGGCGAGCGGAGCGGGGCGTGGGGCCCCCGCGAGCGAGCCAGTAGGGGAGTCCGAGGGGCAAAGCCCGTCGGATAAAACTAGTGTAGCCCCAAAAACAACACGAGGAGGGGAGCCGTGCTCCCCTCCTCCAATGCTCAAGCAATGGCGCCTCCGGCGCCCTTTCCGCTGATCAACTGTGCCCGTTGCGAGCGAGCATGGCGAGCGAGCCACGCGAACGGAGCGGGGCATCGGGGCCCCGCGAGAGAGCGTGTTGGGGAGTCCGAGGGGCGAAGCCCCTCGGATACAACTAGAAGTAGTACTTCAGGACGAACTCCACCACGCGTCGGCCGCGCTTTATGTTGATCTTGCCGAAGTTGGCGATCGTCTGCGGCGTGTAACTGAACCCCTGCGTTGGATCGCAGACGTTGTCCTGGAGCGTCCCGGTGCCGTTGGGAATCCCGTTCCGCGTCACGTTGCACGTCGTGTCGAGCGTCAAGGTGATGTCATTGCCGATGAACGGGTTCGCGAACGCTTGGTTGAAGATGTTGAAGAACCCGACGCGGAACTGAATCTTCTGTTCTCCGCGGATGTCGAAATTCTTGAACAGCGTCACGTCGTGGTTGTACCGCGTGGGCGTCCGGATGTTGTAGGGCGGTACGAGGTCGCCGTTCTGGCCGAATCCCGGCACGCTGATGCAGTTGAGGTCGAGGATCTTCTCGCCGACCTCAGTTCCGCCAAGCCGCGGATCGCAGGTATAGACGGGCGCGAGTCCGTTGCCACCGCTAAGGCTTGGCCCGACGACGTCCGCTGTGCCGAAGTAGGCGGCCGATATGCTTCCCGCTGCGGCGGCACCGCTGAAGCTCAATCGGAACGGCACGCCGCTCGCCATCGACGAGATCCCCGACAGCTGCCAGCCGTTCAGCAGGCCGCGACCGAATGCATTGTCCATCCCACCCTTGGCGCCGTCCGGCAGGAACGCGTTCCACGACACGTTCAGAACGTGCGTGCGGTCCTGGGCGAGGACGCCATAGGTTCGAGAGGCGTCGTAGGGATCGATCGAGTTGTATTCGTCGCCCAGAGTGCCGCGGGAGCGGCCGAACGTGTAGGCCACGAAGTACTGCAGCCGTCGTCCGGTTTGCCGGCTCAGCGTGAGCTGCATCGAGTCGTACTTCGATTCGCCGCGGAAGTTATACAGCGTGATGGCGTTGAGGGCATTGTACGGTCGGAATGACGCCAGATTGGTTCCGACACTGGCCACC
>Ga0075418_10006058_pt1 | contig 13650 bp, 16 predicted proteins | sample SoiMetdeltSBSDD2_FD_81776 | JGI IMG/M metagenome (GOLD analysis project Ga0075418, IMG submission 81776) | Bulk soil microbial communities from a Populus tree surrounding site in Tennessee, USA - Soil MetaG P. deltoides SBSDD2 | ecosystem: Environmental > Terrestrial > Soil > Tree plantation...
GGGTCTGCGCCGGCACCTGCCACCGCTGCTGTTCCTGACCGCGCTGGCCCTGCTGCTCCTGGCGGTCGCGCGTCCACAAGCGACGGTCCCGGTACCGAAGGCGACCGGAACCGTGATTCTCGCCTTCGACGTGTCCAACAGCATGGCGGCCGAGGACATCGCGCCCTCCCGGCTCGCGGCCGCCCAGGCGGCCGCCGTCGAGTTCGTCCGCGCTCAACCATCCACAGTGGACATCGGAGTGGTCGCGTTCGGCCAGGGCGCACAGACCACCCAGTTGCCCACCGCCGAGCACGAGGCGGCGATAGCCGCGATCAACCGGCTCAACGTCGCCGGCGGCACGTCGTTGGGACAGGCCATTCTCGGCTCGTTGACCGTCATCGTGGGAAAGTCCGTCGGCCTGCCCGACCCGACGGGCACCACGCCGCCGGCCGACCTCGGGTACTGGGGCTCCGCGACGATCGTGCTGCTGTCCGACGGCGAAGACACCGGTGGACCGGACGCCGTGGCCGCCGCCGAGCTGGCCGCCGCCGCGGGAGTGCACATCGAGACCATCGGCGTGGGTACGGTCGAGGGCGCGACCATCGAGGTGGACGGGTACCAGGTGTCGACAGCGCTCAACGAGGAGCTGCTGACCGAGGTCGCCGAGACGACCAGCGGGTCCTACCACCGGGCCGAGAACGCGCAAGCGCTCGGCGCTGTTTACAAGTCGCTGGACCTGAGGATCCACACCGAGAACGAGTCGATCGAGTTGACCGGCGCGGCCGTTCTCGTCGCGGTGCTGCTTCTGACGGCCGGCGGACTACTGATGACCAACTGGTTCGGACGGATCGTGTAGATGTCTCTGAGTTGGCCGTGGGCCCTGATCGCGCTGTTGGCCTTCCCGTTGCTGTTGGGCTACCGGTGGTGGGTACGCCGGCGCCGGCGCCGGGAGGCGGTACGGGTATCGAGCGTCACGCTGATCCGGGCGGCCCTGCCCGGCCGGTCGTTGTGGCGCCGGCGCATCCCACTCTGGCTGTTCGCGACCGGCCTGGTCGTCCTGGCCACCGGCGCGGCCCGCCCGCAGGCATCCGTCCCGGTACCGTCCAACAACGCCTCGATCCTGCTGGCGATCGACGTGTCCGCCTCGATGTGCTCGACCGACGTGCAGCCCAACCGGCTGACCGCGGCCCAGCAGGCGGCCCGCGAGTTCATCGAGGCCCAGGACGACGGCTCCAAGATCGGCCTGGTCACGTTCTCCGGCATCGCCGGTCTGCTCGTCGAACCCACCACGGACAAGAAGGAACTGCTGGCCGCGATCGACACGCTGCGCACGTCCCGCGGTACCGCGATCGGGCTGGCCATCCTCACGTCCGTCGACGCCATCGCCGAGATCAACCCCGCTGTCCCACCGACCGGCGTCGAACTGCCGGATGCCGGCGCGAACCTCGGCAAGTACCAGCCGGACACGATCGTCGTACTCACCGACGGGCGGAACACCCAGGGCGTGGACCCGGTGACCGCTGCCGAGCAGGCCGCGGCCCGGCACGTGCGGGTATACACGATCGGCTTCGGTACCGCCGAGCCCTCTCCCCTGGTCTGCAACCGGGACCAGATCAACGGCGACGCCCCGTTCCGTGGCGACGGGCGACCACCCGGCGGTGGCGGGCGCGGGCGGTTCACGCAGATCGACGAGGAGACGCTGACCCGGGTCGCCGAGCTGACCGGTGGCGAATACTTCCAGGCCGACGACGCCGAGGCGCTCAGTGAAGTCCTGCTGGACCTGCCGGACTCGATCGTGCTGCAACGGCGGAACATGGAGATAACCGTCTGGTTCGCGCTGGCCGGAGCGCTGCTCGTGCTCGTCGGCGTCGGGCTGTCGCAATGGTGGAACCGGACGATCGCCGGCCGGGTCACCGGCGGCCCGTGATCCGCTGCGCGGCCAGCTTTCCGGAGATGAGCACCATCGGTACGCCGACGCCGGGTTGCGTACCAGAGCCCACGAAGACCACGTTGGACAGTCGACTGTGGAGGTTGCGCGGGCGGAACGGGCCGGTCTGTCGGAGCGTGTGCGCGGCGGCGAACGGCGTACCGGCGGCCATCCCGGCATCGGCCCAGTCGGCCGGGGTGACGGTCCGGAACACCTCGATGCCGTCGGCGAACCCCGGATAGCCGCGATCCCCCAGCGTCGCCACCAGCTCGTCGGAGTACCGCTGGGCCAGCTCGCCGCGCCAGTCGTACGCGGCCGTCAGGTTGGGCACCGGCGCGAGGACGTAGTACACCTGGCGGTCCGGTGGGGCGAGCGAAGGGTCGGCCGGCGTCGGGTTGCTGACCAGCAGCGACGGGTCGCTCATCAGCCGCCGTTGACGGATCAGCTCGTCGAACGTACCGCGCCACGACCGTCCGAAGTGGAGGTTGTGGTGCGCGATGTGCCGGTACCGTCGAGTGCTTCCCACGTGCAGCACCACCGCGGACGGCGACGGTACCGTCCGGCGTGGGGTCTCGCCCAGCAGATCACGGTAGGCGGTCGGCAGGTCCGGGTTGAGCACCACGACGTCGGCCGGCATCCGCTCGCCCTCGGCGGTGCGCACGCCGGTGGCCCGCCCGCCCTCGATGTCCACACCGGACACCGTGGTGCCGTAGCGGAACCGCACGCCGTGCTTGGCCGCCACCGCCGCCAGTGCGCGGGGCAGGGCATGGACCCCGCCGCGCGGGAAGTACACGCCGGCCACCGCGTCCAGGTAGGCGATCACCGCGTACAGGCCGAGGGCGTCCTGTGGCGCCACCCCGGCGTAGAGCGCCTGGAAGGAGAAGACCTTTCGGGTACGCGGATCGCGCAGGAACCGGTCCACCTTGCGTTGCAGCCGGCCGAACCCGCCCGCGGCCAGGAGTCGCAGCAGGTTGCCCGTCAACAGCTCGCGCGGGCTGTCGAGGTTGCGCTCGATGAAGTCCCGGCGCTCCAGCGTCCACAGTCGACGGAGGTGGTCGACGAAGCGCAGGTACCGGTCGGCCTCCGGCTGGCCGCACACCCGCGCCACCTCGACCGCCATCCGCGGCGGGTCGGCGATCACGTCCAATGTGGAGCCGTCGGCGAAGTGCGCCCGGTAGGCGGGGTCCACCGGCCGCAGCTCGAGCCAGTCGGCGAGGTCCTCCCCCACCGCGCCGACCGCCTCCGCCATCACGTCGGGCATGGTCAGCACGACCGGGCCGGTGTCGAACTCGTAGCCGTCCACATGGAGGCGCCCGGCCCGCCCACCCGGTACCGGTTCCCGCTCCAGCACGGTCACCTCGCGCCCGGCCGCGGCCAGGTGCAGCGCGCACGCCAGGCCACCGAGCCCGGCGCCCACGATCAGCACCCGGTCGGTCGGACCGTCGACGGTACGCACCACAGAATCTTTCCATCCCGGGTCCGAGGGTCCAGGCTGTACCACGTGTGGGATGGCCTCGTCGATCGGTTCGTGCTCGCCAGCGCCGGATTCGAGTCGCGGTTGCGGGCGGTGCGGCCCGACCAATGGGACTCATCGACTCCGTGTACCGAGTGGAACGTGCGGCAGCTGGTCAACCACATGGCGCAGGCGAACGTCAGCTACGTGCGCCTGCTACACGGCGGTACCAGCGCGGAGTTCCTGCGGGCGCGGGACGCCGACGCGCTGGGCTCGGACCCGGTCGGGGCGTACACCCGCAGCGTCCGGGCGTGTGCCGACGCGTTCGTTGAGCCCGGTGCGCTGGAGCGGGAGCTCGACCATCCGCTGGGCCGGATGACGGCCCGGCAGGCGCTGGCGGTACGGACCACCGACAGCACCATCCACACCTGGGACCTCGCGCGGGCGATCGGTGCCGACGACCGCCTCGATGCCGGCCTGGTGGCGTGGATCGACGAGAACCTCGAGGAGATCTACGCCGGCCTGCCCGAGACCCCGACCGCCGCCGAGACGACCCACCGGTTCTTCGCCGCCCCCGACGGCACGCTCGCCGGAGACGCGTCGGTACAGGATCGGCTGCTGCACATAACGGGTCGGGATCCCCGCGGCGGGTAACCCGAACGGTGGAGGGGCCGCCACCGGTGATCCCCGTCATTGGTGGAGCTTGCTATTCTCGGCCATGGCAACCCGCCGGTCGGTCGTGTTCAACGGAGATCTGGGCAGCGGCAAGAGCACGGTCTCGAGGCTGCTCTCCGAGCGGCTCGGGATCCGCCGGATCAGCGTCGGTGATTTCTACCGCGAGATGGCGCAGCAACGCGGCATGACCGCACTCCAGCTCAACCTGCACGCCGAGCTGGACGACAAGGTCGACTTCTACGTGGACCAGTTGCAGAGCGACATCGCCGGATCCGGCGAGCAGGTGATCGTCGACAGCCGGCTCGCGTGGTTCTTCTTCACCGGCGCGCTCAAGGTCCACCTCGTCACCGAGCCATCGGTCGCGGCGCAGCGGGCGGTGGGCCGCCCCGCCGACACGGTCGAGAGCTACGCCTCGATCGACGAGGCGCAGGACGGGCTCGCGAAGCGCAGCGAGAGCGAGCGGATCCGGTTCATCAGCCGGTACGGCGTCGACAAGACCCGACTGCGCAACTACGACCTCGTCTGCGACAGCACCCGGGCCACGCCGCTCGAGGTCGTCGACCGGGTCGTCGAGACCTTCCAGACACTCCGGGACGAGACCGTCCTGTTCATCGATCCCGAGCGGATCTACCCGACCACCTTCCGGGGTACCGAGGACGAGCCGGTCCGGCTAGGGTACGCGAGGCCGCATTTCTTCGTCATCGACGGTCACCGCCGCGTCGCCGAAGCGATCGGCACGGGCCAGGCGCTGGTCGAAGCGATCCTCGTCGCCGAGGCGGACGAGCTCGTCGACGAGCGGAGCGCCAGCACGTACTTCGCCGACGAGTGCACGCTGTTCTCATAGCGATCCGGAGGGCCGATGCGATACGTGTCGCTGGCCGGCACGGACCTGACCGTCTCGGCGATCGCGTTGGGGTGCGGCAACTTCGGGGGCATCGGGTCGGCGCCAGAGTTGTTCGGCCGCGGTGACGACGAGGCGGCCGCCTTCGCGTTGCTCGACGCCGCCCGCGACCGCGGTATCACGCTCGTGGACACGGCGAACTCGTACGGCGGCGGGCGGTCGGAGGAGTGGCTCGGACAGTGGCTGGCCAGCCGGAACGGCGCCCGCGACGAGCTGGTGCTGACCACCAAGGTGGGCAACCGGGTCGGGCCGGGTCCGGGCGACACCGGGCTCGGCGCACCGCACATCCGGGACCAGGTGGAGGCGAGCCTGCGCCGCCTGGGTACCGACCGGATCGACCTGTACCTCGCCCACGAACCCGATCCTCGGACGCCCATGGACGAGACGGTCGCCGCATTCGACGAGCTGGTCCGGGCGGGCAAGGTACGCCACTACGGCCTGTCAAACTACTCGGCGGGCGAGCTGGCGGGGGCGATCGAGGCGGCGCGGGGTCTCGGTGCGGCCTGGCCGGTGAACCTGCAGAACGGGTACAGCCTGCTGGAGCGCTCGGCCCCGCTCGACGCGTGCGCGCGGCACGGGGTGGCGTTCACCGCGTACAGCCCACTGGCCGGCGGCTGGCTGTCCGGCAAGTACCGCGCCGGCGAGTCCTACCCGGCCGGGTCCCGGATGACCCTGCGCCCCCAGCCGTACGAGGACTGGGTCGACGACTCCACCTTCCGCGCGATCGACGCGCTGCGCGGCCACGCCGCCGACCGTGGGGTGTCTCTGTCGACCCTCGCCCTGGCCTGGGTCCTGGCCGACCCGCGGGTGACCGCGATCGTGGTCGGCCCACGGTCGCCGGAGCAGCTCGCCCCGGCTGTCGACGCGGTCGCGCTCGCCGAAGACCTGACCGCCGCCGATCGCGACGAGCTGGCCGGGCTCATGCCGTGAACGCGTCGCCCGCGATGGCCCGGAGCGCGGCGAGGTGCCGACCGTACGCCTCCCGTCCGTCGGCAGTCAGGCCGAGCCAGGTCCGGGTACGGCGGCCGACCCGTCCCTTGTGGACGCCGACGTAGCCGGCCCCCTCGAGCAGCGCCACCTGCTTCGACAGCATCGGGTCGGTGACCTCGACCGTGTCGCGGACCAGGGCGAACTCGGCCCGCTCGACGCCGGCGAGGGCGGCGACGACGGACAGCCGCACGGGATGCATCAGCAGCTCGTCCAGCTCGTGACGCGGGTGGTTGCCTGTCATGCCCGCGGCAACCGGAGCGCGAGGATCGTCAGCGGCGCGGCGACGACGACCGCGGCCGGAACCCAGTAGAGCGGCTCACCGTACAGGTCGGCGACCTGGCCGACGATCACCGCGATCGCGTAGACGACCATCATCGTCCAGCTGTAGATCACCCAGCCGCCGCGCGGGCGCGGCGGACTGACCGCGGTCACGGGCTGTCGCCGGTACCACGAGACGACACCGACCAACGGCAGCACCAGCAGGGCCAGCCAGACCACCAACCGCACCGGGATCGATTCGATGAACCCGAAGGCCAGGATGGACACTGCCCAGGCCGCGGCGTTCACGAGCGAGTACGCCTTCATGGATCGCGCGCGCGACTCGACCCGCCGCGACACCTGCGCCGCCCGGTCGAGAGCGGCGCGAGCCTGCTCCGGGGACATGCCATCGGCCATGCACGAAAGAGTGCCTCACAGTTACCGATTTGGCAAGTAGTTGCCGTCCCAGCAGGTCGCCGCGGTCCGGCGGTCCGGATGGCCCGTCAGCTCGGCAACGGGTACCCAGTGGTGAAGGCTCCCACCTGGGCCGCGAACCGGGTCACCGGAGACCTCGACGTGGCCGCCGCGCGCCGTTCGGCGTGTAGGCCCGCCAGCGCCGACGCGAGCGCGTCGCGCAAGTCTCGGGTCTCCTGGCGGCCTACCCAGTCGGGGTCCACTTCGCAGATCAGCTTCCCGGTAGCGTCGAGGGTAAGCGTGAGCCGCCCGGCCCCGGCGCTGCCGCAGTAACGAGGAGGTCCCGCCTCGGCGGCCCTCCCGGCGTCCTCCATCAGGTCCGCGGCAACGACGTCGGCCAGCAGTCCCGACAGGTCGGGCAGATGCGGCGAGGCGGTGTGCGTGCCCTCCCCCTGAGGCAGGCTGCGGGGCTCGGGTCCTTCGCCGTCGATATAGGCGAGTACGGCCGATACCTCGGCCATCCAGCCCGAATCCGCATCCGTCGCGTCGAACCGCGCCTGGTGGGCACCACCGCATGCCTGAGTAATCGCGGCGGCGAAGTCATCGACGCCGACGGCCCGGCGCCAACCGTCGTCGAGATCGATCCGCTCCGGCAGCCCGGCGGCGCCGAGGGATACGGTGACCACGCCGGAGGCGTCGCTGCCCGTAATCCCGTCGGCGCCTGGCCGTACCGCCATCAGAGCCCGCAACGCCGCCGTGCCGCGACGCACTCGCTCGAAGAACGCCGGGTCGTCGTCATCCTCGTCGGGTTCGGTCATCGATGGATATCCAACGGGTCATGAACGCTGATATCTATTGAATGCTCATCGGCATACACGTAGGGGAACGTCGGCCGCTCGGTCACGTTTGGCGCCACCGGACGAGATCCCGTCGGGTCGGGCCACCGGCCTCCGGGAAATGCGTTGTCCGGGGTGTCCATGACGTAGGTCAGGTCCCTTATCTTCTCCTGCATATCGTCCTCGAAGCGGCTCAGGGTGGTCTGGTATCCATCGAATGCGGGGAGTGACCCGTGCAGCCACGCCTGGACACCGAGGATGAAGCCCACTCCGTCGGGTCGCCGTATTGGGCTGGGAAGCGTGGTCATCGAACCGGTTATGCCGGACGCCGCGGATATCAATGTCGCGCCGAGGGTACGCAGTGCGTTCAGCACACCCTGAAAACCCTGCTTCGTGCTGAATAGCATCGCCATAACTTTGTCGGCGAAGTCCACCATCGCTCTCGCGGCCGTTTCCTGGTCAGGAAGGTGCGCCGCGTAGGCCTCACCGGCCGGGCCGGACCAGGGCTTGGCTCGACCCTGGGAGAACGCCGCATCCTGCACCCGCCGATTCGCCGCCCGCGCGTACCGGTCGCAGGCCTCACGGATCAGCCGCCATCGTCTTGTCGAGTCCAACGCGATCTCCGGGTAGCGGTATTCGATGTTCGAGAACCAGTCGAAGTAGCCGCTGGCCCGGTACAGGGTGCGTTCGAACGATCGGATCGTCATACCCACGTCGGACTGCACGTCGGGTGTGCAGTTACCGATACAAGCGGAACCATCGGCCCGGAACCGGAGCCGCCTCCGGTTGAGCTCATCCCGCAAACGGACGAGCTCTTCTGGGGTGACGTCGCCGGACATTACGGGCCACGCCTGATTCCGCCGGTTCGCATGAGCGCCGCGTGGCGCTGCGACTCCGTCTCGTACACGTTGACGATTTCCCCCAGCCGGGCGATCACATTCTCGTTAGCGGTGACGCCCTGCCGAATGAGATTCTCGGCATGGACGAGTGCCCGTTCGTGCAGTCGCATGAGCGGGCGGAGGATTCCCAACGCCGGCTCCGCCTGCCGGCGACTAAATGGATTGTCCAGACGGGGCCAGTTCAGCTCGGGTATATAGCGTTGACCCGGACGGATCCGGAACGTGCCGGGCGAATGGGGAAAATTGTTCGTCCCCCTCCATGAGAAACCCCGAAACACGCCCTGACTGTTCTGGCCGTCTATGTGCGGCGCGGCGGCCCCGGATCCAGCCCCTTCCGTGAGGGCCGAGAGCTCGCTGAGCATCTCGGTTCGCCAACGGGTCCGCTGGTTGAAGATGAAGTCGTACTCGACACGGATCTCCCGATCGGTAGCCAACGCCACCCCCAGTCGCATCGCGCGGTGCCGGCATGTGCGGCATGGCGCGATTGTACGGTGAGATCGATAGACTTCAGTATCGGTTCTTGGCCACTCGCCTGTTCATGATCGTCAAGGGTGTACCCGAGCGGGTGGTGATGGACATCCTCGGCTGATCATGCAATCGGCCCCGCGGCGAAGATCGTTCCTCTTCGCCGAAGGGCCGTCTGACCTGGTTATATTCAGCTCCCCCGATAGGACTCGAACCTATAACCTACCGGTTAACAGCCGGGCGCTCTGCCAATTGAGCTACGGGGGATCGTGCGCGTGGACAAGAGTACCGGACGGCTGCCGGCATCCGGTGGCAGGGCATCCCCAAAATCCTCACCCCGGGCCGTGTGGGCGCGCCCGCTGGGGGGAATATGAGGATCGCAGGAGGACAGACGACGCAGGCGGGGAGCATTGGGCCGGCATATCGGACCCGTACCGTCGACGTCAGGCAGAAGGGAGCGCGTTATGCGCGGCAAGATGGCATTCCTTGCTGGGATGGCCGTGGGGTTCGTCCTCGGCACCCGGGAAGGCCGCGAGCGGTACGACATGATGGTCCGCAAGGCCCGCCAGCTGCTCGACCACCCGACCGTGCAGGAGGCGAAGGGCGTCGTTCAGGCGCAGGCCGCCCGCTTGTACGAGGAGGGCAAGGAAGTCGTTACCGAGAAGATCGGTAACACGAAGGTCGGCGAGCGGCTGCGGTCCAGCCACGGCAACGGCACCGCCACGACCGAAGAGCGCATCGAAGCGATCACCCCCGGCCGCACCACCGGCCCGCTGAGCTGACCGCGACGTTCGGGGGCGAGGCAGCGTTGCCGAGCCCCCGGGCGGCTCCCTACTCCTGCCCCGCGGCGTACCGGATCCCGCCGAGGAGGTGCGCCCGGAACGCCGGCTCTCGGTACGACTCGACGGTGTGTCCGCCGCCGGTGTAGAACGACCGGCCACCCGCGAACTCCCGGTACCACGCGATCGGGTGATCCCTGCCCATCGCGCCGCCGGTGTACGTCGACTCGTCCAGCGACGCGAGCACGCGGGCGGTCGACCGCACGTTGGTGCGGTAGTTGTACCACTCGTCCGTACGCACCCAGCTCGCGTCGAGGTGCGCTGTGGCCGGGTGCGCCCGGTCCTCGACGCGGATCGTCGCCCGCTGGATGGCCGGGTGCGACGCGAAGTACGCCCCGACGAGGTCGCCGTAGAACGCCCAGTCGTACTCGGTGTCAGCGGCCGAATGCACGCCGACGAAGCCACCGCCCGTCCGGACGTACTCCTCGAACGCCGCTTGCTGCGCGCGAGCGAGCACATCGCCGGTCGTGTTGAGGAACACCACCGCCGCGTACCGGTGCAGGCCGCGGGAGGTGAACGTCGCCGCGTCCTCGGTCGCGGTCACGGCGAACCCGTGGGCCTCTCCCAACTCCCGGATCGCCTGGACGCCGGCGGCGATCGACTCGTGCCGGAACCCGGCCGTCTTCGAGAACACGAGCACCTCGTACGACCCCGGCACAGTCCTGACCTCCGACCGCTGCGTACAGCCCAGCAGAGCCACCGCCAGGGCGGCGGCCACGATGGCGGCGACACGTTGCCTGAGAGTCACTTCAACAGCAGCAGTCCCATCCGCCGGCCGGCGACCACCAGCCCGACGACGGCCATGGCCGTCAGGTACGCGACGTTCCCCAGCAGGCTCACCGATGCCGAGCCGGTCGTGAGCCCCCGAATCAGCTCGACCGAATGATAGAGCGGTGTCGCCCGCACGATCAGCTCGAACACCGGTGGGTACCCCGACACCGGCGCGAATGTGCCGGAGAACAGGAACAGCGCGAACTGGACCACGCCCATCAGGTCGAAGTCCTGCCAGCTACGCATGAACGTCGACAGCGCCATGCCCAGCGCCCCGAACGAGAAGCCGACGAGCAGGCTCGCCGGGAACGCGGCGATCGCCCACCCGACCGTGGTGAGGTCCATCGCCACCATGATCACGAGAAACGCCGCCGAGTAGAGCGACCCGCGGGCCATCGCCCACAGCAGCTCGCCGAGCGCCACCTCCATCGGCCGCACGGGGGTGGCGAGCACCGCGTCGTACAGCCGCATGTACTTCATCTTCGCGAAGAAGTTGAAGGTCGACTCGGAGAACGCACCGCTCATCGCCGACGCGGCAAGCATCGACGGTGCGACGAACGCCGCATAGGACACGACCTCGCCACCGGGCAGCGTGATGTCGCCGATGAGCTTGCCGACCCCGACGCCGATCGAGAGCAGGTAGAGGAACGGCTCGAAGAACCCGGACAGCAGCACCAACCAGTACGCCGAGCGCAGCGCCGCGACGTTGCGATAGGTGACGGACCCGGCGCGCTTGGCCGAGGCATCGGCCCGCGCGTAGAAGCCCGGCGCAAAGCTTGTGGCGAGCATGCTCACACCACCAACCGCTTGCGGAACGACAGCAGCGCCAGCCAGAACCCGCCGGCCGCCCAGAGGCCGAGATAGGCCAGGTGACCGACGATCGGGTAGAACTCGCCGACGCCGAAGGTGGCCGCCCGGCACAGCTCGACGCCGTGCCAAAGCGGAGACACGTACGCCAGCAGCCGCAGCCCAGCCGGCATCGACTCGATCGGGAAGAACACCCCCGCGAACAGCGTCATGGGGATCACGACGAACCGCTGCAACAGCGGGAAGTAGCCGTCGGTCTCCACGCGGGCCGCAAACGCGAACACCGGCGCGGCGGTGGCCAGCCCGAGCAGCCCGGCGATCGGAACGACGGCGACCGCCCAGAGCGAGTGCACGGCCCCGAAGGCCGCCGTGACGGCGAGGAACACCGCGGTGGCGGCGAGGATCCGCAGCAGCACGAACAGCAGGTCTCCACCGACGATGTCCACGATCCGCAGCGGGGCCGCGACCATCGAGTGGTACGTCCGGATCCACATGAACCGGCTCATGATCGGCCAGCTCGACTCGCCGAACGCCACCTGCATCGCCGTCGACGCGATCATGCCGGGCACGATGTAGTCGAGGTAACTGACGCCGCCCAGCGCGCCGCCCGCGTCGACGAACTGCCCCACGCCGAAGCCGAAGCCGACCACGAACAGCACCGGCAGCACGAACGACGACGGCAACGAGCCGCGCCAGGTGCGCTTGTACCCAACGAGGTCGAACTCGAGCACCGCGAGCATCTAATCCACCAACGTCCGGCCCGTGAGGTGCAGGAAGACGTCCTCCAGCGTGCTGCGGCGCACGAGCACGCTGCCCGGCGCGAGCCCCCGACGGTGAACCTCGTCCGCGACCGAGTCGCCATCCGCCGCATACACCAGGATCCGGTCCGGCAGCACCTCGACCCGCTCCCCCAGCGAGACCAGCTTTTCGGCGATCGCCTCCAGCGGGTCGCCGTTGAAGCGCAGCTCGACGACCTCGCGCGTGGAGTGCTCCTCGATCAGCGCGCGGGGCGAGCCCTCGGCGACGATCTTGCCGGCGTCCATCACGACGAGCCGGTCGCACAGCTGCTCGGCCTCGTCCATGTAGTGCGTCGTGAGCACGAGCGTCACGCCCTGCTGCTTGAGCCGGAACAGCCGCTCCCACACCAGGTGCCGCGCCTGCGGGTCGAGACCGGTCGTCGGCTCGTCCAGCAGGACGATCTCCGGTTCGTTGACCAGCGCGCGGGCGATCGTCAGCCGTCGCTTCATGCCGCCGGACAGCGGCTCGACCTTGCTGGTCGCCCGCTCGGCGAGCTGCACGAACTCGAGCAGCTCGTCGGCGCGCGCCCGAGCCGTGCGGCGGGAGATGCCGAAGTATCGCGCGTAGGTCGTCAGGTTGTCCCTGACCGTCAGTTCGGGATCGAGCGAGTCCTGCTGCGGGCAGACGCCGAGCCGGGCGCGGATCGCGACCCCGTCCGTCCGCGGGTCCATGCCGAGGATCGTCAGTGCACCGTCGGTCGGGCGGGACACACAGCCGATCATCCGCATGGTCGAACTCTTGCCCGCCCCGTTCGGACCGAGGAAGCCGAACGCCTCACCGCTGTGGACATCGACGTCGATGCCATCGACAGCGGTGAAGTCGCCGAACCGCTTCACCAAACCGCGAGCTTGAATGAGTGGCACGGGCCGACCCTAACTCAGAAGTCCGACACGCCCGCCAGCGATTTCTCTCAAGGCTTTGGACCTACGTCGAGGCGCGCGGCCGCGACCAGGGCCGATGTCTCGGGGCGGTCACGGTCCGTGCCGGGATCGAACCGCACCGTCCACCACAGGCCGTCGACGCCACTCACCCGCCGCGCCACGACGCGCAGGCCACCGCCCGGTACCGGGTGATGCGACGTGTACGCGACGGACTTGGTTACCCGGGCCCGTACCTGGTGCGGGACGTCCCCGGGTTCCAGCAACGTGTAGGTGACCGCCGGCAGGTCCTCGACGACGGCGTACCCGGGCTCCTCGGCGACCACCTCCGCGGGCAGTACCGACAGCGCCCGCCCGGACCACGTCGCCTTGTGAATCTCGTGCCAGCCCAGCCGGGACCGGCCGGGGAGGAACAGTCCCCGGTTGGTCGCCACGACCACGTCGCCCCGGTCGACCGCGGCCCACGCCACCACCCGCTCGTCGCGATCGAGCGCGGGCCGACGCTCCGCCGGCAGCCTCGGCTTCCGGCGGAAGATCCGCCACATTCCTCACAACCCCCCGACGGCCTGTTCCCGTAGGCCCCTCGCGTGCTGCTCCAGCGAAAACAACTCTCCAGCCAGCGCCAGGTACTCGTCCTGGTTGGTCACCGGGTTCACCCGCTGCACCTTGGACTTCAGGTCCCGGATCTGACCGCGGACCGCGGCGAGCTGCAGGCGGGCGAGCGTCACCGCGACGTACCCCGGCTCGGGCTCACCGTCGA
>Ga0075418_10006060_pt1 | contig 13649 bp, 17 predicted proteins | sample SoiMetdeltSBSDD2_FD_81776 | JGI IMG/M metagenome (GOLD analysis project Ga0075418, IMG submission 81776) | Bulk soil microbial communities from a Populus tree surrounding site in Tennessee, USA - Soil MetaG P. deltoides SBSDD2 | ecosystem: Environmental > Terrestrial > Soil > Tree plantation...
CCCCGGATCCAGCATCTCCCGCAACTCGTCGGGCCGCAGCACCCGCGGCAGCCGCGCCTCGCCCTTCGGCGCACTCAACCCGGCCGAGGGATCGCGCCCGGTGTACCCGGCCCGCACCAGCCACCGGAAGTACCGCCGCAGCGCCGACGCCCGCCGGGCGATGGTGCGGCGGGCGCGGCCCTGGGTGGCCAGGAAGGCCAGGTAGCGGCGCAGGCAGGTCCGGTCGACGCCGTCGGGCCCGTCGAGACCCCGGCGCCCGGCCCACTCCGTGAAGGCCTCCAGGTCGCGGCGATAGGCCTCGACGGTGGACGGGGCCAGGTCGGTGAGCGACCGGAGGAACGCCTCGAGCTGCCAACCCCGCGCCGTCGCCATCGACGATCCACGGTAGTGATCCATCAGCCACCACCCGCGGAGGTCCGCTCGTACCACCCACCCTCCCGTCGGACCCAGCGGGCCGCGCAGAGGCGGTCGAGCGCCCCGGCCAGGTCGGGCAGCGACCGGCCGGTGCGGACGGCGATCTGGTCCAGGGACGAGGCCTGCCAGCCGACGGCCTCCAGCACCGCCCGGTCGGCGTCCAGGGGCGGCGGCCGCGGGTCGGCCGCCCGATGGCGGGTGGCGGCGGTCAGGCCCAGGGCGATCAGGACGTCATCGACGTCCCGGACGGGCGCCCGGCCCTCGGCGAGCAGGTCGTTGACGCCGCGGGCCGCGGCGTTGCGGACCGATCCGGGGACGGCCATCACGTCGATGCCCCGGCGGTCGGCTTCGTCGACGGTGTGGAACGACCCGCCGCGCTGGTGGGACTCGACCACCACCACGACGTCGGCGAGGGCGGCGATGATCCGGTTGCGGGCCGGGAAGCGCCACCGCTCGGGGTGGGCACCGAGCGGTGCCTCGCTCAACAGGACACCCGTCGCGGCGACGGCGTCCCACAGCCGCTGCTGGCCGGCGGGGTAGACGACGTCCAGCCCGCTGCCGACCACCCCGATGGGCGGCGTGGCCCCCGCTGCGAGCGCGCCGCGGTGCGCGGCGCCGTCGATGCCCCAGGCCAGCCCGGACACGATGGCGATCCCCCGCGCCGCCAGCTCGCGGCCCAACTCGTGGGCGACGCCGGCGCCGGTGGCCGTGCAGCGCCGGGTGCCGACGATGGCCACCCGGCGCCCGGCGATGGCGGCCAGGTCGCCGAGGTGGAACAGGACCGCCGGCGGCTCGATGTCGTCGCCCAGGGGTGCCGGATAGGCGGACGTACCGGGCAGCGTGACGCCGACCGCGCTGTCGCCCAGGCGCCGCCACACCGACGCCACGTCGGTCGCGAGCGCGGCGGAGCGCCAGGCGGCCTGGACGGCCGCGCCGTCGGCCCCCAACGCGGCCCGGACCTCGGGCTCGGGCCAGGGCTGGCCTCGAAGGACACGGGCCCAGGCCTCGGCCGGAGCCCACGCGCCCAGCACGCTGGCCAGCCGGGCCGGGCCCATGCGCGGCAGCCCGGCGAGCGCCGTCGCGAAGGCCTCGGGCGGGAGGGTCACGCCACCCTGCCGGCCAGGAAGCTGGGGTCGCAGCGGAGGGCCAGGGCGGTGTGCACGTGGTCGCCGCCCAGCGGCGGATCGTCACTGGCGAGGTCGGCCACGGTGAGAGCGACCCGGCGGACGCCGCTCAGACCCCGGCCGGTCAGGCGCCCGGCCCGCAGCGCCCCCTCGATCAGGCGCGCGGCCGCCGCGTCGAGCGGGGCCACGTCGTCCAGCTGGCGCTGCCGGAGCTCGACGTTGGCTTCGACACCCCGCGACAGGGCTCGGGCCCGGGCCTCGCTGACCCGCGCGGCCACGACCGCGCTCGACTCGCCGCCCGTGGCCGCCATGAGCTCACCGATCTCGGGCCGACCCAGCTCGACCCGCAGATCGAACCGGTCGAGCAGCGGCCCCGACAGCCGCCGGGTGTACCGCTGCTGGGCCTGGGGCGAGCAGCGGCAGGCACCCTGCGGTCCGCCCCGGGCGCACGGGCAGGGGTTCATCGCCGCGACCAGCAGGACCCGGGCCGGGAAGGTCGCCTTGGCCGCCGCCCGCGACACCCGGATCACGCCCTCCTCCAAGGGCTGGCGGAGGTGGTCGAGCACCACGGGTGCGAACTCGCCCAGCTCGTCCAGGAAGAGGACACCACGGTGGGCCAGGCTGATCTCGCCCGGTCGCATGGCACCGGTGCCGCCGCCGACCAGGGAGACCGCCGAGGCGCCGTGGTGGGGGCTGCGGAAGGGCGGCCGGCGGATCAGACCACCGGGCGGCAGCGGCACCCCCGCGACCGAGTGGATGCGGGTGGCCTCGAGCGCGTGGGGCCGGGGCAGGTCGGGCAGCAGCCCGGGGAGCCGCCGGGCCAGCATCGTCTTGCCGGCCCCCGGCGACCCGACCAGCAGCAGGTGATGACCGCCGGCCGCGGCGACCTCCAGCGCGTAGCGAGCGGCCGGTTGGCCGCGGACGTCGGCCAGGTTGGGCTCGGGAGGCAGGGGCCAGGGCAGCGGGGGTGGCGGCGGCTCCGGCCAGCCGATGGCGCCCTGCAGCGCCTTGATCAGCGTGACGAGGTCCGACACCGCGCGGATGCGATGCCGCCCCACCAGCTGGGCCTCCACGACGGCGCCGTCGGCGACGACGATCTCGGGCTCCGTGAGGGCGTCGATGCAGGGCAACGAGCCGGGCACGGCCCGAACCGTGCCGTCCAGCCCCAACTCGCCCAGGAAGGCCCGCTCGACCAGGCAACCGGAGTCGAGCTGATCGTCGGCCACCAGCAGCCCGACGGCGATGGCCAGGTCGAGCCCCGCGCCGACCTTCCGGGTGGCGGGCGGGGCGAGGTTGACGGTGACCCGTTGGCTGGGCCAGCGCTGGCCGGACGACAGGAGGGCGGCCCGCACCCGGTCCCGCGCCTCGCGACAGGTGGCGTCGGGCAGGCCCACCACGGTGAAGCCGGGGAGGCCCGAGGACACGTGGACCTCGACCCGGACGGGACACCCTTCGACGCCGACGAGCGTGGCCGAGCTGACGGTGGCGAGCACGGGCAGGACCCTCCCTGGCGGTGGTGGTGGCAAGGAGGGGCCTGGCGGCCGCCGATGGAGCTCACGCGCGTGCCTGGCCTTCGCCGGCCGAGCCCGGATGTGCGCAACGCCGAACGAGGACCCTACACTCCCTTTCCGTGGGTTTCAATCCCTTCCGCAAGACACGCCGCTCGTCCGCCGACTACCTGATGGTGGCCGCGGCGCTAGCGGTCTGTGCCCTGCTGGTCATCTGGGCCCTGTTCGGATGACCTGGCCGCCGGAGGACGGCGTCGAGGTCCGGCGGGTCCAGCCCTACCAGGCCACCAAGGGGTACCTCTGCCCCGGCTGCAACCAGGAGATCCCGCCCGGGCTGGGCCACCTGGTGGTGGTCCCCCACGAGGCGCCCGACCTGCGCCGCCACTGGCACCACGCCTGCTGGGCCAACCGGGCCACCCGCCGACCGGGCCGGGCCTGACGACCTGCCGCAGGTCGCTAGGCCGTCCAGCGGTTGCGGTGGACCGCGTGCTCCAGGGGACGGCGCTCCCGCCACCCCTGGCGCTCGAGGTCCGGGGCCGTGGCCAGGTGCGACACCGGGCCTAGGCACAGCCAGGCCACCGGCCGCACCCGCCGTGGCAGGCCGACCAGGGCCGACAGGAACGGCTCGCGGTAGAACGACACCCAGCCCACGCCCCAGCCTTCGGCGGTGGCGGCCAGCCACAGGTTCTGGATGGCGAGGCAGACGGAGTAGAGGCCGGCGTCGTCGATGGTGTGCCGGCCGAGGACCGCCGGCCGGCCCCGCTCGGGGTCGTAGGTCACGACCAGCGAGACGCTGCACTCCAGCACACCGTCGATCTTGAGGGTCGCGAAGGCCTCGGAGCGTGGGGCATCGAGGCTGGCGGCGAAGTGCTCCCGCTCCTCCTGGACGTGCTGCCAGAAGCGCTTCCTGACCTGGTCGTCGTCGACCACCACGAAGTCCCATGGCTGGCTGAGCCCCACGCTGGGCGCCGCGTGCGCCGCCTGGAGGATCCGCCACAGGACCTCGGGATCGAACGGCTCGCCCGTGAACTCGGCCCGGACGTCCCGCCGGCGGAACATCGTCTCGTACAGGTCGTGCCTGCCGCTGTCCTTCACAAGGACGTCCCCTGACGTCCCCCCAACCCCCCGGCGGTCATCAGAAGGCGCCCTCCAGCACCTGGAGCTGGCCGTCGAGCACGGCGGCGACGTCGAAGCGGATTGCCCTCGTCGGCTGGGGATGCTGGTGGAGGAACTGCATGGCCAGCCCCCGGATGCGCCGCTGCTTGACCCCGGTGACGGCCTCGGCCGGGAGCCCGAAGCGGTCGGACGCGCGGGTCTTGACCTCGCAGAACACCGTGGTGCCGTGGCCCCGGGCGACCAGGTCGAGCTCGCCCTCGCGGCTCCTCCAGTTGCGGGCGACGATCTCGTATCCCGCGTCGGTGTACCACCGCGCGGCAAGGTCCTCGCCCACTGCACCGACCCGCTGACGGTACGCCGTCACATCTCTTTGGGCGGCAGCTCTTCCACGTTCACGTCGCGGAAGGTGACGATCCGTACCGACTGGACGAATCGGCTGGTCCGGTACATGTCCCACACCCAGGCATCGCGTAGCTCCAGCTCGACGTAGGTGCGGTCGCCTTCGGTCCGGACCTGTTGACGCACCTCGTTCGCCAGGTAGAAGCGGCGCTCGGTCTCCACGACATAGGAGAACATGGGACAGACGTCCTTGTACTCCTTGTACAGCTGGAGCTCGATCTCGGCCTCGTACCGTTCGAGGTCCTCGGTGCTCATTGGCCGCACCCTAGTGCCGCGCCACCCAAGATCGGCGGGGATCAGGCTTCGCGCTTCTCCTTGACCTTGGCCTTCTTACCGATGCGGTCGCGGAGGTAGTAGAGCTTGGCCCGCCGCACGTCGCCCCGCGTGACGACCTCGATCTTGGCGATGGTGGGCGTGTGGAGCGGGAAGGTCCGCTCGACGCCTACGCCGTAGCTGACCTTGCGGACGGTGAAGGTCTCACGCACGCCCGAGCCGGAGCGTGCGATCACCACGCCCTGGAAGACCTGGATGCGTTCCTTCTGGCCCTCGACCACGCGCACGTGGACCCGGAGGGTGTCGCCCGGCGAGAAGGCGGGGACGTCCGTGCGCAGGCTGGACTGGTCGACGAGATCGGTGGGGTTCATGGCGCGTCGTCGCTCCAAAGGAGGCGGTTCCGTCGGGGTGGGGCGGAGCGATGAGGCTAGCGCAGGGTTGCCTTGACCCACCAAACGGGTGCGGTCAAGGCAGGCCGGGGGCTTTCAGGCCAGTCCGAACTCATCCAGGAGGGCTCGTTCCGTATCGGTCAACCCACCGCGCGCGGCGACCAGGTCAGGACGCCGGTCGAGCGTGCGCCGCAGGGCCTGGGCCTGGCGCCAGCGGGCGATCCGGCCGTGGTCGCCGCTGCGCAGCACGTCGGGGACCGTCCAACCTCGGAACTCGGCTGGCCGGGTGTAGTGCGGATACTCGAGGAGACCGTCGCTGAAGGACTCGTCCTCGGCCGACGCCTCGTTCCCCATCACCCCGGGGACCAGCCGGCCCACGGCCTCGATGACCAGCATCGCCGCGACCTCTCCCCCCGCCAGCACCACATCACCCACCGACAGCTCGCCGTCGCACAGGTGTTCCCGGACCCGCTCGTCCACCCCCTCGTAGCGGCCGCACAGGAGGCTGAAGCCCGGACCTCCGGCCAGCTCACGGGCCCACGCCTGGTCGAAGCGCCGGCCGGCCGGGCCCAGGTACAGCAGGGGCCGGGGAGGCTGCACCTTCTCGACCGCGGCGAAGATCGGCTCCGGCATCAGGACCATCCCGGCGCCCCCGCCGAACGGCGCGTCGTCCACCGATCGGTGGGGGTCGGTGGCGCAGGAGCGCAGGTCGTGGGCCCGGATGTCGAGCCGGCCCGCCTCCCGGGCCTTGCCGACCAGGCTCTGGCCCGCGAAGCCCTCCACCATCTCGGGGAAGATCGTGAACACGTCGATCCGCAACGCCATGGCGACGGTCAGAGGTCGAACAGGCCGGGCGGAGGGTCGATCAGCACCCGGGCCGGAGCCTCGTCGCCCGGGCCGGGGAGCTCGACCCGCGTGACGAAGACCACGGGGACCAGGGCCCCGCTGTCGAGCTCGAGCAGGTCCGCCGCAGGGTTGGCGACCACGGCGACACAACGCCCCATGCACTCGCCGGTCCCGGACAGCACGACGTCCGCGCCGACGACGTCGTGGGCCCAGAGCTCGTCGGGATCGTCGATGGGCGTCGCACGCAACACCGCGCCCCGGAGCTCCGCAGCGGAGGTCCGGTCGCCGTAGCCCTCGAACTGCACGATCCACCGGCGGCGCTGGTCGGCGCGGTAGCTCCGGGTGGTCTCGCCCCGGGCCGAGGTGACCACCAGCGACCGCCCGTCGGAGAACAGCTGCGACCCCGGTGCCACCCGCTCATTGCGGTCCGTGGTGAGCACCACCACGACCTCGCCCCTCAATCCGTGGGGCCGGGCCACGTACCCGACCTCGACCAGTGCCTCGTCAGGCACTCGCCCAGGAGCCGGTGACAGGGCTCAGTCCTCGAACTCGACCTCGACGTCGGTGCCGTCACGGACCGCCGCCGCCCGGACGACGGTGCGGATGGCCTGGGCGACCCGGCCCCGCTTGCCGATGACCCGCCCCATGTCGGCCCGGCCCACCCGGACCGTCAGCCGCGGTGTCGAGCGGGAGGTGTCGAGGTCGACCCGGACGGCCTCCGGCTCCTGGACCAGGGCCCCGACGACGTGCTGCAGCACGGCCTGAGCCGTCGGAGCGACGGCGCCGGCTTCGACGTCGGTCACGTCGAGCCACCCTTGGCCGAGCTGAACTCGTCCCAAGCGCCGGAGATCTCCAGCAGCTTGCGGACGGCGTCCGTGGGTTGGGCACCCTTGCTCAGCCAGGCGACGGCCTTGTCGTTGTCGATGCGGATCTCGGACGGGTCGGTCCGAGGGTTGTAGACCCCGACGATCTCGATGAAGCGGCCGTCGCGCGGCGACCGGCCATCGGCCGCGACCACGCGGTACGTCGGCTGCTTCTTCTTGCCCATCCGCATCAGGCGGAGCTTGACGGCCACTGCTGCTTTCCTTCGTCGTCGGGAGGCGCCGGTGCCGGCGCGACCGGTAATGGTGGGCCAAACGGGAACATCAGTTCAAGCCCGGGAGCTGGAACGGCTGCTTCGGTGCCTGCTGCGGTTGCGTGCCGCGCGGGGTCACCCGACCGCCGCCCTTGCGGGCGCTGCGGCCCTTGCCGCCCTTGCGCCCCTTGCCCCCGGCCTTGCCGCCCAGCCGGGCGGCGGCGGCACCGGGCATGCGGCGCATCATCTTCTGCATCTCGCGGAACTGCTTGATCAGCTGGCTGACCTCGCCGGGCTCCGTGCCGCTGCCGAGGGCGATGCGGCTGCGGCGCGAGCCGTCGACGATGGTGGGGTTGGCCCGCTCGCCCGGGGTCATCGAGCGGACGATGGCCTCGACCCGGCTCAGCTGGCGCTCGTCGATCTCGGCCTGCTTCAGCTCCTTGGGCACGCCCGGCATCAGGCCCAGCAGGTTCTGCAGCGGGCCCATCTTGCGGACCTGCTGGAGCTGCTCGAGGAAGTCCTCGAGCGTGAAGCCGCCACCGAACAACTTGGCGGCGGCCTCCTCGGCCTGGTCCTTCTCGTAGACCTGCTCGGCCTTCTCGATGAGGGTCAGGACGTCGCCCATCCCGAGGATCCGGCTGGCCAGCCGGTCGGGGTAGAACAGGTCGAAGTCCTCGATCTTCTCCCCGGTGGAGGCGAAGGCGATCGGCTTGCCGACCACCTCCTTGACCGACAGCGCGGCACCGCCGCGGGCGTCACCGTCGAGCTTGGTCATGATGACGCCGTCGAGCTCGAGCGTGTGGTTGAACGACTCGGCCACGGTCACGGCGTCCTGGCCGGTCATGGCGTCGACCACCAGGAACGTGTAGTCCGGCCTGGTCACGTCGGAGATGTGCCGGACCTGGTCCATCATCTCGGCGTCGATGGCCAGGCGGCCGGCGGTGTCGACGATGCAGACGTCGCGGCCCAGCCGGCGGGCCTCGTCGACCCCGGCCTCGGCCGTCGCCACCGGGTCGCCGGGCTGGCTGAACACCGGCACGCCGACCCGGTCGCCGAGGGTGCGGAGCTGCTCGACGGCCGCCGGTCGCTGCAGGTCCGCGCCGACCAGCAGCGGGTTGCGGCCCTGCTGGCGGAACCACCGGGCCAGCTTGGCCGTCGCAGTGGTCTTGCCGGCGCCCTGGAGCCCGGCCAGCAGCACCACGGTCGGCGGCCGCGAGGCGTACTGGATGCGGAAGGACTCGCCGCCCAGCGCCTCGACCAGCGCGTCGTTGACCAGCTTGATCACCTGCTGGGCCGGGTTGAGGGCCTCGTGGAGCTGGGCGCCGACGGCCCGCTCGCGCAGGCGCTCGAGCATCGAGCGCACGACGGTGAAGTTGACGTCGGCCTCGAGCAGGGCCAGCCGGATCTCGCGGAGGACCTCGTCGACGTCGGAGGCGCGCAGCGTCCCCCGGCTGCGCAGGCGCTGGAAGATGCCCTCGAAGCGGTCGGACAGCGACTCGAACATGAAGGAGCGAGCCTACCTGCCGGTCACCGTCCCCGGCCCGGCTAGGACGAGATGATCAGGCGGTTGTCCACGTCGACCACGCCGGGCACGCCGGCGACGGCCCGCTCGATGTCGGCCTTGCCGGACGAGTGGGGTGCCTCGCCGGTGAGCACGGCCGTCCCGCCCACCACCTCGACGTCAGGTTGCGGGAGGTGCCAGGTGCGCGGCGACTGGGCCAGCTCCTGGCGGACCCGCTCGGCCAGCTCCTCGTCGGACATCGGGGCGCGGAGCTCCTCCACGCGGCGGCGCAGCCGCTCGCGGAGCTCGACCCCTGAGGTCGGGGCGGCCAGCAACCCCACGCCCACCCCGACGGCGAACGCGAGCACGCGGGTGAAACCCACCCACCGCGTCGTCCGGTAGCCCATCCGGGCCGACATCTTCCCGGTGGCGTAGCCCGCTCGCAGCGAGGCCCGGCTCATGCCGAAGGCCACGCGCCACGGCAGCATCAAGATCCGCAACATCGTCCCCTCTTCTACCGCTGGACGGTCAGGCGAACAAGGCTTCGACGAACTCGTCGGGGTCGAACTCGACCAGATCGCCGACCCCTTCGCCCAGCCCCACCAGCTTGATCGGGATCCCCAGGGTGGACTGGACCGCCAACGCGATCCCACCCTTGGCCGACCCGTCGAGCTTGGTCAGTGCGATACCGGTGACCTCCACGGCCTCGGTGAACTGCTCGGCCTGGGTGAGCCCGTTCTGGCCGGTCGTGGCGTCGAGCACCAGGAGGACCTCGGTCACCTTGCCCGGCTCCCGGTCGGCCACCCGACGTACCTTGCGCAACTCCTCCATGAGGTTGGTCTTGGTGTGGAGGCGTCCGGCGGTGTCGGCGAGCACCAGGTCGTTCCCCCGGGCGGCCGCGCGCTGGACGGCGTCGAAGATCACGGCCGAGGGATCGGCGCCCTCGCTGCCCCGCACGATGTCGGACCCGCTGCGCTCGGCCCACCCGGTGAGCTGCTCCGCGGCGGCCGCCCGGAAGGTGTCGCCGGCGGCCAGCACCACCGAGCGGCCGGCGTCGAGCTGCTGGCGGGCGATCTTGCCGATGGTCGTCGTCTTGCCCACCCCGTTCACGCCCACGAACAGCCACACGTTGGGCGAGCCCGCCTCGTAGCGCAGCCTCCGATCACCTCCGGCCAGGACCCCCTTGAGCTGGGCCTTCAGCCGCTCGAGCAGCTCGTCGGGATCGCTGATCCCCTCGGCGTCGGCCGTCTTGCGCAGGTCCTCGAGGATGGTCTGCGTGGCGGCCACGCCCACGTCGGCCCGGATCAGCGCCTCCTCCAGCTCGTCCCAGGTGACAGCGTCGACCTTCCGGGAGCGGATGCTGGTCAGGTAGCCGCTCATCGCGCCCCGGGCGGCCGCGAGGCGGTCCCGGAAGCTGGGCCGGGCCGGGATCGGTTCGACGACCGGTGCCTCGGCCTCGGCGACCTCCACGGCCTCCTCCGCCTCCACGGCGGTCGGCGGCGGCTCGAGGATCTCGCCCCGCCCGCGGCGGGACACGAACACCAGGGTGAGCAGGACCCCCAGCGCGACAGCGATCACAGCGGCGACGATGAGCTCCATGGCGACGGCCGAGCCTAATCGGGAGCCCCGGTGTCCCCATGGGCCGACCCCGCAACAGGGGCCAATCCCCGATGACCGCGACGAGCCTGTCGACACACGCTCGTCCCGTGAGCCCATCGCACGAGATCACCGACGACGCCACGCTCCTCGAGCACACCCTGTTCGAGGTCAAGAAGGTCATCGTCGGCCAGGAGCGGGTCGTGGAGCGGATGATCGTGGCCCTGATCGCCGGAGGCCACATCCTGCTGGAGGGACTGCCCGGCCTGGCCAAGACGCTCGCCGCCGAGACCCTGGCCACGGTGGTGGGCGGGTCCTTCGGCCGCGTGCAGTTCACGCCCGACCTGCTGCCGGCCGACATCACCGGCACCCGCATCTACCGGACCTCCAGCGAGAGCTTCGACATCGAGCTGGGCCCGGTGTTCGTCAACTTCCTGCTGGCCGACGAGGTCAACCGGGCGCCGGCCAAGGTCCAGTCGGCCCTGCTGGAGGTCATGGCCGAGCACCAGGTCACCATCGGCGGCAAGTCGTACCCGGTGCCCGAGCCGTTCCTGGTGGTCGCCACCCAGAACCCCATCGAGTCCGAGGGCGTCTACCCCCTCCCCGAGGCCCAGCGCGACCGCTTCCTGATGAAGGTCCTGGTCGACCTGCCGACCGCGGCGGAGGAGCTGGAGATCGTCCAGCGGATGGGCGTCACGCCACCGGTGCCCGAGGTCAAGCTCTCGCTCGACCACCTGCGGCGCCTGCAGCTGGCCGCCCGCCGGTCGGTCTACCTGGACCGGGCGGTGCTCGAGTACGCGGTGAACCTGGTCATGGCCACCCGCGACCCCGCTCGGGCCGGCCAGCCGGACCTGGCGCCGATCATCACCTACGGCGCCTCGCCCCGGGCCTCCCTGGGTCTGGTCGCCGCGGCTCGGGCCCTGGCCCTGCTGCGGCGGCGGTCCTACGTCCTGCCCCAGGACGTCTTCGACGTCGCTCCCGAGGTGCTGCGGCACCGGCTGGTGCTGTCCTACGAGGCGTTGGCCCAGGGCGTGGACGTGGAGACCGTCCTGGCCCGGCTGCTGTCGACCGTGGTGGCGCCCCGGCTGACGCCCACCCAGGATCCGACGGCCAAGCCGGTGCCACCGGTCCCGCCGATGGGAGCGCACCCCGTCGGCGTCAACGGCAACGGCGCCCACCCGTGAGCCGGACCCCGGCTGGACGCCCGGGAGCCGCCGGTCCGACGGGCACGGGCCCGGACGCCGGCGCCAGCCTCGCCGACCCGGACCCCAGCGCCGTCCTACGCCGCCTGGAGCTGGCCATCTCCCGTCGCCTCGACGGGCTGCTCCAGGGCGACTACCGCGGTCTCGTGCCCGGGCACGGCACCGAGGCCGGCGAGACCCGGCTCTACGCCCCCGGCGACGACGTCCGCCGCATCGACTGGAACGTCACGGCCCGGCTCCAGGCCCCCCACCTGCGGGAGACCATCGCCGAGCGTGAGTTGGAGACCTGGCTGCTGCTCGACCTCTCCCCCAGCCTGGACTTCGGCACCGCCCTCTGCACCAAGCGCGACATCGCACTCGCTGCGGCCGCCGCGGCGTGCTTCCTCACCGGCCGGGCCGGCAACCGGCTGGGTGCGGTCCTGATGACGGGCCAGGGCGTGGTCACGATCCCCGCGGCGACGGGGCGGAACCACCTCCGGGCCGTCCTCCACCGGGCGATCACCGCGCCCCAGGGCGAAGGCGGTGGCGCGACCGATCTGGTCCAGGGCCTCCGGCACCTGGTCGCCCCCGGCCACCGGCGAGGCCTGGCGGTGGTGGTGTCGGACTTCCTCACGCCGTCGGCCTGGGAGCGGCCCCTCCACATGGTGGCCGGCCGCCACGAGGTCCTCGCCGTGGAGGTGCTCGACCCCCGCGAGCTGGACCTGCCGGACGTCGGCACCCTGGTCGTCACCGACCCCGAGACCGGTCGGCAGCGCGAGGTCGACACCGACCGGGCCGGCCTCCGCCAGCGCTACGCCGCAGCGGCGCAGGAGCAGCGGGCCGCCATCGCCCGGGTGCTGCGCCAGGCCGGCACCGACCACCTGGTGCTGCGCACCGACCGGGACTGGCTCGTCGACCTGGTGCAGTTCGTCGCCCTGCGGCGGCACCGGATCGATCACCTTCGACGAGCGGCGGCCGCCGCAGGAGGCCGGTAGCGATGTCGTTCCTCGTGGCGTGGCGGCTGTGGTGCCTGATCGCCGTCGGTGGGTTGGCCGGCGCCTGGGTGGCCACCATCTTCCGGCGCCGCCGCGACGTGGTGCGGTTCACCAACGTGGCGCTGCTGGACGTGGTCGCCCCCGAGCGCCCGGGCTACCGGCGGCACGTCCCGGCCGCGCTCTGGCTGGTCGCGCTGACCTTGCTGGTCGTGGGCTTCGCCCGGCCGGCCCGCGAGATGCGGGTGGCGCGGGACCGGGCCACGGTGGTCGTGGCGATGGACGTCTCGCTGTCGATGGAGGCCACCGACGTCGATCCGTCGCGGCTCGAGGTGGCCAAGGCGGCAGCGCTGGACTTCGTCGAGCAGCTGCCGGAGAACATCGACGTCGGCCTGGTGACCTTCAGCGGCCGGGTGACGAGCGTCGCGCCGACCCAGGATCGCCAGGACGTGGTGGACGCCATCGACCAGGTCCAGCTGGCCGAGTCCACCGCCATCGGCGACGCCATCTTCGCCGGGCTCGACCTGGTGGCGGCCGCTCCCCCGGCCGACGACGGCACCCCGTCGCCCGGGCGGCTGGTCGTGCTGTCCGACGGCGAGACCACGACGGGTCGCCCCAATGAGGAAGCCTCCCAGGCAGCCGCCGAGGCCAGCGTCCCCGTGGACACCATCGCCTTCGGGACCCCCGACGGCGAGGTCACCCGGGACGGTGAGACCGAGCCGGTCCCGGTCGCGCCCGGGCCCCTCCAGGACATCGCGTCGGCGACGGGTGGAGCGTTCTACGCGGCCGACTCCCTCGACGCCCTCAACGAGGCCTACCAGGACGTCAACACCGTCGTGGGGTCGGAGAACGAGCTGCGGGACATCAGCAGCTGGTTCATCGGCGCCGGGCTGGTGCTGCTCGTCGCGGCCGGCCTCCTGTCGCTCAGCTGGAGCCAGCGGCTGCCGTAGCGGGCGGCTCGCCGCCTCGGGCGCAGGCGGCCGAGGTCAGGCGGCGACCTTCTCGCTGACCACCTTCGACGAGCCTCCCGACTGCATGGTGACGCCGTACAGGCAGTCGGCCGCCTCCATCGTCCGCTTCTGGTGACTGACGATCACCAGCTGGGCTTCGCGGCGGAACTCGGCCACCAGGTCGAGGAACCGGTGCAGGTTGACGTCGTCCAGGGCCGCCTCGACCTCGTCCATCACGTAGAACGGCGACGGCCGGCTGCGGAACACGGCGAACAGGAAGGCCAG
>Ga0075418_10006061_pt1 | contig 13648 bp, 12 predicted proteins | sample SoiMetdeltSBSDD2_FD_81776 | JGI IMG/M metagenome (GOLD analysis project Ga0075418, IMG submission 81776) | Bulk soil microbial communities from a Populus tree surrounding site in Tennessee, USA - Soil MetaG P. deltoides SBSDD2 | ecosystem: Environmental > Terrestrial > Soil > Tree plantation...
ATGTCGGGAGTGGAGTTTGTCGGCTGAAACGCCCGCGGGCGCCGAGGTGCGCGCCGAAGCAGCTCGACTCATCGCGCGCGTGCTCGACGAGCGCATCGCCGCGGACGATTTGCTGCCCGCACCCGGCATCGCCGCTCGCGATCAGCCGCTGCTCGCAGCCCTCGTTTTCGGCAGCTTGCGTTGGCACTACCGCCTCGAATGGCAGGCGCGTCATCTGCTCGCGCGGCCTCTCGCGCGCGGCCAGACCGTGCTCGCCGCGCTGCTGCGAGTCGGCCTGCTGCAATTGCAGGAGCTGCGCGTACCGCCGCACGCGGCGGTGTCGGCAACCGTCAACGCGGCGGCGCTGCTCGGGGCGCGCCGCGCCGGCGGCCTCGTCAACGCGGTGTTGCGCCGCTTTCAGCGCGAGCGAGATGAGCTTACGAGTGCAGCGTTCAACGTGCCCGAGGCGAGGTTCGCGCATCCGCAGTGGCTGATCGAGGCGCTGCGCGCCGATCATCCGAACGATTGGGCGGAAATCCTCGACGCGAACAATGCAGCGCCGCCGTTCTGGCTGCGCGTGAACTTGGCGCGCACGACGCGCGCGGATTACCTCGAGAAGCTTGCCGCCGCCGGGCTCGCCGCGACCGAGGCGCCGGATGTCGCTTCGGCCGTGCTCGTTGCGAAACCCGTAGGCGTCGAGTCGTTGCCGGGCTTCGCCGCGGGCGAGGTCTCGGTCCAGGACCTCTCGGCGCAACGCGCCGCATTGCTGCTCGAGCTCGCGCCGGGCCAGCGCGTGCTCGACGCGTGCGCGGCGCCCGGCGGCAAGACGGGGCACATCCTCGAAGCCCAGCGGGGCCGCGGCGAGGTATGGGCCGTCGATCGCGATGCCGAGCGAATCGGCCGCGTGCGCGAGAATCTCGACCGGCTCGGTCTCGCCGCAAAGCTCGTGACAGCCGATGCGACCGCTCCCGGCGACTGGTGGGACGGGCGGCCGTTCGACCGGATCCTCATCGATGCGCCGTGCAGCGCAACCGGGGTCATTCGCCGCCATCCAGACATCAAAGTCCTTCGCCGACCGCCGGATATCGAGCGCGCCGTCCTACTGCAGGCGCGGCTATTGCGCGCGCTCTGGCCGCTGCTCGCGCCGGGCGGCCGGCTCGTCTATGCGACCTGCTCCGTTTTGAGGCAAGAGAACGATGCCCAGATCGAGGCTTTTCGCGCCGAGGAGCCGGCGATCGAGCCAGCCGAGGGTGTGGCGTCGCTGCAACTGAAACCCGGAGAGGCGGCCGGGGATGGCTTCTATTATGCTTGGTTACAGAAACCGCGTTTGTTGCGTACGCCCAGTGGATTCCATTCGCGCCCATAGGCCAGTCAGGATGGCTCCCGCGCTGATGCGCTCGCGGGCCTGCGCCGTGCTGTTCGTCGTACTCACCGCTGCGAACGGAATTGCGACCGCTCAAACGCTCGTTCAGCCGCCTCCGCCGCCGGCCCCGGTCGAGCAGCAAACCGATCCCGGATTTTTCGAGGTTCGCTCCGCGATTGCGGAATTGCGCGACGGCGTTTATTACCTCAACGCCAACATCGGCTATCGATTGTCGACGGAAGCCGTCGACGCTTTGAATTCGGGCGTGCCGCTTGGCATCCGCCTCGACATCGAAATCATCCACCCGCGGCGCTGGTGGTTCGACGACGACAGCGTCGCGCTGCGGCAGTCCTATCAGCTCGACTATCACGCGATCAGCGAGCGCTACATCGTCCTCAACGTCAACAGCGGCGATCAAGCGTCGTTCGCCTCGTTGTTCTCGGCGCTCGAGCACATCGGCCGCATCGAGCGGTTGCCGCTGATCGATAGCGCCGTGCTAGCCGACGACCGCGGGTACTACGTACGGCTGCGCGCCTCGCTCGACCAGGAACAGTTTCCGGGGCCACTGCGATTGCTCGCCTTCTGGCGGCGCGATTGGTCAATCGCGAGCGAGTGGTATCGATGGCCGTTGCGAAGCGAATAAGAAGCGCGCTACTCACGCTACTCGCGGTACTGGGGATCCTCCTCTGGCTGATCGCGCTGCTTTCGTTCACGCGCGTCACTGAGAACTCAGCCGTTTCCGAGAGCCGGCTGACGTGGATCCTAGCGATCAACACCGTCGGCATCACGGTGCTGCTCGCGCTGATCGTCAGCAATCTGTGGCAGCTCGTGCGCGATTATCGGCGTCACGTGCCGGGCTCGCGTCTACGCGCGCGCATGATCTCCGTGCTCGTCATGGTCGCAATCACGCCGCTCGTCGGCGTGTACATCTTCTCCGTCGAGTTCATCAATCGCGGCATCGACAATTGGCTCAACGTCGACGTGGAACAGGGAATGAGCGACGCGCTCGACCTCGCGAGGGCGGCGCTCGCCATTCAGACACGCGAGCGGCAAGCAGAAGTGCAACAGTTCGCCCGCGAGCTCGCCGATGTCGACGGCGCCGAGCTGGCTCGCCGGCTGAACGCGCTGCGTGCGAGCGGCGACGCGCTGGAGGTCACCGTCTACGGCAACAACCAGCTTCTCGGAGTCGCTTCGGCCGATCTCGTCCCCGGCGCTCCGCTCTTCCCGAGCGACGAGGTATTGCTGCAGTTACGCCAGCACGGGCAATACGTCAGCGCGGAGCCGCAGGCCGACGGCGCGTTCCGGATTCTCGCGGCCGCCGCGATCCGCTCGCCGGGGACGAACGAGGCGCGCGGGTTCGTGCAAGCGACATTCCCGACGGAGCAGCGGCTCAGCACGCTCTTGAACGCCGTACAAGGCGCATCCGACCAGATCAACGAGCTCAAGTACTTGCGCAACGTGCTGAAGACGAGCTTTACGCTAACGTTGAGCCTGGTGCTGCTGATCTCGCTGCTCGCGTCCGTTTACGGCGCGTTCTATTTCTCGCGGCGCCTGGTCACGCCGATTCAACTCCTGATGCAAGGCACCCGGGCCGTCGCGCGCGGCGACTTCGCGACGCGCGTGCCGACCCCGTCGCGCGATGAGATCGGCTTCCTCGTGCACTCCTTCAACGACATGACCCAGCGGCTGGCGCGCGCAAGCGAGGACGCGCGGCAGAGCCAACAACAAGTCGAGAGCGAGCGCCGCAAGCTCGAGGTGATCTTGGCGCGGTTGTCGACGGGCGTCGTCTCTCTCGAGCCGGACCTACGCATCAGGACGGCCAATCACGCCGCGAGCGCGATCCTCGGCATCAGCCTCGAGACTCATGTCGGCGAGTCGATCGTGATGCTCGCCGAAAAGGAGCCGCTGCTCGGGCAGTTCGTCGGCGTCGTGAGCGCGCGCTTGCAGCACGGCGATCGCGAGTGGCGCGAGCAGATCATGCTGCGTGCGGAAGGCGGCCGCCGCGTGCTGATGTGCGCGTGCACCGAGCTGCCCGGCGACACCGACAGTCCGAACGGCTACGCGATCGTGTTCGACGACATCACCACGTTGCTGCAGGCGCAGCGCGACGCGGCTTGGGGCGAGGTGGCGCGACGTCTCGCGCACGAGATCAAGAACCCGCTCACACCCATTCAGCTTTCCGCGGAGCGCTTGCGCCGCAAATACCTGAAGTCGGAGGCCGGCGAAGGCGAGCTGCTCGATAAGGCGACGCACACCATCATTCAGCAGGTCGAGGCGATGAAGCAGATGGTGAACGCGTTCAGCGAGTATGCTCGCAGTCCGCGCATGGAAGTCACGCGCTTCGACGTCAACGCGCTGATCCGTGAGCTATGCGAGTTGTACGCGCATCAGGAGAAGCCGCTGTCCATCAAGCTGGCGCTCGCTACTGACCTGCCGACGATCGAGGCCGACGCCGGCCGGTTGCGGCAGGTGTTGCACAACCTGCTGCGAAACGCGCTCGAAGCCATGGAGCATCAAGACGAAGCGCGCGTCGAAATCTCGACGCGTCGCGTCGCCGGCGCCGAGAACGATTTCGTCGAGATCAAAGTCGCGGACAATGGGCCGGGCTTCCTCCGCGACATCGTGCACCAGGCATTCGAGCCGTATGTCACCAGTAAGCCGAAGGGAACCGGGCTCGGGTTGGCGATCGTCAAGAAGCTAATCGAAGAGCACGGCGGCCACATCAATGCGCGCAACCGCGAGCAGGGCGGAGCCGAGATCAGTATACTCATACCAATGTCTGTCGACGCAGGCGGTCAATCGCTACTTCGGCGTCTCGATCACAGGAGAGAACGCGCATGAGCGCGCGAATTCTTGTTGTCGATGACGAAGCCAACATTCGGGCTCTCATCGATGAGATCCTGAGCGAGGAAGGCTACGACGTGACGACGGCCGCCGACGCGAAGGAAGCGCGCAGCGCCCGCAAGCGGCAGGAGTTCGATCTCGTCTTGCTCGACATCTGGATGCCCGACACCGACGGAATCTCGCTGCTGCGAGAGTGGTCCGAAGGCGGGGCGACGGGCACCGTCGTCATGATGTCCGGCCACGGCACCGTCGACACGGCGGTCGAAGCCACGCGCCTCGGCGCCGTGGATTTCGTCGAGAAGCCCGTCTCGCTCGCGAAGTTGTTGCGGACCGTCGAGCGAGCGCTCGCCGTTCGCCGCACCAAAGGCGAACGGCGCGGCGTGAACGTGCAGAACGCCGTTCCCGCCGGCAAGAGCCAAGCGATCCGCGCGTTGCGCGAGCAGCTTGCTCGCGTCGCGCAGCACAACGCGCACACATTGTTCACGGGCGAGCCCGGCAGCGGGCGCGAGCTATTCGCGCGTTTCCTCGCGAGCCAAGGCGCACAGGCGCGCGGCCCATTCGTCGCCGTCATGGGCGGCGACCTTACCGACGAGAACGCGCAGCGCGAGCTGCTCGGCGACGGCACCGAGCCCGGCGCTTTCGAGCGCGCCGACGGCGGCATCCTGTTCATCCAAGAGCTCGGCGAGGTAGGTCCTCAGGCGCAGCGCATTCTCTTGAGCGCGCTCGAGCAGGGCATCTACCGAGTGCCGGGGCAAACGGTCGATCGCGCGTTCAACACGAGAATCTTGAGCAGCGCGTTCCAAGGCTTCGAGCGCAGCGACACCCTGCGGCCCGAGTTGCTGTCGCACTTGAGCGTCGTCGTCATCCGCGTGCCGCCGCTGCGCGAGTACCCGGAGGATGTGCCCGAGCTGCTGCGGCATCACGTCGACTTGCTCGTCGACGCGGAAGGGCTGCCGTTTCGCCGCTTCAGCGTCGCAGCCCAGAACCGACTCCGCAACTACCCGTGGCCGCGCAACGTGCGCGAGCTGCGCAACATGGTGAAGCGGCTCTTGATCCTCGGCGGACCCGAGGAGATCTCGCTCTCGGAGGTCGAAGGTCAGCTCGCGACCGACACGGCGGACCGCGAACCGCTCGTCAAGCAGGATCTCCTAGCGATGCCGCTGCGCGAAGCGCGTGAGCACTTCGAGCGCGCGTACTTACAGCAGCAGCTGCTGCTCTGCGGCGGGAAGGTCGGGCAGCTCGCGAAGCGCGTGGGCATGGAGCGCACGCATCTCTATCGCAAGCTGCGTTCTCTAGGCGTGGATTTCCGCCAGTCGTTGACCGACGACTGACCGCAAGCTCACTTCGGAACCTGCATCAGCATCGTGTCGTAGCCGGCATCGCCGAGCCGGCGTTGCGTGCGCTTGGCCTGCTCATAGTCGGCGATGGGTCCGATGCGCACGCGGTTGAAGACGTTGTCGTCGATCGTGACGCGCTGTACGTGCGACTCGAACCCGAGCAGCGCGAGATTCGCTTTGAGGCGGTCGGCGTCGGCGGCCGCGCTGAACGAGCCCGCTTGCAGCAAGTAGCTGCCCGGAGCCGGGGCGGGGCGCGGCTTCGTGCTGCCGGTTGCCGGCGCCTTCTCGTCGGGGACGACGACCTCGTACTGCGGCAGGATGTCGTAGAACTCGAAACGATTCTCCGCCGGCTTGTCGCGGTCGGACGTTGCGGCGGCCACTCGCGGCGCCGGGCGCGCGGCGGGTTTCGCTCGGTCCGTCGATGCTGTCCGCTCCGGAGCGGCCGTCGGCCGCGCGGTGGACGGCGCGCGAACGTAAACGCCGATCGCAATCATGAGCCCTAGTCCCAAGCCGAACAGCATCCAGACCCAGCCGGGCGCGGATTGCTTTCTCGAGTTGCGATTGCTACGTGCCACCAGTGGGTCAGCATTCTAACCGCTTCGGGACTTCGGCGTGCCGTTGGCCGCGTTAGATCTCGAGCGGGTCGATGTCGATGCTCCAGCGCGTGCGCCGCGCCGCTGCGGATCCGCGGACCGCGAGCAACGTGCGGCTGACGAGGCGATGCAGTGGCGCGCGCTCCGCGCTGCGAAACAAGAGTTGCGCACGATAGTGTCCGCCCTTGCGCTCCATCGCGAGCGGCGCAGGGCCGAGCACGGCCACGGAGCCGCGCTCGGCCTCCGCGGCGGCGCGCACCTGCTCGAGAAACGCGAACGCAGCGTCGCGACGCGCGGCCTCGGCCTGCCACAACGCGAGATGCGCGAACGGCGGCCACGCCGCTTCGCGCCGCTCGATGAGCGCGAGCGTCGCGAAGGCTGTGTAGTCGCCGTCGAGGACAGAGGCCAAGAGCGGGTGAGTCGGATGGTGGGTTTGAATCAAGACCTCACCCGGCAGCTCGGCGCGCCCTGCTCGGCCCGCGACTTGGAGAATCGTTTGCGCGAGCCGCTCGTGGCTGCGTGGATCCGTGCCGAACAACCCCTGGTCGGCATTCAGCACTCCGACGAGCGTGACGCGCGGAAAGTCGTGGCCCTTCGTCAGCATCTGGGTGCCGACGAGAATCTCGACATTGCCCGTCTCGACGTCACTGAGCACCGCATCGAGCGCGCCCTTGCGGCTCGTACTGTCGCGGTCGAGCCGCGCGATGCGCGCCTTTGGAAACAGCGCGGCCAACTCGTCGCCGACGCGTTGCGTGCCCGCGCCGACGGCGATGCGCTCGCCGCCGCACGCGCCGCAGACCCAATTCAGCGCGCGCTCCGCGCCGCAGTGGTGACAGCGCACCGCGCCCGCCCGCGCGTGAACGGTCATGCGAGCATCGCAGCGCCGGCACTGCTCCGTCGACTTGCACTGCGGGCAGAAGAGCGCCGGCGCGAAGCCCCGCCGGTTCAGAAATAAGAGCACCTGATGGCCGGCCTGAAGGTGCTGGCCGATCGCGGCGACCAACGGCGTCGACAGCGCTTGTCGGCTCGCATGCAAATTCAGATCGACGACGCGCACACGCGGCGTGCCCGCGCTGCCGATGCGCCGCGGCAACGCCAACCGCACGTAGCGACCTTGTACGGCGTTGTTGAACGTCTCGAGCGACGGCGTCGCCGAGCCGAGCACGACAGGCACGTCGAGCCGCTGCGCGCGCACGACGGCGAGGTCGCGCGCGGAGTAACGAAAACCGGTCTGCTGCTTGAACGAGGCGTCGTGCTCCTCGTCGACGATGATGAGGCCGGCCGCCGGCAAGGGGGCGAACACCGCCGAGCGCGTGCCGACGACGAGCCGTGCGTCGCCGCGGTACGCGCGGCGCCAAGCGTCGAACCGCTGCCGCTCGGTGACGGCCGAATGCAGCACGGCGAGCTCCTCGCCGAAGCGCTCGCGCAGGCGCCGCACGAGCTGGGGCGTCAAGCCGATCTCCGGTACGAGCAGCAGTGTCTGCCTGCCCGCGGCGAGCTCCGCGGCGATGAGCCGCAGGTAGATTTCGGTCTTGCCGCTGCCCGTGACGCCATGCAGCAAGAATGCGCGGAATCCTTTGGCGGCGTTCCGCGCCGCGCCGAACTCCTCGAGCACGGAGCGTTGATCGGGCGTGAGCTCGGGCTCGCGGCCCGGCGGCCCTCGCGCCGGCTCGGCTGCGGTGAGTGGCAGCGGCGTGCCCGGCTCGATCCACCCTTTCGCCGAAAGGCGCGCGAGCGCAGAGGCCGCGACCTCCTGCTCCTCGAGCTCGCTCTCGGCGAGCGCGCGCTCGCGCAGCGCCAGCAACGTGCGCGCTTGCTGACGCGCCGTGCGCGGCAGGCGAGCAACGTCGATCGTGCGGCCGAGCTCCGTCAGCTGCCACGTCCGCTCGGGCGGCTCGTCGATCGCGCGGCCCTCGCGCAGCAATCCCGGCAACGCGTGGCTCAGGACGGCGCCGACGGGATGGTGATAGTAGTCGGCCGCCCAGCGCAGCGAAGCCAGGAGCTCCGGACCGAGGGCCGGCGTCGCGTCGAGCACCTCGCCGATCGTCTTCAACCGCGCGGGCTCGACGTCGGTCGCTGCCGGGTGCTCGACGACTAGACCGATTCGTTGCCCGCGCCCGAACGGCACGCGCACGCGGCTGCCGACCGGCGGTAACGCGTCGCCGGCGGCAAGGTAATCGAAGGCATCGGCCAGCGGCACGGGCACCGCGACCCTGATCAGCTTCCGGCTCGGGCTCATGGGGTCGCGATTATGTGAACAGAAACCTTCATCGGGTCAACGACTTAACGGTCTGAAATTGCTGTCAACCGCGCGCTCGGGCCGGCCGTTATGGCCTGCATCGGCCGGCGGAGGGCGCTGGACGTCATTTGCGGACGCGTGGCCACGGAGCGGCGAAAGTGGGGTTAGCATTGAGCATCGCTCAGCGCGAAGCGAGCCTCGGGACGGAGGGGGCTCTCATTGGAGCTCTAATCGAGGCTTTCTTGCGCGACGTCGAAGCGCGAGCGTATCGCATTGCGGTCGTGCAGGTCCGCGACCGCCATGAGGCGCTCGACATCGTTCAGGATGCGATGATTCGACTCGTGCAGCGTTACGCGAACCGGCCGAGCGAGGAATGGCCGCCGCTGTTCTATCGGATCCTGCAGAACAGGATTCGCGATGTGCAGCGGCGGCGTGCGGTGCGCTCGCGGTTCATGAGCTTCTTCGGCGGCACGGCTTCGGAGGAAGAGCACGACCCGCTCGCCGAGGCGCCTGGGCCGCGCGGCGACAATCCCCTCGAGCAGGTGACCGCCGACGACGCAATGCGAGCGCTCGAGCGGGCACTCGACGGCTTGCCGGCGCGGCAACGCGAGGCGTTCATGCTGCGCAACTTCGAGGGGCTCGATGTGGCGGCGACGGCGACAGCGATGGGTTGCACAGAAGGTAGCGTGAAGACGCACTATTCTCGAGCCGTGCACCGTTTGCGCGAGGTGCTGGCGGAGCACGGTGAGGAGCAGCGGGATGACTGACAACAAAGACGACAGCAGTTTCGAGCGGCGCACGAAGCGCGTCTTCGACGACAGCGTGGCCGCGCTCGATGCGGCGACGCGCTCGAAGCTCACGCAAGCGCGCTACCGCGCGCTCGAGGAGCAAGCGTCCGCGCGCGACCGCGGCGTGATGTCGTCGCTAATGCCGGCGGGAGCCGTGGCCGCGACGGCGCTCGTCGCGTTGCTCGTCGTGTGGCAGGGGCCGCAGCGCCCCCCCAGGGTTCCGGATTCCGAGCCGCTCAGCGACCTCGAGATCCTGCTCGGTGAAGAAGATCTCCAGATGCTCGACGAGGAGATCGAGTTTTACGGCTGGCTCGAGGAGCAGCCGGAGTTCGCGAGTGTCGACAGCGTCGGTTGATGCGCGGAATCAAAGGAGCGTTGCTGCTCGTCGCCTGCTCGTGGCTTACGGGCGTACGCGCGCAGGAAGGGCAGGCGGAACGCGGCCGGGGGCCGCCGGCGCCTGACCTCGACTTTCTCGAGTACCTCGGTACTTGGGCCGAGGGTGACGACGAGTGGCTCGCGATCGAGACGTGGCGGAAGGATTTGAGCGCCGATGCCAAGGGCGCTCCGCGTGCCGAAGATGCCAAGGGCGCCCAGCGCGTCGAAAGCGCAAAGGGTGCTGAAGACGCCAAAGAGTCCGAGACTGAGAGAGATGACGACCATGAAAGCGAATAGGCTCGTTGCGATCTCGATCGTATTGCTCGCGTTGGCCGGAACGGCCAGCGCGCAGGTCGCGTGGCAAGACTTGAGCGACGCGCAGAAGCGGCTGCTCGCGCCGCACGAGCAGCGCTGGGCAGAGCTCGATCCGCAGCGCCAGGAGCAGATCGCGCGCGGAGCCGAGCGCTGGCTCGAGATGAACCGCGGCGACCGCGCGCAAGCGCAGAACCGCTTCGAGATCTGGCGCGGCATGACGCCGGAGCAGCGCGACGCGGCTCGAGAGCGCTATCAGGAATTTCGCCGCCTACCGCCCGCCGAGCGCCAACGGCTCGTCGACAACTATCGCCGCTATCAAATGCTCCCGCCGGAGCGGCAGAACGCGCTGCGCGAGCGGTACCGCGAGCTGACGCCGGAGCAGCGCCAGTCACTGCGCGAGCAGCGCATGCGGCGTCAGCCGCTTCCGGGCGGTGGCCCCGGCCCCGGCGGTCCGCGCTAGAGCGCTTTGACCGCCTGCACGAGCTCGGCGGCCTTGGCCTGGCCGTCGCCGTACAGCATGCGTGCGTGGTCGAGGTAGAACAGCGCGTTCTCTATCCCTGAGAACCCCGCGCCCTGGCCGCGCTTGATGACGATGACGTTCTTCGCTTTGTCGGCGTTCAAGATCGGCATGCCATAGATCGGGCTCGACTTGTCGGTGCGCGCGACCGGGTTCACGACGTCGTTCGCGCCGATGATCAGCGCGACGTCCGCCGTCTCGAACTCTGAATTGATCTCCGCCTCGTCGTAGATCAGGTCGTACGGCACGCCGGCTTCGGCGAGCAGCACGTTCATGTGGCCCGGCATTCGTCCCGCGACGGGATGAATCGCGAACTTCACGGTCACGCCGCGCGCGATCAACGCTTGGCAGAGCTCCCAGACTTTGTGCTGGGCTTGCGCGACGGCCATGCCGTAGCCCGGAACGACGATGACTTTCTCCGAGAAGCCGAGCATCACGGCGGCGTCGGCGGTTTCGATGGCCTTCAACGTGCCGGCCGGACCCGTCGCGCCCGCGGCGGCCGTCTCGCCGAAGCCGCTGAATAGCACGTTGGCGAGCGAGCGATTCATGGCTTTCGCCATGAGCTGCGTCAGCAACGTGCCGGCCGAGCCGACGACGGTGCCGGCGATGATCATCGCCGCGTTGTTGAGCACGAAACCTTCGAACGCGACGGCGAGCCCCGTCAGCGCGTTGTACAGCGAGATCACGACGGGCATGTCGGCGCCGCCGATCGGTAGCGTCATCGTGACGCCGAGCACGAGTGCGAGCGCGAACAACAGCGTCACGGGTCCCGGGGCGTACAAGACGACGACTGCACCCGCAACGAGCGTGCCTGTGAGGATTAACAAGTTGACGATGTTCTGACCGCGGAATCGGAAGCTGCGCTTGATCAACCCTTGCAGCTTGCCGAATGCGATCAAGCTGCCCGAGAACGACACCGCACCGATGATGCCGCCGAGCACGCCGAGGATGAGCACCGACGGGCCGTGCACGTTGCCCGCGAACAGCTCGACGGCGGCGATCGCCGCCGCGGCGCCGCCGCCCATGCCGTTGTAGAGCGCGATCATCTGCGGCATGTTCGTCATCGCGACGCGCCGACCGGTGACCCACGCGGCGATGCCGCCGATCGCAATCGCGACGGTCATCAGCCCGTAGTTGCTCATGCCGGGCGTCAGGAATGTGATCAGCGTGGCCACGACCATGCCGACGCCGGCCCAGACGATGCCGCTGCGCGCCGTGACCGGCGAGCTCATGCGCTTCAAGCCAAAGATGAACAGCGCGGCCGCGATGAAGTAGCTCGCTTGAATCGCCGTCGCGGCGCCCATTAGCGTTTGCCCTTGCTGCTCTTGAACATCTCGAGCATGCGTTCCGTCACCGCGTAGCCGCCGACGGCGTTGCCGGCCGCGAGCACGACACCCAAGAACGCGATCGTGAGCTCGAGCGGCCCTTCGGCGCGCCCCATCGCGACCATGGCGCCGACGAGCACGATGCCGTGCACGAAGTTCGAGCCCGACATCAACGGCGTGTGCAGGATCACCGGCACGCGCGCGATGACCTCGTAGCCCGTGAAGGCGGCGAGCATGAAGATATAAAGTGCTATGAAGCCGTCGATCATCGGGCCTCCAACAGCTTCGCCGTCGGCGCATGCCGCACTTGGCCGTCGTGCGTCAGCACGGACTGCGCGAACACTTCGTCCTGCCAGTCGATGACGAGCTCGCCCTTCTTGATGGCGGGCGCGAGAAAATTCAGCAGATTGCGCGCGTACATCTGGCTCGCGTGCCGCGCGAGCTCCGAGGGCAGATTGCGCGGCCCGAGAATCTTCACGCCGTTCGGCGTGACGACGGTTTCGCCGGCAACCGTGAGCTCGCAGTTGCCGCCGCTCTCGGCGGCGAGATCGACGATCACGGCCCCCGCGCCCATCGCGGCGACGGCTGCTTTCGAGATGATGCGCGGCGCCGTGCGCCCCGGCACCGCGGCCGTCGTGATCACCGCGTCGGCCTTCGCGATGTGCCGGTCGAGTATTTCTTGCTGCTTCGCCTTCTCCTCTGCGGTGAGCTCGCGCGCGTAGCCGCCCGTGCCTTCCGCAGCGACGCCGGTATCGACGAACTTCGCTCCGAGCGACTGGATTTGCTCCTTGGTCGCGGCGCGGACGTCGTATGCCTCGACGATTGCGCCGAGCCGGCGCGACGTCGCGATCGCCTGCAAGCCGGCCACGCCGGCACCGATGACGAGCACCTGTGCAGGGCGAATCGTGCCGGCGGCAGTCGTCAGCATCGGCAGGAACTTGTCGAGCGCGCCCGCGGCGAGCAGCGCGGCCTTGTAGCCGGCGGCGGCCGCTTGCGACGACAGCGCGTCCATCGACTGAGCGCGAGAGATGCGCGGGATCAGCTCGACCGCGAAGCTCGTGACCTTGCGGTCCCGCAACGCACGCACGAGCGCAAGCTCGCGATGCGGCTGCAGGAAACCCACGACGACGGCGCTCCCATCGAGCGCTTCGACCGTCGCGACCGTGGGAGGCTGAACCGTGAGCAGCACCCGCGCCGAGCGCAGGACCGCCGCAGGGTCGGCATGGAACTGGACGCCTTTGAACAGCGCGTCGGGGAAGTGGCTGCTGTCGCCAGCGCCGTTCTGCATGTCGATCGCGGCGCCGAGCTCCATGAACTTGGCCGCTACATCGGGTGTCAAGGCGACCCGTGCCTCGTGGGCAGAGGTTTCCTGTAGCACACCGATTCTGAGTGGCATCCGACGCTCCGTTCTATTTGGAGTTGGTGTCGCGTTGCGGGCAGGCAACGCGGCAAGCGGGATCGGTTGGCCTCGTCGACGGGCGATAATGACACAAAGGTGTCACGTAGGCCATTGATTCCTACTGATCTCTCGGAGAAACTTGGGCCAGTTCTAGCAGGCTTGTTGGATGCGAGGACACGTGCACGCACTGACTCAAGAAGTTCTGCGCACCGATGTCGCGGGGATGCCACTCGAGTGGATCGACTACCGCGTCGCGGCGACGCTGTACCACAGCGATCAGGTGGCCTACGCGTGCGGCTCGCCGTTGTACCGAATCCGCGGCGGCTACTGCGCGAAGTCCGGCGACCGCAGCGTCATCGAGGTCAGCTCGATCATCGCGACGCACGGCGACACGCGCACGCTCGAGCGCAACCGCGAACGCTACACGCCGCCGCTGAACAACCGCACGTTGTTCAAGCGCGACGCGAACCTCTGCATGTATTGCGGGCTTCAGTTCCGGGCAGCGGATCTCACGCGCGATCACATCACGCCGATCAGCCGCGGCGGGCGCGACGTGTGGACCAACGTCGTGACG
>Ga0075418_10006062_pt1 | contig 13647 bp, 17 predicted proteins | sample SoiMetdeltSBSDD2_FD_81776 | JGI IMG/M metagenome (GOLD analysis project Ga0075418, IMG submission 81776) | Bulk soil microbial communities from a Populus tree surrounding site in Tennessee, USA - Soil MetaG P. deltoides SBSDD2 | ecosystem: Environmental > Terrestrial > Soil > Tree plantation...
CGGGATTGCACTTTTGATGGAAATCCAAAAGGATAATGTACAAAATATTAAAGAAAATGAGATTAGAAAAAGAAGAATTAAATTTTATAAAAATTTGGGTTGCAAATTTCTTTATGGCATTAACTACTTGCTTCCATCGCAAAGTGGTGGACAGCCAGAAGAGATGCACCTAATGATTAAACCTATAAAAAATATAAATTCATTATCAAGATACAATGTTATTAAATTTGTCAATGCCATTTATTCAAAAATTGATGATTATAAAGCTAATAATTTGATTGATAAAGTATTTTATAACTCACAGGATCCTGTTTATATTCAAGATTAAATGAAAGATAGAGAATATTGTTCTTGATTCTATAACTATTGTTGTTGATTCTTTAGCTATGGTGGCAGCTCTTGTGGCTATAGGAGTATCCTTATACACTTATTACAAACTTATTATTTCTATAGATATCAAGAACGAGCAACATGTACATGAGGATTCTAGAAATCGGAATAGAGCATCATCATTTAGAGACATATCAAAAACTAAAGATTATGAGAATAATTTCAAGGATCCAGAGAAAATACGATATGAAAACTATGCGTATATTGTCTGGAATTTTTGCTAAACTCTTTCTGACAGAAACTTAATCGAGAGTGAAACTTGGCAGGGAGTAATGAGATATGAAAATGATCTTCATTCAGAATGGTTTAAAAGAATTAGCGAGCTAAGGTTTTGCTTCATAGATTAAATTGAATGGTGTCTGAGTTGCACGCCTGAATTTGGTAAATCCAGCTGCTTCTACTATCTCTTTTATTTTCTTTTCACCTGCCTGTGCACCTAATGCAGGACCATTATCTGCTAAAGAATTTGGGACACATACAAGAGTAGATGCTGCATAAAATGTTCTGCCTACCATGTTAAAGTTCTCTTCTATCTTGTCATTAGCCATTGGTTCTATGATCATACAGGTTCCATCTGGTTTAAGTGACTGCTTTGCAAATTTCATAGCTCCGATGGGATCACCCATATCATGTAAGCAATCAAAAAAAGTAATTAGATCATAATCATTGCCAATTGATTTATCGTTTGCAGAGACGGACCTAAATTCTATATTCTCTGTTATTCCTTCTTTTCTTGCTTGTTCTTTAGCTTGTTCAATAGATGGTATATGATTATCAAAACCATAAAACTTAGAATTTGGATAGGCTTTGGCCATAAGAGTTGTTGATATACCATATCCGCATCCAATATCGGCAACTTTAGCACCTTGTTTTAGTTTTTCTTCGACTCCATCTAATGAAGGAATCCATGAACTCACAAGATTGCCTACATAGTTAGGTTTAAAAAATCGTGCAGTACCTTCAAAGAGATCATGATGATGCTCTCCCCATCTTAATCCCTTTCCAGTTTTGAACATTTCTACAAACTTATCTTCATCTTTAAAATAAGATCTTATAGCTTGATATGCTCCATGAATATACACAGGACTATTTTCATCTGCTAATGCCATTGCTTGTTCAGGCGGAAGAGTATATTTTCCATCTGATGAATTATATATTAAATAGCCTCCAGCAGCTTGATTTGCCAGCCATTCCCTAATAAGTCGTTCATTTGTGTTAGTCTTTTTTGCTAATTCTTCTGATGTAATAGGCTTTCCAGATTCTGCCATTGTCTTGTATAAACCAAGTCTGTCTCCAATAATCAGAAGGATTGAACTCAGAGTACTTGCAATATCTCCACCAGCTTTTAGCATAAAGTCATGAAGTTTTTGTTCATCGATGTTACTAGAGGTAGTATTTCCTTGCATTTTGTTATGGAGTACCATATATATATTATTTAATCTTTTAATTTAACTTAAAGAAAAGAAAAAGAGTAGTTCATAAATTTTAAATTATATAGAAAATATAAGTGAATTCCAGTTTATAATATTTAATTATCTATTAATACATAATAACAATAAAAAAAATATTCTTATAAATTTAAAAATAAACTTTGATCTTAATTAGAAATTATTAATACGATGAATATCTATACAATAATAGATTTTGAATAGCTGGACAGAATTACTTAATTGGATTTTAATAAATATATTTATTATCTTCAGTATTCAATTTTGTTAGATTTACTCAATTTAATTCATTATCATTCTTAATATTCATGAAAATCTCATTTGTAAGACCAGTAAAAATCTCTAATCTTTATCTAAAAATTAGAGATAAAACATATAATGATAATAGAAAATTTAATACAATTAAGCCAATTAATATCAATAAAAATACATTCTTTTTCATATTTCTTATTGGTATGATTTATTAAGTTAAATTTCGGATACAGTAAATAATTGTATACCTAATTATTATAATCCACTAATATCTGACTTTTTAATCTCTATCGTAACTTTATCTCCTACTCTTAAGCCTGATTCGTCATACTCTCGTATACTTAATTTGAATGTAGGTGAATCACCAAACCCTGTACCACCACCAAACATCTTTGGCAAGTTTTTCATTAGATCTTCTTGAGATGTAAAAGCCATACCTGTACCTCCAAATGGCGATTGCTGTTGATTTCCTCTTCTAGGAGTTTTAGTATCGCTGAATACAATATAAACAAAAGGGGTTTTTTCATCTTGAGAAGCCTCAATTTTTGATACTACAAATTCACTCTTCATAACTAATAATATACCCTATAGTTATAATAATCCTTAGTTTATAAATTGTCTGAACCATTTATATGAATAGTGGTTATAAATGAAGGTCAATCGTCATATTATTTGTCTTTGTTATAATCATTTTATTATCTTTATCTTGTAGCATTGAATAAAAATATGAATTGTGATAGACCTTAATTTAAATTAGTAATGAAGAATAAGTTAAAACATCTCATAGGACAGATATCAAACATTTCATATACGTGCCAAAACTATCGTGTCAAAACAATTTGCAAATCTCTATTTGAACACTAAATAAATTTATTTTTCATCTCGAGAATATCCTCTCTCGCTCCCACATTCGTGTTCTATTCATTATATTCTACTCCTACTAACATTTGCAAATATTCCTATGGGTCGAACAATACCATCTTTTAGAATTGCTACAGTCATGGAAGAAGAAGAATGGAAATTATTTAGAAAATATTTGAGGAATAAGAATGAAAAGAAATTATTTACACATATGTTCTTGATTGCCAATTTGTATAATTCTGCATGTTCCAATGCTGTTAATCCAATAAGAATACATCCTATCATGATGTCGATAATATTGCATCATTACAAGATGTTAAAAGAGCAAACTTCTAGTTTTGTTGGATTTTATAATCCATCTAAAGATAATGATAATGATGACGATCATATTTATGACTATAATAATAATCATTCAACAATATTAAAACAAGAAATAGATAAGTGGTATAACTTTTCTTTTGTCTTGAGGAAAAAGAATCGTATACTATTTGAAGAAATGTTACAATCATCATACAAATATTCATCTTCAATAGATGTGAAAGGAAAAGAAAATTCTACAGAATCGTTATTTATGACATTGATATTTGAACAATACAAAAAAATAATATTTAATTCAAACCATAATCAACACCAGCAACATCAACAACAATTATTCAAATAAACCATAAATAAGAAAAGAGAATTTATTTTTCAACTGTTAATCTTCACATATTCCAGGAACAGCAACCTTTTTGAATAAATGTGGGGAAATGATTAAACTATCATCATCATATTTTAAAAGTGGAGATTGTGATTCGGGAGTAAACAACATTTTATTAATCGCTTGCTTATAATATTCCATTGACTCCCAAACTGCATAATTAATGAAAACAGAACTCTGACCAATACCTTTATGCAGTTGTGCAGAAATAAATCCTGGTTGTTGTTTAAAGTTAATAGCATCATCTCCCCAATCCTTTAAAAACTGTTCAACCTTATTTGGTTCTACATTAAATTTATTTATCAAAATTACTGAACCTATTATTTTTTCTTCAATCTGATCTTTAAATTTGACTCTATAATCCATTTCAACAAATTTTGCCATTATAATATGATTTATTTATGACATCGTACGATATGATTATTTCTATTCTACCTCAACCAACAATAAATAATGATTTGATTCAAAGTTAAGAAACTCTCCACATTGACAATCGTATAATAGATAAAACAAAATCATTAAACTTCCTTATCACTTCTTCCCTTTGTCCCAATGGCACCTCGTAGGATATGAGAAGATTTGCTATATAGTATGTTATTCAATTAATTAATGAAAAAAAATGAATAGATTAAAAAAAGTATCAGGATTACTATTCATAATAACTATCACTATAATAGTAGGATCTACAATTCAAATTTTAATAAATGATGAGCATATTATAATGGCTCAAGAAGTAGGAGGACCAGGACTTACCCCAACTGATCCAAAAAACGTTACTAATCAAACATTACAAGATTATCCAACTGAAGATATGGATATGTCAACCGGTCTAGAAAATAATAATAGTAAATAAATAATGATTAAATTAACTTTAATTTCTTTGTAAAGCAAAGATATTTCTAATCGTATTATTGAATTTCTGTTTTACTTCATCTCTCTGTCCTAAAGGAACTTCATAATATACGATTAACTGCATACTATTATTTGTAACATTATGGGATTGAGAACCATGGACCTTACCATTATGCTCTGAAACAATATCAGATAAGACTTCATACTTCTTTTGAATCATATCAATTGGACCAGTCAGTAACTCAAATGAGTTAGACATCTTTGGTTTAGATTGACCTGCCAAAGAGGAGGCATATGGTGTTCGTTTTTTAGCAAAGGGATTGTAATATCGAGGTTTTGGTGAATCTGATGATAAAGTTATTCCTCCTCTTGCTGTTGTTATAGTTGTATTTCTTGATGATTTGTTACCTCTATTAGGGCAAATATGTTTTTTCTTGGTAAATACTTCCCAGTATTCATTTACTGAAGAATTCCAGTAAATTTGAATACCACAGTTATAGACGCAAGGTCTTGGATTAATATTTTGATTATTATTGGAAGCCATTTCAATTAATTAAGAGTCAGTCTATCAATCCCCAATGTTTTTGATTTACATAATCTTCCAATTCTTTTTCTTCTTTTTTTGTTAATCTCTCTTCTTTATTTTGCAATTGATCATATCTTGATATTCCACAAACAGTACAAGACAAATCTGTTTCAGAAAGAATTTCATGTTTACATACTTTATTGCTATTCTTGTTATTATTAAAACTCATTTCTTGCAAATTCTATTATTGAAATTTTATCTTTGTTACCATTATTATTAATATTTAAATCATCATCAGCGATATATCCAACAATCAAATCAGTATTCCAATACAAATTTTTTATCAGCGCATAACTTAGATTATAATAACAGTTTTTTTCCTTGTTATAAATTAGGTAATCACCTATTTGAAATCTATAACCTTTTGGTTTATTTACTATCCTGCCATTTTTTAATGCAGTAACAGTACTTTCAAATTTATAACTATTATTTATTTTCAATAGGTTAAACCTTCCCTCAACTATTACAATTATTACAAATTACAAATTATTAATCAGCCATTCCTTATTGTGACATTTATTTATATTAATTTACCAGCAAATTCAAGGATTATGTATAATATATAATCAAGCGTGGTTTCTTCCAATCTATAACTTTCTATTTGGTCTCTTAATAGATCTTTATCATTTTTATTTATAGTAATTTTTCTTTTCTTGTCTAATTCGTTGAAAATATTATTAATAATTATTAGTAATTCTTTTTCCTCTTCTTCATATTCATTCTGTTGTTGTTGAATATTATTTTTGTTATATACTGCTTCTTTATACTTTTTCAATGTATGATCTATCATTTCTATAATTTTTTCATAACGTTCATTGGAGATTGGATGATCTGAATTCAGTCCGATTTTTTGGTATTGATCTCTGATAGATCGTAGACAGTTTTCAAAATTGCTAATTGTAGTAGTATCTTCATTATTGCTATTTTGATTAATCCATAGATCAAGGTTTGGCATATCTCAAACACAAAAACCATCTTTTATTAATTAGAAAGATACTTTGCTAGAGGGGGAGAGAGGTATTTTCTGATGAAGATGATATCCTTAATCTTTTCTGCGATTGTTTACAGGCTGTAGGTTATAATATAGTTGTTTTTGATAATCTCCTTGAAGCCTTAAATTATCTTAACAAGGATGAGAATATTATTACTAATTGCTCTCTAGTTATAACCGATTATAGAATGCCTCAAATGTCTGGATTAGATTTTATAGAGAAAATTAGAGAAAAAGATACCAATTGCAAAGTAAAAATAATACTTAGTAGCGCTTTCATTAGAACTGACCTTATTCTTGATAATGTCAGAATAAATAGTCTAAGTATTGATAAATACTTGAAAAGCCTATACGTTTAGAAAACTTAAAACACGAAGTACAAAAATTGAGTCCTATCTCCTTATCTAACTAAAACCTTTCTATAGATATCAACATATAACTAAATAGATTTTATATGAATTATTGTTTTGTTGTAAATTTCCTTTTATTTATTGATAAAAAATAGTTAATTATTGTACCCAACTCTAATATAGTATAGTGGATACTAAATCAATGAATTTGGCTATTGGATAATAAAAACCATAAAAGAATAATGATAATTGATGATGATGTAGATATTACCAATTTATTTAAAATATTTCTTGAATGTAATGGCTATAATATAGATGCATATACAAGTCCAATAGAGGGAATAAAAAACTTTAGAAAAAATAGTCACGATTTAATTATACTTGATTTAAAAATGCCAAAGATGGATGGAATGACACTATATAGAAAAATAAAAGAGATAGATGATAAAGTAATAGTATGCATTACTACTGCTGATAAAAACTATATTCAAGAGTTACAAAAAGGCATTCTCAATATTGAAAAAACTGTTATATACAAACCCATCTTACTAAGAGACTTGAAAAATAAAGTTGATTCACTTATACAAGATGAAGAAAGTAAATCAATGATACTAACTAATTAACTAAAAGGATATAACAAATTTTTATTCAATTAAAAATCTCTATCAGAAGAAAATATTTTATATATTCAACAATAACAATGTGTTGTTGATTAAAATCTCAACATAGGTTTACAAGCGTTGATAAATACAAATTGTATCATATAGTATTTACGGAGTTAGTAGTTCAAAAACACCGAGTAGAAATACTAGAATTGGCATTGTCATTGTTGTCATAGTCTGGACATTCTACCTATAAGCCCAATAATCTCATTCTCAGGCTATGACAATAAAATGTATTATCTTATATTTTATTACCAGCAACTAGGTGATGCTAAAAAGCCATACCTTCCACAGTATTCTGGTGTTGCATCAGAAGTTGCACCTGTTAAAGCGTCATATACTACAATGAAAACTGACATACCAATAAAAAATAGACTAAATCCACTAAAAGCAAATTTGAATGATTTTTTAATATAATACTTTTTTTTACATAGCCTATTACGTTGCTAACAGTTAAAGTAATTGTTGATAGTATATAATTTTATAACTCACTTTTCGAATTGAGAATGATATATAACTCAACAATACTTTTCAAAACAAAAATTTTATTTTTTTATACCTATATTTTTATTTTTATTTTTATCCTAATAACAAATACATATTGTAATTAAAATAAATATTAACTTCAGAACATAGAATGAGAATTTCAATGATTATTAAATACATTTATCACTATTTAGTACATACTTCCTACCTAAAAAATGGCAAACCAAATCAAAGAAGTCATAGCCTTCATCTAGATTATTTGACACATATTGGAAAAGTAGAGGGCTATGACAATCATATCCTAAGGTTATTTAAACTCTAAAAGAATAGTTTCAAAAGTAATAAATAATATAGTTTCTAGGTATTAGAAACTTCTACACCAAAGAAATATCCGTCATAGCCTTCTATTGTTATGATATATTTCTTAGAAGGTTATGGCTTTTGCAACAATATATTTTCAATCATTATATCGTATGAATTATCAACCTGAATACAGCCCGAAGTAAATCTTTCTGCATTAGCATTCTATTTATTATTATTGACTCGTTCATTGATAGTATAGTGGGTTAGGGCTTTCATTATTGATTGTAAAATATCCTTGATTTAAATTTGATAAATACTAATGATTCAGAATTAAATTGGGACACACTATTCATTATGAATTTTACATTAGGAATGAGTAAATTTATTATCTTACAAAATAATATTTATGTGATTATGCAATATCAACTTATAGATTTATTGTGATGAATTGTTTATTACTATGCAAATAAAAAAAAGTGTTATGGTTATTACTACCTTTTCCTTATTCCTTAGTAGCAGTTTTAAATATTTTTTCTAATTCACTATAGAACTCTTTGTTTGCAGCAGACTTTGACAGAGATGATTGCCATTGTTTTGCTACTGTTTTTGTAGTCAGATCTACTGCCTTGTCAATTGTAGTTCCCCATTCTCTTTCAATCTGCTTTTTCAATTTCTCCACATGTACTTCTGTAAGTGCAGTAAAGAATGATCTTTCCAAAAGTGATTTTGCTTCAGAAATAGGATCATTACTACAACATGGACTACTATTTGTTTTATTTGTCATTTCACAACATTCATTAGCAATATTGTTGTTTTCTGAACTTCTTCGTGTTTCCACACATTCACAATTTGATTCACATTGATTTTCTACCATTTTTATTACCTTGTGTTATCTACTATAGTTAGGTAAGTATATAAATTAGTAAGTGAAAGTTTAGTTAGTAGGTGAAAGATCGGTAAGTTGACTGAACAAAAGCTATTAGATGGTGATAACAACAATAAAGAAAAACATCAATTTATTATTGATGATATGAATTGCAAATGTTGTCCAGTTTTTAATACCCTTAATATAATAGGAAAGAAATTTACCCTTTTATTATTACGCAACATGATTTTCCTAAAACAAAAAAGATTTAATGAATTTCTTAATTCGATAGAGGAGATAAATCCAAAAACTTTGTCTATACGTCTTAAAGAGTTGGAAAGAGACAGATTAATAAAGCGAGAAGTTTTTAATGAAACTCCTGTTAGGATAGAGTACTATCTTACAGAAAAGGGAAAAGCATTACAGCCAATATTAGAACAAATGGCTTTATTCTCTATGAAATTTTGTTGTGAAATGGTATTTGAAAATCCCGATTCTACAAAGATTGATAAATTTACTTTGAAGTCTTTTAGAAAATATTCAAACACAGCATAGACTTACTCATTACTGTTTGATTGGATCTATGATATAGGTTGGATAATTATGAAACTTTCTAGAACTTGTAGAAAAAAATAAGGATATCATGTAGACTAAATTCTTGTAATCAAAATTCTGGAAAGAAACTGAAACCTATTTTAACAAGGTTCAATCTATGATCGATGTTAAAGCAGGAAATACTATATTTCAAGGAATAATAGAAAGTTATAATTGATATGAGTGTATAGTGCCCAATTTATAGTAATTAGGATGATAATTTAATAAATTATCTTTCATGTTTTATTCTAGTGAATAAAAAATAGTAAATGAAAATTATTCAAATATCTTTGTAAGGAGATCGTTAATACCATGTAACATAAATACTCTTTTTGATTATCACACACGAAACGGTGCTTTAGAAAGACTTGTTCCTCCTTGGAGTGGCTTGGAAATAATAGACCATACAGGAGGAATTAACAATGATGATAATTCGATTTTTCGGATTAAATTAGGTCCTATAACTTTCAAATGGGTTGCTAAACATTTTGGTTACATCCACAATCTACAATTTCAAGATAAAATGATAAAAGGTCCGTTCAAAAAATGGATCCATACTCATTCTTTTATACCTCAAGATCAAAATCAATGCATCATAGAAGATAAAATAGATTACATGCCTAGATTTGGTAAGATAGGATCTAAAATTATACAAAAGAGAATTCAAAATTACTTGAATCAATTATTTATTTATCGTGAACGTATTTTAGTTAATGATACTATTCTAGAAAAAATGACACGAGAAAAGGGAAAAAATATTCTTATTACTGGTTCTCATGGATTGATAGGGTCTTCCCTTATTCCATTATTAACTTATATAGGAGGACACAAGATTACTCGTCTTGTAAGAAAGATAAATAATAACAATACATATTCAAGCCCTACAACAAATAAAGAAGATAAAAAAAGTATTTTTTGGTATCCTGAATATGATAAATTAGATCATAATGAACTTGAGGGATTTGATATAATCATTCATCTTGCAGGAGAAAACATATTTGGAAGATGGACAGACATAAAAAAACAAAGAATATTTAATAGTCGTGTTGGAAGTACTAAACTTTTAGCGAAATCTTTAACAAAGCTATCCAATCCGCCTTCGCTATTAATATGTGCATCGGCGATTGGATATTATGGAGATCGACCTAATGAGTATATAACAGAGGATAGTATTCCTGGCAAAGGATTTCTCTCTGAAGTATGTCAAAAATGGGAAAAAGCTACTCAAGATGTAACAGAGATAGGAATAAGAGTAGTCAACACACGTTTTGGTGTTGTATTAACTCCAAAAGGAGGTATTTTACAAAAATTATTAAGTCCTTTCAAATTAGGTTTAGGAATAACAATTGGAAATAAAGATCAATACATCAGCTGGGTCTCAATAGAAGATGTTATAAAAAGTATTTTTTATTCAATATCAAATACATCAATTAAAGGTCCGGTTAATGTTGTATCTCCAAAACCTGTAGCAAATTTAGAATTTTCGGATACACTAAAAAAAATATTTAATCCAAAACTATCAATGTCAATAAATCAAAATATACCAAAACTAATATTTGGTGAAATGTCAAAGGAAGTACTTTCTACAAATACATACGTTATTCCTAAAAGATTAATTTCAACAGGCTACAAGTTTTTTAATTCAGAATTAGAGGATTCACTTAGATTTTTACTTGGAAAAATAATATCAAAATAATATTCAATAAGATTTTATTGTATAACCGAATGGACAAATATCTATGAATTATGTCCAGGATAATTCATAAATAAAATATTTCAGATATTTTATTTTTCATTAAATTTAACAGATCTTATAATAGTAGTCATTCATTTAATATTAGTTGGTAGTATTAGTTGGCACTATGTTAATATAAATTATATCTATTTTTTTATATGAGAAGGTTTATGTTAAAATAATGCTCAAATTCGATCCTAGTTCAAAGTATTTGATATTGTATTCTACATTCGCAGGATTTATTACTGCTTGGGCAATATCCGGATTATTAGTTATTGTTGATATTATATCACAAACACCTATAGGTACTTTCTTTGCAGTAATAGGAACTTCCCTTGGTTTCTATGATCCCGCTATATCACAATATATTGGATTTGCATTACATATTGCAACAGGTACTGTAGCAGGTAACATTTTTGGTCAAGTCGCATTATTTTGGAACAAATTGTTTCCATATAATTTCAAGCGAGGAGTAACTTATGGAATAATAGCGGGTATTTCTCTATGGATAGTATTATTTTTACCGCTAGCCACATTTATAATTCAACCCAAACTAGATGCTTTTGCTGTATCAGCTCCAAACCAATATCTATTTGGAATAGGAGATCACTTTCAAGGACTTTATCCACTTATCACTTTAGGTTCTTTAGGAGTTCACATAATATATGGTATTATATTTGGATTCATGGTATGGAAGATGATTGAATTAAAATCCTTTGTACAAACCAATAAAAAACCAATACAATAAAGGTCTCAAGTCTAATTATAGATATGAATATTCTTACAATAAACATTAGAAAACAGACACTAATATTCATTTTTATTTCTGTATATTACTATGAAATATCAAATGAAATTTTATATAAAAACAAAGTAATACGTTGATTATACATGTACAATAATACAAATACAAAACAAAATTTAAGGATATTAGTAACTGGTGCAACAGGATTTATTGGTAGTAGAATTGTCAAGAGACTATTAGCTGATGGACATTATAAGATTAGATGTATGACAAGAAATCCTGAAACTATTTATGAACTTTTTAATTTAAGTGGAGATATTGTTGAAATAATAAAAGCTGATGCTTCTAATTATTTAGAATTAGTCGAAGCTCTAAAAGAAGTAGATATAGCTTTTTATCTTATACACTCTATGGAAGGATCAACAAAAAAATGGCAAGAGTTCTCAAAGAGGGATAGAGTTGCAGCTGAAAATTTTGCTAAGGCAGCCTCTCAAACAAATACAAAAAGGATAATTTACCTTAGTGGTCTTATTGATATAAAACATAAAGATTTATCTGAACATATGAATAGCCGAAAGGAGGTAGGAGATATTCTAAGGACCTCTAAGGCTAAAGTTACAATATTTCGTGCTGCTGTTATTCTAGGCGCAGGAGGTGGTTCTTTCCAAATGTTACAGTACTTGGTAGAAAGACTTCCTGTAATGGTTTGTCCAAAATGGGTACTGACTAAATCACAACCTATATCAGTAGATGATGTGGTAACTTATTTAATAAAATCAATAGAACTCGAGGATACAGCTAATAAGGATTTTGATATAGGCGGTCCTAAAATTCTTAGCTATATAGACATGATGAAAAGATATTCAGCTGTTCTTAACAAACCATTAAAAATTGTTATTATCCCATTTTTAACACCTAGGCTCTCTTCTTATTGGGTTGATTTCATTACACCAGTAAAGGCATCTCTCGCTCGACCTTTAATTGATAGTTTAAAACATGAAGCAATAGTCCATAATAATGAAATTAAAAAGTTAATTCCAATTAAATTAATGACATTTGAAGAATCTATCAAAACTGCTATGAAGGAACAAGTAAGAAAATCCAAGATAATAAAAAAGCAAAAGACGTCTGATTCTCTTAATAGAAAAATATTAATTCTTTCATTAATTTCATTAGGCATAATTGGAGCATCGTATTATTTTTTAGATAATAAAAATAATTTATTTACTCCTCTTTGGATAATATTAGCCATTATATGGTATTTTGGAATTCTATTTGCATTATTTTTTGTCAAGAATGGTGCTCGATTAGGTTCACTAATAGCCGGTATTATAGGATGGATAACACTATTTTTCTGGGGATTCAATAACATATATTTGACTTCCGATAATTCTATTAATCTGTACAATCCAAATGTTTTAGTTGTTATGCGTAATTTTATAGGAACTATTGTAGCTGGATTGGTTATAGCTGCGTCACATAACCTCTTTCATAAAATTAGACTACTAGGAAAATAAAATTAATTTATAAATTATTTTTTATTATTAGAAGAGATTAATATTAATTTTATTTGGTGGCAAAATAAATTATAATCAAAAATAATCTTCTATATAAATAAGATATTTGTCAATAATAATACTATAAATCTTCTGTTTAGATAATATATATTGTATATTTAACATTCTTAATCATGATTATCTATTTGTATCTTTATATTAGTAATTAAATTATCAAATTTTTCAAAATCAAAATAAACTTTATCATATTTTTTTATAAACTGAATTTGAGACTTTTATGCCAATTTTATTGCTTTACCAACTATAATAA
>Ga0075418_10006063_pt1 | contig 13647 bp, 10 predicted proteins | sample SoiMetdeltSBSDD2_FD_81776 | JGI IMG/M metagenome (GOLD analysis project Ga0075418, IMG submission 81776) | Bulk soil microbial communities from a Populus tree surrounding site in Tennessee, USA - Soil MetaG P. deltoides SBSDD2 | ecosystem: Environmental > Terrestrial > Soil > Tree plantation...
AACGGCAACTGGGCCGTCGTAGTACAAACGGTGCCGTTATGGCATCGTCTTTTCAGCTTCATCGGCCCGATGGAAATGTCGAAAGAAATTTTTTTGAAGCAATTGAAAACTTATATTCGCGCCGACGACTACGTCATGGTCGGGAACATCAAGGGGATAAGCGGTGCATCCGATGATGAAGGAGCCGCTGGTTCGGCTGGTTGGCGGTTCATTAAAGAAAGTGACTTCGCGGCAGGTGTGCGTTGACTCACTCCGCGGCAATGGAGCGGAGGATGCGCGGTATTAACTCCGTTGGCGTCCGCATGATCCCATAGCTTTGCCCGGAGGGGCGAGTCTGACGGGCTGTTCGATAGTAAACAAGAGCTCAATGGCGATTCGCGAACAAAGATCGTCGGCCCATTGATCGTTCTATTCGGACGCGCCCGAGAGTTATGACGATTTCGACCGCTACCATAAATTGATTTCAGGGAATTTACAGTCAAATAGACAGTCATCGAGATCACTATAGGTGATCTGACGCAATTGCATCTAAAAAGAGCTAAGCTGAAAATAGAGTGGACTAGGCGCGAAAAAATCGAAAGCTACTATAGGAGGGCTCATGGCAATATTCGAATCGTTGGCCAATTCCTTAAAAATATTGGCGATCGGCGACCGGGTTAAGGTCACGCTGCGGCCGGAAACCGGTCGGTTTCCAAATCCGATGGAAGGACGTATTACCCGGAAAGACGACTCGGGAAATTTCTCCCTCGAATCTGAACAGGGCATTGTCCAAGTCAGCACCGGCGACATCCTCTCGGTCACCAAGCTTTCGCGCTAAGATATCAATTTTTTACCCGTGGTTTCCTGCAAACACACCGCGCTCGAATTTTTGCCGGCGCGCAAGCGCACGCTGCGCTGCCGGCATTGCCATTTGACTCTTGACGGCGAGGAGTTGGGCGACGGCTATTGCCCGGAATGTTACGACCAGTCGGGCGAGCGCCGGTATGATTTCGACGAGCTAGAAGCGCTGGACGATGGCGCGGCCAAATATCGCTGCGAGGAGTGCGGCGCGATCATCACAAGTTCGTAGCGGGTCACGGCATCGTCATAAGACCTAAACTCTTTCGAGAAGAGGGTGCTCGGTCTTACCAAGCTCGATACATGATTTCTAAAATTTGCCGGCGCGTCTCAGCCGTGTCGAGGCCGCGCGCGCGAAGCTCTGTGGCGCAGATGCGCTCGCAAAAGGCGATCATTGCTTGATTGACGATCATGGCCTTGCCGTTCATCGTCGGATGCCCGGTGCTTCTGGCGTGGCGCAAGAAAACCGTCTCTGCCGGATGATAAATCAGATCGTAAAAGCGCGTGGGCGCCGGGACGCGCTCGACCACTTTCAGTGACGCTTCATGGTTCGCTTCGATGTCGGCCCTCGCCGCCTTCGACCAGCGCTCAACGAAATCGGGTTTTACGGCATCCGCCTCCGCGAAAGCCGGCGGATGAGCCGGCGCCAGCGCGGAGTAGGATTCGAGCAAGGTCGCCATGCCGTTGGATAATTTGCGCAGACCGCCTTGGCCCTTGGTCGTGCTGTTGATGATCAATCCGGCATGGGGCGCCCAATCGCTCAGTTCCGCTTCATCGATGGCGCTCGCTCGACGGCCAACTTTCTGAATCTCGCCGGCCAAGGAGCGCGCAGACTCGGGCGTACGGTTGCAAATGATTAGCTGTCCGCCTTCGAGCAAATCCGCAACGTGAAACGCCACGGCGCGCGCCGAGCCGCCGGCGCCGAGCAGCAGCACGGTTAATTCTTTGAGCGACGTGACAAAATGTTCGTCGCGATCCGGTTGGCGCCGCAATAGGCTCTCGACGAACCCCTCGCCGTCGGTATTATAGCCGACCAACCGGCCGTCGGCGCCGCGCGCGATCGTGTTGACCGCCTGAATGCGCCGGGCGCCGGGATCAAGCTCCTCGAGAAAATCCATTACCCGGACTTTATGCGGCACGGTCACGTTAGCGCCTAAAAACTGTTTCGCCGATTTTAAAGCTGCGAGTAGATCGCCGACATGCGGGGCGTCGACATCGAACGGCAGATAGACGGCATTCAAGCCAAGCTGCTCGAACGCGGCGTTCCACAAAGCGGGACTTTTGGAATAGTGCGACGGCCCATCGCCGATGATGCCGGTCAGCGAGCGTCCCCGGACGGCCGCGCCATCAAGCGAGTTCGATAGGTATTTTTGCAGCGCGGCGATTACGTCTAAGGATGCCATAGCGCGGATCCGTTAGCAGGTCAGTAGTCGCACGGCAGCGGATTTTTGGCAACCGAAAGGAAAGCGCGGCGCGTCAGGCCGCTTTTTTGAGGGCGAATTTGCCGTCGGAAAAGACCAACTGCGTGTTTCGGCCGTCCAGTACGGTATCCATGGCAACGTCGCGGCCCCAGAGCTGGCTGACGTACCTCAATGTTTTCTCGGCGTATTCGAGCTGCAGGTCGCGCCCGTCGTGATGGTGCTTGAGCAACAGGGTGCGGCTGTTGGCGTAATCGGAATCCTCGACTTTGATGACCGGAATGGTCGCGGTGCCGACGTTTTGAATCAGCGTTTCTTTAATCTCGCGCCAGTTTTCTTTGTCGGCGACGCGGCTGACTACTTGGTCGTTGCCGCGACTTTTGTACTCAAATAGATTGAGTTCGCGGATCAGTTCCTCGGTCAGATAGCGTCGCAAAAACGACGCGTCGCGCTCCACCTCGCGCACTTCGAACATTTTCTCCTGGCTGTTTTTCTTGCGCGGGCCGAATTCTTCCAGGTCGGTCGCGCTGGGATGGTCCCAACGTTTTTCGATGTCTTCCCAGATTTTCATGCCGACGTGATAGGGATTCAAGCTGCCCGGGCTTGGTCGCAGAACTTGAGTGTGGCGCACGATGAACTCTAGGTGCAATTCCTGGGGGAGTTCGAGGGTCTCGAGAATCCGTTTATGCCAGAAGCTTGCCCAACCTTCGTTCATGATTTTCGTTTCGATCTGCGGCACGAAGTAGCGCGCCTCCTCATGGACGATGGTCAAGAGATCCTTTTCCCACTCGCTAAGCTGGCGGTTGTGGTCGCGGATGAAAATCAACAGGTCCTCATCCGGATAGAGCGGCACCTTGTTCAAATCCGGTGCGGCGATTTCCCGGCGCCGATGGATGCTGCTAAACGGGTCGATCGGCGGCTCGGATTCCGCCATTTTCATTTTGAGCTCTTCGTCCGCCGTCAGTTTTTTGATCGCGAAATTACGCCGGCATTGCAAGGACAGCGCATGGGCGGCGTCCAGAACGGCTTCAACCTTTTCCAGGCCTATGCTTGGATCTTCAACGTAATGGCGCACACGGTTGGCATGGCTCTTAAATGTTTCGGCGGTGTATTGGGCCCGAGTCGAGCGGAAGGTGAAGTTGTTTTTGAAAAAATCGTTGTGGCCGTAAACGTGGGCAATTGTCAGCACCTGCAAGGCGAGGCTGTTGTCGCGCATGAGATAGGCGATCGATGGATTGGAGTTAATCACCATCTCGTAGGGCAGACCGCTGACGCCGTACTCGTACAAGGTCTTGAGCTTCTCGAAGTTCTTGCCGTAGGACCAGTGCGGGTAATGGGAAGGCATGCCGGAGTAGACCATGTAGGAGAGCATGTCCTCATGGTCGCAAACTTCGAATTCTTGCGGGAAAGGATCGAGGCCGAAGCGCTCCACCAAGGGGAGGATTCGGTCATTCCAACGTTCGAGATCTTCGATGGTGTACCCAGTGGCCATAGGGATGCGGTTATGCGGCGTCTTCGCGAGCGCGGTCCTTGCTCAGAAAAGTTTTGAAGGAATTCCAAATATCTTCTTTCTTCTGAATCTGCACGGTCTGGAAATTCGCTTCCTGGATCTGTGAAAAAAACGTGATCATGCTGCTGCCGTAATAGCCGGAGCCGAGCGGCTTGATCTCACCGTAGCCGAAAAGGTTGGCGGTCTGCGTCAGCTCTTTGGCGGCCTTCAACGCGGCTTCATTGTCCGACTCGAAATTGTCGCCGTCCGAGCAGTGAAACACATAAACGTTCCACAGGGCCGGGTGGTAGCGCGCCTCGATGATTTCCAGCGCCTTGTTATAACCGGACGAGATAAAAGTGCCGCCGGACTCGCCCTTGTGAAAGAACTCTTCCTCAGTCACCTCGTGCGCTTCGGTGTGGTGCGCGATGAAAACGATCTCGACGTTTTGATAGCGCGTGCAAAGAAACTGATAGAGAAGGAAAAAGAAACTGCGCGCCAGATATTTCTTCATCGTATCCATGGAGCCGGAAGTGTCCATGATGCAGAGCACGACCGCGTTGGATTCGTTACGCGTGTCGGTGATCGTGTGATGGTAGCGTAAATCGTCTTCGTGAAAGGGAAAGCGCGCCGGCGGCGGAACCCCCGGATGGTGTTTGATCGAAGCTTTCTTGCGCTTGACGCGCGAACGCGCCGTGCGCTTTTTATCCAAACGCACACGAATGCCTTTGCGGCGGAACCCTTTCTGACGGAACTGGCGCTCGATCTCGATCTGGCGCAGTCGTTTTCGCTCGATGTCGGGCAGCTCCAAATCTTCGAACATCAAATCGATCAATTCATCCAGGCTGACATCGGTCTCGTAGTAGTCGATGCCGGGCCGGTCGCCGGCCTGCTGGCCGCCTTTGCCGTCTTTGCCCTGACCTAATACATCGCCGGGCTTGGGCTCGCCGTCGCCGCCCTGGCCGATGCCGGGAGCATTGTCGCCGTAGATGAAGCGATACTCTTTGACGCCGCGAATGGGCACCTTGATGATTCGATTCTTGTCTTTACCGATGATCGATTCTTCGGCGATGATGTCGGCGATGTTGTTGCGGATCGCCTCGCGCACCTTTTGGCGGTGGCGCAAACGATCGCCGGCACTGCGATCGCTGCGCTGAGCGGAGGATGAGTTGTACGGGCGAAAGATGGTAGAGGCCACGGGATCACCTCAAAAGCGGCGCGATCGCGTTTGTCGTGGAACCGCTCTAATCTTTCCAGAGATTGTTGGCCGCATACTTGAGCACCATATCGACGCAGCTCGGGCAATAGCCGTGATCGAGCAGGGTTTTCACCATGGCGTCGTATTTCTCCGACTGTTCCTCGTCACGCATGCGGGATTTAGTGATGACCCGGCTCAAATCGCGCACCGAGGTGATCAGCTTTTTCTCGATCGCCTCTTTCAACGGCTCGTAGCTGCGATAATCGATCTTCTCGCCGCGCCGGTTGGCCGCCCACAGATAGGCGATCACTTCCTGGCGAAAGCCGTCCGCCGCCGAACCAATGATCGCGATCTGTTCTTCGATCGATTTCATGAATCCTTCGTCGGGCGCCAGCTCCTCTTTCGTGTTGCGGTCTTTGACCTTGCTCTTGTTGACATAGGCCTCGGCGTGATCGAGATAATTTTGAAACAGCGCTTCGGCTTGTTCCTGATAGGAGTAAACAAAGGCGCGGGTGATTTCTTTTTCGAGGATCTCCAAATATTCCTTGTGCAAGGTGTCCTGCAAGAACTCGAGGTACTGTTTTCGAGTATCGTCCGGCATGTCCGATTCCTTGACCATGTTAATAAAGGCTTCGCGCACGTTGATCGGATTGATGCAATTGCCGGCGTGATTGTCCGAGAGGGCATTGTCCAGGGCCTTCATGATAAAGCGCGTGGAAATACCGGCCATGCCTTCGCGCTTGCTGCCGTCGCGCAGCTCCTGCACGTCGACTTTCTTGGTACGGCCTTTTTCGATGACTTCCTCGCCGTTGTAAAGTTTGAGCTTGGTCATCAGGTCGCACTTGTTGGTCGGCTCGAGGCGCGAAAGAATCGCGAACATGGAGGCAACTTCCAACGTGTGCGGCGCGACGTGCGCGCGGAAATCGGAGTTGCGGATGATCTTTTGGTAGATCTTGACTTCTTCTGAGAGGCGCAGATTGTACGGCACGCGCACCACCACGATGCGGTCGAGAATCGCTTCGTTGGTATGATCCGCTTTAAACTTCTGCCACTCTGCTTCATTCGAGTGCGCCACGATCACCGTGTCGACGTAAACCAGGCCGTGGCGCCCCGGCGCGGGCACTACTTTTTCCTGAGTTGCGGTGATCATGCAGTGCAGGTATTCGATCTCGTTTTTAAACACCTCAATAAACTCGACGAGACCTCGGTTGCCGATGTTGAGCGCGCCGTTCAATTCCAAAACTCGGGGATCGCCCTCGGAGTAAAGATCCAATTTGGAAATATCCTCGCTGCCGATCAGCACGGAGGTGTCCTGGTTGTTCGGATCGACGGGCGGTACCACACCGATGCCGACGCGCGAGCGTTTGGAGAATTCGGCCGTGCAAATCGGGAACTCCTCGTACTTGCCGGCGTACTCGTGAACCAGCTTGTAGCGACAGACCGGACAGAGATCGCCCTCGATATGAACGCCGAGCATTTTTTCAAACTCTTTGCGCAGATGGCGCGGAATCAGATGCAACGGCTCCTCGAACATCGGGCAACCTTCGATGGCGTAAAACGGCTCGCTTTCCTCGAGGCCGCGGTGAAGCTTTTCCACCAGGGAACTTTTGCCGGAGCCAACCGGTCCCATCAAGTAGAGGACCTGGCGGCTTTCCTCGCCTTTGAGCGAGGCAGCGTGAAAGTAGCGCACGATTTGTGAAACGGTTTTCTCGATGCCGAAGAACTCGTCGCTAAAAAAATCGAAGAGCTTGATCGACTCATCTTTGTAAAGCCGTTTGACGTGGGGATCGCTGTTCTCATGAATGTCGCGCACGCCCCGCTTCATGATCGTATCGTACGTGCGCGCATGGGCGAGCTTGGCAATCGTTGGATCGGCTTTCACCTTTTCCAGGTAGCCGAGCAGGTTGCCGCGCCACGAACGCGATTGGTGCATGTCGCGATCTTTCTTGATGAGAGCTTCGAATTCCTTATTGTCCATTGGAGCAGCCTCCGTTTATCATCATGCTATGGCCGATGGTTGGTGTAAATGGCCCGTGGCGGAAACTCAGGGGAACGGGATTTAGTAGGGGATAGATGCTTGCTACGAAATGCGAAGCTGGCGCGGGCAATGTTTTAAAATCGTGCATCACCTTGCGCGAGCAAACTGCCAAGAGACGAATGCAAAAGGGGGGATCACGGGTGCCGAGAACCGGCTGTATTTCAAGGCTTGCATTCGACCTCCTTCAAATTGCCTGGTCGGGCAGCCACGCGCCTCTTCGAAAGTTAGACGTTAACAACGCACAGGGTCTTCAGTTCACAACCTCAACAACTCTATTGCACCCCAATTTGACGCCGAAGTCAAGAAAATTCAATCCTTTGCGCTAAGCGCTTTTTCCGTGAAGAAAAGCAGCGCAGGTTATCATCCGCAAGTTTGTCTGTTAGACTAGACAGCCGTGGAGCGGCATGAGTCGAACAATTTACTGACGAGGTTGCTTGTTTTCTGATGAGACAAGAAGCACTGCAGATCGAACCTGGGATCAGATGGTACGCCATCCAAACCAAAGTCAATCGCGAAAAGGACGTTGAAAAGCGGTTAACCGATTTTCGTTTGGAAGTATTCTTACCGTGGATGCGCACGCGGCGGCGAATCGGCAGCCGGTTCCATTGGGTGCTGGCGCCGCTATTTCCCGGCTACGTGTTCTGCCGTCTCGATATGGTGACTTCTGGCAAAGCGGCGCGCTACTCTCCCGGAGTGAAGGATTTTCTCACCTTTGGTAGCCGCCTCGCCGAGGTCGGCGAAAATATCATCGAAGGGTTGCGCCAACGTTGTCCGGGCGGAGTCGCGGAGATCGATCCCGTCAACGCCAAGCCGGGCGACACCGTGCGCATCAATGAGGGCCCATTCTCAGGCCTTGAGGCAGTCTTTGAGCAAAAGCTAAAAGGCAGCGAGCGCGTCGCCGTTTTGCTAGAAATCCTCGGCCGCCAAACCCGGATCGTCTTGCCGAGCGAGACCATTGCCAAGATTTAGCTTGCCGGTTTTGCAACTTGGTCAGCCCGTCGGATTTGCGCGCGGTGCACCTTGGCTGCTTTCATTTAGGCTTGTCTTCGGGCGCGTGCTGGTTATCGCCTAACTTCTCCTACATTAGCCTACCTTGACAGCCTTCGATCGGCCTTGATAAAGGCGTGATGTCGAGAGCTTGCGCTGGAGGGATACTTCATGGGCCAAAACACCTGGCAAAGATACTCGCTGCTTCTATTGACCGGCGTATTTGGCTTCCTTCTCATCGGCGAATCGTTTCTCTCATCGAGCCGTTGGATCAATCAACCCTTTCCAGGATTTTTCGTCCATGAAAACCTCACCGTCGGCCCCTACTTTGTGCCCGGTTGGACGGGCTCCCATGCCGGGCTGCAATCCTTGGATCGCATTGTTCGCGTGGCGGGTCGTTCACTGCGCGATCGTGCCGAGCTTTATGATCTCGTACGTCGAAATCCGGTGGGCAGCGCCCTTCATTACCAGGTGATCCGCGATCAACAATTGCGCGACTATACCGTAACGACGATGACTTTTAGTTTTCGTGACTGGCTATTGAGCTTCGGTGTTTACATCATCATTGGTCTGGCATTTCTGCTGATCGGCGTGGCTCCTTATTTTTACCGTGCTTCATCGCCCGTGGCGCTACCGCTCTGTTTCATGGTTTTGGCGGTTTTCGTTTGGTTTCAGACCACGTTTGATTTCATGACCGAGGCGATGCTGCCGAAGGAGCTGCGCATCTTCGCGTTGGCGCTCACGCCGAGTGCGGCCATCCATTTGGCACTGATGCTGCGCAGCGACAGCGTGCACGGTTTGCTTCGGCCCCGCTTCATCGCGCTTATCTACGGCGTCGGCCTGGCACTGGGACTCCTGAACAGCATGACTTATTTCGGCCCGTCCGAGATCTGGATTGACAATTTTCGCGCGGGTTATGTTTACGTCTGTATCGGCGCCGCTAGTTTTCTGCTGATTACCGGAAACGCTCTACGCCGCAGCGAATCGGACTTAGATCGGTCGCGTTTGCGCGTCATGTTTGTCGGCGCGCTTTTGGGATTTCTGCTTCCGGCCCTGATGACGGTGCTCACGAGTACGTATCAAATTCAGGTGCCGTACAATCTCGCCTTGATTCCGACGATCTTTTTTCCCATTTCGGTGGCGTATGCCTTGCTGAAGTACAGTCTTTTTGATCTCGGCAATGCCTTGCGGGTCGGCTTGAGCCGCATCGCCCTGCTCGGCTTGTTGGTAGCGATCTACGCGGTCATTGCATTTTTAGTCGCGCCCTGGATCGGCGCCTACGCCAAAGACCCGCTGGTGCCGATCTTTTTCTCTATTCTCGTCGTTGCCCTGTTCAATCCGTTGCTGCGTTGGTTGGAAGGAGTGGTCGATCGTTATATTTTTCGCCAGGACTACGATCCGGCGCAGCTCCAAGCGGAAATCAGTTTTTATCTCCGTAGCCTCGACTCCGCCGCTTCATTGGCCCACGGCTTTATCGATCGGGTGACGGCGCCGCTTGGAATTGCCAATGCGGTGATAGTTTATCGAGCCAAAGAAGCCGCCGAGTCTATGATCGTGGCGAACGAGTCGATGGCACCGAGGATCGATACGATTTCGGCCGAAACGGGGAGGCTTGGCGAAATTTGGCCTGCCGCAGACTATCGGGCCGTGGCCCGCGCCGAAGCGATGACCCATCCGCGTTATCGGGAAAGCCGGGAGCGCGTGCTAGAAATTTTTCAACATTGGAATGCCGAGTTGCTGCTGCCGCTCGTGTACGAACGGCAAGTCCGTGGCGCGGTGGCGTTCGGCGCGAAGCGCTCGGGGCACGAATACAGCGCCGAAGATTTCCGTCTGTTGGCGACGCTCACCGACCAATTGGCGTTGTCGTTGGAAAACGGCCGGCTCTATGAGGAGTCGATCCGGGCTTACCAGCGGGTCGAAAACAGCAATCGAAAACTGATCGAAATGGACCGCGTGAAGAAAGACTTTGTCGCCAACATCTGCCACGAGCTGCGTACGCCGGTAAGCACGATCATCGGCTTTAGCGAGATTTTGCGCGATTTGGATTTGACCGGGGGCGCGCGCGATATCCTTATTCGGCTTGTCAACAACAGCCAAGAGCTGTCGAATCTGATGGACAATTTGATGAACTTTTCGCGCATGGAAACCGACGGGCCGTCGGCGCAATTCGAGATCGTCAAGCTCAGAGAAATATGGACCTGCTTGGAAATGATGACGCAGCGGCTCATTCGCGAACGGCCCATTCAGTTCGGCATTCACGTCGAATCCGCCATCGACACCATCGAAAGCGACGGGCAGAAGCTGCAACAGATTTTGGTGCAGCTTTTGACTAACGCGCTCAAGTTTACGGAAAAGGGTAAGATCGATCTATCGATCCGCGAAATCAGCGAAGGCGGCGGCGAGTTTTTGGAAATAGCCGTCGCCGATACTGGCATCGGCATCAAGCGCGAAGATCAAGATGTTATCTTCGAAGATTTTCGCCAGCTCGACGGCTCCTCGACGCGCCACTACGGCGGTATCGGCTTGGGGCTCGGTCTTTGCCGCAAGCTGGCGTCGGCGCTCGGTGGTGAAATTCGCCTGTCGAGCGAGTTGGGCGTAGGCAGCATATTCAAGCTGCTCGTGCCCGTCCGATCGTCTTTGACGGAGCAAAAGATGACGCCGTCGATGTCGTCTTTGTTACAGTGAATCTCATGCGCCAATGTGTTAGTGTCGAGCCATCTTCAGGGAAGGTAGGTCACGAAGATTATGCCACAATTGCGCCAGTTGGTTATCGCTGCTGAAGACCCCGGACGGCTCGCGGCTTTTTATCAGGAAGTCTTCGAGCTCGAAAAAATCGAGGAAGCAAAAGGCGCAGTGTTTCTTTCGGACGGAGCTTTTAATCTGGCGCTGGTTCCGGAAACGGAGCCGCACAAGCAAGGTTTGAAGCATCTGAGCTTCGAAACCGTCCGCGTCGAATCCTTGGGAAAAAAATTGGTGCAGGCTGGCGCCCAGGAGTCGGAACTGATTCAGGTCGACGCGATCACCGGCGTGGAATTTGAGCTGCGCGATCCCGACGGTAACACGGTCGGTGTTTGCCGGCGCGCTTTCGACGTCGCCTACGAGCAGCGCCCCGTGCCGATCCGCCACATCGCTCTGTACACCCCCGATCCGCAGCGCATGGCAGATTACTACTGCAAGGTTCTCGATATGAAAGAGGTGGAAAAAACCGACCGCTCTTCGATCTTCGTTTCCGACGGCTATTTCAACTTGGCGCTTTTATATCAGCGCAAGGAAGAGCCGATAGGGCTCAATCATTTCGGCTTTCACGTCAAAAGCAACGAAGAAATGCAAGCGCGCGCCGAAAAGGCCGGCGTGCGCCGCGGCGAGGCGCGTCCGGAACGGATTCCTTTCGCCGAATATCGTGTCCACGATCCCGAAGGCAACGGTATCGATATCTCGCAGAAGGGTTGGCGGGTCTAAGCGGCTAGCCCAAGTCCGAGGATCGAGAATCGAAGATCGACGATGGCATTAACTACATGAACAGCGAAGAGTTTCTCAACGAAATACTCGCGCCGGTGCACGAGTTTTGCCATTCGCTCGACGCTAATCCACCGGCTTACAGCTACATTCCGCTGCGCTCGGATGAGCAACGCATTCGCGTCATGCAGAGCCGATTGTTTAACGAGCTGCGCGCTGCCGATTTATTCGGCACTTGGCTCAAGACGACGCCGGAGATCGATGTCAAAGCGACGATGGCGGAGTCGGCGCACGAGGAAATGGTGCATGCACAGTTGCTGACCAAACGGATTTGCGATCTTGGCGCCGAGCCATTCGACTACAAGCCTTTGCCGGCGCAGATTGCTATGTTCAATGCGATGGAAGGACTGAACGACACCTGCGAGCGTGTCGCCGGCTTGTCGCTAGCGGGTGAAACCGTCGCCAATTACCTCATTCAAATGTGTCTAAAGTCGCCTGACGTTCCCGAGTGGATCAAGCAGCCGTATCGCAAGATCACCGAGGACGAAGAAGGTCACGGCAGCGTGCCGCAGATATTTCTCAAGCGCTATGCGACCACCGAGGACCGCCAGGATCGGGTGCGCCGCGCGGTGGCGATGCGCATGGTCCTGTTCCGTGAGTATCTCGCCAGCTTGGATCGCTGGTCGATGGGCAAGGATCGCTGGTAGGTTGTTGGCGGGATTTTTTCCATCGAGTTCGTGAACCGGCAACGCCGCCGAACCGTCGTTGCGTATGAGCGGTTTGCACCTGCCGAATCTCGCCGATTTTTGTTGAACAAACTGTGACATATTCGTAATATCCGGGCCGACTCTCAAGGAGGGCAAATGAAGATATTGTTTTTCGATGATTTCAAACTCGGCGTGTTGAACGGCGATACCGTCACTGACGTGTCGCGACTCGTGCAGGACATCCCGCACACCGGGCCGCATAACTTGATCAGCGGGCTGATCGAACGCTTCGGCGACTACCGCGGCGCGTTGGAGAAGGCTGCCACCGCCGGCAACGGGGTTCCGCTTAAGAGCGTGCGCCTCCGGCCGCCATTGCCCAAGCCGGTCAACATCGACTGCATGGCGGTGAACTATATGGAAGACGGCACGCGCAAGGAGCCGGCGCCGATCAACGCTTTTCACAAGTCGCCGAACTGCGTTATCGGCGATGGCGACACGATGGTGTTGCCCGACGTGCCGGCCGCCATCTTCGAGGGCGAAGCGGAGCTCGCGCTGGTGATCGGCAAGCGCGCCGACAACGTGCCCGTGGCCAAAGCGATGGAATATGTTTTCGGTTACGTCAATTTCATCGACGGCTCCGCGCGCGGTCTGCCGCCCGCCGGCAACACGTTCTATCAGATGAAATCGCGCGCCACCTTCGGACCCATGGGGCCGTACCTCGTCACCGCCGACGAAATTAAAGACCCGCTCAATCTTCAGGTGCGGCTCTGGAACAACGGCGCGCTGATGCAGAACTACAACACCAGCGACATGGCGCACAAAATCCCACGCTGCATCGAGTGGGTGAGCTCCATTCATCCGCTCGAGCCGGGCGACGTACTTGCGTGCGGCACCAATCATCGTGGGCTCAATCCATTTCAGGATGGTGACCTCGTCGAGCTCGAAACCGAACCGCTCGGCCGACTACACGTGAAAATTCGCGACGATCTCAAACGCGCTTGGGCGAGGGAGACACGGCTTCAGCGCCAGGAGAAAGGCTTGGAGGGTTTTACGCCGCAACTTACGGGGAAATACGCGAAAGCATAGCAGCCGTTCAAAGCGTTCAGGTTGCTTCATCGCTTCCCGCCGTAAACTCACCCTCTTTATTTTTCTGCGTTGCTGGTGAGGGAAAAATAGAGCCTGAACAACTTGAACTTTGGTCTTGGATACGGAGGCGATATGGCCCAAGCGACTCGAATACTTCTCATCGCCATTCTCGGAACGATGTTCGCTTCACGAGCGAGTTATGCAGCCGAAGTCGACCGCGGCGCGGTAGATTTCAAAACTCCGTCGGAAATTAAGTGGGTGAGGAACGCCGCGGGGACCAATGAGTCCGCAGTGTTGTTCGGCGACCCGAGCAAGCCGGGGCCCTACGTGGTGCGGCTCAAGTGGTTGCCCGGCAACATGAGCCGGCCGCACTTCCATCCCAACGACCGTTTCTTTGTCGTGTTGTCCGGCACTTGGTGGGTGGGCACCGG
>Ga0075418_10006064_pt1 | contig 13645 bp, 7 predicted proteins | sample SoiMetdeltSBSDD2_FD_81776 | JGI IMG/M metagenome (GOLD analysis project Ga0075418, IMG submission 81776) | Bulk soil microbial communities from a Populus tree surrounding site in Tennessee, USA - Soil MetaG P. deltoides SBSDD2 | ecosystem: Environmental > Terrestrial > Soil > Tree plantation...
GCCGCGGCTCCTTCGAAGTCCTCAACTTCGTCCACTCGCGATCGGCCGCCGCCGAAAACCACCAGTCGAGATCCGCACCGCATCCGTTGTCGCGGGGATCCAGCGCATCCTGCGAACGGCACAAGGGACTGTTCGCGGGACACACGAGGCGGACGTGGAAGTGATCCTCGTGTCCCCACCACGGGCGCAGTCGATACAGCCAGGAAGCTTGTGGAAACTGCCGGCACATGTATCGCTTGATCGCCGGGCTGACAAACACTCGATCCACTTCATTGTTGCCGGCGGCGGCCACGAGCAGCTTGGCCTGCGCGGGGCTCCAGGTCGGCTTCAGCCGCTTGCGATCGATCACGAACCCGGGCGCGCTCAGCTGCTCGCGCTCGACGGTGGTTGGGCGTTCCGCGCGCGTGATGAACCAGATATCGACATCGAGGCCGTTCTGGTGGCTCGCATGTCCCGACAGCGTCGGGCCGCCGCGTGCCGGGCCGAGATCACCGATCAGCAGCAGTCGCCCGGCGCCGCCCGGTCTGCCTTCCGCGAGCGTGGTGAGGTATTCGATCAGCGCGGGATGGCCGTAGAAGCGCCGGCGCGAGGGACGCATCGCCGCGTAGCCCGTGCCATCGAGCGGCAGCACCTGGGCACCCTGCAGGCACCCGGCGCTGTAGAAACCAATCGCCTCAGGTGCGCCGGGAAGAGGAGCCGTGATGGCGGCCCACTCCGTGAAGAGATGCCTGTCGGTCCCGCTCTGCGCGACGATGACCGCCGACAGGATGGCGAACGCCGAGGCGATCACGCTGGAAGTCAACGTGGTGGATCACCCGGCTGCGGCGACGTCTGCCGCTGCCGGCGCTCGACCGCCAGCGACAGAAGCACGGCGAAGATCCCCAGCACCGCGGAATACGCGAAGAACACCACGTAGCCAGTGCCGAGCGCCGGCGGGGTCACACCGGACCGTTGAAGGGCCGCCGCAAAATTCTGCGGCGCCTGACTCGCGACGAAGTCCTTGACCCCGGCGAGCACGCCGCCGGCGTCGGCTCCACGCGCGGCAGCTTCGACGATCCGGCCGGACTGCGACGCAATCAGCCGGCCGGGAATCGCGTAGAGCGATGAGAACAGCGCGTACTGCGTGGCCGTGAAGCCCGCGGTGGTCAGGCTGGACATGTACGCGATCAGGCAGGTGCCGGCGATTCCGCCGGCGACATTGTCCAGCCCGATCGCCGCGAACAGTACCCAGAGATTGTGCTCGTGCAACGCCAGCCAGATGAACAGGAGATTGCTCAACGGCCCCGCCAGCGCACCAATGACCATGGCGCGCATCAGGCCATACCGCGCCACGATCACACCACCCGCGAAGACCCCGAACATGGTCATCACGACGCCGAAGATCTTGCGGACCTCGGCGATCTCGACCAGCGTGTATCCAAGGTCGAGATAGAACGGGTTCATGATGTTCAGCACGAAATCGGGGACACGGTAGAGGCAGATCAGGGCGAGGATCAGTCCTCCGGCGGAGCGGTAGCGCGAGAAGAGATCCCGCAGGGGATCGGCCAGCGCGGACGACAGGTACACGCCTGGCCGCGTCCGTGCGCCTGGCCGTGGCGTGGCTGCCACCACGATCACGGCGAATCCGATCAGGATCGCCGCCAGCTGAACCCAGATGCGCGCGCTGGAGGCCCAGGCTGCCAGAATCGCATCGCGCGCGCCCGCGGCTCCGATCGCGCCGAGGACCCGCCCCAGCACGGCGGCGTTGGCGGCCAGCCCCGATCCGAGCACCAGCGCGCCCGCCGCCAGCAGCATCAGCCGCACCAGCCATTCGACGGCTTCGAGGACGGGTGCGCGCGGGATGCCTTCCGTCTGGATCGGCCGGATGGTGTGACGCTGCTCGCGCGGCGCCGCCAGGACCCCCGCGACCCCGATTCCCATGAGCGCGACCATGATCGCGTAGGAGAAGTTCCACCCGTAGGACTGCGCCAGAAGGAGCGGCACGGCGCCGGCCACGATGATCGCCGCCCGGTAGCCCCACGAATACGCGGCCGCCATGGCGCCCTGCTTGGAGACTTCCGCCGCCTCGATGCGCCAGGCGTCGATCGCGATGTCCTGCGTCGCCGACGAGAAGCCGACGAGGAACGCGAACACGGCGATCGTCCCAAGGCTGCGCGTGGGATCCGATCCGGCCACGAGCCAGAGGCCGAGCATGATCGCGCCCTGACAGACCAGCATCCACGATCGCCGGTGACCCAGCCAGGGTGTCAACAGCGGCACCTGCGCGCGATCGATGAACGGCGCCCACAGGAACTTGAACGTCGAGACGAGCGTGACCAGGCTGAAGAAGCCGATCACTTCCAACGACAGGCCCGACGCGCGGAACCACGCGGAGAGGGTGTCGAAGACGAGGTAGTACGGCAGGCCGGCCGAAAAGCCGAGCGCGATCGTGACGAGCGAGGCGCGCTCGGTGTACACGCCAAGCGCCCCCAGGAACGTGCGCTGGCGCGGCGCCGGTTCCGCATCCGTCGCGGTGTGATCAGTCATCGGTGAAGCCGTAGCTTATCCGTGTTCGAGCATCGCACATGAAAAAGGTGGGACGAACAGCAAAGCTCAACCGCCGTTGACGTCGAAATCGAATTGACAACCGGGCTGGCGAAAGCAAACATTCGACTCTCGTTCCCACCGCGCGACTCGTCGATGCGCATGGGCTTCCAGGGGCTCCCGCCCTTGTTCGGTCGTGGCTTCCGTCGGATTGCCCTGCCCGCTTCTCCGACATACACGCCCGCCGCTCATCGACCGGGCCGCGATCAATCGTAGAAAGCGAGGAGTACCGTGAGTCTTCGTCGTCAGCCTTCCTGGGTCATCGCCATCCTTACATGCGTGACCGTCAGCCTCGGCATCATCGGCTACGGCGCGCGCCCTGCCTCAGCGCAGGTGCTTTACGGGTCCATCGTCGGGACCCTGACCGACCAGACCGGCGCCGTGATTCCCAAGGCGACCGTCACCGTGACGAACACCTCAACCGGATTGTCACGTCAGGCCACCACTGACACTGCCGGCTACTACTCGATTCCGAACCTGCTGGAAGGGACTTACGATGTCGCCATCACTGCGACCGGGTTCAAGACCTACACGCAACGCGGCGTGAACGTTCCGATCAACGCCGCCACCCGCGTCGACGCCGTGATCCAGGTCGGCGCGCTCGCAGAAGAGGTCAGCGTCGAGGCCACCTCGGCTCTGCTGCAGACGACGAGGTCGGACGTGAGCGTCAGCCTCGATACGCGCGCCATGGAGAATCTGCCGCTCTCGAATTACCGCAACTACCAGTCGCTCATCAACCTCGTTCCGGGCGCCACACCCGCGCAGTTCCAGAACGCCGTGACCGACACGCCTGGCCGCGCCCTGACCACCAACGTCAACGGGCAGGAGCGGGGCGCCAACAACACCCGCGTGGATGGATCGGCGGACATTCTCGTCACGATGCCCCATCACGCCGTGTACGTCCCGCCGGTGGAGAGCATCCAGGAAGTCAACATCGCGACCAACAATTTCGATGCCGAGCAGGGCATGACCGGCGGTGCGGCGGTCACGGTGATCACGAAGGCCGGCACCAACGAACTACGCGGCACAGCCTTCACCCTCTACGATAACAGCGCGCTTCGGACCTACACGTGGGACGAGAACCGGGCCGGCATCACCGACAAACCGACGGGCAAGCGAACCATTGCCGGCGGCAACCTCGGAGGTCCGATCAAGAAGAACAAGCTGTTCTTCTTCGGCAACTACGAAGGCACGTTCGAGCGTACCGGCAGCTCCGTCCGTGCGTCGGTGCCGACGGCCACGTTCCGGTCCGGTGACTTCAGCGGGCAGCTCGGCGATCCCATCCTCAGCCGCAGCGGCGCCCCGATCATGGTGCGTACCACCGAAGGAGCCACGACGCCGCTTCGCGAAGGCATGGTCTTCGATCCGTTCACGGGCAATCTCGACGGCACCGGTCGATCGGTATTCTCGAGCGGCGGCCGGGTCAACATCATCCCGCAGTCACGGTTCAACGCCCCGATGATGAAGCTGCTCGCGCTGGTGCCGACGCCCAACGAGCCCGGCGACAACGACAACTACTTCAACACCGGGGTTCAGCGCCTGAACCGCAGCAACTTCGACGCGAAGGTGAACTGGAACCGGAATGAAAAGCACCAGGTCTGGTTCAAGTACAGCGCGATGGATGCGCTGGTGCACGGCGACTTCAGCCTCGGAGAAGCGGGCGGCGAATGTCTCTGTGCGGGCGGGCTTGGCGACGGCTCCACGCTCGTCCAGATTGCAGGCATCGGGCAGACCTACACGGTTTCGCCGACGCTCGTGATCGACGGCACGTTCGGCTGGACCCGATTCGGCCAGGACGTCGAGCCGCCGGATCTCGGCACCAATTTCGGCTCGGAAGTGCTCGGCATTCCGGGCACGAACGGCCCCGACCCCCGCGAGAGCGGCATGCCGCCGATTTTCATCTCGGGCTTTTCCGACCTTGGCAATCCTGAAGGCTGGAACCCGCTGTATCGCAACGACCAGTCGTACACGGCCAACGCCAATGCGACCTGGGCGAAGGGGTCGCACGACGTGCGGTTCGGCTTCGACTTCGTCCATCACCTGATGAACCACTGGCAGCCGGAGCTCGGCGAGGGGCCGCGCGGCGCCTTCCATTTCGATCCGGGCGTCACCGCCCTGAATCCCGACGCGCTGGCGAGCACGGTCGGGTTCCAGGGAGATACGCCATCGTTCGAGAACGACTGGAATGCCTTCGGGGCGTTTCTCCTCGGCACGCCGTCGGCGTCCGGAAAGAGCAGCCAGTTCATCAAGATGAACAGCATGGAGGAGCAGTACGCGCTCTACATCCGCGACCGCTGGCGCGCCTCGCCCAAGCTGACGGTCGATCTCGGCCTCCGCTGGGAGCTCTACCCGAACCGGCGCCGCTCGCAGGGTCTCGGCATCGAGTCGTACGATCCGACCACCAACGAAGCGCTGATCGGCGGCAAGGGCGGCATCCCGCAGGACAACGGTGTCGGCTACAGCAAGAAGCTGTTCGCGCCCCGCCTTGGCTTCGCGTATCAGATCACCCCTTCGACGGTGATCCGTAGCGGCTACGGGATCACTTACCACTCGCATCCGTGGGGCGCGCAGGCGCTGCGCGGCTGGTACCCGCTGACGCTCGTCGCGGTGTTCTCGGGCATCAACCCCTATCAACCGGTCACGACCGATCGCGCCTACGTCGCGGCGGGCGTTCCCAATCAGCCGCTCGGTCCCACGGTCGGCATCCCGTCGATCTGCTGCCCTGATATCAACACTGGCCGGGTTCCCCTGCCGGAAGTCGCCGAGACCGGCTATCCGCGGGCGAACGAGATGCTGCACCGCGGCTACATCCAGTCGTGGAACCTGATCGTCGAGCGCAAGCTGCCCGCCGAGATGGTCGGAACCCTCGGCTACGTCGGCTCGCATTCAGTCCGTGGCTTTGCCTTCCTCGACATCAACGCCTCGCAGATCCCAGGCTCAGGCGACGAGGGGCGTCCGCTCTTCGACGAGTTCGGCCGGACGACGACGACGAGAGAATGGGACGGGCGGACCGGCAGCGTCTATCACGCGCTGCAGACGTCGCTCAACCGCCGGTTCAGCAAGGGCTTGCTCTTGAAGGCCGCCTACACATGGTCGAAGGCGATTGACGAAGCGAACTACAGCGACTGGACGGAATTCCTCTGGAACGCGCCCAGCGTGTATGACCGCAACCGCGCGCTGGCGTCGTTCGACACGCCGCACAACTTCCAGCTGGGATTCGTCTACGAGCTCCCGTTCGGCGACGGAAAACCGTGGGCGACCACAGGCATGAGCAGAACGATCCTCGGCAACTGGCAGATGAACGGCACGTTCGCCGCCTTCTCGGGCCGGCCGTTCACGCTGACCGCGTCGGGCGCGTCGTTGAACATGCCGGGGAACCAGCAGACGCCGGATCAGATCAAGGACAAGGTCGAGATCTTCGGCAACGTCGGTGACGACGGCCCCTACTTCGACACGACCGCGTTTGCGCGGGTCACCGAGGTCCGGTTCGGGAACGTCGGCCGGAACACCATGCGCGGCCCGGGCCAGCAGAACCTGGACCTGAGCCTCTTCCGCAGTTTCAGCCTGAACAAGACGGCCGATCTGCAGTTCCGCCTGGAGGCGTTCAACGTCACCAACACGCCGCATTTCAGCAACCCGAACGGTAACGTCAACAGCGCTAACTTCGGGAAGATCCTGTCGACGAACGCCAATTGGGCGATGGGCGCATCGCGGCAGTTCCGCTTCGGGTTCAGGCTGGCGTTCTAGAGATAAGTGCAGTAGCCATCCCGGTGCTGCTAATCAGCACCGGGATGACTACGGGCGGTCAGTCAGCATTACTTGGTTTGCGTCGCGGGGCCCCACCCCCGCGACGCCGCGTGGGGCCCCACCCCCACGCGCTGCCAGCGCTCGCTTTGCTCGCGCCGCTGTTTACTCACAACGGGCTGCTTGGATCAGCATTGCGTCCGAATAGGCAACCGCAGAATGCTGATCCAAACGGCCAAGGGCTGATAAACAGCGGCGCCGAGCGCAGCGAGGCGCTGGCAGCTGTGGGGGTGGGGCCCCACAGCGTTTCGCGGGGGTGGGGCCCCGCGAAACAAACTAATAATGCTGACAGACCGCATCTAACTAGCTCGTTGCTCTCCCCGGTCTGTCAGAATCGCTTGTCAGCACTGTCTATCGACCCTCTCCCCCATGTTCCAGGATCCCGACGTCAAATCGTTCCATGACGCCGTGCTCGCCGGCGACGTCCCCGGCGTGCAACGGCTCCTGGCGTTGCCGCACGTCCGCGATCGGATCAACGAGCCGATGTTCGCCTTCGGTCAGCGCGCCGCGCACATCGCTGCGAAGAACGAGGTGTTGCTCTCGGCGTTGATCACGGCGGGCGCCGACGTGAACTTGAAGAGCGCCTGGGAGAACGGTCCGTACACCGTCCTCGACAACGCGGACGAGGCGACGGCGCGGTTCCTCATGGCGCGTGGTGCGACGCTGACGGTGAACGTGGCAGCGCGGCTTGGATGGTTCGACGAGCTCCGGAGCATGGTCGGTGCCGATGCCGCGCTCGTTCACGCGCGCGGCGGCGACGGGCAGCAGCCTCTCCACGAGGCGAAGACGGTGGCGATTGCCGACTTCCTGCTGGATCACGGCTCGGGGATCGATGTGCGCTGTATCGATCATCGGTCCACGCCTGCGCAATATGCGCTGGTCGATCGGCCCGACGTGTGCCGGCGGCTGCTCGAGCGCGGGGCCACGCCGGACATCTTCATGGCAGCCCGCCTCGGAGACATGTCTCTGGCAAGCCGCCTGCTGGAGAGCGACCCATCAGCGATCGCCGCCCGCATCCACGAGCCCGGGTATGCCGTGGTTCCGCCGTTCAACATCTACTGCTGGACGCTCGGCTTCGGCCTGTCCCCGCACGAGGTCGCGCTGAGGTTCGGTCATCGCGAGGTTCACGATCTGCTCGCGGCGCGAAGCCCGGCCCGCGTCCGATTGATGAACGCGATCCTGACCGCGGACGAGCGCGCCGCGAGGGCCGTGCTCGCCGAGGATCCCTCGCTGTTTCCCTCGCTGCCCCCCCAGGACCATGCGCATCTGGCGCAGGCGATCTTCCACGAGCAGTTCGACGCCGCGGATTTGATGATCCGGGTCGGATTCGACCCGGCCGCGCAGGCGGCCGGCGTGGATGGCGGGACGGCGCTGCACGCGGCCTGCTGGGTCGGGAACGTGCCGATGGTCGAGCGACTGCTCGCACACGGCGGCGTACCGGTGGACACCAGAGATCCCACTCACGGGAGCACACCACTCGGCTGGGCCGCATTCGGATCGGTGCATCGCCGCGCGACCGGCGGCGATTACCCGGCCGTCGCTGGCCGGCTGGTGGCCGCCGGCGCGGATATCACTGCACCCGGCAACGGCGAGGGCCGCACGTTGCTGTCGCTGGCCCAGGGCAATCCGGTAATGCAGGCGGAGCTGCGTCGTCTGGGCGCGAAGTGAGGGTGGAAGGCCGGCCGGCCGCGGTCCGGGAGTTGGAACTCCCGGACCGTGACCGCCGGATCCCGGACTGCCGATCACCGTACCGGCTTGAGGAACTGGTGAACAGCGAACGCGGCGATCTTGCGTCCGTGTTCCGTGCCTTGCTCGACCGCACGCCGGAAATGAATACCGATATAGATCCTCGAGTTGGCGTTTTCGTCTGCCGCCTGCGAGAAGCTCGTGTACGAGCGCCACACGGCCCCGGGATCGTCGCAGTTCGACCCGGCTGGGAGCGTCGTGCTGCAGGCGGTGAACGCGACGTCGTCGGTGCCGAAGAACTGCTTGAGGATCTCTGCCGCGACCCCGCCCTGCGTCGCGTGCCCGGAATCGTGATCGGGCATCGGGTAAGTCCACTGCAGCGGCGTCCAGTCGGCGACTCCGTCCGTATCCGGATTGCCGTCGGTATCGCCCAGCCGAATCGCGGTGATCGGCCGCCAGAATCGGTAGTGATACTTCGCTTCCCACGATGCGATATACCCGTCGGCCATCGCCAGGTTGAGTAGCGTGAACAACCGCGCATTCTCCCAGAGCTCGAGTGATCGCTCTGCCGACAGGGCTCTCGCCAGCCGATTCCAGGACAGGGGCGAGCTTTCGATCCAGAACAGTCCGATCTCGGTCTGGTCGGCCGTTCGCGTGCTTGGCGTCGTGGTGCCGTTGCCGCCAAGCGCCTTGATCTCGTTGTAGTCGGCCGCGTACCTGGCACTGGCGAGGTGATATGGGGCCTGCGGCCGGAACTGAGAGCCCCTCTTCAGGACGAACGGCGTGACCTGACCCCAGTTGGGCGCGAATGCGATTGGTGGCGCCTCGGGCTCGGGCGTGAAGCGCCATTCGCCCGGCTCCGTACCTTGGGGAAAATTCGGATCGACCCATGGAGCATTCGATCCGTCGTTGGCGCGCAGCTCCAGAATGGCGGCAGCGGCCGCCCGTCCCACCGCGACGCCGTTGGTCCTGGCCGGACCGTCGGGGATGACGGCGAGGGCGGCCGCGTATGAGGCCTCGACGCTGGCAACGCCCGCGTCAATGCACTGCTGGGTATCGGGCATGGTGTGGAAAACCGGCACGAGCACGTCCCGCGCGGCCGCGGCGGCAGCAGCGTCAACCGACGCGGGACCATTCGCCTGTGCGTCGAAGACGTACGGTCGCGATCGGCGGTCGATCGCATTGATGGCGTCGTGAACGGCGGCGTGCATCATCGCGTACATGCGCGATTCGAAAAGGCCGTTGCCGCTGATATAGAGGCAGCCTGCCTTGGCGGCCTTCGACGCGTTCTCGCTCCACGTGATCACCGCATCTGCGCTGGAGACGCTCGGGCACAACAAGACGACGAGCAGGCCCAGCCCGATGCGCCCGGCGACATGATTCTTCATACGGTCCTCCCCCTCGAGGTGTGCGACCTTGGCCGACAGGAGGCCAGCCGTAGACGGCCTACGAGCGTCGCCATGACCTTGGTTGATGGTTGAGTTGGCGGACACGACTGAGCAGGTGCAGGCGTCGCTCTTCGTGACTGCCAGCGGGATGATAGGAACGCTGCGGAACGGCCGTCTTCAGGGAGTTCTGGAACTTTCCTCAAAAAGTTCTCAAAGGCGGGAAATGTGGCGGCGTGCTACGATTCGGGCCTTCCAATACATAGAGGGTATGGCCCCGCACCACGTCGTCTACGAGTTCGGAGAGTTTCATCTCGACCGTGACGAACGCGTGTTGCGCCGCGGCGATGCAACCGTGCCGCTGACCCCCAAGGCGACCGAGATCCTCCTTGCGCTGATAGACGGGCACGGCCACATCGTCGAGAAGGCCGACCTCATGCGGCACGTCTGGTCGGACACGGCAGTCGAGGAGGGTAACCTCAGCCAGAACATCTACACGCTCAGGCGTGTGCTCAGCGGGAAAGATGGCAAGTGTGCGCTCATCGAGACTGTCCCCCGCCGCGGGTACCGGTTCGTCGGCAACGTCCGTATCCTCCGAGCCTCGTCGGACCAGGTGGCGGCAGCTTCGGAATCGCCCAAAGAGAACGGCGATGAGCATGTCCGCCAGGTCGATCCCGCCGGTTTCGCTGATGCCGCACCCCCAGGTCGCCGCCCATGGTCACGGCGCGGAGGGTCATGGCTGATCGCGATTCTCGGAACCGGGCTCCTGGGTGGAGTGGCGTCATGGCTGATGTCGGATCCCTTGCGATCGAACGCGTCGATCGCGGCGGTGAGCCGGGTCACCTACCTCGGCAATGTGGTGCGCGCGACGATCACTGGCGATGGTCGATCGGTCGTCTACGCGGCAGTCACCGGATCACGCGAGAGCCTCTGGGCCAAGGGGCTGGACTCGGGCAATCCCGTGCAGCTTGTCGAACCTGCCGTGGGCACCTATCGGCGCGGCGGCGGCCTGTCGGCTGGACCGGACGGATGGGTTTATTACAACTGGTTCCGGCCCGATCGCCCCGCCGTGGAGATCTTCCGTATTCATCCCGACCGCGGCCGCCCCCAGCCCGTGCCGGATGTCCGTGATTTGCCGGCGTTCGATCCGCGTGGGAACCGATTCGCCTGCATCACCACCACTTCGATGAACGTGGCCGAGAGCCGGCTGCTCGTCTACGAGGCCGCCGGTCGACCGCCGCGGGTCATCGCCTCGCGCAGACCTCCTCTGACGTTTCTGCAGATGCGTCCGGCATGGTCGCCGGACGGCAGGCAGCTCGCCGCCTGGACGTCGAGCGCGGAGGAACCAGGTTTTCGCGACCTGGTCGTCGTCGGCGTCGAGGACGGTCACGCCCAGATTGTCACCAGGAAACAGCTGCACACGATCGACGGAATGGTCTGGCTTCCCGACGGATCCAGCGTGGTCGTGGCCGCACGCGAAGCAGCCTCGGCGCCGCTCAGGCTGTGGCGGATTACGCTCGCGTCGGGCGCGATGCAACCGATGACCAGCGACGTCAGTGATTACCTGCTGGCCGGCCTGACGAGTGAGGGCCGAACGCTCGCCGCGGTGCGCGTCGACGTCGCGCGAACGATGTGGGTGGCGCCGGTGTCCGATCTGGCGCGCGCCCGGCAAGTCGCGTCGGATGCCGGCGAGCTCTCGGAGCTCGAGAGCCTCGCGTGGATGCCGGATGGGCGAATGCTCTACACCTCGACGGAGTCGGGCAACGCGGACATCTGGATGTACGACGCCGCGGACAACACGCGACGGCAGTTGACGACCCACACCCGGGATGATTTCAATCCGGCGACCTCACCGGACGGCACGATCGTGTTCGCCAGCGATCGCTCGGGCGCAAGCGGCCTCTGGGCGATGTCCGTGGCCGGCGAGAGCTCGGTGCGTCAGCTGACCAACGACGGCGACTCTCGTCCGACGATCGCTCCTGAGGGGTGGGTCATCTTCCAGCGGGGCGTCATCCAGTCGGCGCCGGTCGAGCTGTGGCGAGTGCCGCTGGCTGGCGGTGCCGCCGTTCACCTGGCCGCGGGCGTCACCATCAGGCCTGCGGTGTCGCCCGATGGCCGCCTGGTCGCGTATTACTGGCTCACACCGGAACGATGGACGCTCGCGGTGATGGCGCTGGATGGGGCCAGGTCGCTGCAGGTCTTCCCGCTGGCGGCGACGCATTGCGGACGCACGGTGCGGTGGTCCGCCGACAGCCAGTCGCTCGCATACATCGACTGCGCGGATGGCCTTTCGAACATCTGGACCCAGAGGCTCGACGGCAGTCCCCCGCGAAAGCTGACGGATTTCAGCTCCGGTCACCTCACGACCTTCGACTGGTCTCGCGACGGCACGCAGCTCGCCTGGATCATGCGGAATCAGGTGAGCGACGTCGTCTTAGTCGTGCATTGACCGTCGTTCTAGCGAGGCTGCGCCTGGAACCATCGAGGCTCCGCCTCGCTAGGTCGCATCGTTTGATAACGCCGCGCTGACGCGCGGGCGGCCTTGACCAACCTCGCCTCAAGAACTCCGAAACGCGTCGGTCAAGGCCTCTGGCGCTCCGGCGCCTTGCGGAACACCGCCCGGATCGCTGACTGATTCTGCTGCTGGTCGGCCGCGAAGTCTCCGTGTCTCGACAGGTTCAGTTCCGCGGCCAGCTGGTCGGCCGTCCTGCCCGCCTTCTTCCCCGCCGACACCTGTTTCCACAGGTCGTCGAGAAACGCACCCTGCGCGCGCAGCGTCTCGACCGTGCCCAGGTCGCCGTGACCGGGCACGACCGTCTTGACCTTCCACGTCGCGAGATCGCTCAGGACCTGCACCCAGTGGGGATGATCGGCATCACGATCCGACACGTTGTTGCCCGATCGCCAGTTCACGCAGAGATCGCCCGTGAAAAGAATCCCTTCGTTGGGCAGGAACGCGACTGCGTCTCCAATCGTGTGTGCCGGGCCCACTCGCTTCAGCTCCAGGCGCCGCTGCCCGTCGTCGATCGCCATGAAGTCGCCGAACACGATTGATGGCTGCTGCATCCGGTACGGCGCGAGGCTGAATTCGTCCGTGCGTTTGCTCATCTGGTCCCACTCGCCCTTTCCCTTGGTGGCGAGCTCGCTCGCGCAGTCCTGCGAGCAGACGACCGTAACCCCCTCGTCGGCCATGACGCTGTTCCCCTGCGTGTGATCCCAGTGGTAGTGCGTGTCGAAGACGTAGCGAATCGGCTTGCTGGTCGTCTTCCTGATTTCCGGCAGGATCGCGCGGATGCCCCACGGCGTGTTGGCTTCGATCACGACGACGAACTGCTGGAACTCGATCCAGCTGGTATTCGCGGGCTGGCGGGCATCCCGGTCGCCGAAGCGCGTGTACACACCGGGCGCGATCTGGCGCACGGATCGCGGCTGGCTCTGGGTATGCGCGTAGGCGGCGCCGAGCAGCAGGAGGGCCGCAACCGGGAGGAACGAGCGTCGCATGGGTCAATAGGCTACTGCGTCCGGTTCGAAATGCGGGCGCAAATCTTGTGGCGCTGAATAGCTGCAGAATCCACCGAGCGAGATCGTTATCGCGCTGAGGGCTTGGGCCTGCGCTTCAGAATTACAGGAGATAAGGAGTTCAAGAGAAAGGTCGTGCTCTACGGAAATAGCTACGTGCGTCCTGCGAGACGTCGTGCGTTGTACAGGTCAGGATGCACCACCAGCCGCAGGCCGGATCTCAAGCTTGTCGTGTTGAAGTTCATCAACAAGCCTTCCGGTAATCCGGTCAGCTTCAAGTACGTGATGACCTGAGCGAGGTGGACGGGGTGGATTCTCTCGACGGCTTTGACTTCCACGATCAAACATCCGCTGACGATCAAGTCGATCTTCAGCCCCGGGCCAATGCTTTGGTCTCTGTATTTCAGTGAGACCCGCCGCTCGCGTTCGACACTGAGCCCAGCGGCGCGCAGTTCGATGACCATGCATCGCTGATAGATGGATTCCAACAATCCGGGACCGAACACGCGATGCACGTTGATCGCGCAACCAATCACCCGTTCCTTCAGGGCATCCAGCAGCGATTCTGACACTTCGAGCATATTCCGTGACCAGCACGAATCGGGCCGTCGGCAAAAGCGAAGGCTTCTGACGGTGCCCCCACTTGAAGTGCACTTTCAACAAAACTA
>Ga0075418_10006066_pt1 | contig 13644 bp, 8 predicted proteins | sample SoiMetdeltSBSDD2_FD_81776 | JGI IMG/M metagenome (GOLD analysis project Ga0075418, IMG submission 81776) | Bulk soil microbial communities from a Populus tree surrounding site in Tennessee, USA - Soil MetaG P. deltoides SBSDD2 | ecosystem: Environmental > Terrestrial > Soil > Tree plantation...
CGCCGGTTCAATCCACTCGCGCGGCGGAAGTGCCGGAGATGGTTGTTGCGTTGCGTCTAAGATGACCTCCGCAGGACCGCCAACGCGACGCGCAGTCTCGATCGACTGCGGAAACGCGGTTGCCCCGGAAACGACGATTAACAATGCAATTCGCAATAATCGAAGCACGAGACGAGGTTCCTCCGTCAGGGTTCCGGGTTGAGGTTTCTGGTTTCTCGTTTCTGGTTTCTGGTTCTGGTTCTAGTCCGCTTCCACAGTTCGACGCACTCGAACCAGCAACTAGAAACTAGAAACTCTTAAATCTGAACCCTGAACTATTAGAAATCAAACCCATCAATATTGCTTTTGTTAAAGATAAAAGGCGCTCCGAGGCGAACTTCGTCCTTCTGAACTTCGACCTTACCAAGTCTACCGGCGGCAATGCTCTGATCCCCAGGTTTCAGTTGTCCTTCGCTTAGTGCTCGCGACGCGTAGACCGTCAGGTAGCCAAGATCCAACGTGTTCCACAACACGATGCTTTCGATAATCCCGTCGTGAACGTACGGTTTGCACATGTTCGGCAGCGACAAGCCGGTGACCTTAACATCTGCGCGGCGAGATTGCTTTACCGCTTCGGCGGCGCCGGGAACGGCAGGCGCTGCAATCGCCATAATCAATTTCACGTTCGGATGCACTTTCAACACGGTTTGGGTTTCGGCGAACGCCCGGTCACGATCGCCGTCGCTCGGTTGTATCGCAACCAGTTTCATATCCGGATACTTTTCCGCGAGCCTGGCCTTGATGTGCTTTATCCATTCGTTCTGGTTGGCCGCGCTGAGGCTGGCAGTAATGATCGCCAGCTCGCCTTTACTGTTGAGAATCCTGGCCGCCTCGTCAGTCAGGGTATAGCCAATCCCCTGGGGTGTGGCCTGATTGATAAAAAAGTCTCGGGCGTTGTCCTGGGCGTCGGCGTCCCATGTGACGACTTTGATGCCTTTCTCCCGTGCCTTTTGCAACACGGTTGAAACGGCGACCTCATTTTCAACGCTGACCGCGATCACATCTACTCCAATCGTTATCCAGGCTTCGATGACTTCATTCTGCTTGGCTGGATCCAGATCTGTCGGGCCATCCCACAACAGCTCGACTCCCAGCTCTTTGGCCGCGTCTTCGGCGCCTTGCTTGCAGCTTATGAAATAGGGATCGCCCTTGGCTTTGGGCATCATAGCGATGACCGTCTTGCGCGCGGTTCGAGCGGGCTGACCGTTCGAGCTTACACCGGAGTCGCGCCGCAGCGAACCTACCAGGTACCAATTGCTTCCGGCTACGATCAATGCGCCGAGCAGGATGACAGCACTCAGTACTGCGACTTGCGAGTTCTTCACTTTGATCTCCTGTGAATCAATCTGGATACCAGATCGTGACTTAATACGCGCCGAAACACGATCGGCAAGTATGGTGGCAACAAGCAGCACGCCGGTCAGAATCCCTGCAAGCTCGGCCGGCTGTGAGCTCAATCGCAAACCATTTTGCAGGATCACGATTGCAAACAAGCCCAACACGGTTCCAAGGACGGTGCCCCGCCCGCCAAAAATCGACGCCCCGCCCAGGACCACCGCTGTTATAGCCATCAACTCATAACCGGTTCCCGCATCCGATTTTGCCTGTCCGAGATGCGCGACATAGATTACAGCCGCGAGGCTCGCCGAAAACCCCGACAGCAGATAGATAGTTGCTAGTCGCCGCGGAACCGGTAATCCAGCGTAACGCGCGCCCTCGGCTGAATATCCAATCGCATAGAGACTCCGGCCAAACGCGGTGCGGTGCAGTTGCCACGCCCAGCCGGCGATAGCAACCGCAAAAACAAAGAGCTGCGCCGGGATGAGACCGACAAAGTAGCCTTGCCCAAGAAACAAAAACGAGGAGGAGAATCCCGAGTAATTGTCGATGCCTCGCGTTAGACCCTCGGCGATCCCTCTGAACAAGGAAAACGTTCCAAGCGTCACGATAAGCGGCGGCAACTTTAACCTCGCAATCATCAGCGAGTTCAATCCGCCGCCAAGCGTACCGATCAGCAAAGTCGCAGCGATAGCCAGCGGCATCGGCAAATGCGCGTCGCGCCACAAGCTCCCAAGCACGACTGCCGACAGCCCCATCATCGATCCGACCGAGAGATCTATGCCTCCGGTTATGATGACCGGCGTGAGCGCAAGCGCCAGGAGCCCAAGCTCGACCGCCAGCCGCGTAACCTCGAACGCGTTCCCTGCGGTTAGAAAGTTCCCGCCTGTCACACTGAAAACTATGCACTCGACCGCCAGAACGATCAGCAGAACCCACTGCTGATTGCCGATTGCCGATTGCCGATCGAACGGATTGCCGATTGCCGATTTCCGATTGCCGATTGTCAATTTTCGGTTGTCGGCTGTAAGCGTCTCGTTCGAATTAATGTTGGGTTCCTGAGGAGTCAAGTAATCAGTCCTCTAAATCGGCAATCGGCAATCGACAATCCGTTCAATCGACAATCCGTTCAATCGGAAATCGGCAATATCTTATCTGCTTCTCGCAATCGGAAATCGGAAATCGGCAATCGAAAATTTCTCGAAGGCCGTGTCGGACGCCAGCGCCGCCAGAATAATTGCCCCCTGGATCGCCTTTTCCCAAAACGGGTTGATTCCTAAAAAGGTCAACGCCGTACCGATCGTGCCCAGCAGCGCAACGCCGATCAGCGTTCCCAGCAGTGTCCCGCGTCCGCCAGTGATCGCCGTTCCTCCGACCACCACCGCGGCGATCGCTTTCAATTCCAAACCGATTCCTGGATTTCCCGGGACGACCGAAAAGCGGACCGCGTTCAGCAGCGCCGCCAATCCGCTCAAAGCGCCCATCAAAACGAAAACTGCAAAGATAACCATTCGCGGTTCGATCCCAGCCAGACGCGCCGCTTCGGCACTGGATCCAACAGCGTAAATGGCGCGCCCCGCTCGCAGGCTTCTCAAAGCCCACCCGAAACCGGCCAGTGTTGTGAAAGTTGCCCCCGCGATCATCCACTGACCCGCAGTCTGTCCGAGCCCCAGCCACTGAAACGCCGAAGGCAGGTTCTGGACCCACGCGCCCTCCGTGATCCAACGCAATCCGTCTCGCAACGCCACCATCATTGCGAGCGTTACGATGATCGACGGCAGACGAAGCAATCCCGCGAAGAATCCATTCAGGGCGCCCATAACCGCGCCTATCACCAGCACAACCGGAAGCAGCAGCGGAATCGGCACACCGAGGGTCGCAAGCCATCCCGCACAGAGGCTGCAGACCGCGAACTGTGATCCAACCGAAATGTCGATCTGGCCCGCCAGAATGATCATCGTCATTCCGGTCGCGACGATCAGAGTGGCAGCGTTGTTCAACGCCAGGTCGCTCAAATTTGCCGAGCTAAAAAACGACGGCGAGATCATCGCAACGATGAAGAGCAATGCAACCAACGCCGTTGCGGCTGAGAGCTCACGCTTGTAACGATTCAGTTGCATACACGTACCGTAGACTGTCCAGTCTGCGGGCTCGAAAGTCTGTGCCCTAAAATCTCTACGTGTGTTTCGCGCGCACGAACCGTGACCCTGCGCAGACTGGACAGTCTACGCTACATGTTCGAGCGCCAGCGCCAGGATGCGCTGCTGCGTTGCTTCCTCGCGACTCAAAACCCCGCAAATCGTTCCGCGACGCATTACCGCGATCCGATCGCTCATGCCAAGAATCTCCTGCAGTTCGGATGAGATCATCAGAATCGCCGCGCCTTGCTCAGCCAGCTTGATCATTAATTCATGAACTTCAGATTTGGCGCCGACATCAATGCCTTGTGTCGGCTCGTCAAGAATCAGCACCGAAGGCGAGGTTGCCAGCCATCTGCTCAACGCGACTTTTTGTTGATTGCCTCCCGATAACTCCGAGACCGGTGAAAAGATGCTCGGGGTCTTTATTCCCAGGCGGCTGACGTAGTCGGCGGCGATCTCACGTTCTCGTCTAAAATCCATCGACCACCAGCGTGAAAGCTCGGGCTGTTCAAAAGAAGCTGTCGTCTGCGGAACACGCGTGCGGGACCCGGAGCCTAGCGACGCAAGCGTGATGTTTGCGTCGACCCGCATCTCACCGATCACACCGTGTCGCCTCCGGTCCTCAGGCACGTAGGCAATCCCGCACCGGATCGCGTCCGCAGGTTCGCTGATCGATACGCGCTCACCCCTGAGCAGGATCTCACCTTGATCTGCCGGCGTAAGTCCAAAAATCGTTCTTGCCAGCTCCGTCCGGCCCGCGCCCACCAAACCCGCAAGCCCGACGATCTCACCCCTGCGCACCGAGACATTCACATCGGCAACCCCGGTTGCGGAACATCCAAGGCCTCGTAGCTCGAGCACCGTCTCCCCAGGCTCCACCGGTCTCTTTGGGAAAATCGCAGACAGCTCGCGCCCAACCATCAATCGAATCAACTCTTCACGAGAGACTTCGTTCATCAAACGCGTTTCAATCGTGCGGCCGTCTCGAAGGACGGTGACCCGATCGGCGATCTGCGGCAGTTCATCAAGACGATGCGTTATATAAATGATGCCGGTCCCGCGCGATCGAAGCCGGCGAATCAATCCGAACAAACTCTGCGCCTCTTCATCCGACAGAGACGATGTCGGCTCATCCATAATCAGCACTCGCGCGTCGGCGCCCACGGCCCGGGCCATCTCGAGGATCTGTTGTTGCGGCATCGACAAATCGCAAGCCAGCGCATTGGGATCGATCGCCGCTCCGACTGAAGCCAGCAGTTCCGCAGCCTTGCTCTTGAGCGCGCTCCAGTTGACTTGCTTCCACAGGCTGGGCTTTCCCAAACCCAGAAACAGATTTTCGGCTACTGTCAATTCGGGAAAGAGCGAGGGGTGCTGATAGATCGCCGAGATTCCCAGCGACTTGGCCAGCGCCGGTGAGTTATGAATGATGGGTTTGCCGTCGAGTTCGATCAAGCCGCTGTCGGCGGTCACGGCGCCGGTGATAACGCCTATGAGCGTCGACTTGCCCGCGCCGTTTTCGCCGACCAGAGCGTGAACCTCGCCGGCGCATAACTCGAACGAAGCCCCGCTCAACGCGTGCACGCCGCTGTATGACTTGCACAGATTAGTAATCCGTAGCAACGGAGATCACTCCTCTTTTGCCTCGTACCTGAGCCAATCGAAGTCTGCGTAGCCGTTATTACCGGTCCGTCCACCCAAACAAAACAGTCCGACTTTCGCTCCAATCCATTTGCCCTCTCGAGCTTTAAATCTCTCGCCAACCGGTATAAACGTCCGGCCATCGCTGCTGAAGCTGAACTCACAGAACCCGCCTTGCGACATCGAAACCTTCAATACCGCAGTCGGCCCCGGGAACGCGGCTTCTGCTTCTCGCCTCTCCTCAGCACCTTCGGGAGCGTTGATGCAGGAATACTTCGCAAGCTTAAACCCTGATTCGTCGCGTTCAACAGCCAGGTATGAGTAGTTCATCCCCATAACGACCAGACCGGCCTTTGCCTTCGGCCCAAGACTTCCGAAGTCAATTCTAGTTGTAACGCTGAACTCAGGCGCCGGCAGCTTCTGAAGCAGAACGTTCGCAGCACCCCACAGGTTGCTCGCGCGATCAGGCAACGGCTCAGCCAGCAGTCGAAGCCAGCCAGTTCTTGCGGCAAGTGACATCCAGCGGCTCTCATAATTTGCCTGCCACTGCCACTGAAGCCCCAACAGTTTCACGTTGAATTCGTCGCTTGTCTGCTGGCCAAGAATCGTAAAGCGCTTACCGACGTCCGGTTTGCGATGTCTCAGCACGGGCTCGCCTTTGCCATCGCCGTCTTGATCATCTCCGATCACCGGCCAGTCATCGATCCACTTCATCGGCTGAAGATGGGTGATCCGTCCGTAGACGCCGCGATCCTGAAAGTGAATGAACCACGATTCGCCGGACTTCAACTCGACCCACGCGCCTTGATGAGGACCGTTGATCTCGGTCTTGCCCTTGTCCATCACGATCCGGTCTTCATACGGACCATAGATGTTCCTGGACCGGAGCACGGTCTGCCAGCCGTTGGCAACTCCGCCCGCTGGAGCGAAGATGTAATAGTAGCCTTTTCGTTTGTAGAGCTTCGGTCCTTCGATTGTCGGATGGTCCGGGCGGCCGTCAAAAACGGTCTTTCCGTCGTCGATGACTTTCATTCCATCAGGCGAGAGACGGCTGATCGTTAGAATACTGTTGATGCCCGAGCGACTCTTTGCCCAGGCAAAGACAAGATAGCCAGTTCCGTCGTCGTCCCAGAAAGGGCAAGGGTCGATCCAACCCTTTGCCGCCTTGATCAGGATAGGCCTGGACCAGGGTCCCGCCGGATTCTTAGCTTTGACCACGTAGATTCCGAAATCAGGATCGGGATAATAGATGAAGAACTCGCCGTTTCGATGCCGTAACGCCGGCGCCCATACACCATTCCCGTGTTGTGGTTTGTCAAACACCTGCTCAGGTAGCTGGTGCTGAATTGCGTGACCGATAATCGCCCAGTTGACCAGATCTCGAGAATGCAATATCGGAAGACCAGGCGAGCTATTAAAGCTCGACGCAGTCATGTAAAAGTCATCACCGACTCCAATGACGTCCGGATCGGAATAATCGGCAAAGATGATCGGGTTCTTATATGTGCCGTCTCGGTTGTCAGATATCCAGATCTGATTCGCCTTGCCGCCGCCCAGGACTACAAGGCACAGAAACAACAATCCCCATATCAAGACCGGTGTTCTGGATCTCACTCTCAAGCATCTCCTCCGATCTGTAGGTCGATCACTCCTCGAGATACCGGCTCTCGATTTCGGCGTATCGTCGAGTTGCTTCATCCCAGTCAGGCGAGGGCCTCGGTTGATACTCCGTCAATAGGGCATGACGCCTTACGTATTGCCGCGCGGTGGCGAGCGAGTCAAACCGCCCTGCCGCTATGGCCTGAACCAGCACATTACCGATGACCGTCGCCTCGCCCGGACCCGCTCTGACCGGCAACCCGGTCGCGGTTGCGGTAGCCTGGTTTAGATAATCGTTCCGGCTTCCGCCGCCGACAACGTGCAGGCCTTCGATTTTTTCCCCGGTCAGCGATTCAATCGATCGCAACACCGAAGCGTATCGCAACGCGAGCGAATCAAGGATGGTCTTAGCGACCAGAGCCGGGTTGCCTGAATCGACGGAATCGTCCCAACCAGTCTCAATTAGTTGCGCGGAGATCGCATCGAGCATGACTGGCGGATTGAAAAAACGGTGATCGTCGGGAAAAATAACAGCGCCTCGACCTTCAATCGCCGCGACTTGTTCAAGCAACGATCGGTAGTCAACATCACGGCCTCGCTCGCGCCACTCCTTCCGGCATGATTCGAGAATCCACAGACCCATGACATTCTTTAGGAACCGGATCGTTCCGAAGACACCGCCTTCGTTGGTAAAGTTGGCCCGCGCGACCTCGTCGTTGATCAACGGTGTTTGGCGCTCGACGCCCACCAGGGACCAGGTCCCCGAGGATATGTAAGCCCACCCGTTTTCCAGCGGAGTGCCCGCGACCGCGCTTCCGGTGTCATGGGTAGCCGGCGCGATCACTCTCACACCTTCCAAACTCAGTTCTTTTGCTAGCACAGGTTTCACGAGGCCGAGATTGCTACCCGCCGAAACGATTTCGGCCAGTAAGCTCGCAGGAAGCCCGAGCCGATCGATAATCTCGCGGTCCCACGTTCTGGTTCCGGCATTAATCATCTGAGTTGTTGTTGCGTTTGTGTATTCAGTGACGGCCCGTCCCGAGAGAAAGAGATTCACAAGGTCGGGCATCATTAACAAGCGAGTGGCTTCTTCAGGTATCCCATCGCCGGCGTGGGCATAAAGCTGAAACAGCGTGTTGAACGGAAGGAACTGAATACCCGTGCGTCTGAAGATTTCTTCCCGCGGCAATCGATTGCAGACGTCTTGCAGCACATCGTTCGTGCGCTGATCCCGGTAGCAGATGGGGTTTTCGATGAGCTCGCCGCTCACCTCTATCAACCCATAGTCAACACCCCAACTGTCGACTCCGATGCTTCCGATTCGCCGTTTCACATCCCGCGCGAACTTGCCGGCTTCAATCAAGCCGGTCTTTATTTCGTCGAAGATCTTCGGAAAAGGCCATCTCAGATGTCGATCAGTTTGGATGGCCGGGTAAGTGAATCGTCTGAGCTCTTCAAGCGATAACCCGTCGGGCGCGGCATCCACCAAAAAGACGCGCCCGCTCCCCGCTCCGAGATCAACCGCGATGTACAGGGGATCATCAATCACGAATACTCAGTTCTGGGAGCGCGACATCCTCCCAGCTCGCCCGGGCTCTGTACACCCGGCAGACTGTCTTGGCTCGCTGGAATACAACCCGGCCAATGCGCTCTCAACTCAAGCCGGCAAATCTATGATTACGGAGAAACACGTTCGCGTCGCCGCGCGAATAGAACACCAGGCGCACTTCCTGCAACAACCTATCTGTCGATAAAAAGGCTTCAATCGCTTCTGATGAAACAAGCGCCGCCTCTTCGCGGGGGTATCCGAACGCTCCGGTCGAGATCGAAGGAAAGGCGATGGTTCTGAGATCGTGCTCAACCGCAAGTGCGAGACAATTCCGATAGCAGCCTGCAAGGAGCTCAGCTTCTTGACCGCCGCCCCTCCCCATGATCGGACCCACCGTATGAATTACGTATCGCGCCGCAAGCTTGCCGCCGGTTGTGATGACCGCTTCTCCGGTGGGGAGACCTCCGGGAAAGCGAGTGCGTCGAAGCTCTTTACACTCTTCGAGAATCTGCGGGCCGCCGGCATGATGGATAGCGCCGTCGACTCCGCCCCCTCCCATCAACGTTGAATTCGCCGCGTTTACGATCGCGTCCACTTGTTGTTGTGAAATGTCGCCAACCAGAGTTCTGACTCTCCCGTCCAGAAACGTTTGCGATTCAGATTGACTGCTCATGACCTGCTCATTGCACTGACTCGAAGCTATATGAACCGGATTTCACGAGAAACACCGCCGCGCCTTCTTGCATGCGCAGGAATTCAACACCCGTCGACTTGTTTGCCGGCTTACCGCTCTCCAGCACATTACCGGCATCCTTCGCCGGCACGAATACGGTCGCGGTGGTATTAGCGGGAATCCTCACATCCAGCTTCAGCTTTCCGGCGGCTATGCTCCAGCTCGAGGCGATCTTTCCTCTAATCGAATCGTAAGAACCCTTCGCCCATTTCAACCCACCGCCAGGATAGGGCCTGATAACAAAGTGCTCATACGCGGGGTGGGCATCGTCGTGGTTGATGCCAACTATTACGCGATACATCCACTCGCCGACCGCACCGATCGCATAGTGGTTGAACGAGTTCATTCCCTTGTTTTGAAAACCTCGGCCCTTCACATAGCCATCCCATCGCTCCCAAATCGTGGTCGCCCCGTTTTCGATCGAATAGCCCCAGGACGGAAACGTATGGTTGTTGATCAGCTTGTAGGCGACATCGTTGTGGCCCGCTGCGGTGAGTTCGAGCATCATTCGATAGGTCGAATGAAACCCGGTCGACATGTGGCCTTTGTAACGTTCTATGCCTTCGAGCATGTACCTGACAGCCTGTGGCCGCAGCTTTTGCGGCAGCAGATCGAAATGCAGCGCAATCGCGTAACCCGCTTGAGTGTCCCCCTGAATGCGCCCGTCTTCCGTGACATAAGCCTTGTTGAACGCCGCTTTGATATCTTCGAAAAGCTGTTTGTATTTCGCCGTGTCATCGTCTTTGCCAAGCACTCGAGCCGACCGCGAAACCAGATCGGCGGCGTAGGCAAACATCATTGTCGCGAAGATCTCCTTGGGCACCTGGCCGCCTTTATTCGGAAAACCCTCGTAGATGAGCGTGTCTGAGTTGAGCCAGTCGCCGTAGTCGTTGCCGCGTTTGTTCTTCCAAAGAAGATTTGGATTGTTGGCGCGAATAAATTCAACCCACCGTTTGCCCGATTCGAGGTTCTCCGCAAGCATCCGTTTATCTCCGTAGTGCTGCCACACGCGCCACGGAACGACGATGCCCGCATCACCCCACCCGGGAACACCGGTAAAGATTTTGTCCTTGCCAAAAGGATGCGGCGAGAAGTCGGCAAACCGTCCGTCTTCAGCCTGGGCATCACGCACATCTCTCATCCACTTCTTGTAGAACGCAGCCATGTCCATATTGAGTATGCCGGTCCCCACAAAGATCTGAATGTCACCCATCCAGCCGAGCCGCTCGTCGCGCTGCGGGCAGTCGGTGGGAATGCTCAGCATGTTTCCGCGCTGTGTCCACAAGATGTTCCGCCAAAGTTTATTGAGCGTAGGATCGGAGCTCTCGAAGGCGCCGGTCTCGATCATTGCAGAGTTAAACACCCGGCCGGTGATTGCATCGAGCAACGGCTTGCTCTTGAGACCCGTTACTTCGACATAACGAAACCCATGATATGTGAAGTGCGGCTCAAAGGTCTCGATCCCGTCGCTTGCGATACCACCGCCGCGAAGTCTGACGCGACCGCGCATAGTGTAGCTATCGGTCTGCTTTGCCGCGCGCAGGTTGTCGGTGTAGATCGTGCCATCATCGCTGAGCATCTCGGCGTGTCGAATTGTAACCGTGGTTCCTGCCGCTCCTTGCACTCTCAGCCGGCACCAGCCAACCATGTTCTGTCCCATGTCGAAGACATAAATCCCCGGCTTTGGTTCGCTAACCGAAATTGGTTTGATATCTTGGGTCACCCGAATCGGTTCGTTTGGCTGCGCGACCAGGGTCGTCCGAACGTTCGACGCCACGTCAGCTGTTTTCCAGGCTTTGTCATCAAAGCCAGCCGAGTCCCAACCGGGCATCTCACGGCGCGCATCGTAAACCTCGCCGTCGAGAATGTCCGACTGAGCGATCGGTCCTTCGCGACTCGTTTTCCAGGATTCATCGGTGACGACGCGTTCAGTTTTTCCGTCGGCAAGTTCCACTTCGAGTTGAGCAATAAATCGCGGGTGATCGCCGTAGATGTTGCGCGGCTTCTTGATGAGGCTGCGTGCGAGGCCGATGCCGCCCGCGTACCAGCCGTCGCCAAGCACGGCGCCGATCCCGTTCGCACCGGGCTTCAAAAGCTCAGTCACATCGTAAGACTGATACTGCGTTCGAGTGTGATAATCGGTGAACTCCGGCGCGAGCAAGTCATTTCCTACACGCTTCCCGTTGATATGCAATTCGTAAACGCCAAGCGCCGACGCATAGACGATTGCGCGCCTGGCTCGCGATGAGAGTTTGAACTCGCGCCGCAACGTTGCAGCCGACAGATTCTCAACCGAAGGCAGCTTGTCGCCGATCCATTTCGCCGACCAGTCCGCACTCTGCATTAATCCCATCGCCCATTGCGCGGGTTTGCTCCAGGTCGAAGCCCTGCCGTTCTGGTCCCAAGCTCGAACCTTCCAAAAACAACGTAGCCGAGACGCGAGCGGCTTACCTTGATATGCGATCTGGATAGTCTGGTTGGATGCGACCTTTCCGGTGTCCCAAAGATCGCCCCGGTTTGTCGCCAGGACGGCCGCGCTGCTTGCAACGATAATCTGATAGGCGGTCTGTCTAGCGTCGCGGCTATTGCTCTCGATTTGCCAGCTAAGACGCGGTTCGAGGGTGTCGACCGCGAGAGGATCCACCAAATACTCGCATCGCGGCACCGCTACTCTCAAACCTTCCCGCACTTGATCAAAGACTAAGACTTCAGAGGAAGCCAATAACACCACAACGAATAGGCATTTTATTGTTCTCAATGAGAGTTCTCCTACGGCCAACGCTTCTTGATAACTGTGATCTTCCCTTTAAGGATTGTCACCTGCTTCCTATCTCGATTCCGCGTCACTTGGTTGCTTGAGGTTCCTGGCTAACCCTAGCTTCAATTCGCGAATCCCGTCGACCGCCAGCCTGGCCATAATCTCGGCGCCTAACGGTGAAAAATGAGTGTTATCCTGAATGCCGTTTGGGTAGTTGGCGTTCTCGCCCGGCTTCAGCTGAAGAAAAAGCTTCTTTGATTCTTCTGGTCCGTATTGCTTTAAGACTCCCTCGCTCTTCCGGTGCATGTCGATCAAAGGCGTTTTGTGCTCCGACGCAACTGCGCGCACGATGTCGGGGTACTCGCCGTGACTATCCTGGAATTTGCCGGCGTTGTCGAAACGCCGGCGCATAACCGGTGTGAGCAAAACAGGGATCGCGCCCTTTTGGCGAACTTCGGTGATAAACCTGACCAGGTTCTTCCGATAGTCTTCGGGGGGCGTGTATCGGTCCGTTCTCTCTTTCGCTGCGTCATTGTGTCCGAATTCGATAAAGACGTAGTCGCCTTTCTTTAGCTTGTCGATGATGGCTTGCCAGAGTCTTTCTTCTACAAAGGTCCGCGTGCTCCTGCCGTTCTTCGCGTGATTCTCGATTTTCACCTTGTCCGGGTTGAAGAACTTTTGAAGAGCCTCGCCCCAGCCTGTCTCAGGGCGTTTGTCGGGAAGCTTTTCAGCCATCGTCGAATCGCCCGCAAGATAGATTGTTATCGGCACTCCCGCAAAAGCGGATCCCGAAAGCAAAGCCGCGAGGAGCAGTATGCTCGCATACCTCATTAGGCAACTCCCTTCAATTTGCAACTTCTCCGAACCACAGGCCATTCGTTTCGCGATAGCGCCGAGAGCAATCCCACGAGTGACGCCGGCTACCAGTTGAAGGGTCCTGCATCGCTCTCGATGGCGGACGGTACCTTGAATGTGGGTTCTATCTCGAGAAACAACGTAGGAGTCCAGCCCACATCGCTCAGCAGATCCGGATTATTCGCCGCATTGTACGCCGCGACTACGTCAACGATGCTGTTATCAGAGGCGGCGTTGACTAACGTTCCCGAAGCGCGGATCGCGGTGCCATTGAGGCGACTTATGAATTGATCGGCGGTCAGGTCATGGTCTGTGCGGAAGAAGTTGTTTTCCGCGAAGATCGCCGATTCTCTGCCCACGCCCCAACTGTATTGGTAACCAGGGGAGTTTTTGAGCTGGTAGTAGTTATTATAGATATGGACCTTGCCGAAACGGACGCGCGGTGTACGCTGGCCGACGCCCTGAAACAAATTGTGATGCAAGGTCACGCGCAGCTTGCCGCGATCCGCAGTAGCGGAATCGCTTGACCCGATGAGCATGACTTTATCGTGCCTGGTAAATCGGTTAAAGGAAATCGTCACCAGATCGGAGGCGTTGGTGATATCCGCTTCCCCGTCATGGACCTGAAACAGCCGGCCAAAGTAAGTAGGCAGGTTGCTGTCGGCAGTTTCGACGTCTTCGAAGGTGTTGTGATCAATCCAGACGTGGTCCGAATCTCGCAGCGAAATGGAGTCGTACTGTGAGTTCCAGTTGCCCTGGCTACCGTCCGTCGGGTCCCATTGCGGGAAGCAGTCGTATGTATCCCGGAAGGTGATATTGCGGATGATGATGTTGGTGCGGCTGCCGGGCACGCCGGAGGTCCCGCGGATATCCAGCCACCCGCCACGGATCACCGCGTTCTTGTTCAGCGCGACGATGGTGGTGTTTGAGCCCACCCTGATTCTGACGCGGGCCTGCTGTGCCTGCTGCGAAGCCACACGGGCTTGTTCGAGCG
>Ga0075418_10006068_pt1 | contig 13643 bp, 7 predicted proteins | sample SoiMetdeltSBSDD2_FD_81776 | JGI IMG/M metagenome (GOLD analysis project Ga0075418, IMG submission 81776) | Bulk soil microbial communities from a Populus tree surrounding site in Tennessee, USA - Soil MetaG P. deltoides SBSDD2 | ecosystem: Environmental > Terrestrial > Soil > Tree plantation...
ACCGGGGCGAGATTCGGAGCCACGAGCGAGGTGCGCGTCGCCGAGCAGACCATCGTCCACGACGCCGACCATCCATCGCACATCCTCCTGCCGGTGATTCCCGCCAGGACAAGGTAGCGACGATCCGCGCGTCATCGTGCGGATGCCTTCGCGCCTGAGACACGAGGGCTGTACGCGATGTGCTGTCGCGACCGCCGAGGCGCACGTCGTCGAATGTTCCCGCCGCTGCCGTGTGCCGCGACATTCATGAATTCCCAGCGTGAGTGCTTCAGGGGGCCGGGATTGTGATCAGACTACTTGGTCTGTTGCAGCAGGGTTCCACTGCTGCCATTGAAGTGCACATCACCCACATACGTCGCCGTGAGGGAGTAGCCACATCGTCACACTGCGAGGTGACAGAACGGTGATTTCAGCACCAGTCGCGAGTACGTGGTCGTCACGAAGGGGAATTGCGCGAATCAAACCGGCGGCCGCAGGTTTTGAAACCAGTGGCAGTTCAAGCAGCTATTCCTGACCGTGCTTCGTTTGCAGGTTGTGCTTGAACACGTATGTCGCCACCTCGCGCCCGAGTCCATTACCCGCGGCTTGATCGAATCGGAAGTGAATCCCGCCATACACCCGTGCGTCGTCAACGTCGTCGCACATCTGGTTGAACGTCGTGTAGGTGAATCGGAGACCTGCGACCGCGGGATTGTACGGGTTGGTCAGTGTAATCGCGTGGCCGCCCTCGCCGTAGATCCGGCGCAGGATTTCAGCCGCGCCGTTGCTTCCGCTGGCGTGATTCGAGGGGTAGCTCGGGAAGCACGGCGTCGTGATGAAGGGTACATATGCGGAATCCGGGGTGATCTTCGAGTTCCCGTAGAAATGGAGGAACCGAATCGCAGTTTCCGGGCGCCAGAAGTTGTAGTGGTACTTGGTGGCAAATGACGCGACGAGGCTGTCGCTGGTCGCCATGTTGAGCAGCGCGAGCGTGCGGGCGTTCTCCGAGATCGACCGATGCTCCCCTTCGGCGATCTGTCTCGCCGCCATATTGAAGATGAGCGTCGGCGACGACGCCGCGTAAAACCTCGCGACCTCGCTGCGATCCTGCGGGCGCCCCGAGCTATTGACGCTGCCCACGCGTTGCACTTCGTCGTACGCTTTGGTGAATTCGCTGCTGGTGAGCGACGGCGGTGGATCCGGGCGGAACGCGACGACGTCAGGCACGCCGAACGGTTTGACGTCCTGCCAGTTGTAGAACGAACCGCCAGTCGCGGTCGCTCCGCATCCGGGCGGCAGCGTGAGCTGCCAGACACCGGGCGCCGGCGCTCCCACCGTCGAAACGGTCGAGGGGGAAGACCCGTCGTTCTGCCGGTTCACGATCAACGCCGCGGCAGCTGCTTCACCCGTGGCTATGCCATCGTCCTTCGAGGGCCCATCCGGAATCTCGGCCAGCGAGATCGTGTACGCCTCATCGAGGCCGGGCGCCGCCGGGAAATATGTCTTCAAGACTCTGTACGCCGCGGTCGCCGCTGCAACTTCGGCCGATGCGCCAATCGGTGCTTCGATTCCGATGTAGGGTTCGTAATCGCCGGTAATGGCGTTCACCGCCTCGAAGACGGCGAGCTGTACGATGGCTGCGAAGCGCGCCTGCGCAAACGGGTTCTGGCTTTGTAGAGTCCGAATGGCAATCTCATTCCACGTCAGGACGACGTCGGCCTGTGCCACGGCCGGAGACAGCAGCGCGAGCGCAACGAGAACGGCACAAAATGTGGTCGTAAATCGTCCGGGTTTCATGGCACCCTCCTCGAGTCTGAGCGTCTGCACCCTAAAACACCGGCGGGCGCTTCTCCTGCACACCGTGTGCGCGCAATTGGCCGGCGCCGGAGCGAGCGGTATGATCGCCGCGTCAAGACTTCCCGTGATGGGCGCCGGCCGGAAACCAGCAGGGACCGCGGGATGACCGAGGACGTCGACAGACCGAACGAGGATGATTCGTCCGAGGCGGAGTTGTCCTCAGAGGCCACGTATCAGCTGCTCGAGCGCGCCAAGAGCGGCGATCGTCAAGCACTCGACGTTCTCTTCACACGCCATCTCCCAACGCTTCGTCGGTGGGCCAGCGGACGGTTGCCACGCTGGGCCCGCGACATCGCCGAGACCCAGGACCTTGTGCAGGAGACCGTCCTGCAGGTGTTTAAGAGGGTCGGGACCTTCGAGCCGCGAGGCGACGGCGCATTACAGGCCTACCTGCGTCGGGCGTTGATGAACCGGATCCGCAATGAGCTGCGGCACAAGGGGCGAAGGCCGTTATTTGAAGAGCTCGACGAGCAGGCCCCCGGGGACCACACGTCGCCGCTCGAAGCGGCCATCCGCCAGGAACAACGCGATCGCTACGATGCGGCGTTGTCACGACTGAGCGAGCACGAGCGCGACCTGATCGTCGCGCGTATCGAAATTGGTCTCACCTACGAAGAGATGGCTGAAGCGCTGGGAAAGCCTTCATGGAACGCCGCCCGCATGGCGACCGCCCGAGCGCTCCTCCGGCTGGCTGAGGAGCTCAAGCGTGGGCAGTGGTGAACCCCTTCTCGACGTTGCCGTCGCCCTGTCGGACGGCGCACCGGTCGACTGGGACTCTGCCGCTCGATCCGTCACGAGCGAAGACGATCGAGGTCTTCTCGCCGAATTGCGATTCATCGCCGACATGGCGCGCCTGACTCGCGCCGACTCCTCGGGCCTCCTGACGTCAACGTCCGATGCGAGATCGAGACCCGCACCTGCGGCCCGTGAAAGGCGTCACTCGGCTGGAGAGTCCTGGGGGCCTCTGAAGATCATCGAACACGTAGGACGCGGCACGTTCGGGGACGTGTATCGCGCCTGGGACAGCCGGCTCGATCGTGAGGTCGCGTTGAAGATTCTGCGGCATCAGGAACCTGATGATCAGGCTGGCGGCTCCACGGTGATTGAGGAGGGCCGCCTGCTGGCCCGAGTGCGGCATCCCAATGTCGTCACAGTCTACGGCGCGGAACGAATCAGCAGGGAAGTCGGCGTATGGATGGAATTCGTTCACGGGAAAACGGTGGAGCAGCAACTGCGCGAAGAGGGACCATTCGATGTCGACCGAGTGATCAAGATTGGTGTCGAGCTCTCGGGGGCGTTGTCTACGGTGCACCGGGCCGGTCTGATCCATCGTGATGTGAAGGCCCAGAACGTGTTGTGCGACCGCGACGGGCGCCTGGTGCTGACCGATTTTGGCGCCGGCTGCGAGGTACAGCAAACGACGGACGCCGGTACACACGACCTGAAAGGTACGCCGCTCTGCGTTGCACCGGAAGTGCTCGCTGGGCAAGCGGCGACGCCGTCGAGCGATGTGTACAGTCTCGGCGTGCTCCTCTATCACCTCGTGACCGGAACGTATCCAGTGCGCGGGCGAACGTTGAAGGAGGTTCGCGAGGCTCACGCCAACAACGTCCGAACGTCGCTTGCCGAGGCCCGGCCCGACCTCCCGAACGCGTTCGTGCGCACTGTCAATCGCGCGCTCGATCCGCATCCCGACAATCGATACCCCAGCCCCGCCGCGCTGGGGCACGAGCTCGCTTCGCAGATCTCGCCCGTAATCCAGCGACCGACTGCCTCGCCGGCGAGAGCGTGGTGGGGAGAATCCGTGGAGACCGGTGCTCCGCTCCCGCTGCCGCCCATTCTCGACACCTCGTCGGTTGTCACCTTTGTCGGTCGTACTCTCGAGCTCAATCAGCTGGCCGCGTGCTGGGCACGTGCGCAAACGGGGCAGCGCCAGCTCGTTCTGGTGTCGGGCGAGCCGGGAATCGGCAAGACGCGGCTTTCGCTGACGTTTGCGCGCACGTGCGCGGGTGCGGGCGCAACTGTGCTGGTCGGACGGAGCGACGAGGAAGCGCTCGTGCCGTACCAGCCCGTGGTCGAGGCTCTCACGTGGTACACCAGCGTATGCCCTGACGACGAGCTCCGCGACGACCTCGCCGCGTCAGGCAGCGGCTCGGAGGTCGCCCACCTCGTGCCGGATCTGTTGCGCCGTCGGCCCGACCTGCGGATCGCGCCGCCGATGAGTGTTGAAACCCAACGGTACCGGTTGTTCGAGGCTGTCAACCAATTGCTCGGCGTCGTCGCGGCGAGGCGGCCGCTCCTGCTGATCGTCGAGGATTTGCATTGGGCGGACAAACCGACACTGCTGGCGCTGCGGCACTTGGCGCGCGCGCAACAGCGAGCAGCCATCTGCATCATCGGCACCTATCGTGAGAGCGATTTGGATCGCGGTCATCCGCTCGGTGAAATGCTGGCGGAGCTGCACCGCGAGCCAGCGGTAACCCGTCTATCGATGCGCGGGCTCACCGAGGCTGAGGTACGCGACCTGGTTGCCACCATGATGGGGCCCGATGCGTTCGACCTTGCGCCGTTTCTCCGCGAGATCACCGGCGGAAATCCGTTCTTCGTGGGCGAGTTGCTCCGTCACCTGAAAGAGAGCGGTGCCGTCGAACGCGTGCGCGGGAAAGGCGCGGTGACGATGACCGAGCTCGGATTGCCGGAAGGCATCCGAGACGTGATCGGGCGCCGGCTGGCGCGAACGACGGAACGGTGTCAGCAGACGCTCAGCTTGGCCGCGATCGTGGGCCGCGAATTTGACCTTGGCGTGCTGAAGGCGCTTGGCGATCTCACCGAAGATCATCTCCTCGACGCCCTCGACGAAGGCGTGGCGGCGCACCTAATCGGGGAAGCGCCCAGCGCCCCGAATCGCTTCAGTTTCCTTCATGCGCTGATTCGGGAGACCGTGTACGCGGAATTGAGCTCGTCCCGCCGGCGCCGCTTGCACCAGCGAGTGGGCGAGGCCATTGAGCGGCTTACACAGGCACATGCGAACCCGCCGCTTGCCGATCTCGCGTATCACTTCATTCAGGCGGCGCCGATTGGTTCGGCGGACAAGGCGATCGACTACGCCACACGTGCTGGCGACCGAGCCGCCGATGCGCTCGCATCGGAAGAGGCGTCGCGCTTCTATGGCATGGCGCTCCACTGCCTTGAGTTCAGCGAGAGCGCCAACGTCGCACTGCGCCGCGTCGATTTGCATACCCGCCGCGCACGCGCGTTCGGTAGCCTCGCGCAATGGGCTAACGAGAGGCGGGAAGTAGAGCTCGCTCTCGAGTCGCTGCCGCCCGACCGCGTCGAGCAGCGCGCGGAGCTCTTGTTGATTCTGGCCGACAGCTGCTTTTATCTGCTCGATATCGACGGGGTCCGACGGTTTGCTGCCGAAGGCTACGAGCTCGCACACAGGGCGGACCTCCCGGACCTGTGCGCCGACGCGTTAGGGTGGACCGCGCGTTGTCAGCAGGCCGCCGGCGATGTCGTCGGCGCAGTCGAGACCGATCGCAAGGCCATGGCGCACGGTCGGGGGCGCAAAGGTGTTGCGATCTACCACAGTCCGCACACCCTCTATCTCGCCGGCCACATGGCTGACGCGGTCGTCGCCGGAGAGCGCGCGGCAGAGCTCGCGCGGACCTTGCGCGACGCCGATTTGGTCATGTACGGGCTGCCACATTACGGACTGGCGCTCGGTGGTATCGGGCGATTCGACGATGCCTTTCGCATCTTCGGCGAGGCGCGACGGTTTGGTCGCAAATACGGCGTGCTGCCGCTTCTGGCGCGGGCCACCGCGATGGAAGCCGGAGTGCACCTCGCGATCTTCGACCTGGAAGGCGCCGAGGCGCTGCAACGCGAAGCGCAGGAGCTGGCGCGCAGCCTGTCGTTCGCCCCGACGCTCGTGAGTGCCAGCATCGACCTTCTGTTCACGATGGCGCGTCGGCACGACCCCGGATCAGCGGAACTGCTTCTGCGCGAGACGGCCGCGGCCGCGCTGAGCACACCGGGCTGGCACGAATGGCTTTGGAAGGTGAGGCTCAGCGAAGCGCGGGCGGAGCTGGCGCTTGCGCGCGACGAGCCTCATGTTGCGATAGTGGAAGCGACGGCGGCTATCGAGCAGAGTCGTGCACGCAGCCGTCGCAAGTACGAGGCGCTCGGGTTGGCGACGCGTGCTGCCGCCCTGCAGCGGTTGGGCCAGACGAAACAGGCGATCGCCGATGCCTGCGCAGCCGTTTCCGTCGCCCGCGAGATTCTTGATCCCGCGCTGCAGCTCCATGCCCTTGGGGCGCACCTCGCGGTGGAAGGATCCGATGAGTTGGCAGCCGAAGCCGTCACGCTCTACCAGCGCATCCGCTCGGTGCTCCCGGATGACACGACGAAGCAGCGGTTCGACTCTTGCGAGCTGGTGCGGCGAATACCGTAGGTCGCCGCGCGATGGGGCCAGGCGGCGAATCGACGAAGCCGACCGTCTCCAAATCGGTCGTCCGTAGCACGCCGCTCTTCTATTACGAGTATTACGAGCTCATACCTCAACCTCGCGCCAACCTGGAGACCAACCTTGCCGACGAGATCGACCGGAGGATTTCCGCATGGAGGGTTTTCTGACGTTTGCTCGCGTCGATCCAGACAGTCGAGGGCAATAGTGTCCCGATCGCTGTCGAGCGCAGCGCCAGTGATTCATCGGTCCCCTAACACCCCCGGGCATTGATCGGCGCTTCGGTACAGCAGGGTCCTCGCAGGTGTTGACCCAGGCAACCGCCCAGCTGAGATGCCATCATCTCGCCGGCTTGCAGCGATCGAGCGCTGGCCCATCTCATGCACTGACGCCGACTGGGGTGAACATCTTATGAAGATATGTCGCACGTTGGTGATTGGCTGGCTTGCAGCCGCGACGGCCAGTGTCGCGGGAACGAACACATCAGTTCAGGCGCTCGGCAGAGAGGAGAAGATCAAGCTGAACGGGTGCCTGGTCAAAGCTGAAGGTGACGAGGGGTACTTGATCACCAATCTGCCCAGTGAACCCGGCTCCTCAACCGCAGATCGGAACGTCGCCACCAGCGCGATCGGAACATCGGGCACGTTTTCGACGGTGTTCTACTGGCTCCGCGATGACGACGATCTCAAGGACCACGTTGGGCACCGCGTCGAGATCGAAGGGGAGCTGAAAGGCGACATCAAAGAAGGTGAGATCAAAATTGACCGGAAGGACAACTGGACGGAGCTCGAAGTCAAGTCCGATGGAGATGAGATGAAGGCCAAGGTGCCAAACGCCTACGTCTTCCCCGACGCGACCCGTGACAAAGATCGGAAACTCTCAGCCCTGGTGCGGAAAGTCGACGTGAATCACGTCAAGATGGTCTCCGCCAACTGCCAGTAAACCTTAGTGCTGGTGCGCGTCTCAGTCCGCGAGACGCGCCCCACTTCAACCTGCGCGCAAGCCCTGCGCGCAAGCCGAGTCTCCCATAAATCGACGACGGCTCGCGCAATCGGTCGTCCGCCGCCCAAGCGCAAATCGGCCTGTGCAAGGCTCCAGGTACAAACCTGGTGCCGCAATTGTCCCGTCGCCGGCTGATGTCTGTGACGCGGCAATCTACCAGCCACCCTTCGCCGGCGTCAGCGTCCGGCTACCGCTGCACATTGGCGCAGGGCGTCAAGGACTCACGGAACCAGTTCGTCCGGCCCTCGCGACCCACGCCCCCAGGAGTGGCGCCGACTGGAGCCCGCCTCCGTTCGTCCCGTCAAAAGAGCAATCGTGCCTGAACCTGGATGAAGCGGTTCAAGGATGCCGTCTGGCTGGTGATGCGCCCGAAGTTGGTGGACGTGGGCGAGAGATCGGGTGGATTCCACTGGGATCGATTCTGCAGGTTGATGAAGTCGCCCCTGAGCTCGAGGCGGGTACGCTGAGTAAGAGGTATCCGGCGCAGGACGTTGAGGTTCCACTGATTGAGTCCATCGGCACGGACGCCATCGAAGAAGCGCGGGAAGACGCGGGCCTGAAACGCGGCTGGCTGGTTGGCCGCGACGCGCTCGAACGGCAGTGACGTGTCGAACCACTGCTCCAGGCTTTGGTCGTTGGCGGTGACATCCTCTGCGAACGTGTCGAGGTTCCCGTAGTAGAAGATGTTGCCCCAGGCCAGCAGCGGGCCGGGCTGGAACTCATAGGACGCGGCAACCTGCCAGCCACCCAGTATGTGATTCAGGATGCCGTCCTGCAGGTAGGCGCGTCCCTTGCCGAACGGCAACTCATACAGGCCCGTCGCCGCGATGCGATGCGGGCGGGCGGTGTCGCTCGGATACCAGATGGTCGGCGTGCGCTCGAACTCGTTGTCGAGGAACGTGCGGTTTTCCTGGACCATCCGGGTGTAGGAGGCATTCACCATGAAGCCCTGAGCGAAGCGGCGCTGAAAGTTGAGCTCGAGCGCATGCGTCCGGGCCGCGCCGGTATTCGCCGCCGAATCATTCAAGCCATTCATGTGCGGGAACGGGCGCAGCAGCCGATGCTTCTGGATCGTCGGACTGGTGAACTGCGCGAGCGTGGACAGATGCTGGTAGAGCGTCGGATCGGAGCTTCGCAGCGATTCGAAGTTGCTGATGTGGAACGGATTCGGTACCTGCTGATTGAGGCTGGTGGCGAGCGCGTTGTTACGTGTGTTGGCCGCGTTCCAGTACTGCTCGGGCAGGGCATCGAGGCGCGTGGTCACAAACAGCCGGTCGGCGTATTGCCCCCAATAGGACGCCTCGACCAGCATGTTGGAGCCGAGCTCCCGCTGGATGCCGACCCGCCAGCGCTGCACGCGCGGATGCTCGCGATCATATCGACCGAAGGTGTAGCCTTCGCCCACGCGTGCCATGGCACCGAGCGCGTCCTGGAGCGGAACGTCGAAGCGGCTGCCGTCGGCGCGCACGGGGAAGGGATCGACGAGCGGTGAGATGCCGTTCCTGGGATCGCCCGCGAGCCAGGTGGTCCCGGCATCGTTGGTGACCTGAGTCCTGGTGGCGCGCGAGAAGCCGTACTGATCGACAGCCGAATTCATCACGTTGAGCGTGTCGTAGTAGACGCCGTAGCCGCCGCGGGCGATGGTTTTCGTGCCCAGTTGCCAGGCCGCCGAGACCCGGGGCAGCCACATCAACTCGCTCTGCCAGAGCTCTCGCGGTCTGCTGTCACGTCCGGCATAGACCGGCCCGCCGCGCACGACGAACTCGCTCGCCGGCAGCTCGGGAATCGGATTGCGCGCGTAGGCCGCCTCGGCGCCAGCGGAGATCGGCAGCTCGAGAGTCGGATCAAAAAACGAGAGAGCCCGATCGTAGCGCTCGGTCGCGCCGCGCTCATACTCCACGCGCAGGCCGAGGGTCAGGGTGAGATTCTGATTCACCCGCCAGGTATCCTGCGCGTGCGCCGCATAGTACGGGCTGAAGAGGGCGTAGGTGTCGTTGGTTTCCACCAGCAGTTCGCTGGGCATGCCAAGAATGAAGGCCGCCCAAGCCAGGCCGACGGAAGCCGCGGGCGCAAAGCCATCCTCGTCCTTCCTGACATAGAGGTTGGAGAAGGCGAAGCTGCCGGACGTGAAGCCGCCGTTCTGAATCAGGGTGCGGTAGTGCTGCCGAAAATCCAGCCCAGAGCGCAGCGTGTGTGATCCGCGAACCTGGGTCAGGTTGAACTTGAGTCCCTGCGCCCGGCCCTTCGGGCCGGGGTCGACAGGTGTGCTCATGATCATGTCGCCGCCCCAATAGGTCATGCCGGGCCAGATGATCCTGGGCAGGACGCAGCTGCTGCCGCACTTGTCATCCAGATAGCCGGGAAGGCTGACATCGGTCGGCGAGTACCGCCGCGTGCCGAGCCGCTGATTCTGCTGCAGGAACCCGTTGCCGTCGACGGTGACGTTCAGCAGGGTCGACGCGCTCAACGCATACGTCCAGTCGGCCGCGACCGTGTAGGCCGGACGTTTCTCGTCCCAGTTCATCAGCCCCGGCTCGGTGGGATAGGTGAAGTCCTGGGCCCCCTCGAGGAAGCTGCTCGTGAGCCACCGCACGAAGAAGCGATGCTTGGCGCTGGCCTGGAAGTCGATCCGTCCATTGAAGGAGCGGTAGTCGACGGTATTGGGCATCCCCGAGGCCTGGAAGTTGTTGACGGGGTCGCGGCCGGCCGCGACGGCCGTGTTCGGCAGAGGCATGCGCGTCGTGTAGAAGTCGTAGAGCGGGTTGTCGAAGCGGTCGCGCGGGATGATGTTGCCCGGAAAGGGATCGCGGACCCAATGCCCGGGGCGCGCGGGGTCGGGCCGCGTGGTCAGGGGATCGTAGATCTGGTATCGCACCGGATCGACGGCGAGCAGGGCCGAGAAGTTGCCGTTTCTCATCGCCTCGGTCGGGACCGTATAGTTCAGCTCGCTCGGCCTCGCCGACTGGCGATTCCTCAGCTCCGAAAAGCCAACGAAGAAAAACAGCCGGTTCCGGCCATCGAACAGGCCGGGCAGGTACACGGGACCGCCAATGCTCGCGTGATAGTTCTGCATCTCGCCGGGCGGCAGCAGCGGCGTGGCGTTCAGCCGATCGACCTCGGCCTGGTTGCCGGCCGCCTGCGCCGCAGCGAGTTGTTGGTCACGCGCCTGTTTGACGAAGTAGGGCGCCTCGTTCCAGTCCTGGTTGAAGTATTGAACCGTTCCCGTGCCGCGCAGCACGTTGCTGCCCGACTTCGTGGACATGGCGATATTGAGGCCGGTGGAATGGCCGAAGGCCGCATCGAAGTTCGACGTTTCAATCTTGAACTCGTCAACGGTGTCGGGGCTGGGCATGATCGAGACGCGCCGGTCGGTGCCGTTGGTGGATGCGCCGTCCAGCGACCATTCGTTGCCGCCGACGCCGCCCGGCGCGTTGTATTGCGACCCGCCGCCGACCTGCCCCTGAACCAGGAACTGCGTCGTCCCGGGGACCTGCACGCCCGGCGTGAACCGGGTGAGCATCGTGATGTTGTTGCCGAGCACCGGAAGATCCATGACTTCGCGGTTCGATAGCGCCCGGCCCGTGCTGACGCTGCTGGTGTCGAGCAGGGGCGCGTCGGTCGTCACCGTAACGGACTCTGTAGCGCCGCCGAGTTCGAGCTGGAAATCTATCCGCAGGTGCTCGCCCAGGGCGAGCGTCAAGCCGGAACGGACGGACTGTTTGAAGCCCGTGCTCTCGATCGTGACGCTGTACTCACCAGGCAAGAGCAGGGGCGCTTCGTAGTACCCCTTGGAGTTGGTCGTCAGCCGTGAGGCTGTCCCCGTGCCGGTGTTGGAAACGACGACGGTGGCGCCGGGGAGGACGCCGCCTTGCGGATCGGTCACGGTTCCGGAAATCGTGCCCCTCGTGTCCTGGCCAGAAACGGGGAGGCTGCCAAGCGAGAACAGAACGACGCAAACGAGATAGCGCATGCAATCCTCCCGTTGGTGTCTGCCTACGGCGCTGGGAGTTTACTGCGGCTGCAGATCAAGCCGGAAGTCACCGGGATCCGTTCGAGGAGGCCCATCTGTCGGAAATGGACGTGCTCGAAACGGCGTCCCGGACGTCCCAGTGTAATGCTGGAGGTCCGCCGGCTCGTCGTGCGGATAGCGACTGAGAACCCGCACCGGGGCTACACCCGCATCCAGGGCGCGCTACTCGACCGAAGTGGGTTCGCGAAGCTGAGAGGGCTGCTCCGCACCGCGGGCCGGCGCACCATGGAGGGTCTCTGGCACACGGTGGGGGGGTGTGTCTGGCCTCATCTCTGCCACCGAATGCCCCACTTATTTTCGACAGGGCGGATACCCGGCCACTACACCATCATGACGACCGCGCCAAGGGGCTAGGATGGTCGGGTGATGTTGAATCAACTGCTGGGGGCGAGCCCTGAGCTTGCAGCCGTCCGCGATCAGCTGTCGCGCTTGCTCGGCCGTCAGGCCGCTCCGCAGCGACGGCTGCCGCCTGTCTTGATTCAGGGTGAGACCGGCACAGGCAAGGGGCTTGTCGCGCAGGTCATACACCAGACCGGTCCGCGGACCGGAACGCCGTTCGTGGACGTCAACTGCGCAGCCATTCCGGACACTTTGCTCGAAGCGGAGCTTTTCGGATTCGAGCGCGGCGCGTTCACTGACGCGCGGCAGGCCAAGCCCGGCCTCCTGCAGATGGCACATCGCGGGACGATCTTTCTCGACGAGATCGGCCTGATGCCCGATGCCCTGCAGGCGAAGCTTCTGAAGGTGCTCGAGGAACGTACGGTCAGACGTCTTGGCGGCACGCGAAGCGAGCCGTTGGATGTCTGGGTGCTGGCGGCGACGAGCGAGGACCTGCAGGCGGCCATACGCACACGGCGCTTCCGCGAAGACCTCTATCATCGCCTCGCCGTCGTGACCCTGCGGCTCCCGCCGCTCCGCGAACGGGGGACGGACATTCTGTTGCTCGCTCGGCATTATCTGGGCCGCGCCTGTGTCGACTACGGCGTGCGGTTGAAAACGCTGACGGCCGACGCAGAGTCAGCGCTCATGGCCTATGGATGGCCCGGCAATGTCCGCGAGCTCGCCAATGTCATTGAGCGCGTGGTTCTGCTGTCGGACGGCGAGCAAGTGACGTCAGCGATGTTGAGCCTGCCGCGCGAATCTCCGGTGCGAGCGGCATTCACGGGGTCGGGCTTGAGCGTCGATCAGCAGGTGGCCTCACTGGAGCGAGGTCGAATCGAGGAGGCGTTGCATGCGGCCGACGGGAACATCTCACGTGCTGCTGTACAGCTCGGACTGCCGCGAAACACGCTGCGTTACCGCATGGATCGGCATGGGCTGACGGATAGCGCAGCCGGCGCAAAGCGCAAGCGCGCATCCGATACCGGCGCGGCGCGACCAGCGGAAGGCATGGCGCGCGATCGAGCGGTGGCCGATCCCGTGCGGTGGCAACGCACGCGCGTCACGCTGCTCGATGTGCACGTGCCGGACGCAGACGCGATCGTCGCGGAGCACGAGCGCCATCGTGCTCTCGAGCAGGCGGCCGCGAAGGCCGTTGCCTTCGGCGGCCGGGTGATCGACCTTCGTGCGTCAGGACTGGTCGCGGCTTTTGGTCTCGAACCGGCCGAAGACACCCCGCGCCATGCGGCCCACGCAGCGCTCGCCATGCTGCACCGTGCGCGCGCGCAACGAGTCGCGACCGCGCAGTCACCGCAGCTCAGGATTGCCCTGCACGCGGACGAGATGCTCGTCGGTCGACTCGGGAGTCGTGTCGAGCTCGACGCCGACGCGCGTCGGGCGGCAGATCGGGTGCTCGCCGAGCTGCGGGCGAACGCCGCGAACGAGCCGTTGTTGGTGTCTGCGGAGACGAAGCCCTTTTTGGATCGACGCTTCACGCTCGAACCGGTCGCGCGTGCGGACCGATTGAGTGCCAGCGCGTGGCGGGTCACCGGACTGCTGGACCCCACGCGCCGCGCGGCGCCGTTTGTCGCACGTGCGCGGGAGCTAGAGCTGCTCGAGGACCTGTTCAGACAGGCCCAGGAGGGCCGCGGCCAGGCGGTGCTCCTCGTTGGGGATCCAGGCATTGGCAAGTCGCGCCTGCTGCAGGAGCTCCATCAGCGCACACGTGATCGCGCCGGCTGGCTCGAAGGTCACGCGGTGTCGTTTGGCCGCTCGCTGCCCTTTCATCCCCTGATCGATCTGCTCAAACGTGCGTGCGGCGTAGACGATGGTGATACGGAGCAGGTGATCGGCGAAAAGATCGAGCACGCGGCGGTACGGCTCGGTGGCGAGCTTCGTCCGGCGGCAGCGTTCCTGCGCGCCATGCTCTCAATC
>Ga0075418_10006073_pt1 | contig 13638 bp, 15 predicted proteins | sample SoiMetdeltSBSDD2_FD_81776 | JGI IMG/M metagenome (GOLD analysis project Ga0075418, IMG submission 81776) | Bulk soil microbial communities from a Populus tree surrounding site in Tennessee, USA - Soil MetaG P. deltoides SBSDD2 | ecosystem: Environmental > Terrestrial > Soil > Tree plantation...
GCACTCCAAAGTTGCGGCACCACTCGCTCCAGCTGCCGACGTACAGCGCCGCGCCGTCGAGCCCGGCGGCCTCGAGAGCGAGAAGTGTCTGGCACGCGGTGACGCCGGAGCCGCAATGCACGACGAGATGATCGACGGGCGTGCCGCCGAGGAACTGCTCGTATTGCGCGCGCAACGCGGCCGGCGATTTGAAGCGATCGCCCTCGAGGTTCTCCGAGAACGGGAGATTCACGGCGCCGGGGATGTGTCCCGCGATCGGATCGATCGGCTCGGTGTGGGCGAGAAAGCGGGGAGTGCTGCGGACGTCGAGCACTTTCCATGCGGGATCGTGGCGCAGACGATCGACGTCCTCCCGATTCACGATCGGCCGCAGCCATCGATCGGCGGGATACCGTTCGCGCGCTTCGATGCGAGGAGGCTCCGTCGTCACGCGCCATCCTGCATCGACCGCGGCGCGAAATCCTCCGTCGAGCACGGCGACGCGCTCGTGTCCGACGCTGCGCAGCATCCACCACGCGCGCGCCGCCGCATTCGCGCCGGCCTGATCGTCGTAGATCACGACGTCGGTCTCCGGCCCGATGCCCCACGCGCCGAGCTGGCGCAGCCATCGATCGAGCGGCGGCAGCGGATGGCGTCCGCCGCGCGCCGGATCCGCGCCGGGATCTCGCGCGGCGCTGAGATGCACATCGGCGTCGGCGTGAATCGCGTTTTCGAGATGACCGGCGTCGTACGCATCGCGTGTGCGGGCGTCGAGAAGAATCGCGTGTGGTGGAACGGAGTCGATCGAAACGATCGGCGTCTTCATGCAGATATGATCCCTCAATGATTCGCGTCTGCATCGCCGGCGTGACCGGCTGGGTTGGATCTCCTCTCGCGACCGCCATCCAGGAATCGAATGATCTCGAGCTCGTCGCCGCCGTTGCCCGTCGCGCGGCCGGCGAACGCGTGGGAGACGTCGTGATCAGCGGTAGCGTCGAGGAAGCGTTGCGCACGCCGTCCGACGTGTTCGTCGACTACACGAGCGCTGCTGCCGTCAAAGAGAACGTTCTCGCCGCGATCGAAGGGGGTCGGCACGTGATCGTCGGAAGCTCGGGCCTTACTGACGAGGACTACGCGGAGATCGACTCCGCGGCGCGTCTGAAAAATGTGGGGGTGATCGCCGTCGGCAACTTCTCGATCACCGCGGCGTTGCTGCAGCGCTTCGCCGCCGAGGCGGCGAAATATCTTCGCTCGTGGGAGATCATCGATTACGCGCACGCGGGAAAGATCGATGCGCCGAGCGGTACCGCGCGCGAGATCGCGTGGCGTCTCTCGGAAGTGCGTCCGGATCCGATGCTGGTGCCGCTCGACGAGACGGTCGGCGCGCGCGAGAGCCGCGGCGCGACCATCAGTGGCACGCAGGTGCATTCGGTGCGCCTTCCGGGCTACACGATCGGTGTCGAGGTGCGCTTCGGACGCGACGACGATCGTCTGACGATGACCTACGAAGGCGGCACGGGCGCGGGCCCGTACATCGGCGGCACGCTGCTCGCGATTCGCCGCGTGCACGAGATCACCGGCCTCGCGCGCGGACTCGATCGGGTTCTCTGATGCAGAAGCACGAGGTCGCGGAGTATCTCCGATCAACGCGCGACGTCGAAGGCTGGTTCTTTCCGATCGATGCGTATCTGTTCGCGATGATCGACGAGATCCAGAAAGAGGAAGGCATCGCCGGCGATCTCTTCGAGATCGGCGTGCACCACGGAAAGACGGCGATCTTCCTCGCGCACATGACGTCGCACGACGAGCGCGTCGGCGTGTGCGATGTGTTCGAGCAGCAGGAGCTGAATCGCGATCGTTCCGGTGAGGGCAATCGCGAGATCTTTCTGCGTCATCTGCGCGCACACGCGTCATTCGATCGCGTGCGCGTCTTCGCGAAACTCTCCGCCGGCCTAACAAGCGAGGAGACGACCACGCGCTGCCGTTTCTTTCACATCGACGGCGGTCATCGTCCCGTCGATGTGAGGAACGATCTCGAAACGGCGACGCGGGCGCTGCTGCCGGACGGCGTCGTTGCCGTAGACGACGTGTTCAACCCGAGCTGGCCCGGGGTCAGCGAGGGTTTCTATCAATTCATCGGCGATGGCGCATTGGTCCCAATCGTGATCGGCGGAAACAAAGTGCTCCTCGCGCGCCCCGAAGCCGCATCGCGCTACGAGCGTCACTGGGCCAATCTCGATCGCTGGCGCTCATTCCTCGCGCCGCAACCATTCGCCCTCGATTTCAAAGAGTGGATGGGACGCCGCGTCCTCACCGCGATTCGTGTGTCCTGGGTCGATCTCGATCCGATAGGCGCGGCGCGATTGCATGATGTGTGAAGAGTGGCCCGTGGCCAGTTGCCCGTGCGTCATCGCCTGGACGAAAGGCACGGGCCACGGACCACGGACCACGGACCACGAGCCACTAATCCTTCGCCACCTCCTGCGGCAACTTCACGGCCATGCCTGTCTGGGGCGAGGTCGCCAAGTCGAATCCGTTGAGATTGGCGATCGCTTCGGCGTCGCCGCGGTTGCCGGTCGCACGTTGCGCGATGTCCATCCACGACTCGCCGGCGCGCGCGGTGCCGATGCGGATGCGCGGCGCGTCGACGGAGCGCACGCGCGCGCGATCGATGCTCGTCTGCGAGAGCATTTCACCCAACGGGGATGCGCGGCTGCTGACGGACGGCGAGACGAACATCAGCACCGCGACGTGATCGCCGTGCGGGAACTGTGTCGTCTCGACGGCCACGCGTCCGTTCTGCGTCTGCCCCTGCCACACGTCGACGGCGAATCGCTCGCCGCTGGCCATGCGCGCGTCGCGCGTGCCGAGATAGCCGAGGCCCATCTGCTCGAGGCGCACGCGCACGGCGTCCTGCGCGTTGCGGCCCTGCAGCTCGCGCGTGTCGACCTCCTGCGCGACGAAGTAGCTCGAGTTGCGCTGACCCTGCGGTGTCATCGCGAAGAGGACGCCCGGTTCCGCGCTGGCCGTCCATCCGCGCGGCGCGTGGATCACCAGTCCATGATCGCGGTCGTAGATCACGTTGTCGCGGATCACGAGATGCTCCGTGCTGTTCGCGGTGATGACGCCGTCGAGCAGGCGCAGATATTCGTTGCGATTCGGCGGATCGAACGTGCCGGCCGACAACATCCCGCCTAACTCGACGACTTTCTGATGCACGTCGCGCACGCGCTTCGCCGGATCGGGATGCGACATGAAATAGCGATCGAGTCCGGTCGCCGGATTCTTGTCGAGGCGCTGCAGCGCCATGAGCATGCGCTCGGCGCCGATCGGATTGAATTGCGCCTTGGCCATGTAGCCGGTGCCGAGGAGATCGGCCTGCGTTTCCTGACCGCGCGAGTAGCGCTGGAAGAGAAGTCCGAGGCCGAGCTCCGCGAGCTGTCCGTACTGCTGGAGCACCTGCGGGCCGGCGACGACCGCGCCGAGCAGCATTCCGAATTGCGCGAGCTGCTGACGCGAGATCTGCTGCGCCGCGTGTCGCGCCGTCACGTGCGCGATCTCGTGGCCGATCACGCCGGCGAGCTCGTCCTCGGAATTCACGCGCTCGAGCATGCCGCGCGTGACGTAGACGTATCCGCCGGGCAGCGCCATCGCGTTCACGATCGGCGAGTCGAGGACCGTGAAGTTCCACGGCAGATGCGGCCGCTCCGATTTCGAGGCGATGTCGCGGCCGATGCGCTCGACGAGACGATTCAGCTCCGGCTTCTCGTCATAAACGCCGAATTGCTTGATGATCTGTTGATGAGACTGTTGTCCGATCGCGATCTCCTGCGATTCGGAAACGATGTTGAACTCGCGGCGTCCTGTCGCGGGGTTCGTACTGCACGCCGCGAGAAACACGAGTGTGAAAGCGAGCGTGAGTCTTCGCATGATGAGCTCCTCTGACTAATCAAAGTGCGTACCGGTTTGGTGCTTCTTTTGCTGCACACCTCGGCTCTGAGGAGGAAGGCCATGGTGGATCGCAATCGCGGCATGTTCGGCTATGAGGGGGAGGGATTCATGGAATCCGATTACCGAACCGGATTCAGCGGCGGCTACGGACATCGCAACGCGCCGCGCGGTTCTCGCGATCTCGAGAGCGGCGCCGATCGCGGATGGAACATCGGACGCGACACCGACCGCGGCTCGTATCGCGGACTCGGACCGAAGAACTACCAGCGCTCCGACGAGCGCATCCGCGAAGACGTGTGCGAGCGGCTGACGATGGATCACGACGTCGACGCGAGCGAGATCGAAGTGATGGTCGACGGCGCGATCGTCACGCTCAACGGCTCGGTCAACGAGCGCCACGCGAAACGCCTCGCCGAGGACATCGCCGAGTCGGTGCGCGGCGTCAAGGACGTGCAGAACAATTTGAGGGTGGTGCGTTAGTTTGGAGTGCGGTAGCGCACAGCTACCGCTTTCCAATCCGGCGGAGCCGCTCCGCGGCTTAGGAGAGCGGTAGCTCGACGCTACCGCACTCCAAACAGCGTCGCGCTGTTAGACGGCACGCGCCACGGATCCACGCGCTCGCCCCAAACCACCTCCCACTTCGTGAAGCCGGCGGGTGGGGCGATGAGCGGATCGTTCACCTCGACGGAGTCGCCGAAGTTCACGATCAGCAGGCGATCATCGGCGCCGCCCGCGTACCAGCGCAGCACGAGACAGCGATCGTGGATGGCCACGGTCTCGAGCCGCGCGGAGAACGGCATCGTGCGGCGCAGCGAAAGGAGCTCGCGAACCAGCGCGACGACGGACGCGTCGCGCTGCGAGTGATCGAGCTTGCTGCGCTCGAACGTCTCGCGATCGTGGGGCGGAATGAGATCGACCGCGCGCAGCGACGGGAACTGATCGAGAAACTCTTTCCGTCCTTTCGCGACGAGCTTCGCCAACTCGGGGTGATGATCGGCGAAGTAGAGGAACGGCGTTCGCGCGCCGAATTCCTGTCCCTGGAAGAGCATCGGCGTCTGCGGCTGCAACAGGAGCAGCGCAGTCAGTGCGCGCGAGTGCACGCGATCGCCGCGCGCGGAATTCGCGATCTGATCGTGATTCTGCAGGAAACAGACGAGCCGCTGCGGCGCGAGGTCGTGCGACGGCGTCCCGCGGTTCTGCTTCTGCCACGAATACCACTGGCCCTGATACAAAAAACCGAGGCGCGCCATCGATGCGAATTCGTTCGCGGTGCCGCGATAATCGGTGTAGTACGCCTCTCGCTTGCGGCCGAGGGCGACCATTGCACAGTGATGCCAGTCGTCGTTCCACATCGCATCGCAGCCGTATTCGGTGAGGAGCTTGCGGTCCTGCGGCTCGTTCTCGGCGACGAGAAAAATCGCGCGATTTCCTGCGGCGCCGCGCGCGCGCTCGACGCATTCGGCGAGGATGTGTCTCGGCGAGTGGTCGTGGATCGATTGCGTCGCGTCGAAGCGCAGACCATCGAGACGGTACTCGTCGATCCAGTACGCGGCATTTTCGGCGATGAATTCGCGCACGCCGGCCGCGTCGAAATTCAACGCATCGCCCCATTCGGTGTCGTAGCGATTGGTGAAGTACGACGGCGTGAGCTCGCGGAGATAGCAGCCGTCGGGCCCGAAGTGGTTGTAGACGACGTCCAGAATCACCGCGATGCCGTTCGCGTGCGCCTCGTCGATGAAGCGGCGCAAATCGTCGGGCTGGCCGTAGAGATGAGACGGCGCCCACAAGTCGACGCCGTCGTAGCCCCATCCGAACGCGCCGGGAAATTCGTGGATGGGCATCATCTCGATCACGGTGATGCCGACATCGGCGAGGAAGGGGAGGTGCGCCATTGCCGCGGCCCACGTTCCTTCTTTCGTGAACGTACCGACGTGCATCTCGTAGATCACGCGATCGCGCGGCGGTGGATTCTCGTGACGCCAGCGATACGCCGCCGGATCGATCACCTGCGACGGCTCGTGCGGACCATCGGGTTGAAAGCGCGACGCGGGATCGGGAACCGTCTTCTCGTCGTCGTCGAGACGCAAGGTGTAGCGCGTTCCTTCGCGGGCGTCGCGAACGAGACCGGAGAAGTACCCGTTCTCTTCGCGATCGAGCGCGGAGTCGCGGCCGTCGATGACGACCGCGACGCGCGAGCGCGACGGCGCCCACACGCGGAAGTGGACGCCATCGCTCGTGATCTCTGCGCCGATCGGCCTGCGGCGATGCACGCTGGTGAAGCGTGCACATCGCGTGCGCTACACCGCGATTGTCGTCTCGACCGGCAATTCGATCGCCAGCGCCGCCGCATTCACCGTCGCCGCGATGCGCACTGCATCATGCACCTGCTCCTCGGACAGCCCGCCCTGCAGCACGACCTGCTCATGCGAGCGAATGCACATCTCGCAGCCGTTGATCGCGCTCACGGCGAGACAGAACAGCTCGAAGTCCGCTTTGTTGGTCATCGGCTTCGCGATGCGCTGCATGCGAAGGCGCGCCGGCATCTGCGAGTACGACTCTTTGCCGACGAGATGGCGGAAGCGGTAGTAGACATTGTTCATCGCCATCAGCGCCGCGGCCGCGATCGCGTCGTCGATCACGTCCGGACCGACTTCGGCGCGCGCGTCGTGGATGACGGCGTCGCGCAGCGATGGGTTGCGAGCGGCGACCGCCGAAGCGATCGCCACTCCCCAACGTTGCGCCGGCGAGAGAGCTCCCGGCTGCAGAACGCTCTGCAGATTCAATTTGATGTCGCGCGCGGCCTCGGGAATGCCGGCGCGGAGCTCTTCGACCGCATTCATTGTCAGGCCACCTTGATCGTCTCTTCGCCCTTCTGCCAGTTGCAGGGGCAAAGCTCGTCGGTCTGGAGGGCGTCGAGCGTGCGGAGCACTTCGCCGACGTTGCGGCCGACGGAGAGGTCGTACGCGCTGACCGAGCGGATCACGCCGTTCGGATTGACGATGAAGGTCACGCGCAGGGCGACGCCGTCCTGCCTGTGAATGAGGCCGAGATCGCTCGCCAGCTTCGGCGTGATGTGCACGAGCGGAGTGGGGAGGTCGGCCAGATCGGCGTGCGCATTGCGCCACGCCAGGTGGGAGAACTCGTTGTCGGTCGAGCCGCCGACGACGACGGCGTCACGATCGGCGAAGTCTTTGGTGTGCTTGCCGAATTCGACGATCTCCGTCGGGCAGATGAAGGTGAAGTCCTTCGGGTACGCGTAGAAGATGAGCCACTTGTCTGCGAAGTCTTTGTTCGAGAGCTGCTTGAACTCCTTGCCTTTTTCGCGGCTCACGTTTGCATTCACGGTGAACTGGGGGAACTGATCGCCAACGGTCAACATTGAGGTAAATCTCTCCTTTTGGTTGTTGTGTGGTTTGGGGGTAACAAACCAGAAACCAGAAACTAGAAACCAGAAGGCTGGCGCCCTTGGCTCATGTGTTCTCTGATTCCTGGTTCTTTCTGGTTTCTGGTTTCTGATTTCTGGTTTTCCCGCGCATCACGACCTGATACTCCCTCACCTCGTACTCCTCGAGCGCATCGACGTTGCACACCTGAACCTTGTCCCACGCCACGTCGTGAATCGCGCCGGTCGCTTCGTCGATGAAGTGGTGATGCGTTTCCGTGATCGGATCGAACACGATGCAGTCCTCGGCGAGGTTGAGGCGCTGCAGCAAACCCTTTTCGACGAAGAGGTTCAGCGTGTTGTAGACGGTGGCGCGGGAGATCCAGGGGAAGCGCTCGCGGACGCGCTTCCAGACCAGGTCCGCGGAAGGGTGGTCGGTGGTGGACAGAACGTAGTCACCCACCGCGACACGCTGCGCCGACGGCTGGATGCCGTGCTCCCGAAGCGCGGACTCGGTGGTTTTGACTTGCACGAGTGTTAGACTAAGTCTAAAGGTGAGCGTTGTCAAGAACGAAACGCGAGTGGGTTCGGTTATCAGAGAGAACTCTTGATCTTGTTCCAAGTCGCCGAGACGTCGGGCTGCACGCGCGCGATCTTCTGATCCACTTCGGGAATCCACCGGCTGCGATCCGTCTCCACGAGCGCAACGACGTCCTGCAGATCGATGGGGCCGCCAGCCGCGAGTTTCAACAGAATCAAATCGCTCGTAACCGGAACGGGAACCACGACGCCGCCCACGTCGAGCCGCTCGGCGCGTTGGAGGATCTCGAGCTCCCACTTCCACTTCGCCACGACGATGTCCGCTTCGACTCCCGTCTCGAATGCGAGATGCACTACGCCGGCGAGTGGATCATCCAGATCACCCTTTCGCGGATCGGCTGTCGCGGCTTCCGCTTTCTCGAATGAACGCCACGTTTCGCGGTCCAATAGCCGCGGGTCCGCGACGAGAAAATCGTAATCGACCGTCATCCGCGGATATCCGCGCACGCCGATGGCACGCGCACCGATGAGCGCATACGGCGCGCCGATCGATTCGAAGAATCGCGCGACAACTTCAACGATGTTCATCGAAGCAACGGGAAGGGCGCCTGCCGGTGCGCCGCGTGCGTTTGATGGCCTCGATCGCCGTGCGGCGATCCACGCGATTCGCGGACATGTATTCCGCGAGTCCCTCTTCTCCGAGACGCTCCGTGAGCGCAAAGAGCTCGGCCGGGGTCATGCGCGCGAAGCGCTCGCGTTGTTCCTTCTTGAGTTGCTCTGCGAGTTTGCTCCGCATGCGTCGGAGTATAGCGGCAGCTACACCCCGCTCGGGTACGTCTCCGCGAGATCGCCCGTGTGCGAGGCCGGCATGCGCTCGAGCGGCTCGACGGCGCGGGTCTCGTCGAAGTGGATCATCGCATCGAACTGCTGCGGCAAGCGCGCGTGGAAGTAGTGGCTCTGACGTTCGGTTTCCGGGCGATAGATGACGCCGATCGCGCGCTGCAGCCGCGGCTCGGCGAGCTCGTCGCCCGCGATCGCGCCTCCGCGGAAGAGGAGGGAGTACGGCGCGGTCGAGACGTTGTGCAGCACGTCTTCGTAGCTTCCGCGCAGTCCCGCCGCACGCCTTTGCGCATCGCAGGTCCGTCCCCAGTCGTCGGCCGCGGTGACGGTTCCGGTGTACGTACTGAATCCGATCAGCACGGAATCGTCGCCGTAGCGCTCGCGCACGAGCTGTCCGACATTGAGCTCGCCCCGATCGCCCATCTCCGTGAAGCGCGCATCGCCGAGGTGGGAGTTGTGCGCCCACACGACGACCTTCGCGCGGCCGCCCTGGCCCAGGTGCGTGATGAGCGCGTCGATCGTCTCGGCCATGTGCCTGTCGCGAAGATTCCACGACGAGAAGCGGCCGCCGAACATCGATCGGTAATACTCCTCGGCGTTCCTGACCAGCCGCGCGTTCTGCACGGCATAGAAGTACTCGTCGGGCGGGATGCGGCCGTTGCGGTTCGCGAGATCCGCGGCGCGGCGGCGGAGATCGGTCAACTGCTTGACCACCTCGTCCTGACACGACTGGGCGATGCGGAACGCGGTCGCGTATCCGTATGCCTGCGCCTCGTCGCCGAAATGATCGAAACACGAGTAGCGCGCACGCGCCTGTTTCGCCGCGTCCGCATCGACCGTCTCCAGATATCCGATCACCGCTTCGATCGAAGAGAAGAGCGAATAGAGATCGACGCCGTAGAAGCCGACCTTCTGCCGCGTGTCGCGCAGCGCATCGTTGAAGCTGCGCAGCCATCCGACGAAATCGAGCACGTCGGCGTTGCGCCACATCCACGTCGGGAAGCGCGCTTTGAATCCTTCCAGGCCTCGGTGGCGTCGTTGTCGTTGCTCGTCGCCCGGACGTACCGATTGACGCGATAGGCATCCGGCCAGTCGGCTTCGACTGCGACCGCGTGGAAGCCTTTCTCGTCGATCAGCCGCTTGGTGATCTTCGCGCGCTCGCGATAGAACTCGTGCGTGCCGTGCGACGCCTCGCCGATGAGGACCAGATGCGCGTCGCCGATCATCTCCAGCAACGCGTCGTAATCGCCGCCGTCACCGGTGATCGGATGCATCGCACCGCGAATGGTCTCGAGGTTCATACGATTCCGTCCACGAGCTCGCTCAACACGTGTGCATAGAGGTGCAAGCGGCGTGCGGATTTTCCGCCTTCTGCCTTTCCTGCGTTACTGCTAAACTCTTCAGAGTCCCTAATCCTCGACGCTGTGGTTGCGGCCGTTTCGTCCACGGCCGTAACAAATGAGTCTGATGACTCCGGAACAAACGTATCTCGAGAACTTGCGCACGATCGATCGCATTGCGGTGTTCGTTGCGCGCAAACATCACGTCAATCCTGACGAGACTGCCGAATTCACGCAGGTCGTACGCGTGAAGCTCATCGAGAACGAGTACGCGATCATCCGTAAATACGAGGGGCTCAGCCTGTTGTCCACCTATCTCACCACCTGCATTACGCGTCTTTATTGTCAATGGCGCGACGAGCAGTGGGGGAAATGGCGTCCTTCCGCCGAAGCGAAGCGAATCGGCAATAAGGCGATCGTGCTCGAGCGCTATATGTGGCGCGACGGATACACGTTCGAAGAAGCGGTCAATGTGTTGACGACTCCCCAGGGCGCGCAATACACGAGGGCCGAGCTGGAGGCGATCTATGTCCGTCTCCCGCGACGCAATCCGCGGCCGGTCATGGTCTCCGATGACATCCTTCCGGAGACGGTCGCGGTCGAGGCCGAGGCGGAAGAACTTGCCGGACGCAGCGAGCGCGAGGAGTCGGCGCGGCACGCCGTGGTCGCGCTGGATGGCCTGCTCACATCGATGGACGCCGAGGACCGGCTTCTTCTCAAGCTGCGCTTCTGGTACGCGCAGAAGGTCTCCGACATCGCCCAAACTCTGCAAATCGACCAGAAAAAGTTGTACAAGAGACTCGACAAGTTGTTCGGAAGGCTGCGGCAAGGCCTCGAGCTCGCCGGCGTCAACAAGTCCGACATCGGAACGCTTCTCGCTCCCGGAGATCAGGAGTTGCATCTCGATCTCTTCCGCGAAACGGAAATTTCGTCGCCGGGTCCCTCCCACCCATCAGGCGGGAAGGGAGTCAGAGGCAGCCGAGGAGTCCTTCGATGACTGCTCCCGCGATCATGACCGACCACCCCAGCGACCAGACACTGGCGTCATTTGCCGACCATCGACTCGGACCCGAACAACACGCCGCTGTCGTGAAACACCTCGCGGACTGCGGCGAGTGCCTTTTCATCGTGCAAACTGCGCAGGAGTTCAATCGCAGCGAGGGCGGCTCTGTCGTGCAGTTCGCGCCTCGTCGTCCGCTCACTGCTCTGGCCATCGCCGCTGCGATTGCGCTCGCGGTCGTTGCGTTGCCCGATGTTCGGGAATGGATCACGTATCAGAGGACCGGTGGGAAGTCGATGCTGGTCGAAGCGTACAGCAAAGCGTCGAAGCGGCCGATCGAGAGCCGCCTGAGCGATGCGCTTCCTTATAAAGACTACGTTGGCCCGAAGCGCGGTCCGGAGGATGAAGATCCCGCCGAGAGTTTGGTGACGTTGCGGCTGGAGAATGCCGAGGCGAAGCTTCAGGAGTCCAATGCCAATGGCTCGTGGAGAGAATTGCAGGTGCTCGCCGCCGCGCAGCTTCTCGTGGGGAAGCGCGACGAGGCGGTCAAGACCCTCGAGCTCGCCGTCAAGAAGGCGGGCGAAGAGAAGCCGGAGCTGCTCAATGATCTCGCCGCGGCACATCTCGAGCGCGCGCGATACCAAGCCCCGGGCGCCGTCGAAGCCGCATTGCGCTATGCGGAGCGTGCCTGGGCGCTCGAGAAAACTCCGGAAATCGCCTTCAATCGCGCACTCGCATATCGAGCCGCTCACCGAGAGGCGGATAAGAAGCGCGCCTGGCAGGATTACCTCGCGCTCGATTCAACGTCGCCCTGGGCCGAAGAGGTGCGATCGGATTATCTCCGCGAGGATTTCTGACGCATGAGCGAAATTCGCGACGCAATACACGATAAGTCGCAGAGTCTCAAAGTCGCAAAGTCTCAAAGAAGCGCCGTTCTTAGCGTTCTTTGCGACTTTGAGACTTTGCGACTTTGAGACTCCCTCAAGCGAGCGACCGCAAATGCTCCGCAAACACTTCATTGAACAACGCACCGGGGCGTCGTGCGCGTAGTCGGTCGACGACTTGGGGGCCGGGCATGCCGAGGCGGTGCAGGATGCGGCCGGCGACGAGAGCGGAGCGATTGAAGCCCATGCCGCAGTGCGAGAGAACGCAATGGCCGTTTGCGACGAGGTGCGCGCCGAGGCTCACCACGGCTTCGAGCTTCTGCAGATCGGGTAACTGTTCGTCGTAAATCGGGAAGTACACGTAGAGACATCCGTTCGGCACCGACGGGATGCACTCGTCCAGTCCGCCCTCGAGATCGATCACGGTATCGACCCCGTACGACGACACGATCGTCCAGTCGGTGATGACCGGCGAGATGAACAGCCGTCCCTCGTCATCGACCTGGTGCAGCTTGGACAGATCGATCGGCATGGCGCGATCATGACATACTCGACGCCATGTTCTGCCCGGTCTGTGCAAGCGAATATCGCGAAGGCTTCACGCACTGCAACGACTGCGACGTCGATCTCGTCGAACAGCTCGAGCCGCAGGCCGGCGATCCGAAGGCCGGCCTCGTGAAGATCTACGAGGCGGGCAACGCCGCGGTCATTCCGATGATCGAGTCGGTGCTCAACAGCGCAGACATCGAATTCATGACTCGGAGCGAGCCGATTCAGGATCTCTTCGGCTGGGGACGATTCGGCTCGAATCTGAACTACGCCATCGGTCCGATCGAGTTCTACGTGCGCGAAGAAGCCGCGGACGAAGCGCGCGCATTGCTGCAGGCGCTTCCCGAGCCGGACTCGGTCCCGGATGCCGGCGAAGAGCCGGCGAGTCGCGGGCGATCGGGTCGTCCCGAGGATGGCGAGTTCGCGTCGTACGCGAAAGCGGATATCGACTTCGTCGAGGGCGATGACGCGATTGCCGCGCTCGAGGAATCGGGTCACCAGGTCGCGGAGCTGTTGGAGTCGATGCCGGATGAGCGCCTCACGTACGCGCCGGGGAAGTGGACGCTCAAGGAAGTCATCGGACATCTCATCGACGACGAGCGCATCTTCGCGTATCGCGCGCTCTGCGTCGCGCGCGGAGAGCCGCGTGCATTGCCGGGATTCGACGAGAACGCGTACGTGCGCGCGACGGAGTTCGAGTCGCGCTCGATCGCCAGCCTCGCCGCCGAGCACGATGCCGTGCGCCGCGCGTCGATCGCCTTCTTCGCGTCGCTGACTCGCGACGAATGGATGCGCCGCGGCACGGTCAACGAGTACGAAGCCTCGGTACGCGGTCTGGCGTTTCACATGGCCGGACACGAGCTCCATCATCTGCGCGTGTTGCGCGAGAAGTATCTGCGATGAGCTCTCGCGTGCTGGTCGTTCTGCTCTTCGCGCTCAGCGCGAACGCGGCGACCTGGCGTACGCTGCAGCGCGGCGTCGAGTACGCGACGTTCGACTCGTTGCATGTCGTGCGCGTCGATCCTGCGGTCGCGAAGGTCCAAGTCGCTCTCTCTTCCGAGCTCCACGTCCCGCCGCAGACCGCCGCACAATGGTGCCGCACCGCAAACCTCGCCGTTGCCATCAACCTCGGCATGTTCCAAAGCGATCATCGCTCGAACGTCGGATACATGC
>Ga0075418_10006074_pt1 | contig 13636 bp, 12 predicted proteins | sample SoiMetdeltSBSDD2_FD_81776 | JGI IMG/M metagenome (GOLD analysis project Ga0075418, IMG submission 81776) | Bulk soil microbial communities from a Populus tree surrounding site in Tennessee, USA - Soil MetaG P. deltoides SBSDD2 | ecosystem: Environmental > Terrestrial > Soil > Tree plantation...
AGCGGGTTGATTTTTTTGGGATCGCCGCCGAGGCGCTGCATGGCGGAGCGCATGGCGGCCAGATCGACGACGCAGGGCACGCCGGTGAAATCTTGCAATACGACGCGAGCCGGTTTGAAAGGAATCTCGACTTTCGCCGGCGCCGCCGCATTCCAACTTGCGAGGGCTTGGACGTCGTCGCGCGTGACCTCGTAACCGTCGCAATTCCGCAGCACGGATTCGAGCAGGATGCGAATTGAGAACGGAAGCTTGCCAACGCTACCCCAGCCCTGTCGGTCGAGTTTTTCCAGGCGGAATATTCCGATTTTTCCACTTGGCAAGGAGAGCGTGTCGCGGGCGCCAATTGGATCAAAGGCGGTGGTCATGATTTCGCAAGTAGGAAGCCAGGGAGCGACGTCGCGCCGGACTAAATCGGGCCGGCAACAGACGGATTATAAACGGTAGCGTGGCTTCCTTGTTGACCGAGAGAGCGGCGCTGGCTCAATGCCTATCGCCGGAAAGGCGGATTTGAATTTGTTCGCGCAGGTCGCTCAGGCCTGGGTCCAAGGAAATGGCCTTGTCTGCTGCGATTAGGGCTGGCTCGCGCTCGCCGAGGCTGGCCAGGACTTCCGCCTGGAGCTGAAAGTTGCGGCCATGCCATGGATTAAGGTCGAGCGACCGCTGGATGTACTCTTTGGCGTCCTCAAATTGCGACAAATAGAAGCAGGCGCGGGCCAACCACTCGAGGTACAGCTCGTTTTCGGGTTCAAGCCTGACTGCTTCCTTCAGGTAGCTGACCGCATCGCTGGGTCGTTCCTGCCGCAAGCACGCATGCCCCAGCGCAGCGTACATCGCGGCGTCTGGCAGTGGAATCTTTGTGAGCGGCAGTAGCAGCTCCTCCGCGTCGCGAAGGCTGCTGCTGCATGGAATGCTGCTGCTGATGGCATGCAGGATCGCCATGCCACGAGCTCGGCGCAGCTCCCAGGCTGGGATACGCCCTTCTGCACCGTCGAAAAGCTGCCAGTTATCGAAACTCTGGAGCGGTTGGACGTGCACGGCCGCCAGCTGGGGATCGCGCAGGATGCGATGATCAGTCTGGCTGGCGTGGACGACATCGCTAGCGCTTAATCTGGGCATGTGGCAATGGATGCATGAGCCGCTCGCAGGGGCCTCATTCTGGCGCTCTGCGGGCAACGAACAGCCCCCCTTGGAGTGGCAGCTCAAGCAGCGGTCGCGATAAAAATCCACTCGCTGGGCGCGAGTCTCTTTCTCATGGGAGTTATGACAGGAGGCGCAGCCCATTTTGCCCGCGCTTACCCTGAAGCATGCGCTGGACCTCATTTGCTCGACCTGGCTGACAGCGGTCGGCCGGCCTCGCTCATCGAACGATTCACCACCCACAAAAGCAAGAAATACTTCCTCGTATTCCATGCCCGGTCGAAAGTCGGACGGCCGGCGTCCGAATCGCGTGATCAGGAGCTCACCCTGCAAGTGGCACTGGTTGCAGACTGCCTCTCGCTTGCGTGACGAAAGGCGGGCAGGGTTGACGATCGAATCGTCGGGAGCGGAATCCGTGCCGATCTCTTGCCTGTCAATGTGTCGTTTTCCCGGTCCATGACAGCGTTCGCATCCAATGGCCATCTCCTGGACATACGGCGCAGCCAGGCGGTCCGCCTGCGTCGGGTGCGGTTCGAGACGGCCGATGTGGCAATTCAAACAAGTCTCCCGCAGACGCCGCTCGAAACGAGCCCTTCCCTTGCCGTGCTCGTATCCAGGAGATAGTTCGAAGTAGCCCCCATCGCGCGAATACCAGGAGATGGGGGACATGAAAATAAGCCCGTCGCGGTTGATGCCGTAGGACCTTCCCTGAGCGCCCGAGCCGATGGCCAGGCTTACCGGAGCCGACAGGTCGTAAACCGTCCGGCCGCCGGGGAGCGTCTTTACTTCGTGATGAACGATCCGATCCCCAGAATTCTCCACGCGAAATACCAGGTCCCCAAGCGCATGGAACTGCGACTTTTCGGCAGAGAAGTCTTCCTTGTCGGCAACCCCCGGCGTGAATGCCGCCGAACGCCCCATCGGATGCTTAGCGAAGGTTTGACAGATCTCGTCATGGCACTTGGCGCAGGCCGCACTTCCGACGTAATCGTTGGGCGGAGGATCGGGCCGTGAGATTGGGCCGGCTGGAAGCTCGTCCAGCGACGCGCCGAATTTCGCAAGTTGCTTGTCACCCTTCTGGGTCGCGCCGGTCCGGCCATTGGTCGCGTTATTTCCGCCAAACCAACAACCGGCGTTCAACAAAGCGCAGAAAACCAGCGCGACGCAGCTGGCGGCAATTCGCGGCTGCCAATGGAATACGAGTGCATGAGAAGCCGCACGCATCGACCTACGCCGTCGCTTGCTCTTCCAGACCCAACTCCTGCTTCATCATTTCGCGCATGCGAAACTTTTGGATTTTTCCAGTGACCGTCTGCGGGAAGGCGTTCACCAATCTTACGTGACGGGGAACCTTGTAGTGCGCCAGCTTTTTCTTACAGAATTCCCGAATTTCATCTGCGGTCGCCTGCTCCCCTGCTTTTAGCTTAACCCATGCGGCCAGTTCTTCGCCGTACTTGGGGTCGGGAATGCCGAAGACGGCGGCTTGCTCGATGGCCGGATGAGTAAAAAGGAACTCCTCGATTTCGCGCGGGTAAATGTTTTCGCCGCCGCGGATGACCATGTCCTTGAGTCGGCCGGTGATCTTGAAGTAGCCATTGGGGAGGCGGATCGCCAGGTCGCCGCTGTGCAGCCAGCCCTCCTTGTCGATGGCCGCGGCGGTTGCCTCGGGATTGTTATAGTAGCCGAGCATCACGACGTGGCCGCGGCAGCAGAACTCTCCTTGCGTATTGTCGGGCAGCGACTGGCCAGTGGCCGGATCGACAATCTTCGCCTCGACGCCCGGCAGCAAGCGGCCGACCGTCTCGACGCGCAGCTCCGTCGGATCGTCGTAGCGCGTCTGCGTGACAACTGGGGACGCCTCGGTCTGGCCGTAGGCAATGGTCAGCTCTTTGGCACCCAGCACGTTCTCGACTTGCTTCATCACCTCGATCGGGCACGGCGCGCCGGCCATGATGCCAGTGCGCAGCGATTTGAGGTCGCGCCCGGCAAGCGAAGGATCTTGGAGCTGGGCAATGAACATCGTCGGCACGCCGTAAAGGGACGTGGCGCGGTGTTTCTCGACGGCATCGAGCGTAGCGGTTGGCTGGAAGTATTCAGCCGGGACGATCATCGTCGCGCCGTAGACGGCACACGCCAAGGTTCCCAGCACGCAGCCGAAGCAGTGATAAAACGGCACCGGGATGCAGATGCGGTCGGCGGACGAGAGATTCTGGCACTCGCCGATGTAATAGGCATTGAGCAGCAGGTTTCGGTGCGAAAGCGTAGCCGCCTTGGGAAAGCCGGTGGTGCCCGATGTGTACTGGATGTTGATCGCTTCGCCCGGTTGGAGCGTTTTGGCGACGGATTCCACCTCGCCTTGCGGCACGCCCCGGCCGGCGGCCAGGAACTTTTCCCACGTCAGCAGACCGGCGGGCGGCGAACCCTTGATGGCCACAATCCGGCGCAGCCGCGGGTACTCGCGCGACTGGACGGCGCCGTCCTTGGCCGCTGCAATTTCCGGACAGACCTCGGCCAGCATGGCGAAGTAGTCGGACGTCTTGAAATGATCGACGAGAATCAGGGCGACCGAATCGCTCTGGTTGAGCACATATTTCAGCTCATGCGCGCGATAGGCCGGATTGATCGTCACCATCACCGCGCCGATCCTGGCCGTGGCAAACTGGAGCAGCACCCACTGCGGCACGTTGGTCGCCCAGACCGCGACGTGCTCCCCCTTCTTCACACCGAGGGCCAGCAAGGCCCGGGCCGTCGCATCGACCTCCTCGCCGAACTGGCGCCATGTGCGAAGGACCCCGGCATGCGGAAAGACGATCGCTTGCTGCTCGGCATGACGAGAACACGTCTCCGCCAGCACCTGTCCGATCGTCAGACCATCCACCCAGGGAGTTTTCGCTTCGTCCGCCATGTTCAACCTCCGCCTTGTTTACCGCTCAGAGCCGTCACTGGCCTGTCAGCAAGTCGTCTCAGTTTATCGCGCGTGGCGCAGGGAACAAACGCCGACTCCTGTTGCCAATCGATCCGAAAAGTCGGCAACGGTATGGTGACGATAAGCGACGGAAATAGCGAGGCAGGCGGCTTGCAATTCAGACACAATGTCTTTAATGTCAGGGCGATGATCCTTGCAAAAAGGAGCGGCGGTCATGCGCACGTCACATTCCGTTTCATGGCAACCTGTTGCTGGCATCTTTCAAAACTCTCTGCTGACCGTGCTCCTGATAGCGGCGTCCCTCTCGGCTGCCGAACCTGAGTCGGGCGCTGGAGACAACGAGGCCACGAGCGCACAAAAGGCCCGCTTGGCGGCCATGAAGCGGATGGCTTCCAGATATCAACTGGCGGCGGGCAAGGACGGCGTCACGAAATTGGAGCTGACCGCCGAGCCGCTCCTGCGGTGGAGTAATCCCGTACGCGGCGGAGAAGACGGCTGCCTCTACCTATTTGTGGACAAGGGACGCCCCCAGGCGGCACTCAGTATTTACCCGACCAACGACAAGCAGGCCTGGAACCATGAGTTCCAGTCGCTGGCGGAAACTCAACTGGCAGCCACCAAGGGGGACAAGATTGCCTGGCGGCCGGACAAGCCGGGAGTCGAATTCAAATCGCTTCCCGACGCTCCGGTTCCGGCCGAATCAGCCACCCGCCGCCTGGCGCAGATGCGATCGCTGGCCGACCACTTCTCCGCGACGGTTGACTTCCGCGGCGACAAGACGGCGCTGCGGCGGCTCAGCGCGCCGGTCTACCGCTATGGCAGCGGCGAAACCGATCCGCTGGACGGCGCCGTGTTCGTCTTCGCCCAGGCGACCGATCCGGAATTGCTGCTGCTACTGGAGGCGCGCAAGAGCGGCGACAAGCACCAGTGGCATTATGCCGTGGCCCGCTCGACGATGTGGGTCCTCGAAGTTGAGTACGGCGGCCGGCAGGTCTGGACCGCGGCTAGACAGGACCGCGCCACGGCCTCGCCGGAGCAAACGTACTACGACATCGCCCGGCAATTCGACGAGTGAGCTAGTCCCACAGCGGCCGCGCCAGCACGTAAGCAATCGGCGCAAAGACAATAAGCGGCAGCCAGGCCGCCAGGTGCGGCGAGAGAAGATAATTCTGCCCTGCCGAATGGCTGCTCAGCGTGACGCAGAAAAAAGCCAGCACCAGGGCCGCCGCATATCCGCCGGCGGCAAATAGATTCCGCTGACCGCGGGCCAACACCAGCGGCAGTCCCAGAAAGATCAGCGTCACGTCGAGCAGCGGCTGTACGAACCGCTTGTGGAGCGTGACCCGCACGTACGAGCCGTAGTCGAGACTCTGGTTGTAAAGGCCCGCGATCAGCTCAGCCGTGGACATGTACTCCTGCCACTGGTTGCCCACGGTCAGCTGCTCGAAGCTCACACCGCTGGCTACGAAACATTCCCCAGGCTTGAGCCAGCGGTTGTCTTTGGGACTGAACAAGGTGGTGTCGCCAGCAATCGCGGCGGAATCGAGCGAATTCAAGTTCTCGGGCAGTCGCACGCCACGGACCAGGTAGCCGCTGGGACGGCCGTCCACGGGCGGCTGATACCAGGCGTTGTCGGCCGTGATCTGCCGCCCCCACGACTTGAATTCCTCGGGCAACTGGCTGAATGTTGGCGCCTCGATCCGCTTCTGGTTAGCGAACGTGTCTTTGCCGCTGATCAGGATGTTTGTCTTGAGGTCCCACATCGGGCGGCAGGGCTTGGCGGCACTTCCCAGCCAGTCCTGGGCGTTGCGGGAGAGCTTCTCGCGAACGGCCGGCAACAGCACCTCGCGATTGACAATGCCCGCCAGGGCGACCCCGATGGCCGCCAGCCAGACGAAGCGGATGACCCTGGTCGGCTTGATTCCGGCGGCCATCAGCGCCGTCAGTTCATTCGTCCGCTGCATCCACGTGACGGCGAAAATGCCGGCGATCATCGCCGTCAGACCCGCGGTGAGGTCGAAAAACCAATAGACCCGCGGCGAGTAATAATCCCACAGCACGCCTGCCAGGCCGCCAGCGGCATTTTCGCCGTAGCTACTGAATTCCTGGAAGTTGTTCATCAGGTCGATGACCACGTACAGCCCCAGCAGACTGAAAAAGCTGATCACCAGCACCTTCAGGAACAGCCACAGAACGTAGCGGTCGATGACGCAATGCCGCGGCAATAGCCAGGGGAGGTGCATAGGAACGGCCGCGAGGGTAGGTGCGAATGCGGGAGAGGTTGGAGGGTGACTGGGTATGAGGGTGTGTGGGTATACGGGTCTACAGATATGTCGTCACACCACCCGCACCCTCATACCCCACACACTCTCATACCGATAGGAGGCCATTGCCTGTCCCACGGAGTTACGAGTTGCGATACGATAGGACCCACAGCGAATGGGGGTCAAGACGAACGTGAGCCCGACGACGCTAGCACCGAAGGCCAAGGCAGCGCGTCCATCAGCGCAGGTCGCACTGCAACTGCCGCGGCATCGCAGCCGTACGTGGTGGCGCAGCCTGCGGGACTCGCTGGCGAATCTCGTGTTTCCTCCGCAGTGTGCGTTTTGCTCGGTCGAGCTTGACCAGCCGCCGAGTGGGCCGTTGCTGTGCGTGGACTGCCAGCGGCAATTGTCTCCCGTCGTCACACGTTGCCCGGCTTGTGCTTTGCCGGCGCCGCATCTGCCAACGCACGACGGCCGCTGCCCAGCTTGCCGACAGGATAAGCCAGCATTCGAGCAGGCGCGCGTGCTGGGAACGTATCAGAACCAGGTGCGGGATGCGGTGCTCAGGATCAAGCACGCCTGGTTCGAGCCGCTGGCTGTATCCCTTGGAGGACTGCTCGCGGAGCGGATTGTGCAGTCTCCCTTACCAGCGACTGCCGATCTGGTCGTGCCGGTGCCGATGTACTGGGTGCGGCGGCTGTGGCGGGGAACCAGCGCGGCCCAGACGCTGGCCGAGAAACTGTCGGCCGAGTTATCCATTCCGCTGGCGGATGATTTGGTTCGCTGTACGCGGTGGATGGCCAAACAAAGTTCGCTTCCGGCCAGCGAGCGGCGGGACAACGTGCGCGGAGCCTACGCCGTTTCGTCCGCGTACGACATTCGTGGGGCGACGATCCTGGTGGTGGACGACGTGATCACAACGGCGGCGACGTGTGACGAAGTGGCTCGGGTCCTCAAGCGCGCGGGCGCCGAGCGGATTTTTGCGGCGGCGGTGGCTCGCTCGAGCGGAACCGTCTGAGCTTCAAGCAGGGCCGCTATCCGCCCCTCGCCGCGACGCGCGGCGACCGCTATTCTCAAGAGATCAAATCCCCGCTGCACTCATGTCTGTCCCCCGCTTACGTCTGGGCACTCGCGCCAGCCCCTTGGCCCGCTGGCAGGCCGAGTGGGTCGCAGGGCAGTTGAGCCAGCGGGGCGTCGAAGTCGAGCTAGTGCCTATTTCGACCCAAGGAGACGTAAAAACCGGACCGCTGGGACAGATCGGGGGGCAGGGACTGTTCACGAAGGAAATCCAGCGCGCGCTGCTGGAGCGCAAAATCGATGTGGCAGTGCACAGCCTGAAGGACCTGCCTACCGCCGAAGTGGACGGTCTGACGATTGCCGCCGTCCCGCGGCGGGAGAGCACGGCCGACGTGCTCGTTTCGAAAGTTGCCGATTCGCTGGAAAAACTGCCGCACGGCTCGCGCGTCGGCACTGGCAGCTTGCGCCGCAAAGCGCAGCTATTGCATGTCCGCCCGGACCTGGCGGTGCTGGAAATCCGCGGCAATGTGGACACGCGGCTGCGGAAGCTCGACGAGGGGGAGTACGACGCGATCGTTTTGGCCGAAGCGGGGCTGAGGCGTTTGGGATTAGCCGAGCGAGCGACGTTCGTCCTGCCGCGGAGCATCATGCTGCCGGCAGTGGGCCAAGGGGCGCTGGCGATCGAGACGCGGTCTGGTGACGCGGTCAGCCAGTCGCTCGTCGAGCCACTGGACGACGCGGCGACGCATGCGGCCGTGCTGGCCGAGCGGAGCATGCTCGCGGCACTGCGCGGCGGCTGCCTGGCGCCCGTGGGCGGATTGGCCCGCGTGGAAGGACCGGTGCTGACGCTGGAGGGTGTGGTCTTGAGCGGCGACGGCCAGCGCAAGATCAGCGCCGCGGCGGCGGCGCGGTCGGAAGACGCAGTCCGCATTGGCCAGCAGGTGGCCGATGAACTGCTGGTGCAAGGGGCCAGCGACCTGATTGCCGCATCGCGCGAAGCGACGGGACCGAGATTCGAGTGACGCCGCAGCGATGACGGCAATTCTTGACTTCCGCGGCGGCGTCGCTAAGACTACCGGACTGTCCCGTGTGGCTGAACAGCCAGTTCACCGATTCCCTCGCCCATTCACACCATGAACGCCAAATCTCTTCTCGCTATTTTTGTTCTGACCGCCGCTTCTCCATTTGCTCTGGCCGCCGAGCCACCCGACAATCGGCTCACCGACGCCGAAAAAAAGGAGGGCTGGATCCTCCTGTTTGACGGCAAGTCGCTCGAGGGCTGGATGACCAGCAGCGAGAAGCCGAGCCAGCGGCCCGTCGAGGAGGCTTCGCTCAATCCCCACAAGTGCGGCGCCTACATGCTGATTCACAACAAGGTGTGGGACAACTTCAAGCTGGCCCTCGACTTCAAGCTCAGCAAGGGCTGCAACAGTGGCATTTTCGTCCGCACTTTCCCGCTCACGCCCCGGCCGGGCAAAGACGTCGGTTTCAACGGCATCGAGGTTGCCATTGACGACACGACCGGCGCCGGCTACCACGACACAGGCGCCATTTATGACCTGGTCAAGGCCGAAAAGAACGCCATGAAACCCGCCGGCGAATGGAACCACATCGAGATAACCTGCAACAAGAACGACATCGAAGTCGAACTAAACGGCGAGTGCGTGGCCGTAATGGATCTGGATGAGTGGACCACCAAGAACAAGCGCCCCGATGGCTCGGACCATAAATTCGACATCGCTTTCAAGGACCATCCGCGCAAAGGCTACATCGGCCTCCAGGACCACGGCGCGAACTGCTGGTACAAGAACGTCAAGCTGCTGCCGCTGAAGTGAGAGGTCAGAAGTCAGCAGGTGCCAGTTACTGGCTGGTCGCCTTCAGCCCCACAATTGCCACGAGCAGCAGCGCCAGGAAAAGCATCCGCGCAAGCGTCACCGGCTCGCCTAACAGGAGAATCCCCAAGATTGCCGCGCCCGCCGCGCCGATGCCGACCCAGACGGCATACGCAGTGCCGATGGGAAGCGTGCGGGCGGCAATCGCCAGTAGCAGCATGCTTAGCGCGATGCCGGCGATCGTCAGGACGCTCGGCCAGAACTTCGTGAAGCCGTCGGTGTATTTCAGGCCAATCGCCCAACCGGTTTCGAGCAGCCCCGCGACGACGAGCAGAAACCACGCCATGACAACGCTCCTGTGCTGAGCGTCGTCTTGTCCTGACCGGGTACGGCGCATCTCGTCCGGGGCCAAAGTGGCCAGCACGTCGGCGAATTTTAGATCGTTTGGCACCTGCGGCAAGGCGCGCAGGTAGCGCGAAGTCGACTTGCGACTCGTTGCCGAATTGGCAGCTAGTTTGCCGGCCGCTGCGCGTTCCGACTCAAAACAACTCCCGAATCACCGTTCCGCTCGGCAGCACGCTGATTGGGCGGCCGGCGTCATTGAGGTATTGCTTCTTGGCGTCGATGCCGAGGTGGTCGTAGATCGTGGCGAGGACGTCCTGTGGCGACTTTGGGTTGTCCTTGGGGAACGCCCCCTTGCTGTCGGAGGCGCCGATGACGCGGCCCCCCTTCACCTTGCCGCCGGTAATCGCGGCACTGAAGACGTTGGGATAGTGGTCGCGGCCGGCGTCGTTGTTGACGCGCGGCGTGCGGCCGAATTCCCCCCAGGCGACGACCAGCGTCGTCGCGAGCAGCCCCCGCTGGTGCAGGTCCTCGATCAGCGCCGAGTAGGCCTGGTCGAAGCGCGGCAGAAAACCGCGGCGCAGCGAGTCGAAGCCCAGCACATGCGTATCCCACCAGCGAAGATCGACGGTCACCAGGCGCACGCCCGCTTCCACCAGCCGCCGCGCCAGCAGAATCCGCTGGCTCCAGGCCGGCGCACCGCAGCGGTTGGCAGCTCCAGGATCGAATGCCGGCATGAAGCCGTACCGCTCGCGAATTTCGCGCGGTTCGCTGTCCAGGTCAAACGCCTTTTGCGCCTCCGGCGAGCTGAGCATGTCCCATGCTTTGTGGGTGAAGCGATCGAGCCCGTCCATGCTGCCGCTGGCATCCACCTGACGCTTGAGCGAGTCGAGGCCGGAGAGGAGCTGCTTGCGATCGCCGAGCCGATTGACCGACAGGCCGCCGGAAAGCTCAAAGTTCGGCAGCTTGAACGGGCCGCTTTGCGCCGGATCGGCGCCGGTTTCGAACGGTTTGTTTGCCACGCCCAGATAGGCCGAGCCGGTGCCGGGGACCATCCGCGGGATCATCACGTATGCCGGAAGCTTGGGATTGAGCTTGCCAAGCTGCTCGGCCACGATCGAGCCACAGCTCGGGTGGATGTTTTCGTCCGGCGCGGGGCCGGGGCCGTAGCCGGTAAAGCAGATCTGGTCCCCCGTGCTGTGCCCCGCATCGCCGTGGTTCAAGCTGCGAATGATCGACCACTGGTCCATCACCGCGGCACACTTGGGGAGCATGTCGGTGAGCTGAATGCCGGCGACCGACGTGTTCATCGTGCCGAACTCGCCGCGGAACTCGGCCGGCGCGTCGGGCTTGGGGTCCCACATGTCGATGTGACTGGGCCCGCCGCGCATCCAGAGCAGGATGACGTTATTGGCCCTCTTGGCCGTGTTAATCGCGGGAGCGGCGGCCGCCTCGTGGGCCAAAAGCTGGGCCAGCGACAGGCCGGCCGTTCCGAGCACGCCAGCGTGCAAAAAGCCGCGCCGGTCGATCGCCCGGCGAAACGGCTGGCAGGTGCGCGCGAGGTCGAGAGGGCCACTCATGGTGGGATGTGCTGGCAGGAAACTAGGCGGGCTAACCCATCAACGGCATTCAATATATCGACAAGCCCAGGCGGTTGCCAACAAAATGTGCGGTTGCTCGCCGGTAACTTATCCCAATGGCCGCCTGTAGCCAGCCTCGGCTCGATCGGTTCCAGCGCCCGGGAACAGAACCGGGCGATTTGCAAAGCCGGTGCCTTACGTTGGCGGCTGCGCCGGCGGGTTCAGCGCCCGCGTGAGGTTTTTGCTGATCGCCTTTTCCGCCAGGTCCTTGAACATCAGGGCCGCAAACGGCAGATCGACTTCGACCAGCACTTCCTTCGGCATGGCCTCGGCGCGGCCAGTGATGGTAAACGCCATGCTTCGGAACTTGAAATTCGCGCTCGTATCCCCTTCGGACAGCTCCAGATCGACACCTTGAAAATCCTTGACGGTTTTTTCGAGGGCGCTGCGAATCTTCCCGAATGTTTCCTTGGGTTCTCCTTCGTGCGGGACTTTCACCGTGATTTTCGGCATGAGGACCTCCTAGTTCAATTCTTCGCCAAGCTCGCGTAATAACTCAAAAGAAAAAATTCCCGTGTCGTGTCCGTCGCTGAAGGCGATCGTGTAAGCGTAATTGCCGACCGGCTTCATGCCGGCAATCGTCAGCGGCGCCAGCTCGGCCTTGGACAGGACTGGGAGCGACATGGGGTCAGGAGGCGGGGCATTGCGCTTCTCGCGGCACGTGGCGCAGGGACAGGCGTCGCGCAGCGCCCGGACCGCATACCGCCGGGTGAGGCCGTCGCTCCACTGGATGAGCAGGTGGCGATCGTCGGTGAGTTTCAGGGACGTGGGATAGGGCTGCATTATCTATTTCAATAGCCGGAGGACAACGTCCTCCGGAATGGTTGCCGGATTCCGGAAACTGTCAGCTTCCGGCTAGAAGGTGTCAGTCAGACCGCTGCCAGTTCGGCGAGCAATCGCTCGACCTCTTCCATCGTATTGTAGTGAACCATTCCGACGCGGAGCATGCCGTCCGGCTCCAGGCCGAGCTCTTGGCTGAGGTTGAGAGCGTAGTAATTGCCGTGCCAGGCAAAAATGCCGCGGCGGCCGAGGTGTTCCGCCAGTTGCGGTGCGCTCAGGCGGCGATGCGTCAAGGAAACTGTGGCCACGCGCTCGCGGATCCGCGCCGGGTCGCTGATCCCCACAATGCGTACGTCGGGAATGCGCGATAGTCCAGCAAGCAAGCGGCCGCACAGCTCGCGCTCGTAATGGCCGATGGCCGTGTATGCCGCGTGTAGCGCGCGGCGGCGACTCAATTCCCCCTCTTCCTTTGGGAGAGGGTTGGGGTGACGGCTTCTGCCGACACGCGGGCCCTCACCCATTGTCTCGCTGCGCGAGCCACCCTCTCCCGCCGGGAGAGGGTTTTGGAGAACAACCCGCCGGCCCAAATCAGCCAGATATTCGACGGCAGCCAGCGCACCGGTGATGGCCTCGTGACTTTGAGTGCCGGTCATCCATTTTCCCGGCGGCGCATCGGGGGCCGGGCGGACCTTATATGCCTCCAGCCGCTGGAGCAATTCCCGCCGGCCCCACAAGATGCCCAAGTGCGGCCCGAAAAACTTGTACGCCGAGCAGGCCAGAAAATCGGCCCCCAGCGCCTCCACGTCGATCAGCGCGTGCGGGGCGTAATGAACTGCATCCAGGTAAACCAGCGCGTCCATCGCGTGCGCCCAGTCGGCAATCGTCCGCACCGGATTAATGCCGCCGGTGGCATTGGAGGCGCAGCCCACGGCCACCAGCCTGGTCCGCTCGTTGATCGTGTGCCGGAACTGATCGAGGTTGAGCGTGCAGTCTTCGCGGCGGACATCGACCCATCGCACCGTGGCCCTCGCATCGTGGGCGGCCAGCACCCACGGCGAGACGTTGGCGTCGTGATCGAGCCGCGTTACGACGATCTCGTCTCCTGGCTTCCAGGTGCGGGCCAGCGAGCGCGAGGCGGCAAACGTCAGCGACGTCATGTTCTGACCGAAAATGATTTCGTCCTGGTCGCGGGCACCCAAAAAATCGGCCATGCCGCGGTGTGCTTCTTCCAAGAGCGCATCGCTTTCCTGCGACGTGGCATAGAGCCCGCCATGATTGGCGTTGGTGTGGGCCAAGTAGTGACCGACCGCGTCGATCACGCGGCTGGGCGCCTGGGTTCCCCCTGGACCGTCGAAAAAGATCGCGGAGTAGTGTCCGACTCGGCGGGCCAGCGCGGGGAATTGCCCGCGGCACTCGGCAACCAGGGAATCGGAAAGCTCCACGAGGTGAGTCCTGAGGGGGTGTCTTAGCGGCGTAACAAATACGGACAGCGGACAAACGCGCCCTGCGGAAGTCGGGACCTGCTCACTTCTTCGGCCGCGCGTTGACCGGCGGCTGATCTTCCCCCGGCTCGGGGGCGATGTGAATCTGGCTGGCCGGCGGCGGCTCGACCACCTGGTGGTAGTCGGCGGCCACGCTGCACACCTTGTCGATCGCCTCGTCGGGAGCGCCGAGCCCGGGGCGGATGTAAATCGGAAC
>Ga0075418_10006078_pt1 | contig 13633 bp, 15 predicted proteins | sample SoiMetdeltSBSDD2_FD_81776 | JGI IMG/M metagenome (GOLD analysis project Ga0075418, IMG submission 81776) | Bulk soil microbial communities from a Populus tree surrounding site in Tennessee, USA - Soil MetaG P. deltoides SBSDD2 | ecosystem: Environmental > Terrestrial > Soil > Tree plantation...
CACCATTCCAACCCTCAGTTAATCAGCGAGTTACCCACCACAGTCTCAATGTCGTTGCGAGCAGGCGGAGCCTCGATGGCGGTTCGTTCCTCGCTTTCGTTCGCAGAACTCGATCAGGTCTACTTTGGCTCGTGCGGCCAACGCGCCAGCGCTTCCTTCGTCGCCGCGTCAGCGATGTCCCGACAGAGCTTCGCGATCTCTACCGGCTTCAGCATGCGCTCCACACTCGTGTGAACGGATCCCGAAAGAGCGGCCGTGAAACACTGGTACCAGATCGCCTTCTCGCTGTAGTCGGTCATCGTTGTTCTATCCTCATCCGCTTGCTCCTTTAAGCATCGGGGCCTTCTTCACCCATTCAGCCCCGCAATCGCCTGACGACTGGTGTGACCGAAGACGTTCGAGCGGAGACTGCTCGATCGCAGGTGACCGTTCGACATTTTCACATCTCTGTACGTCCGCCAACTGCGGCACGACAAACGCGTCAGGCGATCGATATACACCGGGTTGGGTAGTTTCCAATCCCACATCGTCCCGGTAACGTGAGGAAAACCCCCGAGTGAGGCATCGCCATCGTTCGCGCGCGGTGATGTCAACGTGCATGATGAAGTCGACGGTCAACTCCAAATGGGCGCTCGCCTATCTGAATGGTCGCGCCAAGTCATTTCGAAACGGCAATACGCCGATCGCGGGCGTCACCGGCACCATCGCCATGGCCCGTCGTCACAAGGTATCTGACTCCGCGATTGCCGCGGTCCTCCGCCGGTGGAACCTGTCCTGGGATCCGGGCACCGGCTACGTGAGCGCGCCACGCAGGTGATCGCTCGATCCCGCCTCATCCGGGACATCGGCGCAGCGCCAACCTCTGCCGGGGAAAACGCCCCTTCAGCTTTACCCGCGGAGGATGCGCGCGTATGCTGCATTCGTGCGCGTAAGGATTACGCAGCCAGCGTCGGGCGTCTTCGCCGGCGTCAGCCTGAGTCGATTCGTCCCTGGGCTCACCTACGACGTCGAACCGATCCTGGCGAGTCACCTGATTAGCCTGCGACTCGGCGAAGCCGATCCCTCCAGGAAGCCGGCCCTTGTCCTCACGATCGACGATGTCGACGCCAGGTACTACGAGGAGCAGCTGGCAGGCGGCATCCGGGTGGACCAGCATACGGCCCACGACCGGCCGAAGCGACGGCGCCCTCGACGCGGCTGATAGCTCGCTCCTTCGGACGCCGACCTGAAGCTCGGCGTTGCGAAGCCCTCCGCTGCGAATCGCCGCAGTCTTCAGCGCGTCTGTCGCTTCGTGATGTAGTGCCCGCTCATCGCGACGAGCAGGAACAGCCCGATGCCTGCCACCAGCTCCGGGGCGATGCCGTCTCTCACCATCGCGATCAGGTCCCGGACGAACCACTGCACTTCCGTCATACGAGCGCGTGAGGCAACGAGCATGCCCACGTGATGACGGGCACACTGCGGCCGGTGAGCGATGGCGCGAGCACGTCACGGCATTTCTGTCTGGCTGGCACACGACTGGAATCTGGCTGCCGCCAGACGCGATCGTTCTGGATGGCGAGGTGAGCGAGTGCAAGAACGGGTGCTGCGCCGCGGGTCGACGGGCGGTCCTCAAGACAGAAAGGGCAGCCCGAAGGCTGCCCTTTCTGTTGCCTCGCACAGTGGCGTCGCCGCCGGTTACGAGGACTTCTTCAGCGCCTCGATGAGCACCTGCAGCATCTGCGAATACTGCTCGTCGGTGGTGTCGAACGTCTTCGCGTACTCCTCGCGCGACGGGTTCTCCTTGCCGCCCCATTTGCCGTCGAAGGAGACGCTCTTTCCGCCGACGTCTACGATGTCGAAGGGTTGATCCTTTTCGCGCTTGAAGTGCAGTCCGGCCGGGCCGAGGTCCGAGATCAGGATGCGCGATGCGCGGTCCGAAGCGCTGTTGAGATCGCCGTACGCCTCACGATAGCTCTTCTGCTCGATCAGGTAGTTCATCCGCTCGCCTGATGCGAACTTGCCGCCCACCACCAACAGCTGGATGCCGGGCATGTAGAGCGCGCCGACGTAGCCGTCCGCGTGCTTCGCGGCGAAGCTATTGAGCTTCATCGTGTCGAGCATTTGTTTGAACTCGCCGGCGAGATCCGCCGATTTCGACTCGTGCTCGCCGCCGGGTTTCGACTGCGACAGTGCAGGCGCACCCGAACGGGACTGTTCAGCGAGAGTGACCATCGGCATCGCCAGCATCACGGCGGCGACGACGCTCGGGAACGCGCGGAGTGCAGACACAGCAACCCCCTTCGTGGATACCGCGCACGTTGTACCACTCGGATGGGGGTTCGTCAATCGGGTACATCACCCGATGAACAGCGCATCTTCCTCGTCGGCTGGCTGGCGGCGGCGCGCATCGTAGGCAGGGCGCCGTTTGTCGCCGCCGAAGAATACTTCCTTGAGCGCCTGCAGCATCGCCATCACCTCGCGTGCCGGCGTGAGAATGGTCTCCTGCAGTGAAAAGACGGTCTGATCGACGCGCTGCCGCAGCAGGCCGAGCATCTGGTCCACCTTGTCGGCCTGGGCGGCCGCGACGGCGCTGACCCGAGCGGCGTCCGCGGCCAAGGCCTGCAGGCTGGCGACGACCGGACGCATTTCGTGCTCGAGGCGTGCAACCGCGTCCCCGACCCGTTTCGCGGTCCGGGCAGCCCAGAGAATCGTCGCCACCTGGACGATCGCCATCACCACCACCGAAACGGCGATGGTGCCAAGGAACAGATCGCTCACGCGTCCTGCTCCTCTTTGCCCATCGCGCTCGATCCTGACCGCTGCTGCTCGCGGATACGGTCGAACGCGGTGGCGATGTTCTCGCGCTGCTTGTTCAGTATGTCGCGCCCCTGACGGGCGGCTTCGGCGGCGCGCTCGCGCCCCTCGCGGGCGCGTTGACTCAGGAATTCACGCGTCTGCTCGCCGCTCGCCGGAGCGAACAGGAGCGCCACCGCCGCGCCGACCGCCGCGCCGGCAATGAACGCGACCACCAGGCCGCCGGGAGTGATGCCTTGATCGTTGGCCATGTCCTGCCTCTCGTCCTGGCCGCAATCGGCCCGCACGGATCAGAAGATGCTCACCCTGACATTCAGATACTTCCTCGGGTCGGCTCGTATCGCTGCCAGCAACTGGCGCGCCTCCCCGAGCGTGGTTCGCAGCTCGTTCACCGCTCCGTTCATGTTCTCATACAACTGCTTGTCCTGCAGCAGCTGTCCCACCGTTCCCTGCCCCTTCTGCAGGTTGGCGGTGACGGAGTCGAAACTGCTCATCGCCGAATTGAGGCGGTCGAACAGCTCGCGGTTGGTGGCGAGCTGCCCGAGCGTCCCTTCGCCCCGGTTCACTCGGCCGGTGATCGACTCCAGGTTGGTCGTCGTGGACGTGAGCGACCGCGCCATGCTGTCGTCGGCGAGGAGGCGCCCGAGGCTCCCCTCGCCCGCCCGGATGCGGCCGGTGACGTCTGCGAGGTTCTCCATCGACGTTTCAAGGGCGCGCGCCGTACGGGGATCGGTCATCAGACGCCCGATCGTGCCCCGTCCCTGATTGAGGTTCTTCGCCACGTCCTCGGCTGCAATCAGCAGCCCGTTCAGATCGCGATACACCGATTCGTCGGTCACGAGGCGCCCGAGGGTTCCACGGCCCGCCCTGATGTCCCGCACCAGGTCCGTGGCTTCTGCGATGCCGTCGGCCGCCCGGGTGGCAACGTCGGCCACCGAGCCGACTGCCGGACCGGATCGCACGTAGCCCCACTCGGCGATCGGTGTCCCCCGGCTCGAGGCGGTGATGTCGACGGCCGCTTCGCCGAGCAGCGACACCGATCCGAGCGAGGCGACTGAGCCGGCGGTGATACGCGGCTGCATCTCCTTGTGCAGCTTCATCGTCACCTCGACGCGGTCGCCGCCAGGAATGAAGTCGAGCGCTTTCACCGACCCGACCTCGAGCCCTGCCACGCGGACCGGCGCGCCCGTCTTGAGACCGGGAATGCTCTCGAAGACGGTCTTCAATCCGTATTGCTGCCAGGGGAAGCCGCCCTGGCCGGTGAGCAGGAAGAGCAGCGCGGCGGTCATCACGATGGCGAACACCGTGATGAGTCCGACTTTGAGTTCGGCCCAGGCGAGCGAACGGGTACGCGGCATGACGTCAATCCTCTATGACAGAAAGTTGCGAATGTACGGATCCTTCGCCGCGCGCAGCTCGGCGGCGTTGCCCTCGAAGACGATCAGGCCGTCCTTCAGCATGATGAACTCGGCTTCGTCACACTTGGCGGCGTCGGCCTGGACGATGTCGACGTCCCCGTTGCGCCTGACCGCCTCGTGCGTGGCGGTGAAAAACGCATCGCGCAGCTGGTGGGTGACGATGACCGAGCTCACCTCCTCGAGGTCGCGGAGCTTGATGATCTCCTGATCGATCGAGGTGGCGGTGATCGGATCGAGGCCGGTGGTCGCCTCGTCGTAGAGCAGGATGCCCGGCCGCGCCGCCATCGCGCGGGCGATCGCCACGCGGCGGCGCTGCCCTCCGGACAGCTCCGAGGGCATCCGATCGAGGAAGTCCCCCAGACCGACGAAGCCCAGCGTCTCCTGCACACGTGCGCGCACCTTCTCTTCGGGCCAGTGCATCTCCTCGTACAGCCTGTACCCGGTGTTCTCGGCGACGGTCAGCGAGTCGAACAACGCCCCCTCCTGGAACACCATGCCGACTCCGGCGCGCACGTGCATGAGCTCCAGCTCAGTCATCGTATCCACTCGTTGCCCGTTAATCCGAACCTCGCCGCTGTCCGGCCGCAGCAGCCCAAGGATGAGTTTGAGGATGGTCGACTTTCCGGAACCGCTGCCGCCCAGGATGATCTTCGTGTGCCCTCTGAGCACGGTGAAGCTGACGTCGCGCAGGATCACCTTGTCATCGAAAGCAAGCCCCACCCGGTCGAGCTCGACAACGGGCTCTTCGGCAGACTGCCGTTCGGGCGTCATCTCCTCGCGGCTGGTGGACATCGTCATCGCTCAGTACAGGAGTTCGACCAGCAACTGCGTGACCAGCAGGTCGACGACGATGACGGCCACCGATGCCGCGACGACAGCTTGAGTCGTGGATCGGCCCACGCCCTGCGTCCCGCCCGTCGTGCGAAGGCCCACGTGGCAGCCGATCGTCACGATCACGAACCCGAGACAGAACGGCTTGATCAGGCCCATGTACACGTCATCGATATAGAGTCCGTCGAGAACCGAAGTCCAGTACAAGCTGCCGGCGACGCGCAGCTGCCCCACCGCAATCAACCAGCCGCCGATGATGCCGACGGTGTTCGCGATCACGGTCAGGACGGGCGTCATGAAGAACCCGGCCAGCACCCGCGGCACGACGAGCTTGCGCACGGGATCGGTACCGAGCGTGCGCAGCGCGTTGATCTGATCGGTCACCACCATCGAGCCGAGCTCGGCCGCGATGCCCGACCCGATGCGTCCGGCCAGCATCAGCCCGGTCAGCACGGGTCCGAGCTCCTTTACCATCGAGGCACTGACCAGGCGTCCTACGAACGGCCGGGCACCGAACTGGTCGAGGGTGATGCCGGTCTGCAGCGCCAGCACCGCACCGGTGAAGAATCCGGCCAGCAGGACGACGGTGAGCGAGCCGATCCCTATCGACTCGAACTGCTCGACGATGTCGCGGAAGTAGAACGGGCGGCTGAAGACGGCGCGGACGGTGGCGATCTGCAGGTTGACGTACTCCTGCACCTCGAGCACCGCGGCCTTGAGAAAGTCCTGTGCGGTGCCCGCCACGGATTACCGGCCCACCGAGAGGCCGGTCATGCCCAGGTCGCGGGTGCGCAACGCCTTCAGGCGATCGCGCACAGTTGCCGCCCGCTCGAAATCGAGGTTGGCGGCGGCGGACTTCATCTCCCGCTCGAGCCTGGCGATCTCCGCATCGAGCTCCGCCTGCGTCCGGAACACCTCCCGTGTCTCCCGTACTGCCGGCGTCGAGTAGTCCCGCTCATAGACACTGGCGAGCACGTCGTCGATCTGACGAACGACCGATTCAGGGGTGATGCCGTGCTCCACGTTGTACGCGGCCTGGAGTGCCCGGCGCCGGTCCATCTCGGCGATTGCCGACTTCATCGACTCGGTCATCGTGTCCGCGTACATGATCACGCGGCCGTCGACGTGACGCGCCGCCCGGCCCGACGTCTGTATGAGCGATCCCGACGAGCGCAGGAAGCCCTCCTTGTCGGCGTCGAGGATGGCGACGAGCGACACCTCCGGCAGGTCGAGCCCCTCGCGAAGCAGGTTGATGCCGACGAGCACGTCAAAGGCCCCGCGCCGCAGGTCGCGCAGGATCTCGACACGCTCCAGCGTGTCGATGTCGGAATGGAGGTATCGCACCTTCACGCCGAGCTCCTGATAGTAGGTCGTCAGGTCCTCGGCCATTCGTTTCGTGAGCGTCGTCACGAGGACGCGCTGGCGGAGGCCGGCGCGATCCCGGATCTCCTTGAGCAGATCGTCGACCTGGCCTCTGACCGGGCGCACATCGATCGGTGGATCCATCAGGCCGGTGGGCCGGATCACCTGCTCGACCACCACGCCGCCGGCCTTCGACAGCTCGTAGGGTCCCGGCGTCGCCGAGACGAATACCACCTGCCTGACCCGGTGCTCCCACTCCTCGAAGTTGAGGGGACGGTTGTCCAGAGCCGACGGCAGTCGGAAGCCGTACGCCACCAGCACTTCTTTTCTCGAGCGATCGCCGTGGTACATCCCGCGAATCTGCGGCACCGTCTGATGGCTCTCGTCGACCACGACGATGGCATCATCGGGCAGATAGTCGAGCAGCGTCGGCGGTGGCGCACCAGCCGGCCGGCCGGTGAGGTGGCGCGCGTAGTTCTCGATGCCGTGGCAGTAGCCGATCTCGCGAATCATCTCCAGATCGAACATCGTGCGCTGGTGCAATCGCTGCGCCTCGAGCAGCTTGCCTTCCGACTCGAGCACGCCGCGGTACCACTCGAGCTCCTCCTTGATGGTCTCGACGGCGCGCTTGGTGCGATCGCGCGACGTGACGAAGTGCGACTTGGGGTAGACCGCCACCTTGTCGACGCGGCGGATGACTTTCCCGGTGAGCGGGTCGAACCAGGCCAGCTCGTCCACCTCGTCGCCGAAGAGCCCGATGCGCAGCGCGTGCTCCTCGTACGAGGGGACCACCTCCACGATGTCGCCACGCACGCGAAAGGTGCCGCGGCCGAATTCCACGTCGTTGCGTTCGTACTGGATCTCGACGAGCTTGCGCAGGATCTGATCGCGGTCGATGCGCTGGCCGAGCTCGAGCGGAAGCAGCATCCCATAGTAGGCCTCCGGCGATCCAAGGCCGTAGATGCACGACACACTGGCGACGATGATCACATCGCGGCGCTCGAAGAGCGACCGGGTGGCCGACAGACGCATCCGGTCGATCTCGTCGTTGATCGTCGCCTCCTTCTCGATGTACGAGTCGGTGGCCGGGACGTACGCTTCCGGCTGGTAGTAGTCGTAGTAGCTGACGAAGTACTCGACCGCGTTCTGTGGAAAAAAGCGTTTGAACTCCTGGTACAGCTGGGCCGCGAGGGTCTTGTTGTGCGCCATTACCAGGGTGGGACGGTTCACCTGGGCGATGGCCTTGGCCATCGTGAAGGTCTTGCCCGATCCGGTGACCCCGAGCAGCACCTGGTGGGAGTCGCCGCGCGTCAGCCCGTCGACCAGCTCGGGCACGGCCCGTACCTGGTCGCCCTTGATCTCGAAGTCCGTGACGAGCGTGAAGCGATCGTGAACCGATGGCATGACACAGCGTGCGCCGGCACAGGAGGCCGAACATCGCATCGTACCATAGGGAGATCGAACGGCAGGCGGGTCTGAAGGCCCGCCGCTACGGATGAGCGCCGTCTGGCGCGAAGTAGCCGCCGCGCGTCCGGATTCGCACATCCTTCAAATCCGGACGCCGAACCCGGATCTTGACGCTCCGCCAGCGGCCATCGTTGCGGGTATTCGTCGACACGTATCCCAGGCTGTACTGTCCTCGCAGCTCGCTGACGATCCGGTCGTACGCGGCGTCGACCTCCTTCATCGAGTACGGGAAGATCGCCTGCCCTCCGGATTCGTCGGCGATGCGCGTCAGGCGCACGCGTTGTTCGCCTCGCGACTGCGACGATTGATGCTCGAGGAGGCCCACGACGTAGATCGTCACGTTCGACGAGGCGCGGACCATCTCGAGGACGTCGCCGAAGTCCGTGGTGCTGCGCGAGTCGCCGCCGTCGGTCAGCGCCACCAGGACGCTGCGGCCTTGATTCCCGGCGGCTCCGTCCAGGTAGAGGATGAAGGCGTCGTAAAGCGCCGTCATCCCCTCGCCTTTTCGCGAGCGGATGCGCTCGACCAGCCGGGGGAAGTCGTCCTGCGCGAAGCGGCCCACGCGCACCTGGCTGTCGAAGTCGACGAGCGTGAGATCGCGAGCCTCGGGCAGGCGGTTCAGAAATTTGATGGCGGCGGTCCGTGACAGATCGAGGTCCTCGATCATGCTCTCGCTGGTGTCGAGCATGAGCCCGGCATGGAGCTCGGGCGCCGTCTCGTCCGTACCTTGAGCGAAGAAGCGGATCGTCTGCGGACGGCCGTCTTCGATGACCTCGAAGTCCTCGGCCGTCAGGCCCGTCACGATGCTGCCGCGGCGGTCGGTGACGGAGACGCCAAAATGCGTCAGGTCGGCTTCGGCGCGGAAGACGGTCTGCGGCTGCTGCGCGTGGGAAACGACGAGAGACGCCATCAGTCCCACGGCCACGACTACGCCCCTCGTCATGGCGCCGATCCTACATCCACTCGGGCGGCTGACAGCACGACACAAAACGGGTCAACCCGCAAAAACACCCGCGAAACCGCCCGGCTCAGCAAGGCCGTTGCGGGCCCGCACGCGGTTCAGGCGCCGCGATACGGCGGACCTGAGCGGCTCGCGACCTCGTGAATCGGTCGCAGGGCGTATAATCAAGGCTCGCGCTATGGACCCGGTGGAACCCGCGCCGGCCGCGAGGCGCCTATGAGGTGTCTCGCCGTCTGCCAGACCGAGTTGGCCATCAGGATGTTCGACGAGATCCTGTTGCCAAGCTTCGAGGTCGATTTTCTCGTCGAGAGCAAGCCTCTTGCCCGGCGGCTGCATGAAGACGGCCTCCGAGTAACCGCTGGAGACTTGCGCCGCACCGACACCTACGTCAAAGCCGACCTGACCCCTGGCACGTGCGTGGTGGTCGAGGACAACGGTCGGAAAAGCCTGAAGAAGCTGCTTGAGGCCATCTGGGACGCCGGCGGCACGCTGGTATACGTCCTCGGTGTCGGTACCTCGAACTCGCGCAAGCGTGAAGACGAGCTGAAGGCCAAGTTCCCAGAGGTCAACTATCTGGCCCTGCCCGAGCTCTTCGGGGGCCCGCTGCTCACCGAGTTCAGCCGCTCGCTGACCCGGCTCAAGGTTCAGCAGTACCAGCGGTTTCTGAGCGACGCCGATCGTGTCCTCATCCTGCTCCACAACGATCCCGACCCCGATGCCCTCGCCAGCGGACTGGCCCTTCGCAACGTCCTCCGCCGCAACAAGCAGACCGCCGTCATCGCAGCGTTCCACGGCGTGACGCGCCCCGAGAACCTGCGGATGATGAACCTGCTCGACATCCACGTGGAGATCGTCACACCCGAGCAGCTCGACCACTTCGACCGCATCACGATGGTGGACGTGCAGCCGCATTACTTCGGCGGCACGATGGACCGTGTCGACCTGGTGATCGACCATCACCCCGAACAGCCGGGATACACCGCGGTGTACAAGGACATCCGCGCCGACTACGGGTCGACCTCGACGATCCTCACCGAACACCTCCGGGCGGTGGACGTCAACATCTCGGAGCGTACCGCGACGGCGATGCTCTACGCTATCAAGTCGGACACGCTGTTCTTCAACCGCCAGGCGAACCGCGTGGACATCGAGGCGTTCTCCTACCTCTACCCGCTGGCCGACGCCGCGCTGATCCGCAAGATGGAGGGCGCGGAGATTACCGAAGAGCGGCTCGACTACGTCATCCGCGCGAGGCAGCATGGACAGATGCGGGAGCAGGTGTTCTGCTCGTTCCTCGGCACCGTGCCGCGCGAGGACTTCATCACCTACGTGGCCGACTTCTACCTGCAGGTGGAAGACGTGAAGTGGACGATCGTCTCCGGATTCGTCGGCGAATCGCTGGTCATGTCGCTGCGCAATCTCGGCTACTCGCGCAACGCCGGCGATTTCGTCCGCAAGCACTTCTCCGACATCGGCAGCGCAGGCGGCCACCGCGCGATGGCGAAAGCGGTGGTTCCGGTCCGTGCGTTCAAGGAACGATACGGCAGCCTCTCGGCGACGGAGTTCACCGAAAAGGTGCTGATGATGGCGCTCGAGTTCCTCCACGAGCACCACGCCAACGAGAAGCGGCTGGTGAAGGCCTGAGAGCGATCGTCTCCAGGCTCCTGGTTCCTGCCGGCGTCCGGAGCCCGAAGCCCTATTTGAAGAGCGCCAGATCGACCGCCTCCCCCATCGCCTTGTAGCCCGCGTCGCCCGGGTGCAGGTGATCGCCGGAATCGTAGGCCGGAAGAAAGCGCAGCGGGTTCGCGGGGTCGCGCGTGATCTTGTCGAAGTCGATCACCGCGTCGTATTCGCCACTCGTGCGAATCCAGTCGTTCAGCGCCTTGCGTTTCGCTTCCCCTTCCACCGTGTAGTACGCCGCCCCTTCGAACGGCGTCAGCGTCGCGCCGATGATCTTGAGTCCGCGGGCCCTGGCCCGGGCAATCAGCTGCCGGTGCGCGTTGATCAAGTCCTCGGCGCTCGGCGTCGGGCTCTGCCTGGCGCCGCCGATGTCGTTGATCCCCTCGAGCACGATCACGTGCGTGACACCGGTCTGCATCAGGACGTCGCGATCGAACCTCGCCAACGCGCTCACGCCGGCGCCGTCGCCGAGCAGCCGGTTGCCGCTGATGCCCTGGTTGATCACCGCCATCGGCCGGCCGCCCTTCTGCGCCGCCAGGCGGCGTGCGAGGTGATCCGGCCAGCGGTTGTTGGTGTCGACCGTCGAGACCGCGCCGTCGGTGATCGAGTCGCCGAAGGCTGCGATGACGCCGGCGTTGGCCGAGGGCGCCACCACCTCCAGCCGCGACAGCAGGAACCAGGACGCGGGTCGCAACGTGGCGTCCACCTTCGCAGCGCCTGCCGTGTTGCCTGCCGAGATGTAGGCGGACTGCGACGAGCCCTGATGCCACGTCAGCGGCGAGGTCCCGCCGGTGACATCGTCGGGGACGTAGAGATCGATGACCACGTCTCCCAGTGCCGGAACGGCGAGGTCGACGGGATCGCTGACGAGGCTCGCACCGGCCAGGATCGTGAACGCCGTGCTGCCGTTGACCGTGAGGCTCTTCGCGGCGCCCACGATGGCCGTGTCAGACGATCTCGTGCAGCCGGCTTTGGCGTCCGCACACTCCCGCAGTGCCACGTGGGCGGCACCGATCTTCAGCGGGGCGGTTCCGAACGCATTGCTGAGCACCACGCGGACGCGGTTGCCGCCGACCGAGGCGTGCAGGATCTGACGGACCGTCTGGTTGTTGAGCGTCACCGGCGGTCCCCCGCGCCCGCCGCCCCGCCCGCCGGGACCGCCTGGGCCTGCCGGACCGGCAGCGCGTCCACCCGGCGCGCCCGCCGGAGCCTGACCGGGCGCCGCGGCCGCGGACGCCGCGGGCGCGGGTGGCGTCGCGGCTGGCCCGGCCGGAGCCTGGGGTGCAGCAGCCGGCGCCGCCACGCTGCCGGGGACGCCACCGGGTACACCGCCGGGCACGGCGCCGCGAACACCGCCCGGGACCCCGCCAGGAACACCCCCGACGACGCCGCCCGGCACACCGCCGGGAACCGCGCGCGCGACGAGGGCCGGCGCCCAGGTGGCAATCCACCGTTCGTCGCGCCGGTTCTGGGCCACGACAGGAAGAGCGGCGGATGCCGCGAGAACGAGCGCAAGGAGAGCACGTGTCAGCTTCATAGGTCGCTCCGCGGCTGGGATTTTACATGCGCACAACAAAGGAGGGTTACGGGCTCCAGCCCGGAGCCTGGAGTCCGGAACCCGGAGCCCGCAAGACCGTTCTATGATCGAAGGATCCATGGCACACATCCTTCAGCACCTGCCGGCCGGCGAGCGCGTCGGCATCGCCTTCTCCGGCGGTCTCGATACGAGCGCCGCGCTTCACTGGATGCGCAGCAAGGGCGCAATCCCTTACGCCTATACCGCCAACCTCGGACAGCCCGACGAGAAGAACTACGACGAGATCCCCCGGCGCGCCGAGGAGTACGGTGCGGAGCGAGCCCGGCTCGTCGACTGCCGCAGCGAGCTGGTCGCTCAGGGCATCGCCGCGCTGCAGTGCGGCGCGTTCCACATCTCGACCGCCGGTGTGCCGTACTTCAACACGACGCCGCTCGGCCGGGCGGTCACGGGCACCCTGCTCGTGCTGGCGATGAAGCAGGACGATGTCCACATCTGGGGCGACGGCAGCACGTTCAAGGGCAACGACATCGAGCGGTTCTACCGCTACGGCCTGCTCGCCAACCCGGCGCTGCGCATCTACAAGCCATGGCTCGACCAGGCGTTCATCGACGAGCTCGGCGGCCGGCGCGAGATGTCGGAGTACATGCGGCAGCACGGGTTCGAGTACAAGATGAGCGCCGAGAAGGCCTACTCCACCGACTCGAACCTGCTCGGCGCCACCCACGAAGCGAAGGATCTGGAGCACCTGAACACCGGGATCACGATCGTCGAGCCGATCATGGGCGCGGCGTTCTGGCGGCCCGATGTGACGATCAAGCCGGAGGAGGTCATCGTCCGGTTCGAGGAAGGGCGTCCCGTGTCGCTGAACGGCCGGACCTTCGAGAGCCTGGTCTCGCTCATGGAGGAGGCCAATCGTATCGGCGGCCGCCACGGCCTCGGGATGAGCGACCAGATCGAGAACCGGATCATCGAGGCCAAGAGCCGCGGCATTTACGAAGCGCCCGGCATGGCGCTGCTCTTCATCGCCTACGAGCGGCTCGTCACCGGCATCCACAACGAGGACACCATCGAGCAGTACCGCGATCACGGCCGTCGTCTCGGCCGGCTCCTCTACCAGGGGCGATGGTTCGACTCGCAGTCGATGATGCTGCGCGACACCGGCCAGCGCTGGGTGGCGCCGCTCATCACCGGCGAGGTCACGATTCTGCTCCGCCGCGGGAACGACTACTCGATCCTCGACACCACCAGCCCGAACCTCACCTACAAGCCTGAACGGCTGACGATGGAGAAGGGCGCGTCGGCGTTCACGCCACAGGACCGCATCGGCCAGCTGACGATGCGGAACATGGACATCGATGACACCCGGCAGAAGCTGACCACATACCTGCGGGCCGGCCGTCTAGCGGCCGGGATGGATTCGGCGCTGCCAAAGCTGCTGGACGACAAGTAAGATCCGGTGTAGCCGGACCCGCTCTCGAAATTCTTTGGGTGAAATTGAGAGGCGGACCTGAAGGTCCGCCTCTACGTACAGGAGGGGCGTAGAGGCGGGTCTTGAGGCCCGCCTCTCACGTGCGGACCTCA
>Ga0075418_10006079_pt1 | contig 13631 bp, 13 predicted proteins | sample SoiMetdeltSBSDD2_FD_81776 | JGI IMG/M metagenome (GOLD analysis project Ga0075418, IMG submission 81776) | Bulk soil microbial communities from a Populus tree surrounding site in Tennessee, USA - Soil MetaG P. deltoides SBSDD2 | ecosystem: Environmental > Terrestrial > Soil > Tree plantation...
GGGATAGTTGTTCTCCTCGAAGAATACGTAACCCTTGGTGTCCGCGTAACGAGCCACGTCGAGCCAGAGCCTGCCGAAGTGTTCGCCAAAACCCGTTGAGGATAACAGTCGATTTACCAGCCGCTCGTAGGCATCGGGGGAGTTGTCCGCGAGGAACGCCTCCACCTCCTCGGGCGCAGGCGGCAAACCGGTGAGATCGAATGTGACCCGACGGATGAGTACTCTCTTGTCAGCTTCTGCCGACGGACCGAGCCCGTTTTCGCGGAGCTTCGTCCATATAAACCGGTCGATGCCGGACCGTGACCATCGATCATCCGAATGAATCAGCGGCTTCGGGTCGCCAACCGGTTGGAACGCCCAGTGTTTCCGCCAATCGGCGGACTCCGCATTACTCACTTCCTCGGGCCATGGGGCGCCGAGTTTGATCCATGCCGTTAGTGCCCCAATGACTGCGTCGGGGAGTTTCGTCTTCGGCGGCATCTTGAGCAGGCCTTCTTGACGGACCGCGAACAGCAAGCGACTCTTCTCCGGTTCCGCTTGGTTGATTGCCGGCCCGGACTCTCCCCCCCGGAGCAGCCCGGCGCGCGAGTCGAGTCGCAGCCCCGCGGTCTGCTTCTTCGGCCCGTGGCACGACCAGCAGTGGTCCGCCAGGACCGGACGGATGGACTTTTCGAAGAAAGCGGAATCGGCGGGTGAAATCGGCGCGGCTCGGGCAGTGAACGCACCGGCGAGAATCAGAATTGGAATGAGTCGGATCATGCCTACCGGCGGCCGACGGTAAACGGGAGTTCTACATGGCGGGCCTTGATTTCTTTCGGTGGCGGGTGCGCCAGATCGACCTCGAATGGCCGGCCGACGGCGTTGCCGGACACGTCTTCCAGGCCAGTGTCCACCCGCAAGTGATAGCCGCCCGGCGACCACCGGCCGGCTGGCTGGAACCGCCAACCCTTCTCCGCGTCGGTCGGTTCGGCCGATCCGGTGACCGGGAGCCCGTCGGTACCAATCACGGTCAGCGACCGAGACAGGATGACATAGTCCAACGGGTAGCCGAAGCTGACGCGAAGCGACGCGTCGGTATCGGTTGGCGGAGTGATTTTCCAATTCTTCGGGTCAATCCCCGCCGATTGCGGGGCCGTCGCGGTAATGGCCTTCGACACATCCTTGCCCAGTGTCCCGCCGTCGAGCGTCGGCCATTTGCCGCTGACAACCAGCGTATATTTGTTGCCTTGCCGGAACACCGGGCCGAGGTCGATCCGCGGCTTCACTTCCTTCTTGATCCGTCCCGGATCGATGAGCAGCGTCAGCCGCGTCTGGTCGGCGTTCCATAGCTCCTGGTCCAGCTCGACGAACGGCAGCGGGTCGGCCTTCCCATTCTCCGAGAGTAGACGGACGTATCGATACGAGTCCCCACGCGGCATCGATTGGCTGAACTCGATGTAGAAGCGGAGGACGTTCTCGGGTAACTCTGTCGCGCTTGGGTAGATATGGGTGACAACCGTCGGCTTGCTCCGTTCTGCCTTCGGTGTGTGGACATCCAGTGGACTGGCAGTCCCGATCACACGGTACGTCGTGCCCGCTTTCAGCGGGTATTTTGGTGTGAAGACGACCTTGCCCTCATCGGCTTTCCATTCGCCCGCGACCGGCGGACGAACGGCGATATCCGCCTCTGTCCCTTCGGCGACGACTACACTCAGACCCTTTGGGGACGCGACCCCGGTGACGATGATTTTCCCCTCCGCGACCGTGGCGGTCGGTGCCGCCTTCGCCGCGGAGATGAAGGTAAGTAACAGGAGCAAGGAGGTGGTGCGCACCAACGGGTCATCCCAAAACAACCGGCGAGTGGAGCGGCGTCAGCCGTCCGATGCTGGCACCATCGGGCGACTGACGCCACTCCGCTCGCCATGATCCCACATTAGGGCAGTGCCACCGTCTGGAGCGACAGGCCCTTGTCCGTCTTCTGGATGACGACGGCAGTCGAATCGTTCAGCTTGTCCAACTGGTACGTGCCGTCCATGGACTTGACGACGTCGTACTTGAGGCCGGCCGTCGCGCCACCGACACGCTTGGTCGTAACAGCGGTGTTGTTCAGCTCCGCCTCTGCGCCGCGGACCGGCGCCGTGATCGCTTCGATCTTGTCCACCCCTTCCAGGGACACCTTCATGACCCCTCGGTCCGAGTTCGCGATCAGGGCAAAGTCCTTCCCGTCCTTGCTGTAGGCGATGATATCCATGGGCCGGTTCCTGTTCCCCAACTCGGCCACAGTCGTCCCCTTCACCTTGTCGCCCTTCTTGATCTCCGCGACCGGGAACTTGACCAGCGGCGTGCATGTGTACGAGGCCAGCAGATGCGTCTGCCCGGCGATGTCGTAGGCCATGAACGTCTGGATCGGGGCCCGGGTCTCATATGCCCCGTGGGCACCGTGGTAGATTTGCACCCCCGCTCCCTTGGTTGCCGATTCGCTGAACGGGAATGGGATCGTCTTGAGGTTCGCCTCCCAGGCGTCAGTCGTCATGCCGGCAACAAATAGTTCCCCCTTATGGAAGGCCATGCTGGTAATCGCGGGGCTCTTTGGGTTCTTGGCCTCGTTGTCCAACTTCACCGAGGCGAACATCACATCCTTCATCGGCAGTTCGGATACCTTGCCGTCGGCGCCCACCTTGATGATCACCGCAGGGGCCGACGGGTCCTTGCCGCGAGCGGCCGAAATGTACACGTTGCCACTGAGCGGGTTGACCTTCATGTCGTTGATTTTGATGTCGGTGCCGGTCGTGCCGAGCATCCCGCCGATCGCTTCGTCGATCTTCGGCACGGACAACGTTTTCACGTCGGCCGGCTTGGTGTCGCCGGTGGCGATCGCATAGATCGTGGCCGCCGGCGTGTCGGCGACGAACAGAATGCCGTCCGGTCCGAACGCCATCGACCCGGCCTGCTTCAGTGGCGGAGTGCCCTTCTTCAATCCCGTGGCGCTCTCGTCGGCCAGTGCGGCCGGGACAAACGTCAGGGCACAGAGGGCCGCGAGAAGGCGCAAGCGTGTGAACATGGCCCATTCCTTTCGGACAAAGTAGGGAGAGGACTCTGGGAGTAATATCTTCTCCGGCCGATTCCGGGATGCAAGCACGAACCGGCGGTTTGGGCAAGTTTGAGCGAGTCATGAGAACCCGCCCGGTGCCTTCCGGACGTGCCACCGACCTGACCTATTCATCGGGGCACTCCCCGCTTATATTCTGCGAGCCGAATCCCACGGACGGAGGAACACCATGCGCCGGATCGCGGTCATTAACCAGAAGGGCGGCGTCGGCAAGACGACCACGGCTGTCAACCTCGCGGCGGCTCTCGCCCGGCAGGGCGAACACGTCTGCGTGCTCGACCTCGACCCGCAGGCGCACGCGACCACCCATTTTGGCGTGGAACCAGACGGCGATCGGCCGAGCATCTACGACGTCCTGGTCCGCAACCGCGCTCTGGCGGATGTCCGACGCGACGTCGGCGCCAACCTGACGCTCATGACTTCCGACATCAACCTGGCGGCCGCGGAGGTCGAGCTGGCTGGCGTGGTGGGTCGCGAAGTGATCCTCCGCGAGGCACTGGCTCAGGACGGCGAATCCTTCGATTACCTGCTGATGGACTGCGCTCCGTCGCTTGGAGTGCTGACCATCAATGCCTTGGCGGCGGCGGACGAGGTCTTCATCCCGCTACAGCCGCATTTCTTCGCCCTGCACGGGCTGAGCAAGCTACTTGAAACAACGGCGCTCGTCGGCCGTCGGATCAACCCGGCGCTGAGTGTCAGCGGCGTGGTCGTCTGCCTCTACGATGGGGCGACCCGCCTGGCGCAAGAGGTAGTCCGCGACTTAACTCACTTCCTGGACGCGAGCAAGTCAGCGAACACCCCGTGGGCCGGAGCCCGTGTCTTCGAATCCAAGATCCGCCGAAATGTGAAGCTCGCCGAGTGCCCGAGCTTCGGGAAGACCATCTTCGAGTACGCGCCGAAGAGTTCCGGTGCCGAGGACTATGCCGCCCTGGCCCGCGAAGTCTCCGGGGTAATCGAAGTCGGCACGCCGGAAGCGGAGTTGGCGGCCGCGTGACCAGGCGAGCGTCGAGGCGTTAGCCCGACGTGCCTGCCTGCAAGAACCACGTCGGGCTGACGCCTCGACACTCGCCATTAATCGCAATAATACCCGTAGTCCCACATCCACTACGGGTCACCCATGGCTGCCAGCCGCGCCGCGGTTCTTGTCTGCGATGACGAACCGCTCATCCGCGACACTCTCGCCGAGTTCCTCGCGCAGGAGGGCTTTGCCGTCGAAGCCGTTGGCAGCGGCGAGGAAGCAGTTCAGCGCGCCGGCGCACGATTCTTCGACGTCGTACTGTGCGATGTCAACTTGCCGGGAATCGACGGCATCGAAACGCTCCAGCGCATCCTGACTGTCAACCCGGAGACGTTCGTCCTCCTCATCACGGCGTATGGAACTGTCGAGAGTGCGGTTGAGGCCTTCCAGCGCGGTGCGCAGGACTATTTGATGAAGCCGATCCTCCTGGACGAGGTGCTCGGCAAGATCCGCCGCCTGCTCAAGCTTCGCGACCTGAACCGCGAAAACCAGTGGCTGCGCCGCGAGCTGCACCAGAAGCAACCGGCCGACGCGGTCGTCGGGCACAGCCCGGCGATGGCCCGGGTTTATGAATTGGCCCGCCGCGTGGCCCCGACCCGCTCGACCGTGCTCATTCAGGGCGAGAGCGGTACCGGAAAAGAGGTACTGGCCCGCTACATCCACGACCTCTCAGGCGGCGAGCGATTCCTCGCCGTGAACTGTGCCGCTATCCCGAATGACCTCCTGGAGAACCAGCTTTTCGGGCACCGCAAGGGGGCATTCACCGGCGCCGACCGCGACCAGGCCGGGGTATTCGTTCACGCCGGCGACGGAACGGTCTTTCTCGACGAGATCGCCGACCTGTCGCTGGCGACTCAGGCCAAGCTGTTGCGAGCGATCGAACAGAAAGAGATCATGCCGGTCGGAGCCAATGAGCCGGTGCGGGTTGACGCGCGCATCCTCGCGGCCACCAATCGCGCCCTGGCCGGGGAGGTCGAGGCCGGTCGATTCCGCGAGGACCTGTTCTACCGACTGAATGTCGTGACACTGCAACTCCCCCCGCTTCGCGACCGCCGCGAGGACATCCCGGAGCTGGTTGAGTTCCTCCTGGCCAAGCACGCGAAGGCGTTGAACAAGCGGATCGCGGGCGTGAGTCACGAGGCGATGCGGATCCTGATGGCCTGCCCGTGGAAGGGCAACGTCCGCGAGCTGGACAACGCCCTGCAGCGTGCGGTGATCCTCGGCGACGGCCCGCTCGTGACCCCCGTTGATCTCCCGCCGGATTTGGCCCCGATCCCGGACGACCCGAACCTGGTGGACGATCTGTCGCAAGCGATGAAGCGCTTCGAGAAGCGGCACATCGAGCGAATCCTGCGACAGACCGCGAACAAGAAGGAAGCGGCCGAGCGGCTGGGGATAGGCCTTAGCTCGCTCTACCGGAAGATTGATGAGTTGAATGTGCTGGTGCCGTAGGTGCCGCGAGCCGAGCGGCACCCCGGCACGCGGAGCCATCACTCGCGGTGCTTCCACAACCCGATTGGCCGGCCATCCGGGTCGCTGACAAGGGAAAACGTCCCCATGTTCGGGACATCCTGCTCCTTGATCAGGATTTTCCCGCCCGCTTCAACGACGCGCTGGCGATATTCCGCAAGGTCCTCGACGTCGATGTAGATGGTCATGTTCCCGGGCCATGGTCCCGCGTGCGGCGGCGTCATGATGCCGCCGTTGATGCCCACCCCGGCCCCGGTGTCAACCAGGTGGTACTCCAATTCCGGCATCGGCTTGATCTGCCAGTCGAAGACCTTCTTGTAAAAGCCGACGATCTTATCCGGGGATTTGGTCCACATCTCCCAGTGCACGACGGGGCTACCCATTGCAATCTCCTTCCGCGATCGGTGGGCGGCAAAAAAGCGATGGGGGCGTGTACTGAGTCGCAGTTCACGTGCCGAGTAGTCCGTAGTCCCAGCCCCCGGTTACGGACGTTGCGCAGCTGAAGAATTGCAGTCGTTATTTCCTCGTAGGGTCCTTCCACCACATTGCGAGCGCGATCAGCCCGATTAGCGGGAATACGCCCGCGGCCCCGAATGGAACCGCGAAGGAGCCGGACAGGTCCGCTACCCTTCCCTGGGCCCAGATGTACCCAGCCAGGTAGATTGCGTTCAGAAAGCTCAGCGTGCCGGTGACCTTGCCCTGGTGCCGATCTGAGATTTCCTGGCTGATCGCGTAGTAGATGGGAAACAGGCCGAGCGCCCCGAAGCCGAGCACGAACAACGCAACGACAAGTGAATACCCCTTGGGGAGCACCGCGACGATTAGCGACGTAGCAGTCAGCCCGGCGCACCCGATGTAGCATAGAAGTCGGGCACGCGACAAACTCATCCCGCCGCGGGCCAATAACCAGACCATGGCCCCGACCGCATTTGATCCCACATCCGCCGAAAGGAAAAACCCGGACGACAGCCAAGCCATTTCAGTTTCGTCGTACGCCTTTTCCTGTTGCAAGTACTTGGGCAGCCAGAACCCGAACGACCGCCACGCGCTGTTGATTGAGACCACCACCGCGACGGCGACCCAGAACCGGCGGTTGCGGAAGATCTCCCAATACTTGTCGCCGGCGTCTCCCGCAGCCGGGCGGAGGTGGTGCGACCTTACCGTCGAAAGCCATAGGACGACCCACACGAGCCCGACCGCGCCCACTACACGGAACGGCAATTGCCATCGGCGCTCCGGATCGATCAGACCATGCGCGTCCGCGAATTTCAGGACAACGAGCACAACCATCGGTGTGATGATCGCCCCGAGCGCGCTGCCGCTCTGAAACATGCCATTTCCTAAGGCTCGCTCCTCTTTCCGCATGACGCGTTTGACTGTCAGCACCCCGCATGGGATATTGCCGGCTTCAAATAGCCCGAGCGCGAGCCGGCAGAGCATCAGGAACCAGAATCTCTCCGCGAACCCGGCGGCAAACCCCGCGGCAGACCAAAGGATCACTATCGCGGGGTAGATGAGTCGGATGTTGCCACGGTCCACCAGCCAGCCGACGCTGATGGCGCCGAGGGCGAATCCGATGTTGAACGCGCTGTCGAGAGTTCCGAATCGCTCATTGGAAAGTTCGAAGTACTCGCTGACGCGGACGGCCGTCTGGCTCAGCGCCTGGCGGTCCATGTAATTCAGCGCACTGGCAAGCAACAGCAGAATGCAGATCCACCACCGGGCGGGACTCGGCGGTGCGGCTACCGTGGACATGCCAAAATCGGGTGGCGGGGGAAAGGCATCAGTTTACCGGCCACCGGGCGCGGCCGAAATCGTTTTCCCGGCCGGGACTGGACACCGACCGCGTTCGGCCAGAGATTAACTCAGAGCCTTTTTGCAGGTGCGGGGACTGAGGAATGTCGATGATGCTGGGTCGCCAGCCCTCCGCCGAACCGGAGCCGGTCCCCACGACCAGTTCGCCTCCTCCGGTCGAGCATTCCGACGGACGTCCGCGCTGGACTGCGGCCAACGTCCGGACCGGGTTCTTGATCGCTCTGCCGCTTATTCTTCTCCTCTATGTCTGGCTGGCGGCACGCGGTGTGTATAGCGAAGTCGCTTTTCACGAGTCCGAGACCGCACCGGCAAGCCACGACCTGCCGGAACCCGGGGGAATTCGCCTGTACGCCCAACATTGTTCGCGGTGCCATGGCATTCGCGGCACCGCCGACGGCGCGACCAGCCCGTACCTCGACCCGCCGGCCCGGCGCTTCGGCGAAGAGAAGTTCATGCTCTCCTCCACCGAGAATGGCATCCCGACTGACGCGGACCTGGACTACGTCCTACGCCATGGCATCCCCGGAACCGCGATGCCGGCTTTCGATTATCTGACCGATGCCGAGCGGAAGGCTCTGGTCGCGCATATCCGCTGGCTCACCCGGACGGGGGTATACGCGCGGCTCTATCAACGGTCCAAAAAGCAGGAACCGGAAGACGTTCCGGACGTGGCCGAGCTGAGCACGATGGCGGCCAAGCAATCGATTCCCGGCCCAACCGTCGACGTGCCTGAGACTCCACCGCAGCCGACGCCTGAGTCGATCACCCGCGGCGGGCAGATGTTTACCAAAACGTGCGCCACCTGCCATGGTCCGAAGGGCGCCGGCGACGGCCCGCAGGTCAAGGACATGAAGAACGAATACGGCCGGCCGACCCGACCGCGCGACCTGGCCCGCGGGGTGTTCAAGGGTGGCGGCGAACCGGAAAGGCTCTACGTCCGAATCGCCAACGGGATGCCCGGCAGTGCGATGCCAGGCAGCAAAGCCACTCTCAAGCCCGACGAGATTTGGGACCTGGTTTACTTCGTGCGATCCCTATCCGAGGTGGACCTTCAAGGCACTCCGTGAGCTGAGGGCGAGTCCCATCTCCTTTGCTCGGGCCGGGGTCACAAGCGATTCTCGCTCGGTCGGCTTGCGGCGGAACCAGGCAGCCACCAGCAGCACGTGGTCCACGTTCCCGGGCGTGACCCCCGGTCCCGCGTCACCATAGACGCTGTCCAACTGATCGAGCGCAAACTCGGCGGACGCGGCACATGTCGGCGTAAAGCATGCCCCACAGACCCGCCCCCGATGAATCAGATACCAGACCGTTCGCTCGTCGTGACTCGTGACGGGGTAGACGAACGTATTCTCCTTCCGGGCATGGCGCAGCCAGTTCAGTCGCTCCCGCAACCATTGCAGTCCCGCGAGCCGGTCACGAAACGCCGCGGCGCGCTCGAACTCCATCGCCGTGGATGCCGCGAGCATCTTTGCCGAAAGCTCTCGGATCGGCCGGTCGTCGGTGCCGTCGAGGAATCGCTTCGCGCCCCGCACCTGCGCGCCGTAGCTGCGTCGCGTGCACGCACCGGCGCACGGGGCTGAACACGTGCCGATATCGGAGCGAAGACAGCCCGGACTGCGGTCCGCGGGGAACAACTCCGCCTGGTCGGAGAAGTGCATGGCCACGGTCTGCGGGCAATCGCGCAGCCGATACCAGTCGTTGAGCCGCCGCACTGCGTCTGTGGCCCGCATGGCGCTCGCGAACGGACCGTACACGCCCAGGTCCTTGCCTGTCGGTGACCGGGACACGTAAGCGTACGGCGCCGGGGCGCGGCCCAGGCAGACGTAGCAATATCGCCGGTGGCCGGGTTGACCCAGGACGTTGAATCGCGGCCGATGCCGGCGAATTAACTCGAGTTCGCGGACCAGGGCGCCGAACTCGTCGCAGACCGTCTCCCAGACCAACGTGTGCGTGTGTCGCAAAATCCGCCCGGCCTTCGGGTCGCGGCTGTCGCGGAAATAGCTCATTAGCCGGGCGCGCAAGCACTTGGCCTTACCGACGTAGATCAGGTCGCCGTGCCGCCCGAGCATGCCGTACACGCCGGCGAGCTTCGGGGCCGACTCGCGAACGCGCGCGCTCAGGCGCGATGCCTTGCGGGCCCGGACACAGCCCAACTCTGGGGTGTAGTCCGCCGGGCGCGCGGACGTCGGCCCGAACCCGGCGAAGGTGTCAACGGGGAACAGTGTTGCCACAGACGCGGAATCCTTCCGAGGGCAAGGGGAGGATTGTACCTTCGAGCCCGCCGCAGTGCAAAACCTGTTTTGGCCCGCCTATGGATGAGGATGAAGGACCCTCTCGGGAGATCAAACATGACCCGACATCTTCCGTCTTTCACCGCTGCAGTGCTTTTCATTTTCGCATCGGCTGGGGTGGCGGAGGACAAGAAGGATCTGATTGAAACCGCCGCGGAGGGCGGGCAGTTCAAGACGCTGGTCGCCGCCTTCCAGGAAGCCGGGATGACCGAGGCTCTCAAGGGTAAGGGCCCGATGACGTTGTTCGCACCAACCGACGAGGCGTTCCAGAAGGTGCCGGAGGACAAGCTCAAGGCGCTCTTGGCCGATCGTGAGAAGCTAAGGAAAGTGCTGATGGCCCACATCATTTCCGGCAAAGACTTGCGCGGCGCGGACGTCGCGAAACTCAATGGTCAGAAGTTCAACGGGTTCGCGATCAAGGCGGACGCCGACAAGGTGATGCTCGGCCCCGCGACGGTAACCAAGGCAGACATCACGTGCTCCAACGGGGTGATCCACGTCATTGACGCGGTACTTCTACCCGACTGACGGTCAAACTCCCCTTCCGCGCGGCGGCTTGCCTTGCTATACGCCCCGGTTGATCCCGACTTTTACGAGGACCAATCGTGTTGCATCGCACCCGCTGCGCCATCTTCGCCCTGCTGATCCTGGCTCCAGTCCTGCCAGCGGCCGAAAAGGTGGTCGCGACGGTCAACGCGGAGGCGATCACACTGGCCGAGGTGGACGCGGCCCTCGCTCAGCTACCGGGCGCGGGCTCCCCGATTTCCCCGATTCAGCAGAGGCAGCGGCGGAGTGAGGTGCTTCCCATCCTTATCGACGACCTATTGGTCCGCCAGTTCCTCAAGCAGCACGGGCCGAGCGTGGAACCGGCGGAAGTTGAGCGTCAGGTCGCCGGCCTGGCCGCGTCCTTGAAATCGCAGGGCAAGTCGCTCGACGAATACCTCAAGGAATCCGGCCTGACCGTCCCCCGGATCCGCGAGAACTTCCTGCGCATGCTGCAACTGGCCAAGTACCTGGACGCCCAGGCCACGGGCGACCGATTGCGGGCCTACTTCGCGGCCAATCGCGACTTCTTCGACAAGACAACAGTGCGGACCAGCCACATCGTGATCCGCGTCGCGCCGACCGCGAGTCCGAACGAACGCCAGAAGGCCATGCAGAAACTACGCGCAGTGCGGAGCGAGCTGGAAGCCCGCAAGATTGACTTCCCGGCGGCGGCGAAGACGTACTCTCAGGACCCGAGCGCCCCGGCCGGCGGGGACATTGGCTACACCGTTCGCAAGTTCCAGGTGGACGAGGCCTATTCCCGTGCCGCGTTTGCGTTGAACGTCGGCGAAGTGAGCGATGTGGTGGAGACGGAGAGCGGATACCACCTGATCTGGGTGACGGACCGAAAGCCGGGCAAGCCGGCCCGGTACGAGGAAGCGGCCGCGGACGTCCGCGACTGCTTTGAGGCGGAACTGAAGCAGAACCTACTCGCCGAGCTACGGAAGAAGGCAAGGGTCGAGATCAAACTGAAGGACTAGCCCTGCTATTCGCCGACCGGGTTGCAACTCTTACTTTTTCTTTGCCCGGCGGAATCTTCTCCCAGTCGCGTCGTCTTCTTTGCAATGACCCCCCGGCACCTGGCCGAGTTGATCGACCGGCACGGACCCGCGCTGGTGCTGTATGCGCGGCAGTGGTGCGCGGTGCCGGAGGACGTTGTCCAGGATGCGTTTCTCAAGCTCGTCGAGCTGCCTCACGCGCCGGATGACCCGCCGGCGTGGCTGTTCCGCGTGGTGCGCAACCGGGCGCTGGACGCGGCCAAGATGGACCGCCGGCGTCAGAAGCGCGAGTCGGCCGCCCGGCCGACGGCCTGGTTTGTCGAGCCGGAGATCGACGGCCTGGACGCGGAACGGGCCGTTGCCGCGCTGGAACGTCTCCCGCCGGAACTGCGGGAGACCATCGTTGCGCGGCTTTGGGGCGGACTGACCTTCGACCAGATCGCGGCGGTAGCCGGGGTTTCCGCGTCGAGTGCCTTCCGTCGCTATGAAGCCGGGATCGCCGCCCTCCGCGAAACGCTAGGTGTCTCATGCCCGACCGACCTGACCCCGTGACCGACCGGCTGGCTCGGTTCACCCCGAACCCCGCCGGGCTCGACCGCGACGCCCTGTTGTTCGCGGCCGGCCAGCGGTCGGCTCGCGGCTCTCGGCTCTGGCCGGCAGCCGTTGCCCTGCTCGCCACGTCGCAGGTGGTCACCCTCGCGTTGCTGTGGCCGAAGTCCCCCGAGCCCGCCGCGACCGCACCTGTCGCACCGGCCGTTGCCCCGCCGCCCGCCCTTTCGGTCCCGCCGAGTTCGTCCGCTCCCGACCTTTGGACTGCCGGGTCGCCGCCGGATGTCCTCGCCGCGCCGTCTGCGGCACGACCGGGAGAAGTGTTCGTCACGTCCGATCCGCCCCTGACGGCCGGGTTCGGCCGCCGGTTTGACTAATCGTAGTCCTCACTTTGGAGTTTGCTCAATGAAGCGATTTACTGCGCTCGTGCTCTGCCTTGCCGCAACCGGGGTCGCCGCCGCTGCACCGGGCTCCGGCAAGGACGCGCCGGTGATGCTCGACGTCCAGCCAGCCGCCGCTTCGGTGCCGGTTCTCAAGTACCAACTCCTGCCCGAACTCGCCGAGATGAATCCGGGGAACGCCGTCCCGGCCTACCTCAAGTGCTTTGCCGAGCAGAACAATTTCTTCTTCTCAAAGGAATCGGTTGAGGAGCGGGAGAAGATCCTCAGCGGCCCGTTGTCGGACATCAAGCCGGGGTCGCTCAAAGGCTACGGCGGCCATGCCCTGCGCCAGGCCGACTATGCCGCCCGGCTCGAGTACTGCGACTGGAACCTCCTGCCGCAAATGCGCGAGCAGGGTTACATGCTCCTTATCCCCGAGATCCAGCAGGTTCGATCCCTTGCCACGGCATTGGCCGTCCGCTGTCGCGGGCAGATCGCCGATAAGGACTACGCTGGGGCCGCCTACACGCTGAAGACGATCTTCGCCTTGGCCCGGCACACCGGCGAACACCCGACCATCATCAGCGGATTGGTCGGCGTGGCCATCGCCCAGATGGGGTGCAATCAACTCCAGGAGTTTATCCAGCAACCCGACGCCCCCAACTTGTATTGGGCTCTAACCGACTTACCGAACCCGCTAGTGGACAATCGCCGCGGCGTGTCTGCGGATCGGATGATGTCGACAGGGACCCTGAGTGAGGTTCTGGATCCGAAACGACCCTGGGGCCCCGAGGAAGTCGCTGGGAACGTGAAGAAACTGACCGAACTGGGGGTCATGCTCGCGGAGATTCCGGAAGCGGACCGCAAGCCGGCCGAGGAGTGGATGAAGGGCCGGCTCAAGGACGAGGAATGGATCGCCGCCGCCCGGAAGTACCTCACCGACCGCGAGTACCCCGCCGATGCCGTGGGCAAATATCCAGCGCAGCAAGTGTTGTTCTTCAAGCTGTACGCCAAGGCCCGCGTCCGCCGCGACGAGGCGCTCAAGTGGATGAACGTCCCGTACTGGCAGGCCGAGGAAGGATTCATCGAGATCACCAAACCCCCCGCGGAGATGGAGGACAAGATCGCGCAGGTGCTGGTCATGGCGGTTCCCAAGGTGCGCACCGCCCACGTCCGGTTGGAGCAGCGGCTGGCACTGCTGCGTGTCGTCGAAGCCATCCGGCTGGACGCGGCGAAGAATGGTGGCAAGTTACCCGCCAGCCTGAGCGACCTCAGTGTGCCAGTCCCGGCCGACCCGGTCACGGGCAAGCCGTTCGCGTACAAGGTGGATGGGATGACCGCGCTACTGGAAGGGAAGGAAACGCGAACGACCGGCGGCACTGCCAGCACGGCGCATTACCGGTACGAGATTCGGTTGCGAAAGTAATTTGGTGAGCGGTGAGTGGTGAGTAGTCTTGGTACCACTCACCACTCACC
>Ga0075418_10006080_pt1 | contig 13629 bp, 13 predicted proteins | sample SoiMetdeltSBSDD2_FD_81776 | JGI IMG/M metagenome (GOLD analysis project Ga0075418, IMG submission 81776) | Bulk soil microbial communities from a Populus tree surrounding site in Tennessee, USA - Soil MetaG P. deltoides SBSDD2 | ecosystem: Environmental > Terrestrial > Soil > Tree plantation...
CCCGCTCTACGAGCTGCGGCTGCCACCGGACGCCACGATCGTGGCCATCATCCGGGAGAGCCACGTCGTGATCCCGCAACCCGAGACCGTGATCACCGACGGCGACGAGGTGCTCGCCCTTACGGTGCCCGAGGCCGAGAGCGCGTTACGCGCCGCCGTGCTTGGGGAGGAGACCTAGCCCGCCCTTCGACCCGAGGACTCGCGGTTCCGCCGTTGCGTGGCCTCCGCCTCCCACCGGTACCCGACCCCGGGATCCGTGACGATCAGCGACGGCCGGCCCGGATCTGGCTCGATCTTCCTGCGGAGCTGGCTGACGAAGACCCGCAGGACCTCGACGTCCTCCCGGTAGCCGGCGCCCCACACGCGATCCAGGAGCCAGCGATGCGTCAGCAGCTTGCCGGGATGCTCGACCAATGCCAACAGGAGCGCCCACTCCGTCTTGGTCAGGTGCACATCGGCGCCCATGCGGGTCACCCGCCGAGCGGCGAGGTCGACGACGACACCGTCGACCTCGAATCGCGGAGGATCCCCATCCCTCTCGTCGAGCAGGCTCCGGCGCAGGAGCGCCCGCACGCGCGCGAGGAGCTCCTCCACGCCGAACGGTTTCGTCAGGTAGTCGTCGGCGCCCAGATCCAGCGCGCGCACCTTTCCCGCCTCGTCCTCTCGGACGGACAAGACGAGGATGGGGACCTGCGTCCACGAGCGGAGCCGCCGGCAGACCTCCATTCCATCGATCCCCGGAAGGTTCAGATCCAGCACGACAAGGTCGGGCGTCGAACGCTCGGCCTCGATCAAGGCGTCCTCGCCGTCGCAGGCCGTCACCACCTCGTAGTCGCGTGCGCGCAACGCACGCCGGAGCGCTCGGAGGATCTGCGTTTCGTCGTCGACGACCAGGATGGTGCTCACGGACCGGCGGAGCCCACGGCCACGGCCAGCGTCGCACCGCCGCCGGGCGTGTCCTCGACCCAGATCTCGCCGTCCATCGCGGTGACGAACCCCTTCGCGATCGCGAGGCCGAGACCCGACCCCAGTCGCCGGTTCCGCTGATCGAGCTCGTAGAAGGGATGGAACAACATCTCGCGCTCCTCGGTCGGGATCCCGTTCCCGTGATCGACGACCCGGACGGTCACGCGGCCGTCCGTACGCTTGGCCACCACCTCGACGTCCGAGGTCCGCTCCTCGGCCGATCGGGCGGCGTTGTCGAGGAGGTTCGTCAGCACGCGATCGAGGAACACCGGATCGGCCCGCACCATGACCCCTTCCTCGAGCCGGTCGCGGATCCGGATGTCGGGCCACACCCGGTGGACGTTGCCAAGGCTCCTCGCGACCGCATCGTTCAGATCGACGGTCTCGAACCTCGCATGGAGCACTCCGGCCTCGATCCGCGACATGTCGAGGAGGTTGGCGATGAGCGTGTTCAACCGTTCGCTCTCCGAGTCGATCGCCTCGAGCGCCTCCCGCCGGTCCTCGGGGGAATGGGCGACGTTGTCCTCCAGCAGGTCCGAGACGCTGGCCTTGATCGCGGCGAGGGGACTCCGCAGGTCGTGGGAGACGGCGGCCAGCAGCGCGCGGCGCATACGCTCAGACTGCCGGTAGACCTCTGCCTCGGTGGCCTTGCGGAGGAGGCGATCGCGCTCGAGCACGAGGGCGAGCTGGTCGCCGAACGCCCGAAGGATCCGGCTTTCGGCCTCCGACGGCGCCGACCGCGCCCCCGTGAGCACCAACAGACCGACGTTGTTCGAGCCGAGCGACAGCGGCAGACGTTCGGGCGCGCGCTCGGTCGACCGCGGATCCCACCCTGGAGCGATCGCACCGGGCTCGCAGCCGACGGACACCTGCTCGCGGAGCCCTCCCGACTGGGCCGGGTCTCGTACGAACAGGGCCCCCGCCCGGTAATCGAACATCTGCAGGACCCGGCCGATGATCGCTCGATACGAGTCCTCGCCCGGACCGCGGACGACCATCTCCCGGGAGAGCTCCTGCAGGGTGCGGAGCTCCGCCTCCCGCGCTTCGGCTGCGGCGGCGCGCTCCTTGGCGCGGCCGATCAGGAGTGAGATCAGAACGGAGAGCACGAGGTTCGCGAACAGCACGACCACGTACTCGGGCTTGCCGATCATGAACGTGTCGTATGGCGGGAGGAAGAAGAAGTTGAAGACCACGAACCCGAGCACGGAGGCGAACACGCCGGGCCAGATGCCGCCGATGCCGGCCGTGGCCACGACGACGAGCAGGAACCCGAAGGCCTTGGTGAGCGGCTCGATGTCGTCGCGGAACGGGAGGAACCCCGCCACGAGCACGAGCGTGCCGACGAGCGAGACCGCGTAGGCGAGCGCCTGCCGGCGCGCTCGAGGCGGTCGCATCAAGCGGAGCACGTACCCGGCCGACGAACGATCGACGTCGCTGCTCATCTCGCCTCCTGACGCCACCTGGAATCGAGCATCCCACGCTCGGGACCTCCGGATGGGTCCGATCTGCGGTTCTCAACGGAACCCATATGCGGACCCCGGGGTTCCTTACGGATCCTTGACGGACCCGGTCCTACCCTCGATGCGAGACGGGAAAGGAGCGCCCGAGATGCTCGATCTGCTGATGGTGGCACTCACGATCGTGACGTTCGGTGTGCTGGTTGCCATGGTGGCCTGGTTGGAGCGCGTATGAAGCTCGCCGACGTCCTCGAACTCATCCTGTCGGTCGCCCTGCTCGTCTATCTCTGGTACGCGCTGATCCGTCCGGAGCGGTTCTGACATGGTCACGATCGTCGTCTACCTGCTGCTCCTGATCGCGCTCACCCCGCCGCTCGGCTCGTACGTGTACCGGGTCTACCGGCGCGAGAAGATCGGGAGGGCGGAGGCGATCGTCTACCGGCTGATCGGCGTGAACCCGACCCTCGAGCAGTCCTGGCGCCGCTACTCGGTGTCGTGCCTGTGGTTCAGCGTCCTGTCGATGCTGCTCCTGTACCTGATCTTCCGGGTCCAGGGACACCTGCCGATCAACCCCGTGGGTGTCGGGGCGGTGGACCAGTACGTCTCGTTCAACACGGCCTCCAGCTTCACGACCAACACGAACTGGCAGGCCTACGGCGGCGAGACCACGATGACGTACCTCAGCCAGATGGTGGCCCTGACGTTCCAGAACTTCGTCTCGGCGGCAGTGGGGATGGCCGTGCTCGTGGCGTTGTTCCGCGGCTTCGTCCGCGACAAGCGCGACGAGGTCGGGAACTTCTGGCGGGACCTCGTCCGCGGGATCCTGTATATCCTCCTGCCGCTCTCGACGATCGTCGCCCTGGTCCTGGTCACGCAGGGTGTCGTCCAGACGCTCGGCTCGTCCGTATCGGCCGACGGGATCCAGGGCTTCGCACAGACGATCGCCCGAGGCCCCGTCGCGGGCCAGATCGCGATCAAGCAGCTCGGGACCAACGGCGGCGGCTTCTTCAACGTGAACTCCGCGCACCCCTTTGAGGGCGGCGTCGGTGGGTTCGGCAACTTCATCGAGATGTTCTCGATCCTGCTGATCCCGGCGGCGCTGACCTACACGTTCGGCAAGTGGGTGGGCAACGTCCGCCAGGGGTGGGTCCTGTTCGCGGTCATGTTCGTGCTGATGGTGGGTGGTCTCGCGCTCACCGTCCCGCAGGAGCACAGCGCCTCCGCATCGATGACGGCCGCCGGCGTCCCGGCGTCAGCACCGAACCTGGAAGGCAAGGAGCTGCGCATCGGCACCGACGAGTCTTCGCTGTGGGCCGTGGCGACGACCGCCGCGTCCAACGGCAGCGTGAACTCGATGCACGACTCGTACCGGCCGCTCGGCGGGCTGGCTCCGATGTTCAACATGGGGATCGGCGAGGTGATCTGGGGAGGGGTCGGCAGCGGGCTGTACGGGATGATCTTCTACGCGATCATCGCCGTGTTCATCGGCGGTCTGATGGTCGGCCGCACGCCCGAATACCTGGGCAAGAAGATCGGCGCACGAGAGGTGAAGCTCTCGGCGATCGCGGTGCTCGTTCCCTTCCTGCTGGTCCTCGCACTGACCGCGGTGGCGGTCGTGATCCCCGCCGGCACCGACCCGAGGCTGAACCAGGGGCCACACGGCTTCAGCGAGATCTTCTACCTGTTCATCTCGCAGGGGAACAACAACGGCTCGGCGTTCGCTGGGATCACGGCGAGCGGCCCGTTCTACGCGATCTCGGGCGGCCTGCTCATGCTGGTGGTGCGGTTCGTGCCGCTGCTGGCCGGCCTCGCGCTCGCCGGGAGCCTTGGTCGCGCCGGGACCGTCCCCGAGACGTCGGGGACCCTGCACACGGACACCACGCTGTTCGGCGTCCTCCTCGCGTTCGTGATCCTGATCATCGGGGCGCTGACGTTCCTGCCGGGCCTCGCCGTCGGACCGATCGTCGAGCATCTCAGCGGGAGCCTGTCCTGATGTCCGTCGCCACCACACCCAAGCCCGACACGACGCAGCACCGGACGCTCGAGGCGCGTCCGCTGTTCGACCCGCCCATCGTCCGCCGGGCGATCCGCGACAGCTTCGCCAAGCTGAACCCGCGGACCCTGCTCAGGAACCCCGTGATCTTCGTGGTCGAGGTGGTCTCGGTCGTCGTCACGATCCGGATCGTCGCCGACGTCGTCAGCGAGGGCCCGATCGCGTTCGACACCGCGATCGGGTTCGGCCTGTGGTTCACCGTGCTGTTCGCGAACTTCGCCGAGGCCATGGCCGAGGGCCGGGGCAAGGCGCAGGCCGATGCCCTACGGAAGACACGCGCCGACCTGATCGCCCGGCGCCTGTCGAGCGACGGGACTCAGGAGACGATCCCGGCGTCGCAGCTGCGGGCCGGCGATCTGGTGATGGTCAGCGCCGGCGAGCTGATCCCGGGGGACGGCGACATCGAGGAAGGCATCGCCTCGGTGGACGAGTCCGCGATCACAGGCGAGTCCGCCCCGGTGATCCGGGAGTCCGGCGGCGACCGTTCGGCGGTCACGGCGGGAACCCGGGTCCTGTCGGACTGGATCAGGGTTCGGATCACGGCCGATCCGGGCGAGTCGTTCCTCGACCGCATGATCTCGCTCGTCGAGGGCGCCGAGCGACAGAAGACGCCGAACGAGATCGCCCTGTCGATCCTGCTCGCGAAGTTCACGATCATCTTCCTGATCGTCTGTGTCGCGCTCCAGCCGTTCGGCATCTACTCGGGCGGACGTCTGTCCGACGCCGTGCTCATCGCGCTGTTCGTCTGCCTGATCCCGACCACGATCGGCGGGCTGCTCTCGGCGATCGGCATCGCCGGGATGGACCGCCTGGTGCAACGCAACGTGCTCGCGATGAGCGGCCGGGCGGTCGAGGCGGCGGGCGATGTCTCCACCCTGCTGCTGGACAAGACCGGCACCATCACCTTGGGCAACCGTCAGGCCGTCGCGTTCATCCCCGCTCCCGGCGTCGACGAGCGTGAGCTCGCCGAGGTGGCACAGCTCGCGTCCCTGGCCGACGAGACCCCGGAGGGCCGATCGATCGTTGTCCTGGCCAAGGAGGAGTTCGGGATCCGCGAACGGGAGCTGATGGAGACCCGCCACACCTTCATCCCGTTCACGGCACAGACCAGGATGAGCGGGATCGACGTCGACGGGAGCGAGGTCCGCAAGGGCGCGGTCGACGCGGTCGTCGGATGGTCCGGACGCGAGCTCCCGCAGCCACTGGCGGACGAGGTCGAGCGGATCGCCCGCGCGGGCGGCACGCCACTGGCCGTCGCGAAGGACCGCGTCCCGCTCGGCGTGATCGAGCTGAAGGACATCATCAAGGAGGGCCTGATCGAGCGGTTCGACCAGCTCCGCAAGATGGGCATCCGCACCGTGATGATCACCGGCGACAACGTGCTCACGGCCGCGGCGATCGCGCAGGAATCCGGCGTCGACGACTTCCTGGCCGAGGCCACGCCCGAGGCCAAGATGGACCTGATCAGGAACGAGCAGACCGGCGGCAAGCTCGTCGCGATGACGGGAGACGGCACCAACGACGCCCCGGCGCTGGCGCAGGCGGACGTCGGCGTCGCGATGAACACGGGGACGACCGCGGCAAAGGAAGCCGGCAACATGGTCGACCTCGATTCGAACCCGACGAAACTCATGGACATCGTCGAGATCGGCAAGCAGCTGCTGATCACGCGCGGTGCCCTCACCACGTTCTCGATCGCCAACGACGTCGCCAAGTACTTCGCGATCATCCCAGCGATGTTCGCCGGGATCCTGCCCGCGCTGGATCAGCTGAACATCATGGATCTGGCCACGCCCGAGTCGGCGATCCTGTCGGCCGTCATCTTCAACGCGCTCATCATCGTGGCGCTGGTCCCGCTCGCCCTGCGGGGCGTCCGGTACCGGCCCATCGGGGCCGACGGCCTGCTCCGTCGGAACCTCTTGATCTACGGGCTCGGAGGGATCGTCGTGCCGTTCATCGGTATCAAGGCGATCGACCTCCTCCTCCAGGCGGTGCATTTCCCGTGATCACCAACGTACTCCGCGCGCTGCGCGCCGTCGTCGTGCTGGGTCTGCTCACGGGCCTCGTCTACCCGCTCGTCATCACCGGGATCGCCCAGCTCACGATGGCGGACAAGGCGGACGGCTCGCTCGTACGCGTCGACGGGGACGTCGTGGGCAGCTCCTCGATCGGCCAGCTGTGGGACGGCGACCAGTGGTTCCACGGCCGTCCGTCCGCGATCGACTACGACGCATCGACATCGTCGGGCTCGAACCTCGGCCCCAATTCGCAGGATCTTGCCGACGAGATCGCGAAGCGCGCGAAGGCGATCCTGAGGCTCGAGGGCCCGTATCGACCGGGAGCGACCGTCGCGGACATCCCGGCCGACCTGCTGACCGCGTCGGCGAGCGGCCTGGACCCCGATATCTCGGTGGCCGCGGCCGAGTTCCAGGCGCCGAGGATCGCGCAGGTGCGCGGGTTGTCCGTGGAGCAGGTTCGGACGCTCATCGACGAGCACACGGTGGGCCCCACCCTGGGGTTCCTCGGGCAGGAGCACGTCAACGTCCTCGAGCTCAATCTCGCGCTCGAGCGGGCCTCATGAGAACCGTGAGCGAGACGCGGACGGTCGTCGTGGTGGGCAAGCGCCCCTCGTCCCGCGCTGCGGAGCTCTTCGCCGACGTCGCGAGCGGTGATGAGGCGATCCTGCTCAGCCTCGGGCTGCGACCGACGGCGATGCAGCAGCTCCTCGCCGAGCAAGCCCTCTCGCTCGCGGCCGAGCGACGCTTCGTGCTAACGGCCGAGACGATCGCGGACGTGACCACGCTTCGCGATCGCGTGCGCGACGCCGGCAGAATCTTGACCTCGGCGACTCGCGGCGAGCGACGCCGGTGGAACCTCGAGGGGAACGCCGTCGGCCGCCCCGGCGCGGGATGATGTGCCCGAGCGACGGCGAGGTCGGCGAGCTCAACGCTCGCGTCGCGCTCGTCGCGAGATGACGTGGATATCGAGGTTCGACGCCGCGCGGATCAGCCGCGTGACGAACGAGCCCTGCATCAGCTCCTTCCACCGGGATCGCAGCGACTCGCCGACGACGATCTGCGTGACGGAGTGCCGGTAGGCGAACCCGAGTACGGCGTCGACGGGCGTCTCCGAATCGAGCAGGTCGAATGTGCCCCCCAGGTCCTCGACGAGCATCCCCACCTCCTGGAGCCACTCGGGATCGGTGGCGCCCTCTCCGCCCCGAACGTGGAGGACGAGGAGCTCACCTCGCGCCCGCTGCGCGAGACGCGCGCCCCTTCTGATCAGCATGTCCGAGACCTCGCCCGGTCTGACCAACACGAGTACGCGCTCGCGCACGTCGGGCGCCGCCCCCTCGCGCGTCCACCGGTCGAGCAGCGAATCATCGACCTGGTTCGCCACCTTCAGGAGGGCAAGCTCGCGCAGTGCCGTCAGGTTCTCCGAGGTGAAGAACCGCTGGAGCGCGAGCTCCGCCTTGCGAGCGTCCGGGTAGACGTTCCCGTGCGACATCCTTCGCCGCAGGGCATGGGGTGACATGTCCACCAGCTCGACCTGGTCCGCGAGATCGAACAGCCAATCGGGGATCGTCTCCTGCTGCCGGATCCCGGTGACGTTGGCGATCACGTCGTTCAGACTCTCGAGGTGCTGGATGTTCACGGTCGTGATCACCTCGATCCCGGCCGCGAGCGCCTCGACCGCGTCCTCCCATCGTTTCGCGTGCCGCGCTCCCGGGATGTTGGTGTGCGCCAGCTCGTCGATCAAGGCGACCTCCGGACGGCGCTCGATCAAGGCATCGACGTCCATCTCCTCGAACTCGCGACCCCGGTAGGCGAGGACACTCATCGGTAGGATCTCGAGGCCCTCGAGCATCGCGATGGTCTGCGGCCTGCCGTAGGTCGCCACGAAGCCGACGACGACGTCGGTTCCCCGGTCGTTGCGGCGTCGCCCCTCGGACAGCATCGCGTAGGTCTTGCCCACGCCGGGTGCCGCGCCCAGGTAGATCCGCAGGGGGGCGGCCTTGCGTCGTCGGGCCTCGTCCTGCGTCCACGCCGTGGCGACGGTGGGCTCGATGACCTCCCGCCCGACAAGGGCCTCCACCGACTCGGTCTCGACGGTGAGGCCTCGCTGCTCATGTGACATACCCGAGATGATGCCTGACACGGGACGAGGTCGCCCTCGTCGCGATCGGGGGGAGATCGCTCGGGTCAGCTAGTGGCTTTGGCCGTTGTTGCCATGGCCGTTCCCGTCGTTGCCGTGGCCGTTCCCGTGGCCGTTGCCACCGGCGTTGCCGTCGGGCTCTGCGCCCTGGCCCTGGCCGTGACCGTGACCGTGGGCCGAATTCGACGAGGAACCGTGCTCCTGTGGCACGCCTCCTCCGCCGCCCTGCCCCTTCGCCTCGTGCTCGGCCTTGTTCTGGAGGTGCGTGAGCGAGTTCTGCAAGCCGTGATTGTCCGGGTGGACGACGAGGAGCGCCTCGTGACGGCAGATCGCGTTGTCGAGCCCGGTCAGGCCCTCGCATGCCGTGAAGTCGGCCCCGCCCGAGTGCGACGCGCCTTGCTCGGCGGGGCCGATCTCGGGTGCGGTCGTCCCCATGGGACCGCTCGCTCCCGCGGGACCGCTCACCCCCGTGGCCCCCGTGGGGATGACAAGGACGGACTCGTGCGAGCCACGCGGCGCTCGCAGGGAAGGACTGGCCGACGCGAGCGAACCGATCGCGATCACGACGACGACCGCGATGATCGTGTCCCGCCAGGCCTTCCAGGCATACGGCGAGCGCCGTCGCTTCATGCTGTAGATATCGGCAGGCGGGCTCGTGGAACACGAGCGGCCGTTCGGGGTCCCCAGGTCGGCCTACGTACGGAACTCGAAGCTCGGGTTCACCACTCGCTTCTCGCCCCGCTGGTCGGCGAGCAGGCCCTCGACCACGAGACGGGTGCCGAGGCTCAGCCCGCGGATCGTCCGGCGGCCCATCCACGTCACCGTGACCTCTCCGGTCCCGTCGGACAGGATCGCCTCGAGCGACTCGTGGCCCTCGAGCGGCCGGACCGTGATCCGTCGGACCACCCCGGCGAGCTTCACGCGAGAGCGCGCGGACGCCTCGGCGATCCGAACGCTGCCCGGGACGCTCTCCGCCCACGTCCGGATCTCCTCCGCGTACCGCTGCTCGTCGCTCTCCGCCATCCGACGGAAGAACCGCCGGAACGGATCGAGGAGTCCCATCGGCTCGCCGCCCCCTCCCGAAGTTCCGGGAAGCCTATCCCGCGGGTACCGAGGGCCTGGTCGTCTCCACCATGAGCTCGGACTTGCGCGACTTGGAGACCCAGATGGCCGCCGCGACCACCGCGACCGCGACCACCACGACGACGACGCGTACCACCTCGTTGTCGGCCTGCTCGACGATGACGGGCGCGAACAGCAGCGCGACCAGGTTCATCACCTTGATCAGGGGGTTGAGCGCCGGACCCGCCGTGTCCTTGAACGGATCTCCGACCGTGTCGCCGATCACCGCGGCCTTGTGCGACTCGCTGCCCTTGCCGCCGTAGTGGCCCTCCTCGATGAACTTCTTCGCGTTGTCCCACGCGCCACCGGAGTTCGAGAGCATCACGGCGAGCAGCTGGCCGGTGAGGATCGAGCCCGCGAGGAAGGCACCGAGCGCCTCCGCGCCGAGCGCGAAGCCGGCGATGATCGGCGACAGCACGGCGAGCAGCCCCGGCGTCATGAGCTCGCGGAGCGACGTCTTGGTGCAGATGTCCACGACGCGCGCGTAGTCCGGCTGTTCCTCGTACGTCATGATCCCCGGGTGGTCGCGGAACTGGTTCCGCACCTCGACCACGACCTGGGACGCGGCTCGACCCACCGCGCGGATCGCGAGAGACGAGAACAGGAACGCGATCGAGCCGCCGATCAGCAGGCCGACCAGCACGTTCGGCCGATCGACGCGGATGGGGAACTCGATCCCCTCGCGGCCAAGCGCGAGCAGGACGGCCTCGGCGAACGAGCCGAACAGCGACGTCGCGGCGATCACCGCCGTCGCGATCGCCATCCCCTTGGTGATGGCCTTGGTGGAGTTGCCGACGGCGTCGAGACCCGTGAGCACCTGCGCCGGACGACCCTCGAACTCGCCCGACATCTCGGCGATCCCCTGCGCGTTGTCCGACACCGGCCCGTAGGTGTCCATCGACACGATCACGCCCACCGTCGTGAGCATCCCCATGCCCGTGAGCGAGATGAAGTACAGCGCCTCGAGGGTGCCGTCCCCGAGGACGTACGCGCCGGAGATGACCCCCGCGATGATGAGGAGGCTCCAGACGGTCGATTCGAGCCCGATCGAGAAGCCCGACAGGATCGTGGTGGCCGGGCCCGTCTGCGTTGACTCGGCGATCTCCTGCACGGGCTTGTACTTCGTATCGGTGAAGTACTGCGTGAGGACCTGGATGATGCTCGCGAGGATCAGGCCGAGGAGCACGGCCACCGCGGGACGGAGGTCGTCCATGTAGATCGCGCTGATCGCGAACACGGCCGCGGCCGAGATCGCGGCCGAGATGAAGAAGCCGCGGTTGATCGCGCGCATGCCGTGCTCGGTCTCGCTCCGAGGCGTGACCGCGAGGATCCCGATGATCGACGTGATCACCCCGACGGCGCGAACGAACAGTGGGAACATCACCCCGGCGATCGCTCCGACCTCGGTGCCGGCGAACGCCGCGGCGCCGAGGATCAACGACGCGACGAGGGTCACCTCGTACGACTCGAACAGGTCGGCGGCCATCCCCGCACAGTCGCCCACGTTGTCGCCCACGTTGTCGGCGATCACGGCCGCGTTCCGCGGGTCGTCCTCGGGGATCCCCACCTCGACCTTGCCGACGAGGTCGGCCCCCACATCCGCGGCCTTGGTGAAGATGCCGCCGCCGACCCGCATGAACATCGCGAGGAGCGCCCCGCCGAAGCCGAACCCCACCAGCACGGCCGTCGCGTCCTGCTCGTAGATCAGGAGGATGACGGTGGCCCCGAACAGCCCGAGCCCGACCGTGAACATCCCCGCGACCCCGCCGGCGCGGAACGCGATCCGGAGCGCCTTCCGCAGGCCGGACTCCTTGGCCGCGTTCGCGGTGCGCACGTTCGCGCGGACGGCCAGCCACATGCCGACGTACCCGGTGATGGCGCTGAACGCGGCGCCGAGGAGGAAGGCGAGCGAGCGGCCGAACCGGAGCGCGAACTCGCTGTGGGCCGCGTCCTCGGGGACCGGCAGCGCGAAGAACAGCAGGACCGTGATGATCGCCATGAACACGGCCACGGTGCGGAACTGGCGGCTGAGGTACGCCCTCGCACCGACCTGGATCGCGGTGGCGATCTCGCGCATCTTCGGCGATCCCTCCGGCGCCGCCAGGACCTCCCGGACCAGGTAGTACGCGAACACGAGGGCGACGAGCGAGATGACCAGGATCACCCACAACGCGTTGGTCTCGAACGACCCGAAGACGGCGTCGATCGGACCGCCTTCCTGCGCCAGGACACCGTGCAGCACGTTGCGACCTCCTCGGGTTTCGGGACGGCTCCGGACCGGTGGGGCGGCCCGGGGCCCGGCAAGTATAGGGAGTCGTCGGTCAGCTGACCTGCGACGGAACGGGCTCGGGCACCGGCCCGCGGGCGCTCCGTCGGAGCAGGAGGAAGCCGACGAGCCCGGCCGCGGCCGCTGCGAGCATGATCGCCACCTTCGCCGGCTCGACCAGCTTCGGCGGCAGGGCGAGCTCGGCCACGAACAGCGAGACGGTGAACGGGATGCCGGCGACCGCACCGACCGCGACGACGTGCCCTCGCCGAACCCCATCGGGCAGGGTGCCGAGCCCGAGGCGGAGCGCGACGAGCACGGCAAGACCGATCCCGATGGGCTTGCCGAGGATCCTGGAGGTGAGGATGCCGAGCCCGAGGCGGCTGCTCGCGGCCTCCGCGACCGCGTGACCGGACAGCCGGACACCGGCGTTGGCCAGCGCGAAGAGCGGGACCACCACGTAGCTCGACCACGGCAACAGGAGCGCCTCGGCGCGGGCCAACGGCGAGACCGCCTCCCGTGACATGCGCGCCAGGTCGAGCCACTGCGCCGCGTCGGCGTCCGGCGGATCCGGCTCGTCCAGCGTGAGATCGGCGACCCGGTGCGCCTCGGCGCTCACGTGTCGCGGACGCTGGAAGGCGACGGCCGGCGTGAGGAACGCGATGACCACCCCGGCGAGCGTCGGCGCCACACCACCGGCGTCGAGCGCCACCCATGACGCGAGCGCGAGCACCACGTAGACGACGACGGCCCGAACGCCGATCCGCCACAGGACCGCGAACGCCACGAAGATCCCGAGCGCGACCGCCAGCGCCAAGCCGTCGACATCGCTCGAGTCGACGAGGGCGACGACGACGATGCTCCCGAGGTCGTCGACGATCGCCAGCGTGAGCAGCAACGCCTTCAACCCGGCGGGCGCGTTCCGGGCGAGCGTGAGCACCGCGAGGGCGAAGACGATGTCGGTCGGCATCGCGATCCCGAAACCTTCGGTCGCATCGGTCCCCGCGGTGACGGCGAGATAGATCGCCGCGGGCACCAGCATGCCCCCGAGCGCGGCGAGCGCGGGCATCGCCGCCCGCCGGCGGTCGCGCAGCTCGCCGGTGAGGAGCTCCCGCTTGATCTCCAGACCGACGAGCAGGAAGAACACCGTCATCAGCCCGTCGGACACCCAACCCTGGAGATCGTGGGTGAGCGCCCGGGTTCCGATCCGGATCGTGAGCTGCGTATCCCAGAAACCTCGGTAGGTCTCGGAGAAGGGTGCGTTCGCCCAGATGAGGGCGGCGGCGGTTGCGGCCAAGAGCAGGATCGCCGAGGAGATCTCCGTCTGGAGGAACGCCTGCAGCGGCTGCACGACCTTGCGCGGCAACCGTCGGCTCGATCGCGACCACGTGGGGCGAAGGCCTTCGGAAGGGTCGGGAGCCTGGTCGCGTTCTCTCCGGTCGGTCATGGCGAACCCCCTGCCGACCAGTCTTCCCGGCACCTTCAGAACATCTCCATCCTACTTCTGTTGCGACGGGCCCCGAGCACTTGTAGCCTTCACGCGTTTTGGCCACCAGCACCGAGCCCCCCTCCGTGACCCCCAACCGGGTCCAGCGCGGCGAGAGCAAGAA
>Ga0075418_10006081_pt1 | contig 13629 bp, 20 predicted proteins | sample SoiMetdeltSBSDD2_FD_81776 | JGI IMG/M metagenome (GOLD analysis project Ga0075418, IMG submission 81776) | Bulk soil microbial communities from a Populus tree surrounding site in Tennessee, USA - Soil MetaG P. deltoides SBSDD2 | ecosystem: Environmental > Terrestrial > Soil > Tree plantation...
AAGCGGAGGAGGGTGTTCATGCCTCTCATGCCAAAAAGGGTTAAGCACCGCAAGCAGCAGCGCGGGCACGCCAAAGGCAACGCCACGCGCGGCAACTTTGTGGTGTTCGGTGACTGCGGGCTCCAGACGCTCGACCGCGGCTGGATCAGCGCGCAGCAGATCGAGGCGGGCCGCGTCGCCGCTTCGCACTTCCTTCACGGAGAGGGCCGGATCTACGTCCGGATCTTTCCGGACAAGCCGATCTCCGCCCAGGCGGCCGAGACGCGCATGGGGAAGGGAAAGGGCGAGCCAGAGTACTACGCCGCGGTGGTCAAGCCCGGCAAAGTGCTCTACGAGGTCGCCGGAGTCCCCGAGGGTATCGCCAAGCAGGCCCTCAAACGGGTTTCACACAAGCTGCCCGTGCGATGCCGATTCATCGTCCGCCACGCCAAAGTTTAAGGTCCGCGGGAGAGATGCAACGAGACCGATCCCGAGTTCAAAATGAGCGCTAAGGAACGCATCAAGGAAATCCTGGCTCTGCCGACGACCGAGCTCGAGGCGGAGATCACCAAGAATCGAGAGAAGATGTTCAAGCTCCGGTTCCATGGGAAGGGCAAAGACATGCAGAACCCCAGGGAGCTGAAATCTCTGCGAAAGGACATAGCCCGTATGCTGACGGTCATCCGGCAGCGCCAACCGCAGCCGAGCGCCGGAGGGAGAGCATGAGCGCGCAGAACGAGGCAGCCCCCGAAGCGTCGACTCAGACTTCCGCGTCCGGTGCCGCTGGGGGTGCGACCCAGGGCCCGAAGACGCAGATCGGGATCGTCACCAGCGATCGGATGCGGAAGACGCGCGCCGTCAAAGTCGCGCGACTTGAGCCTCACGCGAAGTACGGCAAGTACGTCAAGCGTCAGACGACGTACCTGGTCCACGATGAGGGCGAGAAGTCCCACGTGGGCGACACCGTGCGGATCGAAGAGACGAGGCCGCTCTCGCGCAGAAAGCGGTGGCGGCTCCTCGAGATCGTCGCGAAGTCTCGGTACTCGAACGTCGCGGCCGTCGAGCAGATCGAGGGGGCCGGAGAAGGGGGTCCGCAGTCATGATCCAGCTCCGAACCAAGCTCGACGTCGCCGACAACACCGGCGCGAAGCTCGTCCAGTGCATTCACGTGCTCGGGGGCTCGAGCCGCAAGTACGCCTACCTCGGGGACATCATCGTCTGCGCCGTCAAGAAGGCGCTTCCCTCGAGCGAGATCAAGAAGGGCGACGTCGTAAAGGGCGTGATCGTGCGAACGAAGCAGGCCGTCCGCAGGGACGATGGCTCCTACGTGCGGTTCGATCGCAACGCGATCGTCCTCCTCGACAACGACCTCAACCCGCGGGGCACCCGCATCTTCGGCGCGGTCGCGCGCGAGTTGAGAGGCAAGAACTTCATGAAGATCATCAGCCTGGCGCCGGAGGTCGTTTGACGAATGCGTCTCAAGCGGAATGACCTGGTCGTGGTGATCTCGGGCACCCTTCGCGGGAAGCAAGGCAGAGTCCTTCGCATCCTGCGGGACGATGACAAGGTGATCGTGCAAGGCCTCAACCTCCGGTTCAAGCACCTTCGCAGGAGCCAAAAGAACCCGCAGGGTGGGCGCGTCCAGAAAGAGGCGCCACTGCCGCTGTCGAAAGTCCAGCTCGTCGATCCGAAGACCAATCAGCCGACCCGCGTCGGATATCGCTGGGAAGGCGACACCAAGATTCGCTACGCGAAGAAGAGCGGGGAGCCCGTCTGAACCATGGCGCGCCTCCAGGAAAAGTACCGATCGGAAATCGTTCCCCAAATGGTGGATCGATTTGGATTCAAGAACGTCAACGCCGTCCCAAGGCTCTGGAAAATCACCGTGAGCATGGGAATCGGCAAGGCGGTCGAGAACAACAAGCGCATCGAAGCGGCCGTGAAAGACCTGAGTCTGATCACGGGCCAGAAGCCCATCGTTACCAAGGCGAAGCAGTCGATTGCCGGCTTCAAGTTGCGAGAGGGCATGAACGTCGGCGCGAAGGTGACATTGCGGGGAGCTCGAATGTACGAGTTCTTCGACCGTTTGATCAGCGTTGTAATCCCTCGTATCCGCGACTTCCGAGGATTCTCTGCGAGAGCTTTCGACGGGCAGGGGAACTATTCCCTTGGCCTCACGGAGCAGCTCGTCTTCCCGGAGATCGCCGTGGAGAACGTCGAGTTCGTGCAAGGCCTCAACGTCTGCCTGACGATCGACCGCTCATCGGATGAGCACTCGATGGCGCTTCTCGAGTTCTTCGGATTCCCATTCAGGAGGTAATGTTTCGTGGCAACGACCGCCTGGCGTGTCAAACAGCGACGTACGCCGAAATTCTCGACGCGCCGATACAACCGCTGCCAGCTCTGCGGGCGCCGACGCGCCTTCTACCGAAAGTTCCAGGTCTGCAGGATTTGCTTCCGCAATCTGGCACTGCGCGGCGAGATTCCGGGAATCAGGAAAGCGAGCTGGTGACTGCATGATGACCGATCCCATCGCGGACCTGTTGACGCGCATCCGCAACGGCGTAGGCAGCGGCAAGAAGAACGTCAAAGTCCCCTACAGCGGCCTCAAGAAGAACGTGTGCCGGGTCCTGAAGGAGCAAGGGTACATCACGGACTATTTCCCCGAGATGGATGGGACCAAAGCCATCCTCCGTGTCGAGCTCAAATACGGACCGGATGGCGAGCTGGTCCTCCGTCACATCCGCAGGGTGTCGAAGCCCGGCAGACGGGTTTACAGGCCTTCGGACAAGATCCCGAACGTCCTGGACGGTCTGGGGGTCGCCGTTCTGAGCACTTCGAAGGGAGTGATTTCGAGTCTCGAGGCGAAGAAGCTCAAGATAGGCGGCGAGGTGCTCTGCGAGGTTTGGTAGCCGAGATTTGGTAGCGCATGGCGCGCGGCTCTGGCGGTGACGCCGAGACGCCGCTGCGAGAGGAATTGCATTCGAGAGGAACTGCATCGTGTCGAGGATCGGAAAGCAGCCCGTCGTGATCCCGAGCGGAGTCAAGGTCAACCAGCAGAAGGATGGCTCCGGCGTGCGCGTGTCCGTCGAGGGCCCCAAAGGCAAAATCTCATTCCCGTTCCGCGGTGATGTCGGCATCGCGGTCGAGAGCGGCCGCGTCGTGATCTCCCGGAAGGGTGAAGAGGGATTCGAGCGCGCCTATCACGGCACGGTGCGAGCCCTCATCGCCAATATGGTCGAGGGCGTATCGAAGGGATTCGAGAAGCGGCTCGAGATCGAAGGCGTCGGCTACAACGCCAAACTCGAGGGCAAGAAGCTCGTCCTCCAGATCGGCTTCTGCCACCCCGTGCCCCTCGAGATCCCGGCGGGGCTCACCGTCGAGACGCCAAAGCCGACGACTGTGGTGGTGAAAGGCGCTGACAAGCAGCTCGTGGGGGAGTTCTCCGCCCAGATCCGAAAGACCCGACCACCCGAGCCTTACAAGGGCAAGGGGATTCGGTACTCCGACGAGCGAATCATCCGAAAGGCCGGCAAGGCATTTGGCTCGGGAGAGTGACGCTCTCGCGGCCCGAGGGCGGGCCGCTCCTCCAGAGGAATACGCTCGCGAAAAACTGAGAGACTGGTCATGAGCACAGCGAATCGACTCAAGAACAAGAACCGGCGCCGCCTGCGCCGCAAGTTCCACATCCGGCTGACAGTCAAAGGCACGCAGGAGAAGCCCCGGCTCGCTGTGTTCCGTAGCCACCAGAACATTTCCTGCCAGGTCATTGACGACCGCCGCGGCGTGACTCTCGCCAGCGCTTCCTCGCTGGCGAAAGACACGAAAGCCGAAGTGAAAGGCTTTGGAGGGAACTGCAAGGCGGCGGCGATCGTCGGGAAGGCGATTGCCGAGCGGGTGAAAGAGTTGGGGATTGGAGCGGTCCAATTCGACCGCAATGGCTACAAGTTTCACGGCAGGGTCAAAGCGCTCGTAGAAGCGGCGAAGAAAGCGGGCCTGAAGGTCTGACAGCGCTGCACCCCCGGAGACGCTGAAACAGCTGCAGACAACTTAGGTCCCACGACTCGCGAAAGCAGGACTGGAAGGAGCATCCGTTGGCCGACGAAACGACACCCCCCGCGGAACCGAGGCAAGGCGCCGCTTCCGAATCGCAGGCTTCATCCTCGACGCCTTCCCAGACGCCCGGGCAGCAGACGCCCGCGCAGCGCCCGGCGGGTGGAATAGGACGTGGAGTGATGGGCCGTGGCGGCATGAGCCGCGGCGCTTTCGGTAGAGGGCCCGGCGGGCCACGCGGCCCCAGGGGCCCGGGCGGCCCACGCGATGGCTCGCGGGGTCGCGATCGCGATCGTGGACCGCGCAGAGATGGCGATGATGGCGAGAGCCGCCTCGAGGAGCGCGTCGTCAAAATCAATCGCTGCGCGACCGTCGTGAAAGGCGGCCGCCGTTTCAGCTTCAGTGCGCTCGTGGTCCTTGGCGATCGCGAGGGGACAGTCGGCCTTGGCTTTGGCAAGGCTAACGAAGTGCCGCCGTCGGTCGAGAAGGCCATCAAAGATGCCCGCAAGAACATGCGGAAAGTCTCGCTGAAGGGGCACACCATCCCGCACCAGATTGCGGGTCGCTACTTGACGAGCAAGGTCGTGCTCGTGCCGGCGGCTGAGGGAACCGGGATCATCGCCGGGTCGGCCGTGCGCGCCGTGGTCGAGTGCGCCGGCGTGAAAAACCTGCTGAGCAAGGTCTACGGCAGCACGAATCCGATCAACGTCGTGAAGGCGACGCTCGACGCCCTGAACCGACTTCGAACCGCCGAGGATGTCGCCCGCCTGCGCGGCGTGGAGGTATTGCAGTGAACCTTTCGACCGTACTCTCCAAGGTCAAGAAGCGGCCCACGCGGAAACGGTGCGGCCGCGGACCGGGAAGCGGCCTGGGCAAGACGTCGGGCCGCGGACACAAAGGGGCCGCGTCGCGCTCCGGCTGGAAACGTCGCTACGGCTATGACGGCGGCCAGACCTCACTCGTTCGGCGGCTCCCCAAGCGCGGCTTTTCGAACCATCGGTTCCGCAACCGTTACGATGTCGTGAACCTGCTCGAGCTGGAAGCCCACTTCGCGAATGGAGAAGAAGTGACTCTGAGCAGCCTGGAGGAAAAGGGCATCCTTCACCCGGTGCACGGCCGCCTCAAAGTGCTGGGCCTCGGGGATCTCAAGAAGAACTTGAAGATCGTCGCCCACACGGCGAGCGCCGCCGCGCTGTCGAAAATCACGGCTTCGGGCAGCAAGTTCCAGGCGCTCGAGCCGCCGAAAAAGAAGAAATCGGCGCCGAAACCGGCACCGAAACCGGCCGGGGCGAACAGTCCCGTTGCAAAGAAGCCGAAAAAGCAGGATGCTCAGAAGGAGCCCGCGGAAGGCGCTGCGGAGTGAGCCGAACGTCGGGCCCTGCCCGGACCCAGAAACTGCGATTGAGGGACAATGCTCAGAATCCTACGTGACATCTGGAAGATTCCCGATTTGCGCCGGCGGATCTTCTGGACCCTGGGGCTCCTCACGATCTTCCGCTGCGGGTTTTTCCTCTACCTGCCGGGGGTCGATGTTCCATCCTTCCTGCACACGCAGCAGAACAAAGGAGGCGCGCTCGACTGGCTGATTTACACGAGCGCCCTCACGGGGGGGAACCTGCAGACGCCGGTCCTCTTCGCGCTGGGGATCATGCCGTACATCTCGGCATCGATCATCTTCAGCCTCATGATCAAGGTCTTCCCACGCCTCGAAGCGCTGTCGAAGGAGGGGGAAGCCGGCCGACGCCAGATCAACAAGTACACGCGATACTTCACCGTCATCCTCTGCCTCATCCAGTCGTACTTCCTCATCCATAGCTGGCAGAACCAGCCGGTGGGGTCGAACTTCTTAGCGTACACGGGCTTCTGGCCGGGATTGGTGCAGATGCTTACGCTGAGTGTGGGCAGCCTGACGCTCATGTGGCTCGGCGAGAAGATCACCGAGATCGGCATCGGCAACGGCACATCTCTCATCATCATGGTCGGAATCATCGCCGACATGCCCGGCCAGCTTGCACGCATGGGGAGACAGATCCAGAACGCGGAGTGGGAGCAGATTCCCTTCGAGGTCTCGAAAGGGGTCATCCTCGTTCTCCTTTACCTCGCGGTCGTGGCGGGGGTCGTCTTCATCACCAAGGGCCAGCGCCGCATCCCCATTCAGCAGCAGCGCGCGGTCCGCGGCCGGCGGTTCTACGGAGGCGCGCGCTCCTACATGCCGATCAAGGTGAATGCAGCCGGCGTATTGCCCATCATTTTTGCGCAATCGCTCGTCGTCATCCCCTCGAGCTTCCTCGGGTGGGCCGCGTACCGTAGCGACAACTTCTTCTTCAGCTTCCTTAAGGTCCTCGCGAACGCTCTATCGAGGAACGGATTCCTCTACATTGCGGCCTACATCGGGCTGATCTTCTTCTTCACGTACTTCTGGACGACCCTCATGTTCAATCCGGTGGAGATCGCCGGCAATTTGAAGGAGTACGGGAGCTTCATCCCCGGGATCCGGCCGGGGCGATTCACGGCGGAGTACCTCCAGCGCGTGATCAAGCGGATCACCATCGCGGACGCGGCGTTCCTCACGGCGATTGCACTCACACCGCAGCTCGTGACCTCTTCGCTCGAGATCGACTACCAGATCGCCTACATGCTGGGAGGCACTGGAATTCTCATCGTCGTGGGCGTGGCGCTCGACCTCGTCGACAAGATCGAGGCCCAGCTCCTCGTGCGCCAGTACGAGGGTTTCATGCGAGGTGGAGAAGGGCCGAAGCGCGGCGGGCCGGAGAAGAAGCCCGTCCCATCCGTCTAATCCGCGGGCATGCTCATTGGCCATGCCGCTGAGGACTCCTCTCGAAATTGAGAAGATGCGCGAGTCGGGGCGGATCGTGGGAGAGGCCCTGGCGCGGGTGCGACAGAGCCTGCGGGCAGGCCAAACCACTCAGAGTATTGACGAGCTGATCCGCGACTTCGTCATCGCGAGCGGCGGCACCCTCCTCTTTTTCAAGTACAAGGGCTTCCCCGCGAACTCCTGCATCTCGATCAACGAGGAGGTCGTCCACGGGATTCCCAACAAGCGTCGCAAGTTGAACGAGGGGGACCTTGTGAGCGTCGACATCGGCGTCCGCTTCAAGGGCTACTGCGGGGACTCGGCCTGGACTTTCCCGGTGGGGCAGGTAACGCCGGAGGCCGCGCGGCTGCTGCAGGTGGGGGAGCAGGCCCTCTCCGAGGGGATCAACGCCTGCTATCCCAGCCGGAGGATCTCCGACGTCGGCCGGGCGATCCAGACCTACGTGGAGTCGAATGGCTTCCACGTCGTCAAGAAGTTCGTTGGGCACGGCATCGGGACGAAGCTCCACGAGGAGCCCCAGGTGCCGAACTACGTGGACGAGAGCATCCTCAAGAAAGACCCCATCCTCCGGCCGGGCATGGTCCTCGCGATCGAGCCCATGGTCAACGCCGGCACCGAGGAGGTCGAGACCCTGGGCGACAATTGGACGGTCGTGACGGCGGATCGGAGCCTGTCCGTCCACTTCGAGCACACGGTGGCGGTGACTCCTGAAGGGCCCCGCATCCTAACCCTGGCCGATGGATAGCCGAAGATTCTTCTGGACGTAGCTCGGCTCGCTTGTTACAGTTGGCCTACTTTTTTCGCGCCAAAGCCGGCGGTGAATGCCGACTCGAGTCTGCGATGATCATGAGAGTAGCAAGACGATCATGAAAGAAGCAATTCGGGTCGAGGGACTCGTCAAGGAGGCGCTCCCCAGCGCCCTTTTTCGGATTCAGCTCACCACCGGCGAGGAAGTTCACGCTCACGTGTCGGAAGAGCTGCGGCTCCATGTCCTCAGGATCTTGCCCGGGGACAATGTGATGCTGGAGCTATCGCCATACGACCTCGGGCGCGGACGGATTGTTCGTCGAGCCGGTTCAACCGTTCGGTGACTTTTGCACGGTAGCTGCTGCGAGGCAGCGCTTGCCTCGCGGCGCCGGCTGCGGGGCGATGCAGAAGGAATCGCGGGACAGGAAGGCCAAAATGAAAGTTCGAGCATCGGTGAAACGGATCTGCGAGTACTGCAAGATCGTGCGGCGCAAAGGCGTCGTCCGCGTGATCTGCACCAACCCTCGGCACAAGCAAAAGCAGCTGTAGAGACTAAATATGCCGCGCATTTCTGGAATCGACATCCCCGTCGAGAAGCAAGTCAAAATCTCCCTGACGTACATCTACGGAATTGGAGACTCGCTGTCCGCGGAGATCCTGAAGAAGGCAGGCGTCAACGGAGAAGTGCGCACGAAAGACCTCTCCGACGAGGAGGTGGGGCGCATCTCCTCCGTGATTGAGGCCGGCTACCCGACCGAAGGGCACCTGAAGCGGACGAACGCGCAGAACATTAATCGGTTGAAAGAGATCAACTGCTACCGCGGCGCGCGGCACAAAAAGAACCTGCCGGTGCGGGGGCAGCGCACGAAGACCAACGCCAGGACCAGGAAAGGGCCCCGGAAAGTCGTAGCGACGAAGAAGACCATCAAGGCCATGTAAGGCGCAGCTGCGCCGCGGAATTGAGATGGGAAAGAAGAAAATTCGGAAGAACGTCGTTAAGGGCGTCGTTTACATCAACGCGACGTTCAACAACACGATCGTGACGATCACCGACAAGAACGGGCAGGCCCTCTGCTGGGACACGGGCGGCACGATCGGCTACAAGGGTAGCCGCAAGAGCACTCCCTTCGCGGCCCAGCGCGCAGCGGAGCAGTGCGCATCGAAGGCCAAGAAGCTCGGGATGAAGGAGGTCGACATCCGCGTCAAGGGGCCGGGTTCGGGGCGCGAGTCGGCCATTCGCGCCATCCAGTCCTCGGGGCTCGAGATTAAGGCGATCGAGGAGGTCACGCCGCTTCCGCACAACGGCTGCCGTGCGCGCAAGCGCCGGCGCGTCTGATCGCGCTGGATCGGGATGGAGTCAGGCGTCACGGCGCCGCTGTCCGCCGCGAGGTCTTTAAGGCCTTCGTGGGATGGGCGCCGGCAAGAAGAGAGGCAAATTCGAGGCTAATCCATGCGCATACGCTGGAGAGATTTCGAGGTTCCCAACGCGGTCGTTTGCGAAGAGTCCAGCCGCACTCCGGTCTACGGTAGATTCTTCATCGAGCCGTTCGAGAGAGGCTTTGGCGTGACGGTAGGCAACAGCCTCCGCCGGATCCTGCTGTCGTCGCTCGAAGGTGCGTCGATCGTTTCCGTCCGCATTGAAGGCGTGCAACACGAGTTCTCGACGCTCGCAGGCGTCTACGAGGACGTCACCGACATCCTGCTCAACATCAAGAGCCTTCTCCTCGTCCTCTTCGACGGCATCTCCGCGGAGCTCAAGATCCGCGCGAACAAGAAGGGGGAGGTTCGCGCCGCGGACATCCAGCATGGCCCCGAGGTGCGCATCGTCAACCCGGACCTGCTCATCGCCACGCTCACGCAGGACGTGCCGTTCAACATCGATCTGACCGTGCGCAAGGGACGCGGCTACCTCACGGCGGAAGAAAACGCCGTTGGCGATCATGACATCGGAGTGATCTGGGTCGATTCCTCCTTCTCGCCCGTCAGCCGAGTGCGGTACAAGACCGAGGACACGCGCGTCGGTCAGCTCACGAACTACGACCGGCTCGTCCTCGAGATCTGGACGAACGGTACTCTCAGCCCGGACATGGCGCTCGTCGAGGCCGCCAAGATCCTGCGGCGGCACCTCAGCCCATTCCTCCAGTACGCGGACATGGGAACTGCGGTCCAGAGCGAAAGCGGCCTGCCGGCGGACGAGCTGCTGCCCGGCGCCGACTCTGAGGAGAAGCGGCGCAAGCTCGAGCTTCCCATCTCGAGCCTCGACCTCTCCTCGCGCGCCTCGAACTGCCTCGAAGGGCAGGAGATCCGGACGATCATCGAGCTCGTCCGGCGGAGCGAGGCCGACCTTCTCAAAGTGCGCAACTTCGGCAAGACGACATTGCTCGAGATCAAGACCAAGCTGCGGGAGTTCGGGCTCTCGCTCGGGATGAACATCGACGCACCGGCCGCAGTGAAATAACCCGAGACGACCTGGAACCGCGAAACAGGGACCGGTACAACTCCAAGCCGTGGACTCAGCACGGCGAAGCCAGAACCGTGAAGTGAGACCTTAGTCATGCGGCATCGAATCCACGGACGCAAGCTGAACCGGAGCGGTTCCCACCGCCTCGCTCTCCAGCGCAACTTGACGCGCAGCCTCTTCGCTTCGTTCGGGGACCGTGAGTACATCCTCACCACCCGAGAAAAGGCGAAGTTCGTCAGGCCCTTTGCCGAGAAGCTGATCACGCTCGGCAAAGAGAAGACGCTGCACAATTACAGGCGCGGCATCCAGATCCTTGGCGACGAAACGCTCGTCAACAAGCTGTTCAGCGAGATCGGACCCCGATTCAAGAGCCGGCCCGGCGGCTATCTCCGTATCCTGCGCACGAGCTGGAAACGGCTCGGAGACAAGGCCGACACCGTGCTCCTCGGCTTCGTGGGCTCCGCGGCGCCCCGAGCTGCCCAGAAAGCGGACGACGAGAAGGCCTGAGAAGGGCCCGCCCGGCGAGGCCGGCTGCACGGCCGAAATGCGCGTCGCCTTCGCGGGCGGCGAATAGCGCGTGTCTGGCGTGCGTCCATCCCTCCAGGTATGCTCTTCGAAGTTCGCTTAGCGACGGTGGTCCCCAAGGACCCGGAGGTCCTCTCATGACATTTTCCTGGAAGCCTTTGCGGCCTTTCTCGGGTTGGCTACTCATCGTTCTCCTGGGTTGTGCCTTCAGCGGCGGCCTCTGCCAAGGGCAGGAGACGAAGACCCCCCCCGCACCCGGCACTCCCGCGACTCCGCCGCGGGAGGAGAAACGAGCAGCACCTGCTCCAGCGCAGACGCCGCCCACGAACCCGCTAGCCTCGGACCTGCCCCAGGGGACTCTCGCGCGGGTCAACGGCAGAGAGATCACTCTCGACCAGTATCTCGGCTACCTCTACGCGAGCGTGGGTAAATCGCGGCTCGATGAGTTCATCGACCGCCAGCTGATCGAGGATGAGGCCAAGGCGCAAGGGCTGAGCCTTTCGCCCGAGCAGATGGAGACGGCGCTCGACGATCGCATCGAGCGGACGATCAAAGGCCTCTACCAGGGGAAGCGGGAGACCTTTCTCGAAAGCCTTACGCGCCGCCGCACCAATTTCGAGGACTACAAGGCCAAGCTGCGCCAGGAGCTCTACTACGAGACCCTCCTCTCGGAGCTCATTCTCAAGAGCCGGCAGCTGACGGACGCGGAACTGCAGCGGCAGTTCGAGCGCACGTACGGAGAGGGCGGAGTCCAATACGTGCTGCGGCATATCCTGATCTCAGGCCGCGGGCCAGGATCCGCACCGGGCGGCGATTCCTCGACCCCGCCCGCGGGGCGCTCGCAGGCCGATGCGCGGGAAAGGGCGGAGACGGTTCTGAAAGAGATCCGCGGCGGTCTCGACTTCGTTCAGGCGGTGAAGCAGTACTCCGATGACGCCGCAACGCGCCAGAACGAGGGTCGCATCCCCCTCTACCGGAAAGGCGCGTACGGCGACGCGTTTCACAAAGCCGTCCTGGCGCTCACACCGGAGCAGCCTATCAGCGGGATCGTGGAGTCCAACCGCGGCTTCCACATCATCCAGCTCATCGAGCGGCAGGTCACGCGGTTCGAGGACGTGAAAGCCGAGATCGAGAAAGTCACGCGCACCCGGCCGCCGGCCACCGCGGAGCGGCAGCAGTATTTGAAGGGCCTGCGAGCCAAGGCGAAAATCGAGGGCCTCTGAGCCCCTTGTCCCCGCTCCGGCGCCTCGCGCAACCTCGACGGCCGCAGCGTGGGCCGCCTCGCCCTTCGTGGCAGCCGATGCGGCCTGCGGCGGGGATCCTGCTGCTCCTTCAAGTCGCCACGCTCTTGGCTGCAGGCTGCCGGCACGTCGAACGCGCCGAACTGCGCGCAGTTGAGCCAATCCCCGAGCGACTCCTCCGGGCGTATCGGCCGCGGCAGGCGCCTTTTCATTTCGTCCTCGAGCCTGGAAACGACAACGGTCACTACTACGAGAGCTTTCGCTTTCGGTTCGACACCTACTCCGAAATGGAGGGGGACTTCAAGCAAGTCGTCGGAACTTACTACCGGACGCGCAAGGAGGTCCCTGGAGGCCGAGCGCCGCTCCTCTGTTTCGCGCCCATCCTGGCCGGCGCCGTGGACAACTACCTCGCTTGTCGCGTCTTCGCGCACTGGGCCGCGCGCGAGGGCTTCTCGTCGTTTTACGTCCATCAGGATGAGATCATCCTGACTGCCGATCGAGACGGGATCGTGCTCGAACGTCTGTGGCGCGACAGCACGCTCGACAACATCAAAGCGCTCGACCTCTTGACACAGCTACCGGAAGTCGACGCCGAGCGCCTCGGGTCCCTCGGCATCAGCCTGGGCGCGCTCCGCAACGTGGTGCTGCTGGCGGTCGAACCCCGGCTACGGGCCAACGTCCTTTGCCTGGGGGGCGCGGGACTCTCGAAAATCCTGGCCACATCCCGCGAGAATCTCGTCCTGCGCTACATCCGTGGCCGGGAGGCGGCCGATGGCATCACCCGGGAGCAGGTAGGCCAGGACTTAGACGCCTTCGTCCGGTCGGATCCCGCGGTTTTCGCGCGTTACGTGGCGAACGACCGTACGCTCCTCTTCCTGGGGGCGATCGACAACAAGGTGCCGTATGCCGCGGGGCTCGATCTCTACGAAGGCCTCGGCAGGCCCGAGGCCTACTTCATCCTGTTGGGGCACTACACGGGGATGCTCGCGGCCCCATTCTCCGCGAGCCGGATGTTCGCCTACCTCCACGCTCGCCTGGACGAAGGCATCGATTCTTGCGCTGCGCCGCCGGGCAGCGACCGCGCCGCTTCTTCCCCAAAGCCAGACTAACCGGTGCCTTACGGTGGCAGCCCGGGCGCGAACGCTCGCCGGCGATGCCCAAGAAATGTGTTTCCATCAGGAGCGCTTTTGACTATTATCTCTGCGCAGGTCGTACTGGGGTCTCTCCTTTGGGTCAACAAGGAGGGAAGTCTCGCGATCGACGCGCGAACGACACGCATCGAGCCGAGCTTCCTGACCGCAAGCGGCCGCAACCGAACCACTCAGGAAACCACGGATCTCTCAGCCTCGGCGGGTCACACTGTCCGAGGTGACGTCGCGCGCGACGATGTGCAAGCGCGGCGTGGGTGATGAACGCGCACTGAAAGCGCGGGACGGAGAATCGGACAACAGAGGTTGCCTTGAGAGCGCAGAGCGCGCGCATCGAGGCACTGATCTGTCTGTCCGGTGGGCCGGACCCAAGCGAGGTGCCGAGCATCGGCCGAGCATCGAAGGTGCTAAGCACAAAGTTGCCAAGTCGGAGGTAAAGCGTAGCTCACGATAATTACTCCCGCGTAGGGTGACGGATTTTTAAAGGTTCCGAGGAGGAAAAAAATGAGACGAGCGAGGAATTGGGCGTATTTGCCAGTTTTTTGTATGCTGGCGTTGCGCATGGCAGCGGGGCAGGGTGCGAGCAGCAACGAGCTGAAGCTAGGCACTGCGACGGGGAAGTTTGGTCAGGACGCTTCG
>Ga0075418_10006083_pt1 | contig 13626 bp, 12 predicted proteins | sample SoiMetdeltSBSDD2_FD_81776 | JGI IMG/M metagenome (GOLD analysis project Ga0075418, IMG submission 81776) | Bulk soil microbial communities from a Populus tree surrounding site in Tennessee, USA - Soil MetaG P. deltoides SBSDD2 | ecosystem: Environmental > Terrestrial > Soil > Tree plantation...
CATAGGCGACTTGCTCTTCGGAGAATTTCGAGCGCTTCATCGGTCCCTCCGGTGCGAGCTGGACCGCCGAAGCCGTCACTCTACTCTAGTTTTGACTTGCCGTCGTTTTCGGGGCCAACGTCAGATGCCGTCCTCAGACGGCGAGCGAGTCGTACGTGAACACGGAGGTCATGTCGAGGACATCGGCCGGCCTCATGGGGGCTGACACGAGCGACGCCATGGCGTCGTTGATGCGGTGCCCCGCCAGCGCAGCCGGGGCCGACGCTGCCGGCACGTAGCTTCGACCGTGATCGGTGAGCCACCGCTCCCACATGCGGTCCTCGTTGCAATGATTGAGGTAGAAAACGGGATCATTGGGCGATGTGGAGGGTGACATGTCACCCCCCACCCACACGTGAACACGATTGTGCAGCGCCGGGGCGCCGGGCGCCTGCCAACCTTCCGCGCGATTGCGGAAGCTGTCGGACGTGACGCCCCAAGGCGGGGCGTCGTATGGCTTGCGCGTGACGGCATCGCTCGTCTCGTTCTTCCGCGGTAGCCCGGAGACGCCAGCGCCGAGGGCGCGCCGTAGCCCCCGGTTGACCTGCACGAGTTGACCGTTGACATTAGCGACGATCCGCACGCGGAACGACTTGGAATCAGCGGGATCGAACACGAAGGGGCCAGTTACGACGGGACTCCCAGTTCCACCCAACGCGGCAGCTCCCCAGATGGGCGCCGTGACCTGCTGGCCTGGCGGCAGATCGCCGTCCTTTGCCCAGTCCCAGTACGGCAGGCCGAACGTACTGTCGGGGAGTACCCGCTGAAAGTTGAGCTCCAGCTGGAACAGCATGAAGCGGTGCCAGGGGAAGAACACCGGGCCCCGGTGGGCTGCATTCCGGCTGTTCTGCGTCGGCGGAGTCATGGTCATCATGGCCACGTGGTGCCAGACCGCGAAGAGGTCCCAGGTGCTGATTTTCCGCGACGGGCCGGGAATGCCCAGGGACGCGGTGGTCGGCCCGGTGAACTCGTTTTTCAACTTCAGCACGCCTCGGATGTAGCGGTCCCGCGCAGCTGCGTCCTGGACGATGTCCCGCCTAGTGACCGCCATGACGCCCGCCCTTCGGAGCGCGCCGCGCGCCCGCTCGCTTCGTGGACCGCGACGACGGTGCCCGGCGGTTCTTGGCCGCGCGCCGCGCCCGCTGGCCATCGCCCTCGCTACGCCCATGTCCGCGGTGGCCGCCGTCCGCGAAGTCCTCGGGGAAGATGTCGACCATCGACTTCACCAGGTCGACCGCGGACGCGAACGTGTAGTTCGGGAGCGCGTGGCACTGCACCTCGCCATTGTCGGTGACGACGAACTCGCCACCCACCCGGCGGCCGTCCACTTCGATGCGGTAGGTGGTGCCGATCAGGATGTGGTGCCCGTGGTACTCGACCTCGCGTATCGTCTCCCTCGGCGGGTGGTCGTGCATCGTCGTGAGGATCTTCCTGACGTTGACCGCGTGGCGTTTGGCGTAGGCCGCGATCGACTCGGGGGTCGGGGCGTTGAGGTCATCTGGAGCGCTGCTCATAAGTCCCTCCACGCTTGCTCGGTCGACCCCGGGTCGACCAAGCATCAATCTACTTCAGCCGGCCCCTGGACGTGGTCCGAAGTACCTGGGGTTATAAGGCGTACCAAAGAGCGCGTCAGCACCGAGCCTTCAGGATCTCAGGATCTCGCTTTCCATCGTGATTTCCCCGCTGAAGACGATGACGGCTACCTCCGGATCATAGCGACGGAGCAGTTTGAGTAACTCGTGTTTTCGCGTGAGCGCATCTCGAGGCCCTGCCGGGTTCGGGATGGTCAGTCGGGCATTTCCCCTTTCGCGCCACCGCTTTGTGCAGGCTTCTCTCTTGGCATTAGCCCGAGCGTGGAATCTTGGCGCTCGCCCGGCATAAGACCGCTTCTTGCCCCTGGTGCTTCGCCCGGCATGAGGCCGCTTCCTGCCCCTGGCGCTTCGCCCGGCATCATCGATTGACTGGCCGCTAAATCTCCCTTGTCGCTCTCCCCCGGCATTAGACCCGTGATGATTGGCGGGACGGAGGGGGGCACTTCACTTCGTGAGGTGCTCTCGGACGGTGAAATGTCGTGTCGCGCCCCACGCTTCGATCGTGCGACCTTCCTGACGCCTGCGTCCGGGTCGTTCTCAAGCCTGCGCAACACGTCTGAGTCACCGCCGGTGCTCAAATTCGCCGCTGCGGCCGCTGCGGCGATACGCACGATGGGATCGGCGCTGCGCGCTGCTTTTTCCACAACGTCGGCGGCGAGCGCATGCTGGATAAGGCTCGCGAGGTACGTCGCCTTGGACGCGAGCATAGAATCGCCCGAGCTGACGAGCGCATCGAGGTGAGGAAGAGCTTCCGGCCCGAGCGCCACACCGCGTTGATAGTCCGGTTCCTCAGGGTCGAGGACTTCACGCACCTGCTGCATTGTGACGGCCATCATGGCCCCCTATACGTCGATCGTAAACGGGCTGTTGAGCATAGTAGTCACCTCCGTGTTCACAAGGTCCGGAGGTGGATTGGTGATATTCGCTGTACCGTTACCTGTCATAAGCCTATCATTGTTGTTGACGTGGCTGAGGCCGAGAACGTGCCCCACCTCGTGACCGAGCGTCCACTGCGTCGCGCCTTGAGCTACGACCGCGCCCGGTTGTCCGGCAGGATGCGCGGCGCACCCATTGAACGGCGGAACCGTCGAACGGACGAAGTACACCACCACATCATTGGCGCCTGCGTTGTTTCTATTTGCGAACAGCGCATTCTGCTCTGCGGTGGTGTTGCCGGCGGTGCACGCACCGACATCACAATCGTTGAGGGCCGGCAGGTTGAGGTTCTCCGTGGAGGCATGTTGAACGCTGATTCCGGCGGTCGCGTAGACGTCGCGCATTCGCTGAATCGCCGTATCGACTGCGACGTTCGGCGCCGTCAGAATTTTGGTGTGAATGCGCACGGTCGGAACGAGAGCCCACCACTTGTGCCATAGAGCGCTGTCGGTCCCCGCGACGAAGGTGTCGATCCGATTCGGGCCCCACGACACACCTGCAGGAGCACTCGTTAGGACGCCGCCGAGATCCTCCCATCCACTCCAGCCGCCGGCAAACCACTTGTGCCACATGTGGCTGTTCGCACCGGCGGCAAACACGTCCAGCCGTCCTGCGCTCCACGACGCTACCCCTGGCGACGACGTGAGAATCCCGCCGAGACTTTCCCATCCACTCCAACCGTTCTGGAACCACTTGTGCCACAGAGCGCTATCGGTGCCCACGACGAACACGTCGATCCGGCCATTGCCCCAAGACACGGCACCCGGGCCGGACGTCAGCACGCCGCCGAGACTCTCCCATCCACTCCAACCGTTCTGAAACCACTTGTGCCAGAGGGCGGAATCAGTGCCCCTGACGAAGACGTCAAGTCTGCCGGAGGCCCATGAGCACACTGCAGGCTCAGAAGTCAGGACTCCTCCGAGGCTTTCCCATCCGCTCCAGCCGTTTGCCCACCACTTGTGCCAGAGCGCGCTGTCCGTCCCGCGGACGAATACATCGATGCGGTTGTTACCCCAGGAGACGGCTGCGGGTGTCGAGGTCAACACCCCCCCGAGACTTTCCCATCCGCTCCAGCCGTTGGCCCACCACTTATGCCAGAGTGCGCTGTCGGTACCGCGGACGAATACATCCAGCCGATTGGCACTCCACGAACTCACGCCTGGCCCCGACGTCAACACGCCTCCGAGGCTTTCCCAACCGAGCCACGTCATTGATCCCTCCGTTTTAAAACTGTAGAGGATGATGAGCAGGCATGACGGCGCGCAAGCGGTGAACGCGGGCCGCGCGGCGCTCGCGTCGCGGCGGGCTTCGCCTAGTCGTCGTCACGGCAGCGACTTGATCTGCACGCGCCGGTAACGCACGAAGTACCGTGGGTTGGCGTAGACCTGGAGCCCGATGTAGCTCGGCGCCGCCGGCGTGGTGGGTTTGCCGCGCTGCGGGTACAGGTTGGTATTGTCGAAGACGCACACCTGATCGCCATTGAGCGTGACCGTGTACATCTGTCCCTGGACGCGAATCTCGTAGTCGTTCCACTCGCCGACGCCGCGCGCGGGCCTCTGGGTGAGCGTCTCGTTGTCGGTCCGGTTGTCCTTCCGGTAGATGGCGCCTGTCCGGTGGATGGCGAATCCGTCGGGCGCGCCGAACTCGTCGATCTGGACCTCGAAGCCGAAATCGTCGGCGACGAAGGCGGTGTTGTTGTAGCCCTTGCCCTCCGGGTCGGGAAAGCGCAGGTAGACGCCGGAGTTCGAGTCCGGGGTGAGGCGGAGCCATTGGAGCTTCAGGATGAAGTCGGCCGGCGTGGGCGCCGTGCACCAGAAGATGCCCATGTCGTTGCCGGCGACCGTTTCCAGCGTGCCGTCGATGATGCGCATGCGGCCAGGATTGTCGCGGCCCGGCTGGTTGCGGATCGTCGTCATGCGCCACCGGGAGACGTCGAAGCCGTCGAAGAGCGCGGTGAACCCGGGTTCCGGCTGCCACGCCACGCTGGTGGCCAGCGCGTCTCCCAGCCGGCGCGCCAGCGCGACGCCGGTGAGCATCGGGTTCGGCGATCCCGACGTGGGAAAGAGCGCCGGGCCCGCGACGTAGGCGTTGGTGGTATGGCGTAAGCGACAGTCGGGCAAGCTCACCGACATGCTGGCCGATTCGCCCAGCGCGAGCGTGCCGGCCTCGTGATGGGTCGTGCCGAGCCCATCGGGCACCGGCTGCGGCGGCGTCGCGACCCCGAACACGCTCGCGATGTCCGTGGCCGCCTGGTCCATCGCGTTCCACAGCTCGAAGTCCTTGGCGCTCTTCGGGTTGGCCGCGCGCACCTGCGGATCGCGCGGGTTGGCGATGCGGACGAGCGCGCGCGGCGACTGGTACTCGTCGGGCTCCGGATCGAGCGTGACGCTGTTGCCGGAATTGTCCGGCTGCATCTCGCCGATGCCGCGGATGGTGATGACCACGTGGGTATCGTTGGCGTTGCGGTGCGCCTGGTAGGTGTCCAAGTCTGGGATCTTCTTAAACAGCTCCGCCTCGGAGGTGCCGCCGACGGCGCCCAGTCCGGACGCGGTGATCTGCAGGTGGAAGTGTCCGAGGCTGCCGTCCCCGAACCGGTGTTGGCCCTTGACAAAGAGGGCCCCCGCCTGCAGTGCGTTCACGGTCGCGGGCAGGCCGGCGAGCGCGGTGCGCGGGATGCGGATGTCGACGTTCGAGCGTAGGTGCGTGAGCAGGTTGGTGCCCACGCGATCCCACGCGGCGGCGGGGAACTTGCCGTCGAACGATAGCTTCACCAGGCGCGTGCTCTCGATCGTCCCGAGCGCGATGATCACCTTGCCGCCCGCCGGCACCCGCACGGTTCCCTGGTTGGTCACGATCTCGGTCACGCGCCAGTCCGCGCCGTCGGCCAGCGAGTTCAGCGCGATCACGTGGCAGTTGGGCACGATCATGACGTGCTTGCGCGCGTCGTCGGTGCCCGCCTCGCCGAACGCCTCGCGTGCCGCCTTGACGAGTAGCGGCACGGCGCTGAACTTGTTGAACGGGAAGAAGCCGGCGTGGCCCGAACGACCCTGCACGGCGAGCGGGGCCTCGAGCTTCAGCTGCTTCTTCATCTCGTTGGGCTGGCCCGGCGTCGTGAGACCGAGGAGGTCGGCTAACTCGCGCGGCGTGGGCGGCGTGGTCGCGAAGCGGACCGCGGGATGGTCAGGCAGCGCGTCAAGCAGCACCGCGTCGGTCACGCGCTTGCCGACGAGGCCGTCGAAGAGCTGCTGCCGCAACGCACGCTGCAGATCGCCGAAGATGAAGTCGTTGGTCTCGGCGGTGCCGATCTGCTGGCTCGCCTGACGGAAGTAGCCGGGATGTCCGCCCGGCAGCGTGGTCGCGGTCAGGTCGTTCACGACCGCGCTCGGCCACACGGCCGACGGCAGCTCACTGGCGAGCGGCTCGGGCGACCAGCCGCCCCAGTAGAGCGAGCGGCCACCGACGCAGTAGGCCAGACCGGGGAACTTCACCGGGGAATGCCAGGCGAGCCCCCACACCTCGTTGCGCGCGGGAATGTCCTTGCGCTTGGCCGGGTCCGGTTGCAGCTCGGCGATGCTGGTGGCGCCGGGGACGTCGAGGCCGAGCATGGGGAGGTTCTGCACGTGCTCGCTCAGCACGTAGGGACCGCCCTCGAGGACCAGGATGCGGTGCGCCCGCGAGCGATCGCGGAAGCTCATGTGCTCGGCGGCGACGGCGCCGAAGGTGCCACCGCCAATGACGATGAGATCGAAGTCGCGCGCCTCGATCTGCGGGCGGCCGTCCGGCCGTAAGGCGGTGGGATCGGTGCTGCGCAGGGCCTCGTCGAGCCCGTTGCAGACGTAGCGTCCGAGGACGTCGCGGGAGAGATCGGTGGTGCCGGGTCGGGGGTTGGTCATGGCCGTACTCGCTTCTGTCCGGCTGTGACGGACCACGCGGGCGTTGCGGACATCGATGACGGTTCAGGCTCCGCTACCCTGGCATGCATGTCGCCGGCGTAGTTGCCGTCGCGACCGTCGCAGCACTTGTGACGGTTTCGTACCAGTTCACGAACGGGAATTCGTGCGGAACGGTTTCTTCGGCGAAGACACGCCGGCATAGAGTGCGGAATGCCCGGTAGCCCTGTCGACGCCAGCTAGTGGCCAATTGTGAGAGCCGCGTGGCGTGGAGGTTGCCGAGGGCGTACTCCCGGGCGAAGCCATACTCGAGGGGGACGACCGTCCCATCTGCCTCGATAACGAGAGGGCTTACAAGATTCGCCAGCCGCTGGGCGACGTCATCGTTCCCCTCCCCTTCAGCGACGACGAAACCGGGATCCTGGCGAAGCAAGTCGCGATTGAGTAGATCCAGCTGAATGACAAGCCGGTCACCGACCATGTTCTGGATGCGGGCAGCCTCGAGGTAGGCGAACGCCGCCTCAATCTCATCGGGTCGCTGGCCGGGCAGCTGCTCGATCGCGCGCCCAGCGGTTTCCAGCGGGTGAATCTGAAGCAGCCTCGCTTCCGCCTCCAACGCAAACCTCGCTACCCAGTCCAACTCGTGGAGATTAGATTGACGCAGCGTGAAGATGAACCCGAAGGGTATCCCCGACTTGCGAACTCCGCGGAGATGGGATGTCATCGCGGCGAACGCCCGCGCGGACCCTCGCATCCGGTCGTGTGATGCGGGCACGCCGTCGAGGCTGATCGCGAGCAGATCTAACCGACCGCGCAGCATATCGAGCCGTCGTTCGTCGAGAAGCATGCCATTAGATGTCACGGTGGTGATCAGCCCGGCCTCATGTGAACGGTCCAGGACTTCGGGTAAAGACCGGTAGAGGAGCGGTTCGCCTCCGGAGAAACTCGCCACCCCATAGCCCTCTGCTCCCGCATCGATGAGCGCTTGACCGAGCAGCGCGCAATCGAGTTCTTCTCGTTCATCCGGCGACGACGACGAATAGCAATGAAGGCAGCGTAGGTTGCAGCGTCGACTGGGGTGGATCTGAAGGATTCTCAGTGAAGCGCTAGTCGGGTCCATTACGGTCGCCCTCAGCCGGCAAAGCCCCGGCCGGGGATGTTCGTAAAACTGATCAGGGCTACGTCGGGGAACGGAATCCCCAACGGAAAGACCTCATAGTTCATTTGCAGGTCTCGGTTGCCCAACATCTGCTGAAGGACACTGCCGACATGCGGTAGACCGACCTGCACTGTCCCCCAGATCACGTCAGGTCTGGGGATCCCACGCTTGAAGACACGGACGACCTTGACATCAGCTGCCTGCTGAATCTTAAGCAGCGACTTCAACTCAACGTCTGAGATGGACGCCTCCTTTCCCAGCCACTGTTCGAGCATCTTCGTAGAACCGCGCTCGGCTTCCTCCTGTGCCATGACGTACTCTCCTTGCAGTGGCAAACGGCCGTGACGGACCCGGCTAGGACTCACGCTTCCAGGGGAGAGCATGCTGCTCGGGGACGGCTGGTTGTCAATGAACGGACCGACTGAAAAAGTGTACGTTCTTGTGGTCTGTGGCGTCGGCGGTGCTGGCGAGGGTAGGTGCCTTAAGACCAGGGCTGGCCGGTTCAGAGACCAAGGCCGAGAACCCGCCGGCGATACTGCCCAGGCCTACATCCCGTCAGCCGGTAGAAGGCGCGTGACAAGTGAGCAGAGTCACAGAACCCAACGCGCTCTGCAACATCGCTGAGCTTCGCGTCAGTCTGTGTCAAGAGGTCCTTTGCCGCTTCGACCCGCATCATAGTGAGGAACTGCATGACACTCGTGCCGACCGCGGAGCGAAACACGTGCCCCAGGTGGGTGCTCGAGAGCCCAATCACGGCCGAGAGGTCCTGCAGGCGGAAGTGCTCGGAGTAGTGCGCACCCATGTGAGCGACGAGCTTCTCAACAGTACGACTAACTGGAAGGGCCACCGCTCGGCGTGGCTCTGAATCGACTAGCGTGCCCACATGCAAAGAGATCTGACGAAGGTCACACGGATGACATAACGGTATCTCTACCGTGGCGGGGGAATCTAGGCCGGCGAGCATCCACTTGTTGAGATCTTCGGTCAGGACGATGGCCTCGCAACGCGGAAGACGGGTACGGAGAATGGAAAGCAGCGGCGAGAGATTGCGATCGGCGGCGAGCACATCGAGGATGACCAGCCGGGGAGATCTTTTAACGATCCAAGAGAGCGCCTGGGACATCGTGGAGGTTGCATCGATTGTCAGCTGTGACCCGAACGTAAGCTGGAGAAACGTGCGAAGTCCGGCATTCTTAGTGACGACCAGGACCCTTTTCATCTCTGAAGCCTCTGCGTGCAACGAACCCCAAGTAAATGAGGCCCCGAGTAAGAGCAGGCAACATGCCAAGTCTGACGCTGAGTCACACTCGGCAGATTCGCGGCGTTAGGGACCCGGCGGTCGTCACCTGTTGCCCGTCAGCGCCCACACCTCTGCTGTGCACGCCGTCTCAACCTGGTCCGATAGCCAGACGGCTCATCAGACAAAGTCCAGGCGGATTGCTCAAAAGGGAATAGCTGACGGCATCGGATGCGCGAAGGTTCCACACCTGGTTGGCCAAACGTGATCTGCTCAAACCGGCTTCGCTGAACTCGCCCCCCCAATTGGGCGCACAGCTACTGGGCGGCTGCACAACCACTGGGCGTGATGCGTAGCGATGCGCGCTAGGAGTGCTGAGCCGTCTAGATCCGCGCGCTGCGTCGCGCACGGTACTCCGTCGCGATCAAACTCCCTGTTCTCAGGCGGGAAGATCAAGACGCCACAGACCTGGAGACCGCGGAGTGTATGGCCGCTGAAGAGGCGCATGCTGAATATCACGCGCTCACCGGCAAAGGTATTCGAGCGACCCTGGCGGACTCGACAGTGCGGATTTGAGCAGCGGAACACGAGGTTCAAAGCTCGCTACCGCAACTTCGTTTGCTGGCCCGACTGGGTGGACCCGCGCGGGCCGAAGAGCAAGTCGTGAGCGCGCAGCGCTTCAAGACATCCTAACGCCAGGCGGTGCCCGTCGCGCTCGTAAGCAACACGATTGCGAACAGTCGGTCCGCAGATCCGTGGGGCTAGACTGACGAGCGAAAAGACCCAACGCTGAAGCAGGATTGGCTCACGTCCGACCATGGCTGCCTCGTGCCTGCCGATTCGAGTTTCGCAGCTAACTCTTGTCAAAATCGCGGGAGGCCGGGCGCGACGCAGCGCGTCGACGAAATCGGCTCAACGCTCCTGTCCTGCCGCACTTCGAAGTGCCCGCCCGTCCGCCACTCGAGCACGGAGCGGTTCTCGCTCAGCTTGCGCGACAGTCCACGCCACGCCGTGTTGAAGTCCGTCCGATTCGGCGGCTTCCGTTTGGCTGGATCGGGGCTCCGCGTGACGCGCGCGATCGAGGCGGAGTCGCGGAGCACGTCTGGTCGCACGCTGAAATCGCCGGGCCGGCAAACTGAAACATTACCCCGAAGTTACGTCGGCTCGACCGTGTCGCCCGATGTCGGTGTAAGGTTGTCTAGTCGGCTGGCCTTTCTGAGAAGGGGCATTGCATCGGTTTCCCGGACTATATCGATGTCCCGCTCTCGCTGGTGTCCGTTACTCGGCGTCGCGACCTCGATCCGCCTCAGCCTTTCGAGGTACTGCTCGCTTAACCGGTGCTCCTGGGCTCCACTCACCATGAGTTCGACATACGCCTTGCTCGGCCTGACGACCTCGGCAACATCTGACAGATACGTCTCAGCCTGAAGCGCTTGTCCATTTACGTCGAGCGTCACCGTCACCCGTCGGTATCCTTTCTCGTAGGCGTTGCCGAGGAACTGGGTCGCAGTCGGTGGGAGCCAATACACCACCCCTTCAATCGTGTCGGTCGAATCGGGTACCGCAGTAACGAGACCATCCTGGTTACCACCGCCGCCGACCGCCTTCGCGAACACAAGGCGGTATCCCTTGAGACGCGCCGGCTTTGGGGGATTCTTCTCCCAAGCCCTCCGGGCTTCCTCCATCGACCACCCTAGGCGCTCAAGGATGCGCCGAATTGCCATACTCCGGCCAAATGCGAAATACGGGATTAGCTCTTCCTTTCGACCGAGCACAACTTTAGAAAGCAAACCCTCACTGTCCCGCGGTACCGGTGCACGAATCATCCACTCAGGACGGGGATCGCGAAAGAGTTGAGTCAAGTAGTCTTCGCCCATTCGGTTCAGAATGGCGAACCCAAGCTGGTATGATCTCAATTGCTTATCGTTCTTGCTGTCCTCTCCAATGGCCTTCATTCTCTTTTCCAACTCCTGGCGCTTGTCCGCTTCCAACGCTTGAGCGGCATCAAGCATAGCGAGACAGTAAGGCTGCACTTTCTCGTAATCAATGTTGTCCAGTACTCGCTTCACAAACTCGACTCTCGCTTGCGCTCGAACACGATCGATCGCGTCCTCCATAAACTTAAGAAACACACGCACGAACTGCTCGGGGCCGAAGGCGATTTCTGTCTGACCAACCTTTAGGTCAAAGAGCTTCGAGCGCATGATCAAGATCGAGCCAAGCCCAGCGACGATTACGATCTTGAGCCGCTCAAGAGCAGTGTCGGCTGGCGCACCAGATAGAAGCAGGACGTACAACGCGAACATCGCCACGATGCCATTGACCATATGGTAAAAAAGTGCTGCCTGCGTCTTAAACGTTTTGATCGGCTCGTCGCTGAATTTGACGATGATCTCGGTAAAGGCAGCGAGTGTTCCGAGCACGAACACATAGAAGTACGCGACATTCCCAAGCAACACGCCGGCAATGAAAGCGGCTCCAACCACAACCGCGTACCACGAAAGTATGCCGGCCCAGACCACGAGGCGTATAAGTCCAACCGCCATCGCTATCGTCGCGATGATCGCCAGACCGATGTTGTTCCGAACAATTCCTAGCACGTCGGGGTATATTGTCTCCAAAGAGATGTTCATCTCAGTGCTCCATCCTTGCGAATCTAAGCTCATAGCGCTGGCGCCAAGCTGACTGCATTCGAACGGTTCGCGATCGCCTTTCCTGGCCGAAGCGCCGGAGCAACCCAGGTGCCACAAGCAGAAACGTCAGGTTAGGGCGAGATCGTCGCGGCGGGCTAGCGCCCCCTATAGTGGAGGCCGGGCACAAGCGCCGGGACTGTCGGGCCAAACTCCTGTCGCTGCGCGTCAGATCGTGAGACGTTCATATCATCGAAATGGTCGGCGGGACCAAGATCGGTGAGGGCTGAGCGCAGCATCCGGCTTGCGCCGCCCACTTGAGCCGGCGCGCCTTAAAGTTGTCGGTGTAGGTACTTGACGCTCGGTGCTGGCTGGCAATGGCCAAGCTCGCGCTTTGCGCGGTGCACGGGACTCTCGTCAAGCTTGACCGGACTTCCATCCCTGAAGTGGCTTCATTTTCGAGGTAGTCGCAGCTCGGCATGAATTGCCTGCGGCCGCTTCGAATCGAACCTGGGTTTGGCGTTGGGAACCGGCACACCGCCGTGTGGATCGCCGCCGCAGATCGCGCGCGTTTTGCCGAGCGCTGCAAACATTCCGCTCACAAAAGAATACCCAAAGATGGTCAATCCAGTGCTCAATCGTTGACCAATTTGACCGATGTTGCTAGGTAGGCCGCCTGCATAACCATTTGTTTGCCTTGCCGCCTGGCCTGGCATCCCCCGTGCAGCAGACACGCTCTGAGAGGTGCTTTATGGCGGACTTCCAGGGCGAGGGTCTTGTGCTCGATGCCGGCGGAGTCGCAACTGCGTGCGACACGCTCTGCGTGCACGCCGCCGAACTATGGACCGTCCTCACCGTAGAGACGCGAGGCTGCGGCTTCCTCGCCGACAGGCGGCCGCTAATCCTCTTCGAGCGTCACTACTTCAGCCGGCTGACCAAGCGCACGTTCGACGCCGAGGCCCCGGATATCAGCAACCAGCAATGGGGCGGCTACGCTGGCGGCGCGCGCGAGTACGACCGCCTGGCCCGAGCGATGAAGCTCGACCGCGCGGCCGCGCTCCGAAGTGCTTCGTGGGGGATCGGCCAGGTGATGGGTGAGAACTTCACGGCCGCGGGTTTCCCGGATGTCGAGACCATGGTGGCCGCCTTCGTGGGATCCGAGAACTCGCAACTCCAGGGCATGGCGCGCTTCATCGTCTCGATCGGCGCAGACAGACACCTGCGCGCGCACAACTGGCCTGCCTTCGCCGCCGCGTACAATGGGCCGGACTACGCGCGGAACTCCTACGACGAGCGGCTCCGCGCTACGCATCAGAAGTACGTGACAGGTGCGGTGCCTGATCTCCACGTCCGGTCCATCCAGGCCTATCTCACCTATCTTGACTACAACCCGGGGCCCGTGGACGGCGTGGTGGGGCGATTCACACGCTCTGCGCTTCGGGTGTTCCAGGAGCGCGAACGACTGGAGGTGTGCGAGACCTTCGACGATGACATGGTCAAACTGCTGCGCGAGCGAGTGATGCAGCGGCTATGAGCGCGCACGCCGGGGCGCCCGAGCGTTGAGCCAGCGATGACCGCTCGAAGCGCTGAGACTAGATCCGTGCGCGGCGTCGCGCTCGGTATTCCCTTGCGGCGACGTAACGACGCAGAAATACCAGGACGGCACGTCCTTGAGCACGGTTAGTCCTGAAACGTCTGACCCAGGCCTGCACGCGCGTCAGCTCGCTCTCCGGAACATACTCGCGTCGGTAATGCGTCTGGCCGGTTTGGCGATCGTACTCTTCGTATCGCAGGTACCAGTACGGCCCATGCCGGCGTCTCAACTCCTGCGCGCACTGGCGTTCGGGCTTCCCGCACTTCACCAGCTCGTGCACTGAGTAGCGGCTCGTCAAATAGTCGGGATCGTCATCAGGCGTGCGTGTTCGGATGATGAGGTGCCGGCTGTCCAGGCGCTTGCTGGGGCTTGGCCGGCGCCGTTCCGGCCGAATTGCCGATCTGCGCCGCGGCCGGCAGCACCGTCAGCATCACCAGCGCCGCCGCGAGTACGAGGACCTGCATGATGATCTCCTTCATGCGTTGCATGTGATTCTCCATCACAGCGTGAGCAGATAAGCCAAGAGCTGTTCTTTCTCCTTCTGAGTAA
>Ga0075418_10006084_pt1 | contig 13624 bp, 14 predicted proteins | sample SoiMetdeltSBSDD2_FD_81776 | JGI IMG/M metagenome (GOLD analysis project Ga0075418, IMG submission 81776) | Bulk soil microbial communities from a Populus tree surrounding site in Tennessee, USA - Soil MetaG P. deltoides SBSDD2 | ecosystem: Environmental > Terrestrial > Soil > Tree plantation...
CTCGGCCGTGAGCGCCGCATGCCGCTCCTCGGACCACTCGCCGATCGCGATCAGGTGCTTCTTCAGGCGCTCGACCGGATCGCCGAGCGGCCACTTCTCGTAGTCGTCCTTGGGCCGGTAGCGCGACGGATCGTCGCTGGTCGAATGTGCCGCACCACGGTAGGTGACGTGCTCGATCAGCGTCGGGCCCGCGCCGCGGCGCGCCCGCTCGGCCGCCCACTGCGTCACCGCGTACACCGCGAGGAAATCGTTGCCGTCGACCCGGATACCCGCCATCCCGTAACCCGGGCCGCGCGCGGCGAAAGAACGCTGCTCTCCGCCGGCGAAGCCCTGGAACGTCGAGATCGCCCACTGGTTGTTGACCACGTTGAGGATCACCGGCGCCTGGTAGACCGACGCAAACAGCATCGCGTGGTGAAAATCGGCCTCGGCACTCGATCCCTCGCCCAGCCAGGCGACGGCGATGTCGTCTTCGCCCTTGATCGCCGCCGCCATCGCCCAGCCCACGGCCTGCGGGACCTGCGTCGCGAGGTTGCCGGAGATCGAGAAGATCCGCCCTGTCGCCCAGTGATACATCACCGGCAGCTGGCGGCCCTTGCACATGTCGCGGCTGTTCGACAGCAGCTGGCACATCAGGTCCACGAGCGGCCGCCCGCGCACCATGTACAGCCCCTGGTTACGGTACGAAGGGAACAGCATGTCGCCGGGACGCAGCGCCATCGCCTGAGCGACCGACACGGCTTCCTCGCCCAGCGATCGCATGTAGAAGGTGATCTTTCCCTGCCGCTGCGTGCGCTGCATGCGATCGTCGAACAGCCGCGTGAGCAGCATGTGCTTGAGGCCGATCTGCAGATCCGGCGCCTCGAGGTGCGGATGCCAGGGACCGACGGGGCGATGCTCGTCGTCGAGCACGCGGACGAGCTCGGTTGCAAGGCTCCCTATGTCACGGACCCGCGCATTGATATCTGGCCGCGGTACGGCGCCGGCGGGCGAGGTCTCGAGATAGCTGAAATCGGGTTTTTCGCCGGGCCGCGAATGCGGCTTCGGTATGTGCAGGCGCGAACGTCCGGGCATGACTCCCTCGGCGGCGTCGGTGAACGGAAACGGGCGCGTTAGGGTACTCAGATCGAGCAGTGACGGTTGAATTTGTTGCGTTGCATTGCAACAATTCGGAATCTATGTTTCATGACTTGGGATTCTATGGAAAATCCATCGCATCCTACCCTCGACCGCATCGATCGACGCATCCTCGACGTAATCCAACGCGAGGGGGCGCTGCCGGTGGCGGAGGTCGCTACGCGTATCGGCCTGTCGACCACGACCTGCTGGCGGCGCATCCAGGCGCTCGAGCAGGCAGGGGTTATCCGCGGGCGCGTGGCGTTGCTCGATCGCGCCGCGCTCGGCCTGGACGTGACGATCTTTGCGCACGTCAAGCTCTCGACACAGGGTCGCGACGCGATCGCGGCGTTCGCCGAGGCGATCCGCGAGCGACCGGAAGTGCTCGACTGCTACACCACGATGGGCGAGTGGGACTTCATGCTGCGCATCGTCACTCGCGACATAAAGGCCTACGAGGCTTTCTATCTCGACCACCTGTCGAAACTTCCGTTCGTGCAGTCGATCAACTCATCCGTGACCGTCACCGTGATCAAGGAAACGACTGTGCTTCCGTTGTAGGGGACATTCTCCATTTCCGGCCGCGACCGGCACATTGCGAGGGGGAGTCGAGGAAATGGAGAATGTCCCCATTGCCCCATTGCCGCAGGAGAAGTGATGACGGCGAGGACGTATTACTTCGAGGACCTCCCGGCCGGGACGGTGCTCGAGTTCGGGGGCATCGAGATGACCGAGGAGGAAATCGTCGGGTTCGCAAGGCGCTACGACCCGCAGCCTTTTCACCTCGATCGCGAAGCGGGCAAGTCGTCGATCTTCGGCGGCCTCTGCGCGAGCGGGTGGAACACGACCGCAGTGATGATGCGGATGTGGGTCGATAACTACCTTTCGCCCGAGGCGAGCCTCGGTTCACCCGGTATAGACGAGCTGCGGTGGCTCCGGCCGGTCTTCCCGGGCGACCGCTTGCGCTGTCGGCTGACGGTGCTCGACTCGACGCCATCCCGCAGCCGCCCCTACATGGGCAGCGTTCGCCAGCGCGGCGAGGTGCTCAACCAGAAGGACGAGGTCGTGCTCACCCTGATCGGCACGAGTTTTTTCAAACGCCGGCCAACCTGAGCGAAGGAGCCAACATGGATCGTGGAAACTGCACGCGCAGGGAGCTCCTGGGTCTGGTCGCCGCCGGTGCCGTCGCCGGGCAACTGCCGCGATCCGCGCGATCGGCGGACAATGCGCGCATGGCGACGCGCCGCATCCCCGGGACCGACGACGCCGTGCCGGTGATCGGCATGGGCTCCTCGAACACCTTCGACGTCGGCAGTGGATCGGCTGAACGGGAGCCGTTGCGCGAGGTGCTGCGGCATTTCACGGCGGCCGGCGGCTCGATCGTCGACACTTCCCCCATGTACGGGCGTTCCGAGGAAGTGCTCGGCGACCTGTTTTCGGAGCTCGGTCTGCGTCCGAAGATCTGGCTGGCCACCAAGGTGTGGACGCGCGGACGTGAGGCGGGCGCCGAGCAGATCGCCGACTCGATGCGCAAGCTCCGCGCCGACCGGCTCGAGCTGTTGCAGATACACAATCTCCTGGACTGGCGCGAGCACGTCCCTACGCTCCGCGGCATGAAGGACGCCGGCAAGCTGCGCTTCACGGGCATCACGCACTATCGCGCGGATGCGCACGAGGATGTCGAGCACGTGCTGCGTGCCGAGAAGTTCGACTGGGTGCAGATCAACTACTCGCTGGCGGAGCGCGAGGCCGAGCGGTCGCTGTTTCCCTTCTGCCAGGAGCGCGGCATCGCGGTCATGGCCAACCGGCCGTTTGCCGACGGCGAACTCTTCGAGCGTACGCGCGGCAAGAGCCTGCCGCCCTGGGCCGCGGAGATCGGCTGCGCGTCGTGGGCGCAGTACTTGCTGCGCTTTGCCGCCTCGCACCCGGCCATCACCTGCGTAATCCCGGCGACCGCGAAACCGCGCCACATGCAGGACAACGCCGCGGCCGGAAGCGCACCGCTCCCCGATGCGCGGCAGCGCGCGCGGATGGCCGAGTATTTCGCCACGCTGTGACCGCGGCCGGTCGACCTTGCGATTCGAAGAAACCCGCCGCATGGAGGCGGTCGGCAGTGCCGCTGCTGCCGTTCACGGCGGTGGCCCTGCTGCTCCTGACAGGCTGCGCAACGCTTTCGGAGCGCGAGTGCCGCGACGAGGACTGGTACGGGATCGGCGCCGATGACGGCTTCGACGGCGCGCCCGCCTCCAAGATCGAGGAGCATCGGAAGGCCTGCGCGGAGTACGGGATAGAGCCCGACGCCGAGCAGTACGAGGCCGGGCGGCGCGACGGCCTGGTGCAGTACTGCACGGTGAGCCGCGGCTTCGACATCGGCCGCAAGGGAATGATGTACGGCGGCGGTTGCCCCCCCGGCGCCGACCAGGAGTTTCTCCGTGGTCACAGCCTCGGCCGGCGCTTCTACGACGTCGAGGAGGAGCTCAAGCGGATAAACAGCGATCTGCGCACGTACCGGTCGCAAAGCACCACCCCAGAAGTCGACGAAACCGCCCAACAGAATGCGTACAGCCGGATCCGCGACCTGGAGTTCGAGCGGTCGCGCCTCGAATCCGAGCTGCGTCATCTCGAATGGGAGCGGCAGCGCCTGTGACCGCGCAACCCGAGGTCGCGGTGATCGGCGCCGGGGTCGCCGGTCTCGCCTGCGCAGCCGAGCTCGCGCGCTCGGACGTGACGGTCAGCGTGCTCGAGCGGGCACGCGGTCTCGGCGGACGGCTCGCAACTCGCCGTCGAGGAGGCCTCGCGTATGACCACGGGGCGCAGTTCATCACCGCGCGCAGCCGTCCCTTCGTCAGGTACTTAGGCATAGCGCAGAACGCCGGCGCCGCGGCAGCGTGGAAACCGTCAATCGTCGAGGACGGGCATCGGAACTGGGACGCACCGATCGAGGATTGGTACGTCGGGACACCCGGGATGAGCGGTATCGTCCGCCCGCTCGCCCGCGGTTTGACGCTGCAGACCGGGACGTTCGTGCACGAGCTTCTCCGCCGCGACGGCAACTGGGAGCTCGAGACCGACACCGGGCGGCGTCTCGGACCGTTCAACGCAGTGGTGGCGGCAGTCCCGGCGCCGCAGGCGCTGTCGCTGCTCGCGCCGCACGGCCGCGCGTTCCGGCATCTGGTCTCGGTACAGATGGCGCCCTGCTGGGCGTTGATGGTCTCCTTCGAGCGCGGGCCGTCCGTAGAGAGCGACGTGTTCCGCTGGACACAGGGTCCGCTCGCGCTTGCGGCGCGCGAGAGCAGCAAGCCCGGACGTCCAGCCGACGCCGGCAGCTGGGTGATTCATGCCACCGCCCGCTGGAGCCGCGACCATCTCGAAGCGGACGCACAGGAGGCCTCACAGCTGATGCTGCATGCGTTCGCAAACGCGCTCGGCGCGGGACTGCCCGCGCCGGCGTGGCTGCACGCGCATCGCTGGCGGCACTCGATGGTGGAACAGCCCCTCGGCCTGCCCTGCCTGCTCGACGCCGATATCGCCGCCGGCGCCTGCGGCGACTGGTGTATCGCACCGCGCGTCGAGGCGGCGTTCGAAAGCGGGCGCGTCATGGCGCACTCGGTGCTGTCGATGCTGGGCAAGACTGCGCCGCGGCCCACGGGGGAGCCACGTCCCTAGGCAGACGGCGGCCGTCCCGCGCGCGGGCGCAGCATACGCACGCGCATCCCGTCGTCCGCCACGAGCTCGAACGCGCCCCAGAGGGCGAGCGCCACCATGAGCGGGATTACCTCGTAGATGACCCGGTACAGGAGCACCGCCGCCAGCAGCTCGGCGGGCGGTACCTGCGGCAGCAGGAGGAGCAGCATCGACTCGAGCACGCCGATACCGGCCGGCACATGGCTGAGACTCCCTGCGAGAATCGACGCGAGGTAAATGGCAACGAACGGCAGAAAAGCGATGTCGGCCGACGCCGGCAGCAGCAGATACAGGATCGACGAGATCAGGCCGATGTCGATCAGGCCGACGAGAACCTGGAGCGCGGTCATGCGCAGCGTCGGGAGGTTGACCGCCCAGCCCCCGAGCCGGATCGGCGCCTTGCGTCTCGCGACCAGCACCGCATAGCCCAGGTCCTTGGCGAGGCCCAGTATCCCGAGCGCGAACAGCCACGTCGCCTCCACGCCTACCGCGACCGACAGGCGATCCGGCGTCAGCACCAGTGCCAGGTCGACGAGGAGGCCGAGCGCGAGCGCATATGGCAGAGCGCACATCAGCACCGTCGCGCCGACTTCGACGGCGGAGAAGCCGGCCGGCGTGTACATGCGATAGCGCAGCGCGCTCGCGCTCAGCAGCATCTGGCCGAGCGCGTGACCGATCGGATAGGCGATCAGTGCCGTCAGCGCCGGCTTGATCAGTCCGAGCGGATGCTTGACGTAACGCACGACGATCCCCTCGTACAGGGCGATGGCCAGAAACGCGCCGATCGCGCACGTGGCCGCGAGCAGCAGTTTCGCGCGTGGAACCTCCAGCATCTTCCGCAGGACGTCGGCGGGCTCGATGCGCTGGAACGTCTGGTACAGCACCCAGATCGCGAGACCTGCGATCACGAGACTGGCCGCGAGGCCGATCGCTGCCTTCAAGCGGTTGCGGCGTGGATCAGGCAAACGCCTCTCCCGTGTGCCCGCCGAGGAAAATGATTCTCATTCGCCGCATGAAATTGTCGCGCACCAATGCTGTCCAACCAACCGGCTGCGCGTAGAATCGCGAGCCGATGCGACGCTGCGCATGAGCGGCGTGGTTCGGATCATGTCGATACGGGAGATTACGTCAATGTCCAGTCATCGTATTCCGAGGCGCACCCTGTTGAAGAATGCCTTGCTGGGCGTCGCGGCCGCGCCAGCCGTGGGCTGGCTGCGTCGGGCCGAGTCCGCGCCCGTCAAGCTCGATCCCAACGATGCGCAGGCGAAGGCGCTCGGCTATGTCGAGGACGCCGGCAGCGTCGACACCAAGGCCAACCCGAACTACAAGCCTGGCCAGCACTGCGCCAACTGCCTGCAGGCGCAGGGCAAGCAGGGCGATGCCCTGCTCCCTTGCAATATTTTCCCGGGCAAGCTCGTCCAGGCGAAGGGCTGGTGCAAAGTCTGGGTCAAGCGGCCCTGAGGCACCCATATCCACTGACGGTGCGGCCAACCCGGCCGCGCCGTTTCATTTTTCCGGGATCCGGTTCCAGCACCCCTTGAAACCCGGCGATGCGATCGCATCTAGGTCGCACGCAAGGGGCCCGCGCGTGCGGCCAAAGCAGGAGACCGAAAATGCGAGTGATCAAGTGGGAACCGTTCCGGGACATCGACGACATGTTCGATCGCGTGTTTGCCGACGCCATGCGGCGGTGGCCGCGCGGCTCGAACGAGGAGCGCCGGGTGTATGACTGGGCGCCTGCCGCCGACGTCAGCGAGACCGACAAGGAGTACCTCATCAAGGCCGAGTTGCCGGAAGTCCGCAAGGACGACCTCAACATCACGGTCCAGGAGGGTGTGTTGACGCTGGCCGGCGAGCGCAGGCAGGAACAGCGCGAGGACAACGAGAAGCTGCACCGCATCGAGCGGTTCCACGGCACGTTCTCGCGACGCTTCACGCTGCCGGACGACGCCGATGAGCGGGGCATCAGCGCCGAGAGCAAGGATGGGGTCATCGTGATCCACATTCCGAAGCACAAGGTCGCGCAGCCCCAGCCGCGCCAGATCCAGGTCCAGTAACGATGTCGACGCGGCCCTCTCCTGCGCGGAGAGGGCCGTAAACCCTATAATCCTCGCGTCGGCGGTATCCGGAGACGCGATGATGAAAGTCGAGCGGGCCACGGCCGACCTCTGCGACGCGTACGCAGATCGCCTGCAGATCTGCGAGCCGCTGTTCCAGCCCTATGGCGGCGTCACCGCGATGCACGGCGTCGTGAGCACCGTGCGCTGCTTCGAGGACAACTCCCGCATCAAGGAAGCCGTCGAGAGCCCCGGGCAGGGGCGGATACTGGTCGTCGACGGCGGCGGCTCGCGACGTCATGCCTTGTTCGGCGGCAATCTCGGCAAGGCGGCTGTCAGGAACGGCTGGGTCGGACTGATCATCTACGGCTGCATACGCGACAGCGCCGAGATCGGCGGCATGAGACTGGCGCTGCGAGCGCTCGGCACCATGCCGCTCCGCAGTGAAAAGCGCGGCGACGGCGAGCGCGATGTGCCGGTCCGGTTCGCGGGCGTGACCTTCCGCCCCGGTGACTACGTCTACGCGGACGAGGACGGCATCGTCGTCGCGCGCGAAGAGCTGGCCTGACGGCCGATCAAGGAGGCCCGATGCCCCGGACCGTGTACTGCAGCTATCTCAAGCGCGAAGCCGAGGGGCTGGATCGCATTCCTTATCCCGGCGAGCTCGGACAGCGTATCTACGACAGCATTTCCAAGCCTGCGTGGCAGCAGTGGCTCGCTCACCAGACGATGCTGATGAACGAGTATCGCCTGTCGCCGATCGAGCCGAAGGCGCGAAAATTCCTCGCCGAAGAGATGGAGAAGTTCCTGTTCGGCGCGGGGTCCGAGAAGCCCGTCGAATTCGTCGACCCCGACGCCGGGCAGACCTGAAACCGCGGCCGCGGTCAGCTCGCGCTCAGCTCCACTCGGTCAGCCCCTCACGAGCGTAGAGCTCGCGAAAGCTCGGCCGTGACTTCATGCGCGCCACGTATTCCGCGATGACCGGCCACCCGGTGGCCGGCCGCGGCATGTTGCGCGACCAGCGCATCAGCATCGTTGCGAAGAAATCCAGGGCGCTTAGCCGCTCGCCGTTCATCAGCGGACCGGCGGTTGACAGGTGCGCCGCGATCCGGTCCCAGGTTGCCTCGATGCGCGGGCGCGTCTCGGCCCTGGCGGCCTCGACATTGGCAGGACCCGCCGCGTCCTGCGGATAGAACCAGGCGCGGAACGCGGGCTGCAGCGTGTTCGACAGGTGAAACATCCACTGCAGGTAGGCCGTCCGCTCAGGCGTACCGACCGGCGGCGACAGCTTCGCCTCCGGATGCCGCTCGGCCAGCAGCGCAACGAGGGCTGCCGATTCGTAGACAGGCTTGCCGTCGACGATCAGCGTCGGCACTAGACCGTTAGGATTCAACGCCAGGTATTCGGGGCGCTTGTGTTCCTGCGCCTCGATATCGAGCCGTCGCGCCTCGAACGGCACGCCGAGCTCGAGCAGGAGCCAATGAACCGCGAAACTGGCCGTACCCGGCGAGTAATAGAGAACGTACACGCTGCCTCCGCGAACGAGCCGACGACGGGCGACGCCGGATTATCCCCTGCGACCCGCTGTCACGGCGCGTATCAGCGCAGCGACGGGCTTCGGCAACCCGAGCCGCGGCGGGTCGCGCGGGTCATACCAGAGATAACGGTCGTCGTCGCGCAGACCGGCGGCGGCATCCTCGCAGCGCACGATCAGCGGCTTCATCTCGAGCTCGAAGTGGCTGAACACATGACGCAGCGGCTCGGCGGATTCAGCGCCCTGGGCTCCGGTCAGCCGCTCCTGACTCCATTGCAGTGCATGCTCGCGGGTGGGGAACTCGGGCAGGCCCAGGAGGCCGCCCCAGATTCCGTGCGGCGGACGGCGTTCGAGCAGGAGCTCGCCCCCGCCACGCACAGCGATCAGCACCCACGCCTGGCGTTGCGGGCGTCGCGCCCTCGGGCGCGCCGAGGGCAGGTCCGACTGTCGGCCCTCGCGCAGCGCAACGCAATCCGCCGCCACCGGGCACAGCAGGCATGCGGGTTTCGCCCGCGTGCACACCATTGCGCCGAGATCCATGATCGCCTGCGTATACGCCGCCACGCGCGCATACGGGGTGCAGGCGTCGGCCAGCGACCACAGCCGCTGCTCGATCTTCGGATCGCCGGGGTAGCCATCGATGCCGAATTGCCGCGTCAGGACGCGCTTGACGTTGCCGTCGAGTATCGGATGACGCTCGCCCCGCGCCAGCGCGAGTATCGCGCCCGCCGTTGAGCGCCCGATCCCGGGCAGCGACATCACGTCGTCGAGCGTGCGCGGAAACTCGCCGCCGTGCCGCGCGACGATAAGCGTCGCGGCACGCTGCAGATGACGCGCGCGCGCGTAATAGCCGAGTCCCGACCACAGGTGAAGCACCTCGTCAATCGGCGCCGCGGCCAGGCTCGCAATGTCCGGCAAGCGGGCCGTGAATGCCTCGAAATACGGGATCACCGTGGCGACCTGCGTCTGCTGCAGCATGATCTCCGAGACCCACACGCGGTAAGGCGTCGGGTCGCGTTGCCAAGGCAGGTCCTTGCGTCCGTCGTGCTCGGACCACGCGAGCAGACGTGCGGCGAATGCCGCGGACCGGGACGCATCCACAGGGCTGTCAGCGCTCACGCGCGCGCTTCTCGACGTTGCCGAACAACTCGAGCGTCGAGGCCTTGAGCACGCGCTCCGCATAGCGCCTGCCGATCGCCGATGGCACCCAGAAGTCGGGGACGAATTCGACCTGGTAGGTAACGCTGGTCGCCTCGTTGTCGGCCTGCCAGGTCGTGCGCGTGAGCCCGCTCTTGAGCTCGCTCTGCTCCGGGATCACCGTCGCAAGCAGCTCGCCGTCGCGTCGTTCGACGCGCTCGACGCGCTCGACATTGCGGCAGAAGAACCCGGCGCAGACGCGCACGACGGTTCGCACGAGCTCCACGCCTTCGTCCTCCGACGGCAGGACATCGCTGGCGCGTATGCGCGGATCGAGACCCAGGTAGCCAGCATAATCGGTCAGCACCGCCGCGACATCCTCGACCGGTGCGTCCACGCGCGCAACGAGCTCGATCCGGTACACGCCGCCGCTCAGGCTCGCTTGCAGCGACTGCACCGACAGCGCGTCGGCGACCCGCGGCAGCAGCGCGATCGCGAGGCAGGCGAACGTGGCCCGGGGGCTCATTGCCCGAGCAGGTCCTTGAGCTTGTCCTCGAGTTTCTCCCGGAGTTTCTTTTCGACGTCCTCGCCTTCCTTCTGCAGCTGCTGCCGGGCGGCCGCCTCGATCAGCCGCTTGACGTCGGGACGCACCTTTGGCGCGCCGAGCGAGCCCTGCACCGTGAGCGGTATGTCGACACCGACGATCCGGTCGAGCGAGACTCCTGCGACCTCGCCGTCAGGCGCCTCGAGCAGCCGCGCGGTGAGCGACAGGTCGAGCTCGCCCGTGCCGTAATTGACCGTTCCTGCGCCGCGGGCACGCATCGACGGGCTCATCATGTCGAAACGCTCGTTGCGGATCACCCTGCCATCGAGCCGGCCCTGCGCCTCGAACCGGTCGAACGGTGTGTAGCCGGAGCCCGTGCTGCGCGCCGGCGCGGCGCCCTGCGCCGTGGCGACAGCCCGCTCGATCTCTGCCCACAGGTCGACGCCTGCGAACCGTCCGTCGGTGACCCGCGCCTCGAACGGTCCCGAGAGATTGGCGAGCAGCGCCTTGCGATCGCCGCCGGCCCCGCTAAGCTGGGCAGTGAGCGCGCCGCGGCCGCTCAGGCGCTTCTGGTTCAGCAGCTGCCCGAGCATCGAGGCGGTGTCGATGCCGGTGAGACGCTGCTCGAGGGTGAGCCGCGGTGTATCCGTCGCAAGCTCGTACCTGAGCCGCGTCTGGCTCGTGCCGCCGAATACCGATGCTTGGAGCGGGTCCACCTCAAGGACACCGTCCTGCAGGCCGAGGCCACCGTCGACATTCGACATGTCGACCTCGCCGTACGACACGCGACCGAACGCGAAGCGGCCGCGGACAGCGAGCTTCCGCAGACGCTCGTGGTCGGCTGCGGTTCGCCCGGCGGACTTCGTCGCTTCCGCGTCGCCCGTGGTCTGCGGGAAATAATCGTCGAGCGCCACGTGGTCGCCGCGCAGATCGAACTGGGCTGGCGCCCCCGGAGCGCCACCGAGCTCGACGCTTCCCGTGACCCGCGTCCCACCGACAACGGCGACGAGATCGCGCAAGGCAAGACCGGGGCCGTAGCGCAGCGCCGCTTTGAGCGCGATGTCACCGGGCGCCCTGGCGCTGCGGAACCGAGGCAGCGTGACGCCCAGGCTCCCTAGCAGCGCCCGCAGATCCGTGCGCTCGATGGTCACGGGGCCTTCCACCGCCAGTCCGGAGTCGCCCTGCCGCGCCTCGAGACTCGCCTCTCCCTGCGCTTTCCCGAGGCGATACTTGAGGTCCGGCGCCGAGTAGTGCCGAGCATCGAGATCCGCGGTGAGGCGCGCGGCCTCGATCCGTCCCTCGAGTGGCTCGCGCCCGGAGCCCGATTCCGCGGGCCGCTCGACCTCGACCACCGCGTTCTCGACAGCCCACACCCGGGGTCGAGCACGCGAGATGCGCCCGGTCACGAGCGAGCGCAACCCGGGCGCGTCGGGTCGCTCGAGAACGAACCCCGCCCGGATCGACGTCGGGGTGTCCTGCCCCAGCGCGCCGGTCTCGAGCTCGAGATCCGAGAATTCGAGATGGCGCGATCGTCGCGCGTCGTCGAAGCTCATCCGGCCATCCTCGATCACGATCCCTGCGACAGTGAGTTCCGGGCCTTCCGTCGCCGGTTCATCGCGGTCTGCGTCGGGCTGATCGGGAAATTCGGACGCTTCCCCTCGATCGAAGAGATCGGACCAGTTGTCCCGGCCATCGTTGTCGATCTGCAGCGCCACCGCGGGCTCGATGATCACGAGCCGGCCGAGCTCGACGCGACGCTGGAGCAGCGGCAAGATCGCGAGCCCGACCCGGGCGTCGCGCGCGGTGAGAAAGTCACCGTCGCTCGCGCCCGGGCGATCGCTGATCGCGAACGGGCCGGTGCTGACGGCGAGCCGCGGCAGCAAGCGCAGACCAAGCCTGCCTTCGAGAGTAAGCACCCGCCCGGTACGCTCGTTGAATGCGAGCTCGATCTGCGCGCGGTAGTCGTTCGGGTCGAACAGCAGGCGCAGGAGGATGCCGCAGACGATGAGCAACGCCGCGAGCGCGCCGAGCGAAATCAACGTCCACCTGATCGCCCGTGCCCGCACGCGACAGACCTCATGCGTCCATAACAGGACGCATGGTACCAATTGGCCGTCGTACGGGCCGGAGACCTCTGCGGGATCGGCTCAGCTGCAGACGATCGCGACGTCGCCCGTGCCGGCGCGGCAACCGTCCGGGTAGCCGTACTGCTTCCAGTAATCGACCATGCCGATACGCTCGGCCAGCGCGCCGAAGCGCTTGTCGTTGCGGAACTGCCGGCCTTCGGGGCTCCAGGCGTGCGCCAGGTCCCAGGTACTGGCCCAGTCGTTGCTGTCGCGGCGCAGCTCGTCCTCGAGGATCTGGTAGACGAGATCGACTTCGCCCAGCTGCAGGTACGGCGCGATGAACAAGAGCTGCGGCGCGATTTCGGGATCGATCTTGCGCATGCTCGCAACGACTTCGGGCCGCAGCTTCGGGTCCGCAAGCGCATCGACGAAGCGCGCCGCGTATGGCTTGATCTCGTCGGGCATGCCGTCCATCTCGGTGATCAGCCGGCGGGCCACATCCCAGTTTCCCTGGCGCATGGCGATCGCGGCCTCGATCCCGAAGCGCTTCTTGTTGAGACCGAGGTTGGCCGCGAGATTGGCGAACTTCAGCGCCTCGTCGTTCTGCCCGAGCTGCAGCAGCGTGTTGGCGAGGTTGGCCGCGAGCACCGCGGACGACGGGTCGAGCTCGTACGCCCGCTTCGCCTGGTTGAGCGCGGCCTGCAGACGCCCGACCTTCGACAGCAGGATCGAATACCAGTGATGCGGCGTCGGGTCGTTTGGCTCGAGTGAGATTGCGAAGAAGAAGCCCGATTCCGCGTCGAGGAAGTCGCCACGGTCGGAGTTGATCTGGGCGAGCACGGCGTGCGCCTCGCCGATGTTGGGATCGAGCACCAGCGCCTGCCGCGCGGAGGTCTCGGCGAGGCGGAAGAACTTTTCCTCGTCCCCCTGCTCCTTCGTATAGCCGGGCATCACGACATATGCAGACGCGAGCGCCGCATGCGCACGCGCAAACGCCGGGTCGCGCGTGAGCGCCGACTGGTAGAGGTCGATGGCGCGCTTCAAGTTGTCCTCGCCGCGCTTCTTCCAGACCGCCTGGCCCTTCAGGTAGAGCTCGTAGGCTTCCACGTTCTGGGTGGGCGCGCGCGTGCGCTGCGCGAGCTGCTGCTCCTGCGGCGCTAGCTGGATGCGGAGTCGATCGACGATCGCCCCGGCGATCTCGTCCTGCACCTGGAAGATGTCCGCGAGCTGCCGGTCGTAGGTTTCGGACCAGAGATGAAAACCAGTCTCGGTGTCGATGAGCTGCGCGGTGATCCGCACCTGCTCGCCGGCCTGCCTCACGCTGCCTTCGAGCACGGTCTCGACACCGAGATCGCGTCCGACCTGGCGGATGTCGACCTTGCGGCCCTTGTACGCGAACGCCGAGGTACGCGAGGCGACCTGCAGCCCGGGCACGCGGGCAAGGAGGTTGAGGAGCTCCTCCGACATGCCGTCGCTGAAGTAGTCC
>Ga0075418_10006086_pt1 | contig 13622 bp, 15 predicted proteins | sample SoiMetdeltSBSDD2_FD_81776 | JGI IMG/M metagenome (GOLD analysis project Ga0075418, IMG submission 81776) | Bulk soil microbial communities from a Populus tree surrounding site in Tennessee, USA - Soil MetaG P. deltoides SBSDD2 | ecosystem: Environmental > Terrestrial > Soil > Tree plantation...
CCGAGCTGGGAGGAGACGTGCGCGTCGAGCCGGTGCTGCGCCTCTCGGGCAACGTCAACCGCGCCGGCGGCCGAACGGGAATCACCATCCTCGGGCTCGACCCCGAGGCGATCCCGGTGCTCCGCGGCTGGCGCGACGACTTCAGCGCGCTCTCGCCCGCGACGCTCGCGAGCCGCGTCGAGACGGCCGGCGACACGGCGCTCCGAGGGCCCACGATTCCCCAGGACGCCTCGCGGCTCGAGGTCGACGCCCGCGGCGAGGGCGTGAGCCTCACTGCCAGCGTGCAGACGCCGGCCGGCGGCTACGAGCACCTCGTCCTGGGCGAGGCCGAGCGGGACGGCTCGACCCTGCGCGTCGCCGTGCCGCCCGAGGCAAAGGGCGGACGCATCGTCGCGGTCACGCTCAACCCGCCGGTCAGGGTCCAGGAGCGCGGCGGCGAGGGCAGGCCGCGAGAGCTGGAGCTCACGGTCGGCCCCCTCAGGGCGCAGACCCCCGGCGGCCCCGTCGTGGTCGACCGCTACGAGGACTGGATCGGCGTCAACGGCATCGAGCCGGTTCCCGAGGGCGCCGAGGTGAAGCTCACGGGGACGCTCAGCGAGCAGGCCGCGACGAGATTCCGCCCCACGCAGGTGACCGACGAGGAGCCCGTGCTCGCGATCGCCTCGCCCGACGTCGCGGCAGCGGCCTCGCCCGGCGGAGAGCTCGTGCTGCGGATCGCCGGCGAGCAGGTCACCGTCCAGGTCGCGGCCGTGGCGGAGCGGTTCCCCGGCACGCGCGACGACTTCGTGGTCGCCGACCGCAGGATGCTCTCGACCGCCCTCAACGCCACGCGCCCGGGCGCAGCGGTCTCGAACGAGGTCTGGCTCGGGGCTGACACCGAGCCGGCGCGCGACGCGCTTGCCGCCGAGCTCGCCCGCCGGCCGTTCAACGTGCTCGCCGTGGACTCCCGCACGGCGCTCGAGCGCTCGCTGCGCTACGACCCGCTCGCACGCGGGACGCTCCTGACCCTGCTCGCCGCAGCGATCGTGGCGCTCGGGCTCGCACTCGTGGGCGTGCTGCTCGGGGTCGTCTCCGACGTGCGCGACGAGCGCGGCGACCTCGACGACCTGGAGGAGCAGGGCGCCAGGCCCGCCCTCCTGCGCCGCGTCGTCCGCCTGCGCAGCCTGGTCGTCGTCGGCGTGGGTCTCGTGGGAGGGCTCGTTACGGCCGCGATCCTGGGCGTCCTCGTCGTCGACCTCGTCGCCGTCACGGCCGACGCGCGCGCGACCGACCTTCCCCTCCACGCGACCGTCACGTGGCCCGTGCTCGCGGTCGCCCTGGGCGGCGGCGCGCTGGCTGCCGCGACCCTGGTCACCGCCGCCTCCCGACGAATATGAGCGCCGCCGTCGACATCCGCGACCTCTTCCGCGTCTACCCGGCGCCGGAGGGAGGCGTCGTCGCCCTCCAGGGGTTGACGCTCGAGGTTCAGGAAGGCGAGATCTGCGTCGTCCTCGGACCGAGCGGCTCCGGCAAGTCGACGCTCCTCCGCATGCTCGCCGCGCTCGACCAGCCCACGGCCGGGAGCGTGCGGGTGCACGGACGCGACCTCGCGCGGCTCGGACGGCGCGGCCGGGCCCGTTACCGGTCGGAGTTGCTCGGCTACGCCGACCAGCACTACTGGCGTGCACTCGCGGCCGAGCTCGAGATCCGCGAGCTCGTGTCCATCCAGCTCGGCCTCGACGGCGCCACCGCAGTCGAGCGCCGGAAGCGCGCCGACGAGCTCCTCGAGCGCGTCGGGCTCCTCGACCGGCGCCACGCGCACCCCCGCGAGCTCTCGGGAGGCGAGCAGCAGCGGGTCGCGGTCTGCGCGGCGCTCGCCCACAAGCCCCGGCTCTTCCTCGCAGACGAGCCGACCGGCGAGCTCGACGCCGCGAGCGCGCGGCTCGTCTACACCGCGATCTCCGAGCTCGCCAAGGATGGGGGGACGACGACGGTGCTCGTGAGCCACGACCCGGAGTCGGCGGCCATCGCCGACCGGATCGTGCGCGTGCGGGACGGGCGCGTGAGCGAAGAGGCGGCGCTCGCCGACGGCCGCGACGAGGCGATCGTCGTCGGCCGCGGCGGCTGGCTGCGCCTCTCGGAGGAGCTGCTGCGCCGCACCGGCATCCGCTCGCACGCGACCGCGCGGCTCCACGAGGAGGGCATCGTCCTCGAAGCCGTGCCAGGCGACGACGCCGTCCAAGCCGCCGAGGAGGAGCCGGCGATCCTCCGGCCGGCGGGCGAGGGCGACGTCGTCGCCGAGGCGCGCGGCCTCTCGCGCACGTACGGGAAGGGAGCGGCCGCCGCATCCGCGCTCCTGGAGCTGGACGCGGCGTTCGTGGGTGGCCGCCTGACCGCGGTCACGGGCCCGTCAGGCTCTGGGAAGACGACGCTGCTGCGCCTCCTCGCCGGGACGGATGTGCCCACGTCGGGCGAGGTCCACGTGCTCGGCGAGGAGCTCTCGGCGCTCGACCGCGACGGGCGCGCCCGCTTCCGCGCGGAGCGCATCGCCCTGGTGAGCCAGGAAGCCGGCCTCGTGCCGTTCCTGACCGCTGCGGAGAACGTCGAGCTCGGCCTCGCCCTGCGGCGCATCGACGCCGCGGAAGCGAGAGCGCGAGCCGCCGAGGCGCTCGCGGCCGTCGGGCTCGCCGCGGAGGCCTCGCGCCGGGTCGAGGATCTCTCCAGCGGCCAGCGGGAACGGGTCGCGGTCGCACGCGCTGTTGCCGCACGACCCAGCCTGCTCCTCGCCGACGAGCCGACCGCGCGGCTCGACCAGGCGAACGCCCTGGCCGTTGCCAGGCTGCTCCTCGACCTCGCGCGGGACACCGGGGCCGCCGTCGTCTGCGGCACGCACGACCCGCTCCTGATCGAGCACGCAGACGAGCGCCTCGACCTCGGCGCGCGCAGCCGCGCGGCCTTCAGGGCCTCGGCAACGTCCTAGGCTTCGGCGACGAGCTTCGTCTCGACCGCGAGGAGCGTCCTGGCTCCGCCGGCGGCCTTGGCCCGGTAGGCGGCGAGGTCGGCCGCGCGGAAGACGTCCTCCGCGGACGACTGGGCCGGCGTCACCCGCGCGATGCCGCCCGAGAAGCTGTAGTGGCCGCGCCCGATCTCGGCGAGCATCTCCTGAGCCCGCTCGGCCACGTGGACGGCGTCCTCGGCAGTGGAGCCGGGAAGCACGATGGCGAACTCGTCGCCCCCGATGCGGCAGGCGACGTCGGTCGAGCGGATCGAGGCGCGCAGCGCGTCGGAGAGCGTTCGGAGCGCGGTGTCCCCGGCCACGTGGCCGCTGACGTCGTTGATCCGCTTGAGACCGTCGAGGTCGACCACCAGGAGCGTCAGGTCCTCCCTTGACCGGAGGCTGCGGGCGACCGCCGCGTCGAACTGCTCCTCGAAGAGCCGGCGGTTGTAGAGGCCGGTGAGGTTGTCCCTCGCCGCCGTCTCCTGGAGCTCGGCGAAGAGGACGGCGTTGCGCACGGCGATGGCGACGATGTCGCAAAGGGCTCGGCAGAACTCGACGTCGTCGTCGCTCCACACGCGGTCGTTCACGTCCACGATCTCCATCAGGCCGATCGTCTCGCCGCGCGCGACGAGCGGGAGCATCAGGAGCGACTTCTGGCCCTGGTGCTCGAGCAGCGCGCGCTCGGCGGGGTCGTGGGTCGGGTCGGAGACACGTATCTGGACGGCCTCCTGCGTCTCGAGCGCGTGGCGGGTCGCCGGGTAGTCGACCAGGTGGTAGACCTGGCCCCCCGTCGTCGTGATCTCGTCCACGCCCTCCCGGTACTCGACGAGCATCACGAGCGCACCCTTGGCCGGGTCGTAGTGTGAGAGCTCCGCCGCAGTCGCGCCGGTCAGCTCGGCAGCGCGTGTCGCGAACTCGCGCAGGATGTCTCGGAGCTCGAGGCTCGAGGAGAGGCTCCTGGACACGTCCAGGAGCGCCTGAAGGCGGTTGGCTTGGGCCATTTCGCCTAAAGAATCGGCTTCGCAGCCGTCGCGCTTGAGAAGGAGAGCGCTCAGACTTCGCGCAGGCGCTCGTCCGGCTTGAGGACGAGGTTCAGGATTAGGTTCACGATCGAGACGATCACCGCGCCGCCGAGCGTGGCCCAGAAGCTCCCCGTCTCGAAGCTGGGGACGATCCAGTCGGTCATGTAGAGCATGAGCATGTTGATCAGGATGAGCGCCAGGCCGAGGGTCAGGATGACCGCGGGCAGGGCGAGAAGGATCACGAGCGGCCGGATGAAGACGTTCACGATCGTGAAGACGAGCGCCGCGATGAAGAGGACCCAGAAGTCGTCGCCGTAGTCGATCGGCCCGATGATCCACGCGGCGGCGAAAAGCGCGACGACGTTCGACAGCCAGGCGAAGATCAGCCTCGGGAGCACGGCGCGCATCGTGTCAGATCACGTGGGGGGCTGCGGGTCGACCCGGCCCTTGTTCGCCGGCCCGGGCGGGTGTCATGATCACCTTCTGGAGGACTGGGGTTGAGGCCCTCGCACCGGCTACTCCCTGCGGCCGTGCTCGCGGCAGGGCTCGCCGCGGCCGGGGCTGCGGCCGGGTCGACTGTCGCGTACACGAGCCTCGGGTCGTCCACCTCCCACGTCTGGGTCATGGAGGGGGACGGGTCCGGGAAGGACCAGTTGACGTCGGGCTCGGTGAACGACTTCAGCCCCGTCGTCTCTCCGAACGGCGCGCGGCTCGTCTTCGTGCGCCGGCGCACGGCCCGGCACGACGACCTCTGGCGGCTCGACGTGGACGGGACCAGCCTGCGCCGCCTGTCGTCGACGGACGCGACCGAGATGGGCCCGGTCTGGGCGCCCGACGGAGAGCTGATCGCGTTCGAGTTCCAGATCGGCGCGGGCAGGACCGAGCTCGCGGTCATCGAGCCGGACGCGACGGGGAGGCGCCGGCTCACGAACAACACGATCGACGACGTCGACCCGACCTGGTCGCCGGACTCGAGCCGCATCGCTTTCACCCGCTATGTCTCGCGGACGAACGCGGAGATCCACACCATCGCCGCGGCGGGCGGAGGCCTGACCCGGCTCACCAACCACCGCGCGGCCGACCACAGCCCGGACTTCTCCACGACCGGGTGGATCGCGTGGGTGCGGTCGCACTCGGGCGGGAGCCAGATCCGGCTGGTACGCGCCGACGGGAGCGGGCGACGCCTGCTCTTCTCCACGCCGCGCGCGGTGACATCGCCGACCTGGTCGCCGAACGGCGCCCTGCTCGCGTTCGAGCTCTGGGATGGGGAGGACACGGAGCTGTACGTGATCCGGTTCGACGGGACCGGCGTGCGGCGGCTGACGAACAACGACGTCCCGGACTTCGGGCCGGTTTGGGGCCCCGGCAGCGGCCGCATCGCCTTCACGCGCTACACGACGACGAGCAACGACGTCTGGTCCATGCGGCCGAACGGCACGGACAAGCTGCGGCTGACAACCGCGATCACGCACGAGTCCGTCGCCAGCTGGGGCGCCGATCCGTGAGACTGGACGTGTGGCGACCTACGTCCTGATCCACGGCGGCGGCAGCAGCGGCTGGGACTGGCACCTCGTCGCACCGGAGCTCGAGTCGCGGGGACACGAGGTGATCGCGCCCGACCTCCCCAGCGAAGACGAGAGCGCGGGGCCATGGGAGAACGCGGACGCCGTCGTCGAGGCGGTCGGCAACCGGCGCGACCTCGTCGTCGTGGGTCACTCGCTCGGCGGCTTCACGGCGCCGCTCGTCTGCGCGCGGGTCCCGGCCGACCTGCTCGTGCTCGTGAACGCGATGATCCCGGCACCCGGCGAGGCGGGGAACGAGTGGTGGTCGAACACCGGCTACGAGAGCTCCGGTGAGGAGGACGTCTTCTACCACGACGTCTCGCCCGAGCTGGAGGCGGAGGCGAAGCGCCACGAGCGCGGCCAGTCGAACCGGTCGATGGATGAACCGTGGCCGCTCGACGCCTGGCCGGACGTGCCCACGCGCGTCCTCCTGTGCCGCGACGACCGCATGTTCCCGCCGGACTTCCAGCGCCGGGTCGCCCGCGAGCGCCTCGGCACCGCCCCGGACGAGATGGACGGCGGGCACTACATCGCGCTGAGCCGCCCGCGCGAGCTGGCGGAGCGCCTGCTGGAGTACCGGGCTGAGCTCTCGGAGAAAACCGCGAAAGCCCCATAGAATTCGGCGAGATGACCGCCGAGCAGGACATCGCGAGCGTCGCGAGCCAGCTGGCCTCGCTGACGCACACCGTCGAGGAGATGGCGGGCGAGCTCCAAGAGGTTCGCGAGCGGGCCGAGAGCGACCGCGAGCGCACGGACGTGCAGCAAGAACGCATAGACCTGGCGGCACGCGAGCTGGCCGATGTCAGCGAACGCCTGCAAGCCGCGGCGAACGCGCTCCGAGAGTCGATCTAGTTGCCCTACGTCGGGTAACGCCGACGGCTCTGAAGCAAGGCGTGGTTGAGCAGCGCTTCGTCGTCGTCCTCGTGCGCGACTACTACGACCTTGTTCCAGACGCCTCGATAGATGATCCGCTCGCTGTACATCTGAGTTCGGAAGCCCTCGCGGTACACGGCGGGAAGGGCGTCGGCGGCGCCGTACATACGTCGTCCCCCGTCGCTCCCACGAATGACTGCGACGAGCTCGTGCGTCTCCTCGTAGTCGTCGGTTGCGACGAACTCGGCCAGCGGCTGTTGCGGGGATCCGCTGCTCAGGAAGGCGACGACGTACTTTCGGTCGCGTCCCCACTTGTTCTTGCGAATTGTCTCGCCAAGTCCGATGTGGACAGCGCCCTCGGAGCGCGTCGTGCCTATGAAGACTCGGTAGCGGGCGTAGAGGTCGCGCTCTTCCGGCCACTGATACGACTCGCCCTCCCGTTCTCGCACGAGTCGCCAGCCCTCTGCGAGATCCGCCCCCTGCCCACCCGCGGGGATGGCCCCGTCGTCGGGTGCTCGGTCGGCATCGACGGGCTCGATGATCGGATTGCGGAACCCCGCCTGCGCGAGCTGGGTCAAGAGCGGGCCGAGCTCGCGATCAGGAACGCCTTGCAGGGTGACCGAGAATGGACTCACGTTCGCTCCTATGAGATAATTACGTAAACCAACGTAAGCTTGTAAAGTCACGTTGTCAAGAAGTCTGCTAGAGTAGTTGACACGTAAGGCCCCGCACATAGAAGCCGTCGAGGCTCCGACTCTCTTCCTCTTCGCCTGTCACACGGGCCCAAAATGCAGTCCAAGGACAGCTCGCACACGAGCTTTCCCCCTCAGTACGAGAGTTAGGAGCATCGAATGCATGTCACCATGAGGCGCTACGAAGGTGTCGATCAGAATCGCACCGACGAGCTCACCAAGAAGGTCGGCGAGACCCTCCTTCCCCGCCTGAGCAACCTGCCCGGGTTCAACGGCTACTACCTCATCGAGGCCGGCAACGGCGTCATGAGCTCCATCGGCTTCTTCGAGACTTCGGCCCAGGCCGAGGAGTCGACTCGTGTCGCAGCCACCTGGGTGCGCGACGAGAAGCTCGACGAGATCCTCAAGAATCCGCCGAAGGTGACGGACGGCGAGGTCATCGCCCACAAGTCGAACGGAGCCGTCAAGGCGTAACTGCCCCGGCTCGATGCAGGGAAGGCCCGCGTCTTGCGGGCCTTCCTTTTGCACACGAAAGGCATCTGATGAAAACGATCACGACGACCACACCCGTTCGGCGAGCGGACCCGGCTCTTGACCCTACGCTCAACCCGGTCGCGCTCGCGTCCGGGGAGATCGTCTCCTGGGCCGCCGCGTTCCCGAGACCCGGGTCAACGGCGAGCCCCGTCCTCGCCGGACTCCCGTACAGGCGCCTCTACGACCGTTCCGTGGAGGCTCCCGGACCGCGCTAGATTGATTCGTACGACATGGCTGGTGACGAGATCCGGCACCTGCGCGTTCTGATTGCGAACGAGAGGCGCGAGCGGCTCGAGCTGCTCGCCCAGGTCGTGGCCGGGCTCGGGCACGAGGTGATCGCTCGGGAGATCGACGTCATGGAGGTCGGCGCGGTCACCGCGCGGGAGCGGCCCGACGTCGCTCTCGTAGGGCTCGGCCTGCACTCGGAGCACGCGCTCGAGCTGATCTCCGAGATCGTCCGCGAGGCTTCCTGCCCTGTGATCGCGCTGCTCTCGGCCAAGGACCCCTCCTACGTGCACGAGGCCGCCAAGCGCGGGGTCTTCGCATACATCGTGGACAGTGAGCCCGACGAGCTGCAGAGCGCGATCGACATCACGCTGCAGCGCTTCGGCGAGTACCACAGTCTCCAGGGCGCGTTCGGGCGCCGGGCTACGATCGAGCAGGCGAAGGGGATCCTGATGGAGCGGCACGCAATCGATGCGGGCCGGGCATTCGAAATGCTGCGCGACCACTCTCAACACAACGGCCACAAGCTGGTCGACGTCGCTCAGGCGGTCGTCGACAGCCATCTCCTGTTGCAGGCGTCGCTCGGGCAGCCAGAGCCGCCTCCCGAGCCTTCGGCTTAGCCCGAAAGCGTGGGATGCGGTTGAGTGGGGTACGCTTGTCTTGCACGCGCCTCAGCCATCGGCGCAGCGAGTCACCCTGCGGGCCATAAGAGTCGGCGCCGCACGAGGTCCGCCCCCAGCAAAGCGGGTTGGAGCAGTACCTGGCCGACCAAGACGGCTCGGTCGGCGCCAACGCTTCGAACCGCGAGGGCCGGCTGGTGGAGATTCACGCTGGAGGTGCAGATATCAGGGGCCCGCGCTGGGCGCTGCGGCGCATCGCCGATCGGTGGAGGTTTCTCGGCGGGCTCGCGTTCTCTGTCTTCTCGCTGGGCGCGTGCTTTCTCGTCGCTCGGCACCTGAGCGACGCGAGCTGGCCTCTGGACGGTGGGCACATGCCCCTGGTCCTCCTCGCGGGAGGCTTGTATCTCGCCAGCTTCGGGTTCCGTGCCTTCGGCTGGCACGAGCTCTTCCCCAGCCACGAGCGTCCGGACCGCGCGCGGTGTCTCGCATCCTGCGGCGCGGCGGCTGCGAGCGGAGTGGTTCTGCCGTTCCGGCTCGACTACGTCGTGAAGATCTTCACCCTGCGTCGGCTCGGTGGGGTGACGCTCGGGCTCGAGACGATCGCTGTGTCGATCGTCACCCTCGGCATGATCGACGCGGTGGCGATGCTTCCGCTGGCCCTCGCTGCCCTTGCGACGTCCGGCGCGTTGCTCCGCGCACCGCTCGTAGTCGTCGTCCTGTTCTGCGTCGGCTGCCTCGGGATCATCGTGCTCGGACAGCGGGTGCAACGCCTCCCGCTCGTCGGCCGCTGGGAGCGTCTCCACAAGGTCTACCGGCGGGTCGCGGACAGCACGCGGTTCTCGCGGCCGACGCTCATCGCGGGCGTGCTGCTCCTGGGTTGCTGGACGTCGCGGGCCCTCGGCAGCACCTTCCTGCTCAGCGCTCTCGGTGTCCCGTTCTCGCCGACACTCGCGCTGGCCGTCATGTGTCTGAGCGCTGCGACTGCGATCCTGCCCATCACGGCCGGTGGAGCGGTCGCCGGGATGGGGACCACGGCCGGCGTGTTGTACGCGCTCGACGTCTCGAAGGGCGTGGCGGTCAATTTCGCCCTTGCGTCCGGGCTTCTGCTGACCGGCGCGGCGCTCGTCGCGGCCGCGCTCGGACTGGCTGGATCGCTACTTCTCACGTTCCGCGCACGGCGTGAATCTGGAACACCAGTGCTCCTTCCGCGCCTGGGCCTCCTGCCTGATCCGCCGGCTCTCGCGGAGGGCCTGAGCCCGGTTCAGGCGACCCGCCTCGAGTTGCCACATTCGAAGAGGAGACAGTCATGGCTTTAGGGGACGAGATCGACAAGGTTTTCCGACGCGAGGTGAAGTCTCTGCCCGCCTACGAGAAGGCGCAGGCCGCGAGTGGTTCCGGAATCGCGCCGCCGGTGGACGAGATGAATCAGCTGCTCATGGGCCTGGTCGTGGCAACACAGCGTTCGTTTCATCTGCTCGCCGACCGTATCGAGGACAGGGAGAACGCCTGACACCTCGATTCGCCACGGGCGGGGTTGTCTAAGGTGGGCCGTGAAGGATTCGAACCTTCGACCTTGGGATTAAGAGTCCCCTGCTCTACCAGCTGAGCTAACGGCCCGCGGCGGATCAGTCTAGCGCCGGCGCCCAGCCGGTCGCCCCCGTGCCAGGCACTTGGCCACGTCCCCGGCAGCCACGCCCCGGGGTCAGACCCCCGGACCTGTCCGGGAAAGCCACCCGGCCTCGGAGCCCTGCGGGGTCGAGGGCGGTCCGGCGCCCGGGACGGCGTCGCGCATGGCGCCCGCAAGGGACATGGCCGGGGGTCAGACCCCCGGACAGTGGCTCGAATAGCCTAGGCGCGGTGGAGGCGGCGCTGGGCGTACCAGGCCAGCGTGCGGCCGCCCGTGAGGGGGCGGGCGACGAGGCTCAGGCTGCCGATGAGGAACTTGACGGTCATGGCGTTCGGCTAGATTCGCCGACGGCGTGCGAATCCTTTCCGTTGTCGGCAACCGGCCGCAGTTCGTAAAGTCCGCACCGCTCTCACTTGCCCTCCGTGAGCGCGGTGTAAACGAGATCGTGCTGCACACGGGGCAGCACTACGACCCCGAGCTCTCGGCCGTCTTCTTCGAGGAGCTCGAGCTCCCTCCGCCGGCCCACCAGCTCGAGACCGGATCGGGCACGCACGGCGAGCAGACCGGGAAGATGCTGCCCGGGATCGAGGCCGCGGTCGTCGAGGAGAGGCCAGACGCGGTCCTCGTCTACGGGGACACGAACTCGACGCTCGCGGGCGCTCTGGCAGCGGGAAAGCTCCTCGTCCCGGTGGCCCACGTCGAGGCCGGCCTGCGCTCCTTCGACCGCTCGATGCCGGAGGAGCTGAACCGCATGCTCGTCGACCGCCTGTCCGCCCTCCTCTTCTGCCCTACCGACGTGGCAGTGGCCAACCTGGCCGCCGAGGGGATCACCGAGGGAATCCACCAGGTCGGCGACGTCATGTACGACGCCAACCTCCGCCTCGCGCCCCTGGCGCGCGAGCGCTCGAAATCACTCGAACGAGCGGGGGTGGAGCCTGGCGGCTACCTTGTTCTGACCCTGCACCGCGAGGCCAACGTCCGACCCGAGCCGCTCGCCCGCATCACCGGCGCGCTCGCCGAGCTCGACGAGGCGATCGTCTTCCCCGCGCACCCGCGCACGACCACCGCCCTCGAGGGGGCCGGCATCGCGCTCCCCGACAACGTCCGCCTGCTCCCGCCCGTCGGCTACCTGGACTTCGCCGCGCTGGCCTCCCAGGCCCGCGTGATCCTCACCGACTCCGGAGGCGTCCAGAAGGAGGCGTACTGGTACGAGGTACCCTGCGTCACGCTGCGAACGACGACCGAATGGGTGGAGACGCTCGAGACCGGCTGGAACAAGCTGGTCGGCAGCGATCCCGCCGCCATCGTCGCCGCGACGCGCGCGGCGGCCCCCGGCCCGAAGCATCCGCCGCTCTACGGGGACGGACGGGCCTCGGAGAGGATCGCTGACCTGCTTTGTACGATGAGTCGCGATGAGCGCTGAGGTCGCAATCGTCGGCGCCGGCTACGTCGGCGTCCCACTGGCGGAGGTCTTCGCGGAGGCCGGCGTCCCCGTGGTCCTCGTGGACGTCGATGCCGACCGGATCGCGACGCTCCAGCGCGGCGAGAGCTACATCGAGGACGTCCCCTCCGAGCGGCTGAAGCGCCTCGTCGAGGCGGGGACGATCAGCGCGACGACCGACTACGACGCCCTGCGTGACACCGACGCGATCCTCGTCGCGCTTCCGACCCCGCTCTCCGCCAACCGCGAGCCCGACCTCTCCATCGTCCTGAGCGCGACGGGCATGATCGCCGAGCGGCTGCGGGAAGAGCACCTCGTCGTCCTCGAGTCGACGTCCTATCCGGGCACGACCCGGGAGGATGTGCTCCCGCTGCTCGAGGCGCCCGGGCTCGAGGTCGGCAAGGACTTCCACCTCGCGTTCTCACCGGAGCGCGTCGACCCCGGCCGCACCGACTGGACGACCAAGACGACGCCCAAGCTCGTCGGCGGGATCACGAAGGAGTGCACCGAACGGGCCTGCGCCCTCTACGAGCGCGCACTCGACACCGTGCTCCCCGTCTCCTCGCCCGAGACCGCGGAGCTCACGAAGCTCCTGGAGAACATCTTCCGCTCCGTCAACATCGCGCTCGTCAACGAGCTGGCGCAGCTTTGCGACCGGATGCGCGTGGACGTCTGGGAAGTCGTCGAGGCCGCCGCGACCAAGCCCTTCGGGTTCATGAGCTTCAAGCCCGGACCCGGTCTGGGCGGCCACTGCCTCCCGGTCGACCCGTTCTACCTCGCCTGGAAGGCGCGGGAGTTCGACTTCTACACCGAGTTCATCGAGCTGGCCGGGAAGGTCAACGAGAACATGCCGTACTTCTGCCTGGAGAAGATCACGCGGGCGCTCAACTCACAGGAGCGCTCGGTCAACGGCAGCAAGGTGCACCTGGTCGGCGTCGCCTACAAGGCCGACGTCGGCGACCTGCGCGAGTCGCCGGCGCTCAAGCTGGTGGAGCTCCTGCGCGACGAGGGCGCTGTCGTCTCCTACCACGACCCGCATGTTCCGGAATTGCCCGAGCACGGGCTCGTCTCGCAGTCGCTCGACGGCGCCATCGACTCGGCGGACTGCGTCGCCATCGTCACCGCCCACTCCGGCATCGACTACGACGACCTGGCCGAGCGCGCGTCGCTCGTCGTCGACTTCCGCAACGCGACGGGCGCGAACGGGACGGAGAACGGGCGCGTGTGGAAGCTCTAGCGCCCGCCAACGTCGGAATCGCCGGGCTCGGGCCCTGGGGCTCGAATCTCGCGCGCAACTTCAACGAGCTGGCCCGGCTCACGTGGGCCTGCGACGCCGACGAGGCGAAGCTCGCGGGCGCCGCCGCGCGCTATCCCGCCGCGAGGGCGACGACGCGCTTCGATGACATCCTCGAAGACGAGGGCGTCGCCGCGGTCGTGGTCGCCACGCCGGTGCCGACACACGCGGACCTCGCCCGCCGGGCACTCGAGGCAGGCAAGCACGTCTTCGTCGAGAAGCCGATGGCCCTGGCCGCCGACGACGCCGAGGAGCTGGTCGCGATCGCCGAGGAGCGCGGGCTCGTGCTCATGCCCGGCCACCTGCTCCTCTACCACCCCGGTGTGGCGAAGCTGAAGGAGCTGGTCGACTCGGGCGAGCTCGGCGAGATCCTCTACGTCTACGGCAACCGAGTGAACCTGGGCACGATCCGCCGCGACGAGAACGCGCTCTGGAGCCTCGGCGTGCACGGCCTCTCGGTCATCCTCCACCTGCTGGAGGAGGAGCCCGCGGACCTCTCGGCACACGGCGAGTCCTTCCTCAAGCCCGGCGTGGAGGACGTCGTCTTCTGCTACCTGCGCTTCCCCTCCGGGAAGACCGCGCACATGCACCTCTCCTGGCTCGACCCGCACAAGATGCGGCGAATGACCGTGGTGGGCCAGGACAAGATGGCCGTCTTCGACGACATGGAGCTCGACCGCAAGGTCACCGTGTACGACAGCGCGGCCGAGCCCTCGCTCCGCACCTTCGGCGAGTGGAGCACGCGGATCGGCGAC